>Ga0210395_10003588_pt1 | contig 11898 bp, 9 predicted proteins | sample IncBWH4OmetaG_FD_150861 | JGI IMG/M metagenome (GOLD analysis project Ga0210395, IMG submission 150861) | Forest soil microbial communities from Barre Woods Harvard Forest LTER site, Petersham, Massachusetts, United States - Inc-BW-H-4-O ...
CACGGCGCGGAGAATGCTGCGTACTAGTGGACGCCAGTGATGCTCTCGATCCACAGTCGGCCGCGGCTGTGGGGGTCGAGTTGGATCGGCTGCTGTGGGTACGCTGCCGAGAGAATTCACCAGAGAAGAGCCTGGAACAACTTCTGCGTGCTACCGACCTGCTGCTCGAAAGTGGAGGCTTCGGATTGATCACTCTCGATCTTGGCGATCTGCCGGAGCAAGCCGCGCGCCGCATCCCGCTGACCACGTGGTTCCGGTTCCGCCGCGCGGTGGAGCATACCCGGACCGTGCTGCTGGCAGTGGAGCGGCAGTCCATCGCCGGAAGCTGCTCTTCTTTATTGGTCAAGCTGGGATTGGTCAAGATGGGAGTGATAAAGATGGGAGAGTCAGAAAATCAAGCAAGCGAACCGTCTATGGATTCTCAAAACTCGTTGCCCACGCACGCGCAATTGCTGACTGAACTGGAAATCACGGCGGAGTTGGTGCGCTCCCGGCTGGATCGCAAACCGGTTCGTTCTGCCGAGATCACGTTCGCCAGCAAGACTGCCTGGGCGGGATGAAAAAGCAGTAGCCAGTTGCCAGTACCCAGTTGCCGGAAGAAACCTGACTGGGTACTGACAACTGGGTACTAGGTACTAGGTACTGCTTCATGTTTGCCTGCATCTTCGTGCCGAATTTTCCTGTGGCCGCGGTATTTCGCGCCGAGCCGGAGTTGCGCGCGCGGGCCGTGGCTATTTTCGAAGGCAAGCCTCCACTGGAAAAAGTTTTTGCCGTGAACGAAAGTGCAGGCCGTGCGGGCATCGCGCCAGGGATGACGAAAGCCCAGGCAGAACTTTGTTCGGATGTGACGCTGCGCCCGCGTTCTCTGTTGCAGGAATCCGTGGCGCACGCCGCTCTGCTGGATTGCGCGCAGTCTTTCTCACCGCGCGTGGAAGATGCTGCCGTCGATACGGTTCTTGTGGATCTCGAAGGCATGGAATCGCTTTTTGGATCGCTACCCAAAATCGCCCATAACCTTTTTCGTCGTGCCGCAGACCTCGGACTTGATGGGAACGTCGCCGTGGCTTCGAATCCCGATGCTGCCGCGCTCGCGGCCCGCGGCTTTTCCGGCGTGACTGTGATTCCATCGGGACAAGAAGCCGAGTCTCTAGGATCTCTGCTGGTGGAAGTTTTGTTTGGCGATCTGATTGAAAGCAAAAAGCAGGAAGGAAAACAAAAGGAAGATGAACGAGGAAAAAAGTCTGAGTGTCTGCTCGCAACTCTCGAGCGCTGGGGCATCCGCGATCTTCGCTCGCTGGCGGCGCTACCGGAAATTGCGCTGAGCGAGCGCTTGGGACAGGAAGGTTTGCGCCTGCAGAAACTGGCGCGGGGCGCGGCTTCTCGCACGCTGGTTCCAGTGGAAGCACCGGCGGTATTTGAGGAAGCCATCGAGTTGGAATATCCCATCGTGCTGCTGGAGCCGCTGGCCTTCCTGCTGAATCGTCTGCTCGAGCAGATCTGTGCGCGCTTGGCCGCGCGGGCTCTGAATACGCAAGAGTTACGGCTTACGCTGGCGCTGCAGAATTTAACGGGAGTTGATCCCCAACTTGAAACTTTCGGGATTCCCAGCGAAAGCGATGCGCTACATAACGAAGCTCACGCTCCAGCTCCGCATTTTATTTCCGGTCGGCAAAACAAGTTCTGCCGGACTCTTCGTCTTCCGCTGCCGATGCTTGATGCCAAACTTTTTCTGAAGCTGCTGCAGCTGGACTTGAATGCGCATCCGCCAGGCGCGCCCATCCTGAAGATTCATCTTGCCGCGGAACCGGCGCGGCCACGGTCGGCTCAAGGTGGCCTGTTTCTGCCTCCGTCGCCGGAACCGGAAAAGCTGGAACTTACGCTGGCGCGCATTGCCGGGTTGGTCGGTGAGCCTCGCGTGGGCTCGGCGGAGTTGCTGGATACGCACCGTGCCGAAGGTTTTCGCATGCGGCGTTTCACGCCTGCCGCTCCGAAAATAAACCTCCAAAAAGCGGCAGAAGAAAAATCCGCCGTTGCTGCTCTTCGCCTGTTCCGTCCACTACTGCGTGCCACCGTCACTTTGGAGAACGGGGAACCGGCGCGGGTGGTGTGTTCGAAGAAAAAAGAAGTGCAGGGCAATGTGCTCTGGAAAGCCGGCCCGTGGCGCAGTTCCGGGGACTGGTGGGAGCGGGAAGCCTGGGCGCGCGATGAATGGGATATCGCTTTGCAAAATGCAGACAGTGTCGCTCTTTACCGGCTCGTGCACGATCTGCTCGGCGGAAGCTGGTTCGTGGAAGGCACGTATGACTGAAAGGCAGTGGTCAGTTGCCAGTGATCAGTGGCCAGTTAAACCTTCCGCTTTTACTGACCACTGAGCACTGATGTATATCGAGCTTCACGCCCGCTCTGCTTTTAGCTTCCTTGAAGGATCTTCCTTGCCCGAGGAATTGATGTCGGCCTGTGCCCGGCTCCATATGCCTGCCATGGCATTGCTCGACACTGACGGAGTCTACGGTGCGCCACGTTTCCATATGGCGGCGAAAAAGTTCGAACTCAAGGCGCACATCGGTGCGGAAGTCACCGCATATTCACCCCGTGGTGAGTTCCGTCTTCCCCTCCTCGTTTCCTCCCGCGCCGGCTATCAAAACCTCTGCCGATTGATCACCAAAATGAAGTTGCGTGCAAAAAAGGGGGAAGGCGCAGTCCAGAAGGAAGAATTGGAAGAACATGCGCAGGGCCTTGTTTGCCTGACCGGCAGCGCGGATGGGCCGCTGGCCGCGGCTTTGCAGCACAATGGCATCGAAGAAGCTCGCCAGCAAGTTGAGCAACTGATTGGAATTTTCGGCTGCGGCAATGTGTACGTCGAGTTGCAGCGCCATTTCCATCGAGAAGAAGAAACGCGCAACCGTGCTGCCATCGCGATTGCAGGGTCGCTCAATCTTCCTCTGCTCGCGACCAATGGCGTGTGCTACGCCGCCGCGAAAGATCGTGAACTCTGCGATGCATTCACCGCCATTCGCCATCACCGCACATTATCCACCGCGGGCCGGTTGCTGGCGCGCAACTCTGAGCGTCACTTGAAATCTCCGCAGGAGATGCAGCAACTCTTCGCCGACCTGCCCGAAGCAATCTCCAATACGCTCGAACTTTCTTCACGCCTCGAATTCACGCTCAACGACCTGGGCTACCAGTTCCCCCGCTATCCCGTTCCCGAGGGCGAAACCATGAATTCGTTTCTGCGCGAGCGCGCATGGGAAGGTTTCCGCCAACGCTATGGCCGGGCGACGGCCGACATGCAAACCCGCGCCCGGCGCCAGATTGAGCGGGAACTCGTGCTGATCGAAAAACTTAAGCTCGCTGGATATTTTCTGATTGTTTGGGATCTGGTCGACTTCTGTCGCAAGCAAAACATTCTGACGCAGGGACGCGGCTCGGCGGCCAACAGTGCCGTTTGTTATTCGCTGGGTATTACGGCCGTCGATCCCGTCAGCATGGAACTTCTCTTCGAACGCTTTCTATCGGAGGAGCGCGGCGAATGGCCCGACATTGATCTCGACCTGCCCAGTGGCGATGAGCGCGAAAAAGTTATCCAATACGTTTACCGGCGCTATGGCGAACGCGGCGCGGCCATGACTGCGAATGTCATCACCTACCGCAACCGCATGGCGGCGCGCGAAATGGGCAAGGCCCTGGGGTTCGATCCGGAGACGCTTGCCAAAATTTCTGCTGCTGTCGCCACCTGGGAATTCCGCGACGAGAACGATGCGCTCGATCGCCGCTTTCGCGATGCCGGGCTCGACCTGAAACATCCCCACCTGCGCAAATATTACGAGCTGTGCCTTGCCGTGCAGGATATGCCGCGCCATCTCGGGCAGCATTCCGGTGGCATGGTCATTTGCCAGGGACAACTTGACTCGGTCGTCCCTCTCGAACCCGCTTCCATGCCCGGCCGCGTGGTAGTGCAGTGGGATAAAGAAGATTGCGCCGACATGGGCATCATCAAAGTCGACTTGCTCGGCCTGGGCATGATGGCTGTGCTCAAGGATTCGATCGAACTCATAAGCAAACATTATCGAGAGGAAGTCGATCTGGCGCATCTCCCGCAAGATGATCCTGCGGTCTATTCTGCGCTGCAGCAGGCCGACACCATAGGCCTGTTCCAGGTGGAAAGTCGGGCGCAAATGTCGTGCCTGCCGCGCCTGCGTCCGAAGCGCTTTTATGACATCGTGGTGCAGGTTGCAATCATCCGGCCGGGGCCGATTGTCGGCCAGATGGTGAATCCGTTTCTCTCGCGCCGACAGGGACGGGAAGACGTCACGTATCCGCATCCTTCGCTCGAACCTGTGCTTAAGCGCACGCTGGGCGTGCCGCTTTTTCAGGAACAACTGCTGCGGCTTGCCATGATCGCGGCCAACTTTACTGGCGGCGAGGCGGAAGACCTGCGCCGCGCCATGGGCTTCAAGCGATCGCTGGCGCGCATGAAAGAAATTGAAGCCAGGCTGCGCGCCGGCATGACGCAGAACGGAATTTCGTCCGAGGCGCAGGAGAAAATTATTCTTTCAATCACGTCTTTTGCGCTCTACGGATTTCCGGAGTCGCACGCCGCCAGCTTCGCGCTCATTGCATATGCCAGCGCTTTTCTGAAGTGCCACTATCTTGCCGCGTTTACCGCTGCGCTGCTCAATAACCAGCCTATGGGATTTTATTCTCCAGCGACGATCGTGAAAGATGCGCAACGGCACGGATTGAAAATGCTCCCCGTGGATGTGACTTGCTCGGAGTGGATGTGCACGCTGGAAACAGTGGTCAGTGGTCAGTGGCCAGTGGCCAGTAAGGCAGTGGCGAGTACCGAGTACCCAGTACCCAGTAAGGCCTTTGTCATTCCGCCGCCCGAGCGAGCGCAAGGGGCGGAGGAATCTGGCAACTTGGTACTAGGTACTGGGTACTCGCAACTCGCTCCGGCGCTACGCTTGGGGTTACGCTACGTCCGCGGACTGCGTGAGGAGGGCGCTCAGGCTCTGGTGCGTGAGCGCATGCTTGCTCCGTTCGCTTCGATTCACGATCTCACTCGCCGGGTTCCCGAACTTCGCAAAGATGAACTCACCACGCTGGCGGAAATCGGTGCGCTGAATTCAGTTTCCAGTTTCCAGAACCAGGTACCGAGATTCCTCCGCCCCTCGCATTCGCTCGGGGGTCGGAATGACAAAGATTTCACTGGGTACTCGGTACTCGGTACTGGGTATTCGAAACTTCACCGCCGCGACGCTCTCTGGCAGGTGGAACGTGCCGTGCGCGGCTCCGGGCCGCTGCTGGAAAATTTGCCCGAGTCCGATGCGCCTTCCCCGCTCAAAGCCATGAACCATGAAGAGCGTCTGGTTGCTGATTTCCATGGCACCGGTATGACCGTGGGACGGCATCCCATGGCGTACCGTCGCGATTGGCTGAATGCCATGGGCATTCGCCGGGCCAGCGAACTCCGCGACATTCCCAATGGGAAGCGTCTTCGCATCGGAGGTTGCGTAATCACGCGCCAGAGGCCGGGAACCGCAAAAGGGTTTGTGTTTGTCAGTCTGGAAGATGAAACGGGAGTAGCGAACGCGATCATCACGCCTGATCTTTTTCACCGCAACCGCCTGCTGCTGACCTCAGAGCGATTCCTCGCCATCGAAGGAATTCTTCAAAACCAGGATAATGTGATCTCAGTGAAAGCGGAACGCGTGCAACCCCTGTTCGTTACGAAAGCTGAAACCGTTTCGCATGATTTCCACTGATGGATTTCGCGGTGAGCAGGCCCTCAGGGGCTGAAGCCCGCATCTTGTGTGATCTTGAGTGGCACGGCTGAAGCCGTGCCCTTCCCGAGCCCCTCTGGAGCCTTCACTGCTCAGGTGCCGGCGGTTCTTCAGGTTTGCCATTCTCCGGCGGGGCGAGCGGCAACCGGGTGGCTCCGCGCATGATGTCGCGCTCTTCCGGGGAGAACATACCTCTAAAGCGATTGGAGTCGATGATTGCTTCCCGCTGTGCCGGTGGCATGAAGCGCAGATCGCGTACCGCGGTGGTCACCATGCGCCGCCGGTCGGGCGGAAGCTGCTGCATGCGGCCGAACAATTCTCGCGCCTGTTGTTTCTGACCCGGCGTCAGATGTTCCCAGGTCTCCATGCGATTCAGCATGCGCTGCTGTTGCTCGGGCGGAAGGCTGGCAAAATGATGCAGCCGCTGCCGCAACAATTGCTGGCGCTCCGGAGGCAAACGGCGGAATGCCGGATCGTTCTGCAACACACGTTCCTGCTCGCTAGGCGATAGGCCCTGGTAGCGGCGCAGCCAGTCGCCGGCATGACCTCCGGGGTGAGCCTGCGGATGGTTTTGATTCGGCGCCGACGGCCGTACCTGGGCCGGCCGGAAGTATCCGCGCTGCGCGAGGCTGGGAGATGGAAACACCACGACAGCTGCCGCGGCCAACACGGCCGCAGCCATCCATCGCGTCATCAAATTTCCCCGTCGCATTCTCCGCCCTTGGAATCGCCTTGGTCCGCACCCCACCCTGAACTTCCGCTTCTTACCTCTTACGGATTTGCCACCACGTCCTTCTGCACTTCAAGGTCATCCAGCAAATCGAAGTCGGAATACAGATCGTGATTCTTTTCCAAAGCCTGCAGATCGCTCACCGCCGTGCCCGGCTCAGCCGGATCTACGACCGCGACTTCGTCATCGCCGGACTTGTACACACCGCTGCCTTTGGAGAAGAACAGGCCCACCCCAACTGCCATCAGCACCGTGAGCGCTGCAGCCAGCACTGGACGCCGGAACCATGCGAGCCAGCCCGCCTGCGGCTTGGCCATCTCTTCCCGCAACCGCGCCTGCAGGCGCACATCAAAATACGGCGACGGCTCCGGCACACGCCACTCATCGAGTAGCGCCATGGTGTGCCGGATTTCTGCCATCTTTCCGGCGCACGCGCCGCACTCGGCCAGATGTCCACCGATCTCCGGGGCCATCTCCGTCAAGCCGGACGCCAAGTCCGGCATCATTTCGCGAATCTCCTCGCACTTCATAACCATGCTCCCTTGTTTCTCTTCGTCCTGTCACTTCTGGCCCTGTCACTTCCGGCCACATCACTTCAAAAAATGCTTGCTATAGGAATTCTTTTAACTGTTCCCGCAAAGTCTCATATGCCCGGAATAGCAACGATTTCGTTGCTGACTCACTCAACTTCAGAACGTCGGCAATCTGCTTGTAATCCATCTGCTGGTACTTGTGCATGATTACGGCCAGCTTCTGCCGCTCCGGCAGAGCTTCCACCTTGCCACGGATCGCCAGCATCCGCTCCCGCCGCACCAAAGCTTCTTCGGCTGTGATCGTGCCGTCGGCTACGTCCAGCGTCGTTCCGGTTTCCTCATCTGGTTCATCCAGGCTGACCGTCACCTCCGGCCGTTCGTGGCGCGTGTCACGCGCGTGGTTCACCGCCAGGTTGGTCGCGATCCGATACAGCCAGGTGGTGAACTTGGCGCTGGCTTCGTAGGTCTGGCGCGAGCGGTATACCCGCAGAAAAACTTCCTGAGCTAGATCCTCCGCAGCCGCCGAGTTGCGCGCCATGCGGTACATAAAACTCACCAGCGGCCGCCGATATTTCTGCACCAGGTAATCAAAGGCAGACTGGTCCCCTGCCTTGACTCGCAGCATGACTTCGGCGTCCGTGTAGCTTTCGGCGCCGGCCATTGCGGGTTGCAAGGTGCCCGCTGGACGCGGCCCCAGCGAGGCCATCAGGACGCCCCCGTCCATGGCGGCAGTGCTCACACTAGATTGAACCCCGTCAGGATGGGAAAGTTGCTCTTTGTCCTGATCAGACGAAGCCCCGGAAGTCCGCCCAGATGAGGAGGATACGGTGGGTCTAAGGGGCCTATTTTCGTCCGGCATCAGCAGTCACATTGGACACGGGTGCCAGCGGCTCCGAACCCGCCCTCGCCCCTGCCGAGCATAGGCTACCACGCCCGGTTCTTGCGACCAAACGCCGCCTCCGGAAGCCTGAATGCACCTGCTCCACACCGGTCGCATTAGGTTCCGGAGTTGCAGGAACTAGCCACTGATGTTTGAATAGAAAAGGGTTGGGCGCTTAACTCAGCGGTAGAGTGCCATCTTCACACGGTGGAAGTCATAGGTTCGAATCCTATAGCGCCCACCATTTCTTAATAACTTAGGTTGGCTTCCGTGCCGTTAAGGGCGAGTCCCACAATTTTACTGTGGGCTTCGCGCATGTCCGGCGTGGCCGCGTCACCGGAAATGTTCATCGCGGTACGGATGTCCACGTGCCGCATGAGTTTTTGTTGCCCTCCAATAGCTGTCCCCACCGCGTCAATCCACAGACGGTAGGAGTGCCGGAATGCGTGGCTCCGAAGATGCCCGAGGCCCGCGGCGTCGGCTGCGCGTTGCAATTCCTGTTTGACCCCTGCGTAGGAGTAAGGCAGTCTTCCCACTGCGGAAGATTGATTCGCGCTGGCCCGCGCGCCGATAGGGCGGCAGATCACTCGATGTTAGATGCTATCTGGTTTCTTAATCGTCGCACTCGAATCAGCTTCGACAATGACATCAACCTCTGCTCCCTGTTTGAGTGCGGCCTTCTTGCCTTCCGCGTCAACCACGACATTTTCAATGCGAATCTCTTTGTAGAGATGATCAGCACCGTTAACGTTGATTTGCGCCTTCTCTACTTCGCCTGGAACGATAGGCTTTATGATCTTCTGGACGGTGCCAGGTAGCTTTTGACGCTTTTTGGTCATCGACAGCCTCGCCGTAGGGGAATTGATGGGGCTGAACCACGAATTGTAGCACCTGCCGATGGGCTGTTGCTCGCGAGCTTTCATTCCGTGTGCTGTGGGCGGGGCGGGTCAGGCGGTTGAGCAAGCAACAGGTTGACATAGCATTCTTCGTGAACCACTCTGCCGTTTTCATCGAATGTCGCTTTTTCAAGTGTTACGGGCTGATTGCATATTGGGCACAACATGACCTCCTCGAAGGGTCGAGGTGGGAAAACAAACTATCAAACAAGGAACGTGATTTCAAGCAAAACTTGCCCGCTTTTTGACACCGGGGAATCCCCGATGCGCGTAGCCTAGAGCCTGTCGCTTCGTCTTACGGCAACCAACATCGCGCAACGAGAAACTAAGCCCCTGTGTCTGAAAGAATGATTCGTGAAACGACGAGGCAGGCTCAATTCAAAGCAACTCCAAGACCTCAGTGATGAACTGGCAGCCCTGACGAAACGGCAATTCGATGCCCGCATGTTAGAGGTGTTCATTCCAATGAGCAAAAAGGAGATTGAAGCCTTTGACCTCAGAACACAGCGCATCTCCCATATTCACGTTCTTCTTAGCGAGCATGACGCCAAGCGATAGTTTGGTCGGATAGAGAAGGCTCATGCCTCGTAGACAATCAACACGAGCAATCCGAACATGACAATCGTTCCCAACAAACCAACAACCAGCATAGCCCCTCCTGTGCAAGGGAATCAGTCAGCGTTTTGGTTTTTGGCGGGGGACCGAGCAATGGGTGAGCCACTTCCGCGAGTGCCTCCCCCGGAGCCTCGCGTTCTCACCCATGTAACAAAATGGTCGGTAGTTGTGTATCGGGAAAATGCTGTAGATCGGATGAGACTCCTCACGCCAATACTCCGAGTTGCCACTAGCCTTTGCGCTTCTCGGCCCACGTCGCGGTTGTAATCGGCAGCGCCAATGCGGGGATGCCGGAGCGTGAGGGGGATCAGTGCGGTTCCCGGTCCGATGTTCCGGTGTCAATGAGTGTAACGGACATGACAGGCGCGACTCAGCCGTGTAAGACGCCATCTGCCGCGGTCTAAGTGCATGAAACTACGTTGGTGGCACGGATTCGAATCCTATAGCGCCCACCAACTTTTCTTCCGTAGGCTCGCTGCGTGCCGGCAGGTTGCCGGTGCTACTTTGCATAGCTCACTCTCCAGATCGAGTCGGAGCCGTCGTCGCTTACCAGCAGCGAACCATCTGGAGCCACGGTCATTCCTACCGGGCGTCCCCATACGTTGCCATCGGGCAGCACAAAGCCGGTGAGGAAGTCTTCATACTCGCCACTGGCATGGCCGGTCTGGTGCAGAGGGATGCGGATTACTTCATAGCCCACGCGCACCGCTTTGTTCCAGGAGCCGTGCTCGCTCGCGAAAATGTCTCCCTTATACTCGGCTGGAAACTGCCGGCCTTCATAGAAAGTGAATTCGAGCGACGCGTTATGCGGCTGCAGCAGCACATCCGGGACGATCACTTTATCTTTCAACTCCGGATGCTTGCCCTGATGCCGCGGATCCTGATGTCCTCCCATGTACCACCACGGCCAGCCGTAGAATCCGCCTTCCTGCACATGCGTGATGTAGTCGGGAACCAGGTTGTCGCCGAGTGCATCGCGCTCATTCACTGAGCACCACAGCTCGCCCGTCTCGGGATCCACGGCAATCCCACCGCCGGCATTGCGAATGCCGTAGGCATACACACTTAAAGTGCAGTTCGCGGGATCGCACACCAGAATGTCGGCGCGGCCTTTTTCGCGGGGATGAGTGTCGGGATCGTCTACGTTCGATCCCGAGCCCACGGCAACAAACATTTTCTTGCCGTCCTGAGAGAATTCCACTGCGCGCGTCCAGTGCCCGCCCGTACCGGGAAGGTCGGCGATGTGTTCCGGAGCGCCGCTCGCCTTCAGATCGCCATTGTGATACGCGAAGCGAACCAGTTCGCTGGTGCTGCCTACGTACAGCCACTTTGGATCAGGTCCGGGAGGATAGAACGCCAGGCCATAGGGATGTTTCAAACCGCTGGCGAAAACGGCTGACTGCTCGGGCTTGCCGTCGCTGGTCAGCCCGCGATACACCCGGATGCGCCCGGGATCGCTCTCGGTGAGAAAGATGTCGCCGTTTGGAGCGGTACGCAGGGTCCGAGGGTTGTCGAGAGAGCCGGCATACAACCCCACCTTGAATCCAGGAAGCGCCACCGGCCAGGCATTTTCCGGTCGCGCGACCAATTCCGGACCATTGTCGGCCGATTGCGTGGCATACGGCTGCGGAAGGTCGGCGACGGTTATCTTGTGAACCGTCCCCGGCTTCTCATAGCGGAAGTCGGTGAAGGGTGGCGTGGGCGGCGCAGCCTTCAACTTTGAGGTGCTGGTGTCGACTGGAGGTGTGTCGGCCGGAGCCGGCGCGCTCGCCACCTGCGGCGCCGCCATCGACTTCACATAGCTGACGACCTGCCAGCGCTGCCGGACCGGCAGCGCTGCCCATGAAGGCATCCCGTTATCCTTGTCGCCGCGCGTGATGAACCAGAAGACTTCGCCCGACGTGACGGAATCGAGCTTGCCATCTACCAGCGACGGCACATTGCCCGTGCCTTTTCCCAGTTTCCCGTGGCACGAAAGGCAATTACGCGCATACAACTGTTTTCCGGCGAGCACGGCCGCTGCCTGGCCTTCATACGGGTTCTTGGTTGCCCGGGCGGACGCCGGCGCGTCGTGGAACTTCGTGTCCACATCGGCTGCGAGCGCCAGCGCTGGCGGCAGCAGAATTGCGGCTGCGATGATGGCGTATCGATTGATCAACAAACGCATAAATCCTCCCCAGGTGGGTTTCAGCAGAAGATTCTATCCTGAAACTTTGCATATTCGGGCTGTGCATCTGGATCGTGCCTTGTCTTGGCCCGTCCCGTGCCACTTGTAACATTACTTCCCGGATACAACCTTCCTGGTTAAAACTTGCTCAGACAGCAATAAAGCCGTATAAGCTAAGGAACAAAGTACCTCGGACCCCAACCCTGCAGACGGAGCGTTTCATGCGATCTCTGAAGTTGCTTCTGCCCCTACTAGCCTCAACTCTGTGCGTCGCCCAGCAGGCGGATCGCA
>Ga0210395_10003593_pt1 | contig 11891 bp, 12 predicted proteins | sample IncBWH4OmetaG_FD_150861 | JGI IMG/M metagenome (GOLD analysis project Ga0210395, IMG submission 150861) | Forest soil microbial communities from Barre Woods Harvard Forest LTER site, Petersham, Massachusetts, United States - Inc-BW-H-4-O ...
AGGCTTGTTGCCGTTCGGCCCGGCCGTTGTTGTCAGGGATCGGCGGTGGACGCCGCTGCAGGTATCGGCGATGTGCATTAATGGCCGATGAATCGAAACGCCAGCGCGGCCGGTTCCGCTTGATCGGCAGTTGCGACAAATTGCCGGCTCGCGGCTTACGCGATCGCAATATCTTGCCGGTAATGCTGCGGCGATGAAGGTTTGAGCGCATGCCGCAGGCGCGAAGCCGGCATCTGTTTTTGCACGCGCCAACGCGCTGTTAACTACATTGCGGAACCCAATATTGCGTGCAGGTTTAGTCAATTGATTTAACCGCATCGCAAGTTCTCGTTGCTAGTTTTTGCGGCGATCCAAATGACCCGGCACAACGGCCATTGGGTCGAGCTCAGACAGTTGCGTGTGGACCTTAAGGAGCCATCTCATGAAGACCCTCGTTTCTCGTTTTGTGAAGGACGAGTCCGGCGCCACGGCTATCGAGTATGGCCTAATCGCCGCCGGCATCTCCGTCGCCATTATCGCGGTCGTCAACGGCCTTGGCACCAAGCTGCAGGGCACGTTCACCAGCATCTCTTCGCAGCTGAAGTAAGCGCGGTCGGATGCACGGTTACGAGAGGGCTCCGGTCGATCCCGGAGCCCTTTCTGCTTTTGACGTGGGCTTGTTGCCGGCCGCCGCTAACGCGGTTTCAACCTGCGCGGCGTAGAGCGGATCGCCGAGTGCCTGTTCGGGGTGACGCCTGCCATGGTCCTGTTGATTGAAGCGATCAAGCTGACATTCTTTCCGGCGATGATGGCGTTCGCCGCGTCCAGCGATCTGCTGACAATGACGATCGCCAATCGCGTTTCGCTGATCCTGGTCGCTGGTTTCGTGCTGCTTGCCGTTCTCACCGGGACCGGCGCCGACGATCTGCTGTGGCACGCCGCTGCCGCTGCCTCGGTACTGGTGGTGGTTTTTATTTTTTTCACCCGCGGCTGGATCGGCGGCGGCGACGCCAAACTCGCGGCCGCGACGGTGTTGTGGCTCGGCTTCGCCCATCTCGTCGACTATCTGTTCTACGCCTCGATCCTCGGCGGGGCGCTGACGCTTTTGATCATCTATTTTCGCAAAGCGCCGCTGCCGGCGGTTTTCGTCGGCCGGGCATGGGCCGAGCGGCTGCATCGCAGCGACTGCGGCGTGCCTTACGGGATCGCGCTCGCGGCCGCCGCCCTTATTGTCTACCCGCAGACCGAATGGATGACGGCGGTCGCGCGTTAGGACAGCAGGCTACGACCCTGGATCAGGGGACGGGCATTGCCGGATCAAGCTCTAAGCGGCTCACGGGGCTAAAAGCCAAGGCGTAACGCGTAATTAACGCGATTTGGATACGCCTTATTAACCATGCCTTGACGTTTAGCTGATGAAATTCGGGCACGGTGGCCTGTCCGGCTGCCGCGTCACGGTTGGGAAGTTCTGGCCGGGTACTTGCCACGGGCTGTCGACGAAATTCTTGGCAAGGTTCTTGGCAAAGTTCTTGGCAAGGTTCTTGGCAGTTCTTGGCAAGGGTCTTGCGAAGTCGAAGTTCTGGGAAGTTGAAGTTCTTGGGAAGTTGAAGGGGAATGAAGCGCTCCCGCATCATTGTGTTGGTCATCGCGCTGGCGGCCGGCGGAATCGCCGCCATGCTGGCGAGCGGCAACCGCACGCCGGAAGCACCTAAGCCGCCGGAACCGCCGCCGCCGCTCGCCACGGTCGATGTTTTGGTCGCCAAGACCGATCTCGGCACCGGTCAGGTCGTCGCCGAAGGGGATGTCGGCTGGCAAACCTGGCCGGCGGCGTCCGCCACTGCGGGCTTCATCAGAAAGCCCGATCGGCCCGACGCGATCAAAGACTTCATCGGTGCGATCGTGCGCACCCCGATCGCGACCGGCGAGCCGGTTCGCGACTCCAGAGTCGTGGCCGGCAAGGGCGGCGGCTTCTTGGCCGCCATTTTGCCGCATGGCATGCGCGCAATCGCGCTGGACGTATCGCCGGATTCCGGCGCCGGCGGTTTCATCCTGCCGAACGATCACGTCGACGTCGTGCTGACGCGGCGCGACCGGGTGGCGGAGAAGGTCACCGGCGTCGAGAGATACACGAGCGAAACCATCCTGAAAAACGTGCGGGTGCTCGCGGTCGATCAGGCGGTCGAGGAAAAGGAAGGCCAGAAAGTCGTGGTCGGCAAGACCGCGACGATCGAGCTTGATCCGCAGCAGGTCGAAACGCTGACGCTGGCGCGGCAGATCGGCACGATCTCGCTGACCTTGCGCAGCCTGCTCGATTCACAATCGCCGACGCCCGAAAACGGCGCAGCGGGCGAGGACAAAGATTCGCACGGCCTCAATACCGTGCGTTACGGCGTCAGTACGCAGTCAACGATGCATTGACCGCACAGAGGGATTTTTGATGATAGCAGGGACACCGATCCGGGCGGCGGCTCTCGCGGCGCTGCTGCCTTGCCTCGCCGCCGGCGCGCTCGCTTGCCTTGCGGCTTTCGGTTCGCCGCCGCGCCCCGCCAAGGCGGCGGAGATGCCGTCCGAGCCGCAGACCCAGACCATCGTCGTCGCCGCTAGCGATTACGGATCGCGCTCGGTGGCGCTGGGCGTCGGCAAGTCGGTCGTGATCGACTTCCCGCGCGACATCAAAGACGTTCTGGTCGCCAATCCGAAAATCGCCAACGCCGTGGTCCGCTCGTCGCGCCGCGCCTATGTCATCGGCAGCGAGATGGGACAGACCAACGTGTTCTTCTTCGATGCCGACGGCAGACAAATGGCCGGCCTCGACATTGCCGTCACGCGCAACCTCAACGGCATCCGCGCCGCGATCAAGCAGGTCCTGCCCGATTCTGATATCCGCGTCGAAGGTATCGGCCCCGACGGCGTGATCCTATCCGGCACCGTGTCCAGCCAGGCCGAAGCGCAGCAGGCCTACGACATCGCGACGCGGCTCGTTAATGTCGGTTCAGCCGAGGCCGTCGGCGCCGGCACCAAGGTGGTCAACGCCATCGTGGTGCGCGGTCGCGACCAGATCATGCTGAAGGTGACAGTGGCTGAGGTCGAACGCGACCTCGTCAAGCAGCTCGGCATCAATCTTTCCGGCAGCTTCGGTTTCGGCAGCGCCGTCGTCAATTTCAACAATTCCAATCCGTTCACCGCGTTCGGCCAGTCGCTCAGCGGCTCCACCATCGCCACGTCATGGAAATCGATCACCGGCACGTTGCAGGCCATGGAGCAGGCCGGCGTGATCCACACGCTCGCCGAACCGAATCTGACGGCGATTTCCGGAGAGACCGCCACGTTCGTGGCGGGCGGCGAATTTCCAATCCTCAACGGCTATTCCTGTACGCCGGTGTCGAGCAGCCCGGGCGCGGCCACTACCTGTCAGCCGTCGATCGAATTCAAGAAATTCGGCGTCAGTCTGAACTTCACGCCGGTCGTGCTCAGCGAGGGCCGCATCAGCCTCAAGGTCATGACCGAGGTGTCGGATCTGACGTCGCAGAATTCGTTGATTATCCCAATTCCCGGCACCAACCAAACCGTCGCCGTGCCGGCGATCCGCACGCGGCGGGCCGACACTACTGTCGAAATCCCGTCCGGTGGCTCGCTGGCGATGGCCGGCATGATTCAGAACGACACCAAGCATCAGGTCAACGGGCTTCCCGGGTTGATGGAGCTCCCGGTGCTCGGTCCGTTGTTCAAGAGCAACGACTACATCAACCAACAGACCGAGCTGATGGTGCTGGTAACGCCCTACGTGGTGCGGGCTGTGGCGCCGAAGGATCTGTCGCGGCCTGATGACGGTTTTGCCGATCCGAGCGACCCGGCGCAGGTGCTGCTCGGCCGCTTCAACCGCATCTACGGCGTCGGCGGCATCCCGGATCCGCCGGACAATTACCGCGGCAAGTACGGCTTCATTCTGGACTGACGAGCGGCGCGAGGAGACACGACAATGCAGATCGGCCGGACCACGATCGCCAGAAGCCGAGGCATCACCGGGCTTGCCACGCGCGCCGCAATTGTCGGCGGCTGCGCGATGTTCGTTTGCGCGTGCAACACCGACCAGCAGGTGGTGGCCGGCGCCCCCGACGTCCCCTATGACTACCGCCAACGTCATCCAATAACGATGACTGAAACCAATCACACGCTGCAAATCTTCGTCGGCACCAGCCGCGGCGAGCTCAACGCCGCACAGCGGGCGGAGGTGGCGCAATTCGCCCATTCATGGCATCGCGAATCGGCCGGCGGAGTCGCCATCGAGCTGCCCGCTGGCGCGACCAACGAGCGGGCGGCCGCCGACTCCGTACACATGATCCGCTCGATCTTGACGGCCGCCAGCGTTCCGCCGACCGGCATCGTGGTGCGCACCTATCCGGCACCCGGACCCAACATCGCGCCGATCCGCGTCAGTTATCCAAGGATCGCCGGCCAAGCCGGTCCGTGCGGCCTCTGGCCACAAGATATCGGCCCGAGCTACAACCGCGACCATTTCGAAAATCAGCCGGTGTGGAACCATGGTTGCGCGACGCAGCGCAACCTTGCCGCCATGGTCGACAATCCTGCCGACCTCGTGCAGCCGCGCGGCGAGACGCCGGCCTACACGATGCGCCGCACCACCGTCATGGAAAAATATCGGGCGGGCAATTCCCCGGCGACCCAATATCCGAACGCCGAGGGCAAGATCAGCGATATCGCCAGATGATGTAACCGCGTGAATATGACAAAACCAGCAAACCAAGCCGCCTGGCAGGAGAGCATGCCTGCCGACGTCGCCGGCCGCGAAGAGCGCATCGCGCCGGCGCCGCGCGTCTCGGTGCAGGCATTCTGTGAAACCGTCGAGACCGCCGCGGCCATCCAGGCCGCGGGTGAGGATCGGCGCATGGCCAAAGCGCACATGCGCATCCAGATGGGTGGCCTGATCGCCGCAATCGAGGCCTATCAGAACTCGCCGACGCCGAATGTCATAATTCTTGAATCTGAAAGCCGCAGCGAAGAAATCCTCTCCGGCCTCGATCAGCTGGCGCCGGTCTGCGATGCGACGACCCGTGTCATCATCATCGGCCGCATGAACGACGTCGCGCTCTATCGCGACCTAGTGCGGCGCGGCGTCAGCGATTATCTGATCGCGCCGGTCGGCGCCTTGCACGTCGTGCGCTCGGTGTGCGGCTTGTTCTCGGCGCCGGACGCCAAGCCGGTCGGGCGCATCATCGCCGTGGTCGGAGCCAAAGGCGGGGTCGGCGCGTCCACCATCGCGCACAATATCGCCTTTTCGATCGCCCGCGACCTGGTGCTCGACGCGGTGGTGACCGACCTCGACCTCGCCTTCGGTACCGCTGGCCTGGATTTCAATCAGGACCCGCCGCAGGGAATCGCCGAAGCAGTCTTTTCGCCTGACCGCATCGACCATGCCTTCATCGATCGGCTGCTTTCCAAGTGCACCGATCATCTAAGTCTGCTGGCGGCCCCGGCGACGCTCGATCACGTCTACGATTTCGGCGCCGACGCCTTCGAAGCGATATTCGATTCCCTGCGCGCGACTGTGCCCTGCGTCGTGCTCGACGTGCCGCACCAGTGGAGCGGCTGGACCAAGCAAACGCTGGTTGGCGCCGACGACATCTTGATCGTCGCATCGCCCGACCTCGCCAATCTGCGCAACACCAAGAACCTCTACGATTTCCTGAAAGCCGCTCGGCCGAACGATCAGCGCCCGCTCTATTGCCTCAACCAGATCGGCGTGCCCAAGCGTCCGGAGATCAAAGCCGCCGACTTCGCCAAGGCGTTGGACGACGAGCCGGTCGCCGCGATCCCGTTCGAACCGCAGTTGTTCGGCGCGGCGGCGAACAACGGACAGATGATCGCTGAGATTTCCCCCAATCATCGCACCGCCGATCTGCTCCGGCAGCTGGCGCAGAAACTGACCGGCCGTCCCGAACCGAAGAAAAAGAGCTCAAGCCTGCTGTCGCCACTGTTCGAGAAGTTGCGGCAACGGCAATCGTAACGTGATCTGTTGGAGTTGCGTTGGTGTTTGGCAAGCGTTCCGCCCCCTCTAGTTCCGCTGCCGCGGTCACCGCCGAACGGCCGCAGTCGGCGCCGCGCCCGGCGCCGGCACCGTCGGCTTTGCCGCAGGGCCCTTCGCCGGCGATGGTTCCTTCGCCAGCGCCCGCGCCGGAAGCTTTGCCGCAAGGCGGGCGCACGCCGTTTCCGTCGGCCGGCCTTGGCGCGCCGATCCTTGGCGCACCGGCGGCGACCAACCGCAACGCCGCCGGCCCGGCTGGTCCGCCGGTGCAAGTGCCGACCGCGGTCGATGTCCGCCGCTCCGACACCTACTACGAAACCAAGGGTACAATTTTCGGCGCGCTGATCGAGGCCATCGATCTCGGCCAGCTCGCCAAGCTCGACGCCGATTCCGCGCGCGAAGAAATCCGCGATATCGTCAACGAGATCATCGCGATCAAGAATATCGTGATGTCGATCGCCGAGCAGGAGGACCTGCTCGACGATATCTGCAACGACGTGCTCGGTTACGGGCCGCTCGAGCCGCTGTTGGCCCGCGATGAAATCGCCGACATCATGGTGAACGGCTCCGGCACGGTCTATATCGAAGTCGGCGGCAAGATTCAGAAGACCGGCATCCGCTTTCGCGACAATCAGCAACTGCTCAACATCTGCCAGCGCATCGTCAGCCAGGTCGGCCGGCGCGTCGACGAGGCGTCGCCGATCTGCGACGCGCGCCTGCCGGACGGCTCGCGCGTCAATGCCATCGTGCCGCCGCTGGCGATCGACGGGCCCGCACTCACCATCCGCAAGTTCAGAAAGGACAAGCTGACGCTCGAGCAGCTGGTGCGTTATGGTTCGATCTCGCCCGAAGGAGCCGAGATTCTCAAGGTGATCGGCCGTTGCCGCGCCAACGTACTGATTTCCGGCGGCACCGGCTCCGGCAAAACGACGCTGCTGAACTGTTTGACGCGCTACATCGATAACGACGAGCGCATCGTCACCTGCGAGGACGCCGCCGAACTGCAATTGCAGCAACCGCACGTGGTGCGACTGGAAACGCGGCCGCCGAATCTCGAAGGCGAAGGTCAAATCACCATGCGCGACTTGGTGCGCAATTGTCTGCGCATGCGGCCGGAACGCATCATCGTCGGCGAAGTGCGCGGACCGGAAGCCTTTGACCTGTTGCAGGCGATGAATACCGGCCATGACGGCTCGATGGGCACGTTGCACGCCAACATGCCGCGCGAAGCGCTGTCCCGTCTGGAATCGATGATCACCATGGGCGGGTATTCACTGCCGTCGCGCACCATCCGCGAAATGATTGTCGGCTCGATCGACGTGGTCATCCAGGCGGCGCGTCTGCGCGACGGTTCGCGGCGCATCACGCACGTCACCGAGGTGGTGGGCATGGAGGGCGAAGTCATCATCACCCAGGACATATTTCTGTACGAAATCGCCGGCGAGGACGCCAACGGCAATCTCGTCGGCCAGCACCACTCCACCGGCATCGGCCGGCCGAAGTTCTGGGAACGGGCGCGATATTACGGCGAGGAGGGACGGCTTGCCGCCGCGCTCGATGCCGCGGCGCCGGCCGATCTGATCGGCAGATAACGGCGAGCGCGACGATGAACGTATACATGATATTCATCATGGTCGCGATCGCGATCGGCGGCGTCGCGTGGGTTTTCATTTATCCAATCTTGTCCGGCGAACGAAAGACTGAACAACGGATGGCGAGCGTCGCGCGCGCCGAGCCGATACCGCAGCGCGCGGCCCGGTCGGTGCAGAAGTCACGGCGCGAGCAGGTTGAAGGCACGCTCAAGCAGCTCGAAGCGCGGCAGCGAAGAGCCAGGCGCGTGCCGCTGTCGGTGCGGCTCGCCCAGGCCGGCCTGAGCTGGTCGCCGCGCAATTTCATGGTGATTGTCGGCGCGCTGGGTGTCGGCGTTTTCCTGATCGCGACGCTGACCGGCGTCGGCATGTTGGCTGCGCTCGGGCTTGCTTTCGCCGCCGGCGGCGGCCTGCCGTTCTGGGCGCTGGCGTTCTTGAAAAAGCGCCGGGAGGCGAAGTTTCTTGAGGCTTTCCCCGACGCCGTCGACGTGATCGTTCGCGGCATCAAAGCCGGCTTGCCGCTGCTCGACAGCTTGAAGCTGATCGCGGGCGAGGCCCAAGAACCCGTACGCAGCGAGTTCCGCGCCATCATCGACACGCAAACCATCGGCATCCCGATCGGGGAAGCTTGTCTCAAACTCTACGAGCGTATGCCGGTGCCGGAGGCGAACTTTTTCGGCATCGTCATCTCCATCCAGCAACGCGCGGGCGGCAATCTTTCCGAAGCGCTCGGTAACCTGTCGCGGGTGCTGCGCGACCGCAAGAAGATGAAAGCCAAGATCAAGGCGATGTCGATGGAAGCTAAGGCTTCGGCGACAATCATCGGCGCCTTGCCGATCGCGGTGATGACGCTGGTCTACATCACCAGCCCGCAATACATCTCGCTGTTGTGGACCGAGCCGCTCGGGCGTCTGATGCTGGCGGCGAGCTTGGTGTGGATGTCGGTCGGCATCTTCGTCATGCGCCGCATGATCAACTTCGATTTCTGAGGCCGGACATGCTGCACGCCCTCGAGCAATATATCGACCCGCAATTTCTCACCATGCTGTTCGCGGCGATCGCAGCCGGCGCTACGGTGCTGACGCTGGGCATGCCGCTGTTGGCGCGCGACACGCTGTCGACGCGCATGAAAGCCGTGGCCTTCGAGCGCGAGAAGATCAGGCAGCGCGAACGCGAGCGAATGGCGCAGGGCAACAAAGTGTCGCTGCGGCAATCGCCCAAAGCCTACATGAACACCGTAGTGCGGAACTTCAATCTGTCGAAATGGGTCGGCCAGGAAACGGCGCGTACGCTCTTGGTGCAGGCCGGCTATCGCGGCCACGCGCCGTACGTCACCTATCTGTTCTTCCGCATGGTGATGCCGATCGCCATGCTGCTGTTGTCGTTGTTTTACGTTTTCGTCGTCATCCAGCTCGATCAGCCGACCTTGATCAAGCTCGGCATCGGGATCGGCGCCGCCTATTTCGGTATGCTGAGTCCGAATTTGTACTTGAAGAACAAGATCACGCGCCGCCAGGCCTCGATCAAGCGGGCGTTTCCCGATGCGCTCGATCTGCTGCTGATCTGCATCGAATCCGGCATGTCGGTCGAGGCCGCGTTTCAAAAAGTCAGCGCCGAGATCGGCGCGCAGTCGGTGGAGCTGGCCGAAGAGTTCACCTTGACGACCGCCGAACTGTCGTATCTGCCGGATCGCCGCCAGGCTTACGACAACCTGGCGCAGCGGGTTGGACTGGAGGGCGTCAAAGCGACCTGTCTTGCCTTGCAGCAGGCGGAACGGTACGGCACGCCGCTGGGCACGACCATGCGGGTGTTGGCCCAGGAAAATCGCGACATGCGCATGTCGGAAGCCGAGAAGAAGGCGGCGGCCCTGCCGCCGAAGTTGACCGTGCCGATGATCCTGTTCTTCTTGCCGGTGCTGTTCATCGTCATTCTCGGCCCGGCCGCGATCAAGGTGATGGGCGTACAATAGCCCGTCCGAGATAAAGCAGCGGTCGGACCGTCAGCTCGCGCCGGTGTCGGCGTGGGCGGCGTGGCTCGGTTCGCGTAAATCTTTGCGGTGCGCCAGCATCTGCCGCAGATACGTGACATTGGCGGCGGCTTCATCGGCCGGCAGGTCGGCGCGGGCGATGTTCTCGGCCTCGGCGAAGCGGCCTTGCAGGCCGACCACAAGCGCGAGGTTCTGCCGCACCCGCGGATCGACCGGCGGACGCGATGCGGCGCGGCGCAGCGTGGCCTCGGCCTCCGTCAGATTCTTGGACAGCGCGTAAGACAGTCCGAGATTCGACAATACCGAAGGCTCGTCGGGAACGATCTTCAGTGCGGTCAGGTAATAGCGCTGGGCCTCGGAATGACGGCCCATTTGGTCGAGCACCGCGCCTTGCGCGGAGAGAATGTGCCAGTCCGGCTGGTCGGGGGTATGGGCGCGGTCGAGCACTTGCAGCGCTTGGTCGTAATTGCCGGCGTCGGCCAGCGCCCGACCGTAAGCGCCGAGTACCGCCTTGTTGTGCGGGCTTTCGATCGAGGTTTTCTCCAGGATCGCGACGGCCTGAGCGCGCTGCCCGGTTTTGCGCAGCGCCTGCGCGTAACGCATTGCCGCGTCGACGTTCGACGGATCGGCGCGATATTGCTGGCCGAAGACCTCGACATTGTGACGTGGGTCCGCGGTCGACTGATCGGCCGCCGCGACCGGCACTGTGCCGGTCGCCTCGGCGATTTGCATTGTCTGGCAACCGGTCGTCGCCGCGGCGATGACAACAAGGAGCGCAGCCGAGACGAGAAGGCGCGAAGGGCGGAGGGTGTTGCTACCGGTCGAACGCATCTCGATCGCTGCCAAGATAAGCGCCCGGGCGCGCCGCCACAGGCTGGTCAGCAATAGACTGTTAACCCTAATGAGGAGTTAACGCGCCGACCGCCGCCGAAATCGCCGGATTTGCTTGGATGGCGGTCAGCCGGTCGCGCCGCGACCTAAGCCGGCACTTTGTTGGCGAATTCGAACGTCTCGCCGACATAGCTCGAAATGTCGCCCTTCGGCCGTTCGCCGGCGATGGCCTGGCCCTCGACCATGTAATGCACCGCCTCGGCGATGTTGGTGGCATGGTCGCCGATGCGCTCGATGTTCTTGGCGCAAAACAGATGATGGATGCACATCGAAATGGTGCCGGGGTCCTCCATCGAATACGTGATCAATTCCCGGAACAGCGACACGTAGAGCGCGTCGACTTCCTTGTCGGCCTTCCAGACCTGCAGCGCTTTGTTCGGGTTACGATCGACAAAGCTGTCGAGCACGGCGGCAAGCTGCGACACGACCAGCGCTGCCATGTGCTTGAGCCCGCGCATCAGCGCGCGCTGCGAGTTGTCGCCCGAGACGGCGATGACTCGCTTGCCGATATTCTTGGCCAAGTCGCCGACGCGTTCCAGATCGTTGGCGATCCGCAACATCGCGACCAGCGCGCGCAAGTCGATGGCCATCGGCTGCCGCAGCGCGATGGTGGCGATGGCTTTTTCTTCGATCTGCCGCTGCAGCGAATCGACCGCCGCATCGGCGGCGATGACTTGGCGCGCCAGACCGATATCGCGTCGCGTCAGCGCGTCGATGGAATCGGTCACTTGCTTCTGGGCGAAGCCGCCCATCTGCGCGACCATTTGCGTGAGCTTGATGAGGTCGGTATCGAAGACTCGGGCGGTGTGCTCGGAGACGTTCATGTTATTTCCGCAGGCGCTGGTGACTCGATCGGGGTGCGCACCGCTGAAGTTACGCAACAATCCCGGCCACAAACTAACCCAACGCCTTGATGATTCTACGATTCATGCGTGACGTTCCGATGACATTCTTCGATTGGCCGTGAGACAGATGAAGCAAACGCGCGTCATTCTCGTTGCTCGCGAGCGCTTGTCATGCTGATCACACCGAGCCGTCGTTAAAATCAAACAAATGATTCGCCATGCCATAGCTTTCGACGCTGCGAAGGCGGTCCGCGCAGCAAATTGGAAGAGAAACTGATGCCGCCAGTGGTGGTTGATGCGATCGGGGCGACCGGTGCGCTGCTGACGACGATCTGTTGGGTGCCGCAGGCGGTCAAGATCATCCGCGACCGCGAGACGCGCGCCATCTCGCTCTCGGGTACGGCGCTATGCACGCTCGGTGTGCTGCTATGGCTGCTTTACGGCCTCGCCATCGTCGACGGACCGCTGATCGGCTCGAGCATCGTGACTTTGGCGATGACGGCGACGATTCTGGTCCTGAAAATCCGCCACGGCTGACCGGCGAACGCAAGCTCAGG
>Ga0210395_10003595_pt1 | contig 11888 bp, 7 predicted proteins | sample IncBWH4OmetaG_FD_150861 | JGI IMG/M metagenome (GOLD analysis project Ga0210395, IMG submission 150861) | Forest soil microbial communities from Barre Woods Harvard Forest LTER site, Petersham, Massachusetts, United States - Inc-BW-H-4-O ...
TTATTTTTTCAAGCTGCGCGCCTATCAGGACTGGCTCGTCGATTTCCTGAAAAGGCATGAGAACTTCATCTTCCCGTCGTACCGCCAGAAACAGGTGATCGAGTTTCTTGCCGAGCCGCTCAACGACCTGTGCATCTCGCGCCCGCGCGAGCGCCTGGAGTGGGGCATCTCCCTGCCGTTCGACGAAAATTTCGTGACCTACGTCTGGTTCGACGCGCTGGTTAATTATTACACCGCCGTGGTGGACAAGCCCGAGTTTTGGCCGGCCGACATTCATGTCATCGGCAAGGACATCCTCCTGCCGCCGCACGCCGTTTACTGGCCCATCATGCTGCACGCCGCCGGCCTGCCGCCTCCACGCATGCTGCTGGTGCACGGCTGGTGGACGGTCAATGGCCGGAAAATGTCGAAGAGCACGGGCAACGCGATCAATCCCCTCGACTTTGTGACCGAGTTCGGGGTCGATGCCTTCCGCTATTTCCTGGTTCGCGAGATGAATGTCGGGCAGGACAGCGACTTCACGCGGGAACAGTTCCTTGTCCGTTACAACAGCGAACTCGCCAACAACCTGGGCAATCTCGTCAACCGCACGCTCAACATGATCACGCGCTTTGCCGGCGGGGTCATCCCCGCGGTCGAAATCGCCGAGGAGTCCGAGCGCGCGCTGCGTATCCTCTGGGAAAAGACCCGCGACGAAGCCATCGTGCTCTGCGAAGGTTTTCAGTTTCACACCGCGCTGGAGCGCACGGTCATTTTTATCACCGCGATCAACGTTTATGTCGATCAGCGCGCGCCGTGGAAGCTGGCCAAGTCCACCGTCCCGCGCGATGCCGCGCTGCTGCGCTCCACGCTGGCGACGATCGCGGAGGCGCTGCGCCTCGGCGCCACGCTGCTCCAGGCGGTCATGCCCGCGACCACGGAAAAAATCCAGGCGGCCCTCGGCTACAAACCCGCGGCGGAGTGGCGCAACGAACTCGCCTGGGGTCCCCGCCTGACCGGCGCAAACGTTGCCACCGGCCTCGTGCTGTTCCCGCGGCCGGAGGAAAAGCCGACGGCAGAAGTCGGAAGCCGGAAGCCGGAGTAAAACCAGAGGACGGAATCTCCCTGATCGCAGGTGGAGCGCGTTGACCTCAACGCGCTGTTTGATCGTGCGATCAGAAAGCGCCTTGAGGTCAAGCCCCTCGGCAAGCTCGGAGCCCTGAGCCGTTTCGACAAGCTCAAGGCCCCGAGCTTGCCGAGGGGCTTGTCGAATGGGTCGCTCCACCCGCTTGCCCTTCGTAGTTCTTTGTCATGGTGCGAAGAAGGGCGCTGCCGCGCGAGCAAGCCAGTTAACATGAGTTCATTAGCAGCCGTGCGAGGAAGCTCCCGTGCATTTGATTTAAACCAGGGATTCTTCGCTTCGCCCTGAATGACAATCCAGAGATTGCTCGCTTCGCGCGGAATGACAAAGCTATCTTGCTCTTGCTTCCTGCCTTCGCGGCCTTTGCGTTCTTCGTGTAAAATAATCTTCCGTGCCTCTGTGGTTAAATCATGACGATTCTTCCGCTCGATCCCGCCGCCAACGCCACACCGGATGCTTTGCGCGCGTTTTTGGCCGGCTGCCGCGCGGCGGCGGCGACCCGCGGCCGGCCGCAGCTCGTGAGCATTTCCATCGGGGTTGACGCCCTCGATCCGCTGGCCGTGCTCGAGTCGATTTTTGAACCGACCGAGCTTCATTTCTACTGTGAGCGCCCGGCGCAGGATTTTTCCATCGCCGGGGCCGAGGCGGTCGTGAGCAGCGAGGCTTCCGGGGCGGGGCGGTTCGAGGCGGTACAACGCTTCATCGACGAAACGCTGGCCCATGCGATTGCGGTCGGCGACCAGACGGCGCCGTTCGCCGGGCCGCATTTTTTCACTGCGTTCGCCTTTGCCGACGAAACCGGGGCGGGGGAGCCGTTTCCCGCGGTGCGTGTCTTCGTGCCGCGCTGGCAGGTGGCGCAGGCCGGCGGGCGCACGACCGCGGTGGCCAACCTGCTCGTGGGGGCCGATGCCGACTTGAACGCGCTCGCGGAAAAAATCTGGCGCGCCCACGCCAAGTTTCGCGCTTTCGATTATGCCGGGCCTGATTTTCCCGCGGCTTCCGCCGGCGCGGATTCTGCGGGCTCGCATTCTGCCGTCCGGCAGAATGGGGCCGACGATGGGGCTTATGCGGTCGCCGTGCGGCGCGGGCTTGAATTCATCGCCGCCGACGAATGCAAAAAAATCGTGCTGGCCCGGGCCAAAGACCTGGTCGCTTCGCAGCCGTTGCATCCGCTGCGCGTCCTCAACGGCCTGCGCGAGCGTTTCTCCGACTGCTATGCGTTCTCCGTCGCCAACGGCCGAGGCCAGAGTTTCATCGGTGCGAGTCCCGAGCGTTTGCTGAGTGTGCACGGCGGCGCGTTGCTCACGGAGGCGCTGGCCGGCTCTGCGCGCCGCGGTGCGACGGCGAGCGACGATGCCGCCCTGGCCGCCGGGCTAGCCCACAGCGACAAGGACCAGCGCGAACACCGCCTCGTGCTCGACTCCATCGTGCGCCGCCTGGCGCCACTCGGGTTGCAATTGGCGTTTGCAGAGAAACCCGCGTTGTTGCGCCTGGCCAATGTCCAGCACCTGCACACGCCCGTGCGCGCGGCGCTGCCGGCCGGCGTGCGCCTGCTCGACGTGCTGGCGCGCCTGCATCCGACGCCGGCCGTCGGGGGTTCGCCGCGCGCGCGCGCGATGGCGCATATTCGCGAACTCGAGGGATTCCCGCGCGGCCTCTATGCGGGCGCGCTGGGCTGGGTCGATGCGCGCGGCGACGGGGAATTTTTTGTCGGCCTGCGCTCGGCCCTCATCGATGGCCCGCGCGCCCGGCTCTACGCCGGCGCTGGCATTGTGGCCGGCTCGTCGCCCGAGAAGGAGTTTGCCGAAACCGAGCTGAAATTCCGGGCGATGCAAGAGGCCTTGTTGAGCTGAGAACCGCGGTGATCAATCTCACCTGACCGCAGGTTTTTTAACCGCGAATGAACGCGAATGGACGCGAATAATTTAAATACCCTAAATTTTTAATTTAATTTGTCACAGCGGCATGCCTTTGCGACCTATGCTTTATTTTGTCATTCCGAGCCGTGCGAGGAATCTCTGCTGATCTTGTCGATTTCGTGTCTTCTGCTCAAATAATCCAGATTCGCGTCCATTCGCGTTTATTCGCGGTTAAAACAAACCTAAGCTTTTTGGTATTTGAAAATTGGCGTTTGTGATTTTTCGGCCAATTGGATTAGTCCCCATTAGTGAAAATTAGTGGTTAACCCATGTCCTCTCTTTCCCTCGATTTTCGCAGCGTCAATTCGCTCTGGGGCGGCGTGCTCGTGGAAACGCTCGCGCGTTGCGGCGTGACGCACGCGGTGATTTCGCCCGGCTCGCGGTCGGCGCCGCTCGCCTTCGCTTTCGCGCGGCACCCGAAGATCGAGTCGATCCCGGTCCTCGACGAACGCTCAGCGGCATTTTTCGCGCTGGGACTGGCGAAAAAAAGCCGGCGACCGGTCGCGCTCATCTGCACGAGTGGCACGGCGGCGGCTAATTTATTCCCGGCGATCATCGAGGCGCACGAGAGCGGCACGCCCCTCATTGTGCTCACCGCCGATCGCCCGCCGGAATTGCGCGACTGCGCTTCGGGCCAGACGATCGACCAGCAAAAAATCTATGGCGGCTACGTGGAATTCTATCACGAACTCGCCGGGCCCGAGGCGAGCGAGCCGCTGCTGCGGTATCTGCGGCAGACGGTCGCGCAGGCCTGCGCGCGTGCCGAAGGTGGACCGGTGCATCTCAATTGTCCGTTCCGCGATCCGCTCGTGCCGGCGGAAGACGGGACGGCGCGGGCGCTCGCGGAGAAAATTGATGAATCATTTTTCTCTCATCTCGGACCATTGGCGACGCCCGCATCCGCGATGACCAACTGGCAACCTCCGGCCGGTGCGCGTGGTTTGATCGTAGCCGCCCCGTATTCTTCCGTCCGGCATTCTGCCGTCCGGCAGAATGGGGCCGATGATAGAACTTACGCGGCGGCGATTATTAACGTGGCAGAAACCCTCGGCTGGCCGGTGCTGGCCGACGCGCTTTCGCCGGTGCGTCATCACGTCGGCGGCAAGGCGACCATCATCACGACTTACGATGCGATCCTCCGCAATGCAAAGGCGGCCCGCGAACTCGCGCCGCAGCACGTGATTTGTTTTGGCGGCTGGCCCGTCAGCAAAGTGCTGCGCGGCTGGCTGGAGCAGGTACAGGCCGAGACGCTGATGATTTCTCCTGGCGAAGCGAATCGCGACGGATTGCACGGTCGCACGCGCCATCTGTCGTTGTCGGCGGAAAATATTCTGGTGAAGGACGGGCCGGTGGCCGATCCGGCCTATGCGGCGCAGTGGAGTCGGGCCGAGGCCGCCGCGCGCGACAGTCTCGATCGCGGGCTGGGCCTGACGGATGAACTTTTTGAGGGCAAGGCGGCGTGGCTGCTCGCGTCGCACCTGCCGAAGGAGACGCCACTCTTCGTGGCCAGCAGCATGCCGGTGCGCGATGCGGAGTATTTCTGGCCGGCCAATGGCCGGCGCTGCGAAATGGCTTTCAACCGCGGTGCGAATGGCATCGACGGCACGCTTTCGACCGCGCTCGGCGTGGCCCACGCCGCCGATCGTCCCGCCGTGCTGCTCACCGGCGACCTTGCGCTGCTGCACGACACCAATGGGTTTTTATTGCGGCCAAAATTTCGCGGCTCGCTGACCGTCGTACTCATCAACAATCGCGGAGGCGGCATCTTCGAGCACTTGCCGGTGGCCCAGTTCGAGCCGCCCTTCGAGGAGTTTTTCGCCACGCCGCAGGAAGCGGACTTTGCCAAGCTGTGCCCGGCTTATGGCGTGGCGCACGTGCTTGTGCGCGACTGGAAACACTTCACCGGGCTTGTGTCCGTGCTGCCGACGAGCGGTGTGCGCGTGCTGGAGCTGCGCACCGACCGCAAACGCGACGCGGCCACGCGGAAAAAACTTTTCGCGGAAGCGGCGGCAGCGGTGGAGAGGGCGGTCCTTGAACGTCCAACACCCAACATTCAACATTCAACATCCAAGGACGAGTACGGGCCGAAGTAACAAGTATCAGGTATCAAGTAACAAGAGCGTGTTGCACGAACGTCGAATTACCAAATACCAAATACTAACTACGGCCAATGAACAAAGAGGCCTCCGCCTCAGTACCCTTTCGGAAAGGCCGGGGCGGAGATCGCTTTCTGGACCAAGGCCAAATCCTCGCGCACAGCCCAGCCTTCGCGCAGCCAGAAGGCCTGTCCGTCCGCATTGTTCGCAAACAGAAAAATATTGCACTTGGTGATGCCCTGCGCGCGAAGCCGTGCGAGGGACTCGCCAACCAGGGTCCGGCCAAGCCCGCGACGCCGGTGCCGGCTTGCGACCGCGAGATGGTGCAGGTAGCCGCGGCGGCCGTCGTGTCCGCCGAGCAACGCGCCAACGATCACGCCTTCGATTTCGGCCACGAGACTAAACCCGGGATTGCGCACGAGGTAGGCCGCGATGGCTTCACGCGTGTCGGATTCGTTGAGCCCGATGCCCTCGCTCGCCTGCCAGAGGGCGAGCACGGCGTCGTAGTCGACGGGCGTCATGGCCCGTAGCACGGGCGCGGCGGTTTGGTTTTTGGTCATGGGGGATTGCGGTCGGATTAGGGCAATGTTTTTGGAAAGACCGCTGCATTGTCCACGTTGTTCTCGCGAAACAAACTCTTTAGGTGAGCCAAATCGTTCTCGTTCTCATACTCATTCTCTTTGAGGTTGCTGAGGTTGCCCCGGATTGACGGACGCGGCTCGAGAACGATTACGATAACGAGTAAGAGAACGATAAATGAATCTGAGACCTCCGCAGGAGCATAACCCCATCCCGCATATCAAACTGGTTTGTGTTTCAATAACCCTTCGCATCGACATCCGGCCAAAATCTTCTAACTTCCTCGCGATGAAAACCGCCTGGCGGGTTGCCAAAACCTACTCCGACATCCTTTATCACAAGGCCGATGGCATCGCGAAAATCACCATCAACCGGCCCGCGAAGCGCAATGCCTTCCGACCGGAAACGGTGCAGCAGATGTTCGATGCGTTCAGCGATGCGCGCGAAGACCAGGGCATCGGCGTGGTGCTGCTCACCGGCGCCGGTCCGCATACCGACGGCAAATACGCGTTTTGTTCCGGCGGCGACCAAGCGGTGCGCGGCCATGCCGGCTATGTCGGCGAAGATGGCGTGCCGCGGCTCAACGTCCTCGACCTGCAAAAACTCATCCGCTCCATGCCGAAGGTCGTCATCGCACTGGTGGCCGGCTACGCCATCGGCGGCGGCCACGTGCTGCACGTGGTGTGCGACCTCACGATCGCGGCGAACAACGCGATCTTTGGCCAGGTCGGACCCAAAATGGGTAGCTTCGACGGCGGCTTTGGCTCCAGTTATCTCGCCCGCCTGGTCGGGCAAAAGAAGGCGCGCGAAATCTGGTATCTATGCCGTCAATACAACGCGCAACAGGCGCTCGACATGGGCCTGGTCAATGCCGTCGTGCCGGTGGCCAGGCTTGAGGCCGAGGGCGTGAAGTGGGCCCGCGAAATTCTCGGCCACAGTCCGCTGGCCATCCGCTGCCTTAAGGCCGCGTTCAATGCCGACGTGGACGGCCAGGCCGGCCTGCAGGAGCTGGCGGGCAATGCCACGATGCTTTACTACATGACCGACGAGGCGAAGGAATTTAACCACGCGCAGAAGGAAAAACGAAAGCCCAACGCCAAGAAATTTCCGTGGCTGCCGTGAAGGGGGGAGATTTTTTCCGCTGATTACGCGGATAAATTTTCTGTCATTCCGAGCCGAGCGAGGAATCTCATGTTCTCATTTGCCACCGATTGAGATTCCTCGCTCGGCTCGGAATGACAAACCATTCTGAAGCGATCATCCGTTCGCGCGGTAGCGCAGGTAGGGCGCATTATCCTTAATGCGCCGATTCAGTGGCGGCGGATTAGGGATAATCCGCCCTACCTTAGAAGAAATTCGCTCTCAGTGCGTCAGGCGAAAGGAATCGAGAAACGCGACCGCTTCCGGGCTCGTCTCTTTGCCCGTCGGCCCGATGTACATCACTTGGTAAAGACGGTCGCCCACCACAAAGAAGCGAACCCGGGCGACCGAAGCGTCCGCTGGAACGGCGGGATCTTTCGATGGAATGTCGGCGACGATCTCGAGTCCCTTGATATCGCCAAGCTGGTAGGGAGAAGAGGTCCGAACCGTGCCATTCACGTTTTTCACCGCTCCTTCACTGGCATTGGCGCAGACTTTATCCGGGCCGCCGGACTGGGCCACGCTGCCGGCCGGATAATCACAATAGATGATCATGTACGCAATGGCGCCGCCATCGTAATAAATCATGTTCATCGCGATATTGCCAACCTTGGTCGGAACCTGCTGTGAACCGCGCTGGACCGGTTTGGGTAAACTTACGACAAATCGACCGGCGTCATCCACCAAGGTTTCGGGCTTGGCTTCGACCGCGGCTGGAGGTTTCGCTGGAACCGCTATAGTGGCATTGTCACTGACCGCGGGTGCAGGTTTGGGCTCCGGCGTGGTATCGGCCCGGACGGACACGGCGAAGAAAAGCAGCGACGTCGCAAAAAAACGTCGAAGAGATGACGGGGTAGGCATGGCCGGCAGATAAGCCGCAGGCGCCGGCCAACGCAAAACTAATGTGGCCGGGATACGCCTACAGTTCTTGCCGGACTTTTCCGTCAGGACATGTCTTCCTGACATGCATTTATCCTGTAATTCCGAGACCCTCAGCAAACCGCTGCGCGGCTTGCTTGAGGTCTCGGAATGACAAACCGTTTTAAGGATGCGCCTTATACCGCCTGCAAGGTCTTTTCTTTCAGCCCTAGGGATTCGCGCAGCGAGGGAATCTGGCCGGAGGAGCCGAGCTTGTCGTTGCGGCTGGCGATGAACTTCGCGTATTCGTCGATGAAGATCTTCCCCGGCGGGCGGAAATCAAACTCACCCGGCTTGTCACGGAAGAACTCGCGGTGTACGCGGGTCCAGACGAGGCGGCCGTCGGTGTCGATGTTGACCTTGGTCACACCGAGTTTGGCGGCGGGGAGATATTCGTTGATATCGACGCCCATCGAGCCGGCGATCTTGCCGCCGGCGGCGTTGATGCGATCCACTTCTTCCTTCGGCACGCTGGAGCTGCCGTGCATGACGAGCGGGAAACCGGGAATGAGGGCCTTGATTTTCTCGAGCACGTCGAAGTGCAGCGATTGGCGGCCTTTGAACTTGTAGGCGCCGTGGCTGGTGCCGATGGCGCAGGCGAGGGAGTCGCAGCCGGTTTTCTTCACAAAATCCTCGGCCTCGACCGGGTTGGTGAGCGTGGCGTGTCCGTCCTCGACCTTGATGTCTTCCTCGACGCCACCGAGCATGCCGAGCTCGGCCTCGACCGACAGGCCCTTGGCATGGGCCGCGGTCACGACGCGCTTGGTGATCGCGACGTTCGTGTCGTAGGGTTCGTGGGAAGCATCGATCATGACGGAGCTGAAGAAACCGGAGTTGATGCAATCGTAGCAGGTCTCCTCGTCACCGTGGTCGAGATGCACGGCATAGATGCAGTCCGGGAAAATCACGCCGGCGGCGCGGATGATGGCCTCGAGCATGCGCTTGTCGGTGTATTTGCGCGCACCCTTGGAAATCTGGATGATGAACGGCGCCTGGGAGTCGGAGCAGCCGCGAAAGAGGCCCATGGCCTGCTCGGCGTTGTTGATGTTGTAGGCGCCGACGGCGTACTTGCCGTAAGCGTGTTTGAAGAGTTGTGCGGTGGTGACGATCATGGCGGGAAATGAAATGGAGAGCGAATCTCCCACCACTGGCCGTGGCTCGCAAGGGTTTTCTCTACGCAAATTTGGCGGAAGATTGCGCGATCCTTGCGGTGGTGATTGGGTTTGGATTGATGTGGGCGGGGTGCCCTCACCCCGCGATCGAACTTGGTGCGGGGTGAGGGCACCCCGCCCACAGGACTGACTGGCAAACCGAAAACTTAATGCCCAGCTGTCTGGGCACCGGTCGGTGAGCCCGTGCTTGCGCTACTCGTGCCACCGCCGCGTAGAAACGGCCCCAATTTGCTTTGGGCATTTATCGTAGGCAGTAAAGGCTCGAGTGTAGGCGGAGAAACGTTAAGTAGCGTGGCGATGGGGACAACATCGGCCTCGGGAATGGGCGCGGTTCGGTTGGTACCACCAAATAGCGCGCGGGTGTTGGTGGGATTGCTATCACTTTTTGGCGCGTCGCTGGCCAGAAGATCGATGATCGGCTGCACATCTTGGTCAGGTATGGGCGTATTGGTGTAGCTCAGCATCTGTTGGAGCAAGGTGACCGTGTTACGCTCCGGCAGGGTCTGCTCATAGTTCTGGTATTGGGTGAAGCCGTCAGGGCCGAGCGTGCCTTGGATCTGTTGGTCGATCTCCGCATTGGACTGGGCCACCAGTTGGCCAATCTCGGCGCGGTCGGTGCGCGGGTCGAGGCCCTGGTCGCGGGCGGCTTGAATCGCATCGCGCGCGGCATTCTGCTTTTGCACCAGCAAATTTTGGAATGCATCAATCTGCGCAGGGGAAAGGGCAAGCTTTTGGGCAAGTTGCTTGAAAAGTGGCGCGTAGCTGCTGTTGAGCGCGGCTTTTTGCTGCAGAGACAGGAGCCGGACGAACTCCGGATTGTTCATTTGCGCCCGCAGGTTGCCGAATCGGCCGCGCTGGCGTTGGTCGTCGGACGAAATTTGCGAGGCCGCGTCGTTGATGGCCGCGGCTTTCGCCTTAGCCTGCAGCGCGGCGAGCTTGGTGTCGAATTCGTGCTGGTGGAGCTGCGCATCCAGGTCTTTTTCCTGCAAGGCGGCGCGCAGATGGATGAGTTCCAGGTGTTGATGCCAAGCCAGGATCACGCCGCCGAGCGTGGTGAGAGCCAGAAAAAGCAGCAGATAGTTCCGAGACGAGTCCACGATACAAGCATGACGCAAAGCAGCGGAAGAAGTTACGCAAAACGCGCGTTGGACCTCACGAGGTAGGGAGCTTAATGCTGCGCGTAAATCACAAACGCCAATGCCCAAACGCCAAAAAATATCGGAAAATCAAATCCTTAAATCTTGGTTCGGCTCTTTGGGATTTGCCGTGTCCTCCATAGCTCGAAAAGCCGTTTCGACAAGCCCGTTCGACGAGCTCAGGGTCCCGAGCATTGTCGAGGGACTCAAGGCCCTGAGTTAGTCGAGGGGCGACGGAGGAGAGTTTGGGTTTTGGAATTTTTCTGCCTTATCGCGGCGGAAATTCGAACTCGGTCTTGTTTTTCTTGAGCACGAGGTAGGCGCTAAAGGCCGATCCGCGTTTCGAGATAAAGCCTTCGATCAGGTTGGTGCGGCCGTTTTCAAACAACTCGCGCACTTCCTCGGTCGGCAGCTCCTTCTGGCAAAGGTGGCGTTTCAGGGTGAAGACGACGCGGCCTTCCTGTTCGGGCTTGCGGACGTAGTAAGCGTCGTCCGTTTGCACGATCTCGCCCTTGAGCAGTTTGCTTTCGCCGATGACGATGCCCTTGGAAAGGTCGGGCGGAGTTTTGGGTTTTCGCTCGATGGTCTTGCCGTCCTTGCCGACGCGGGGTTTGCGCGGGGGAAATTCCCAGGTGATTTTCGGGCCGGCGCGCAGCAGGAACGCATCGAACGGCCGGCCTTTTTTGGAGATGAAGCCCTGGATGAGGTCAGACTTGCCCTGCGTGACCATCTGGATGGCCGCCTCGCGTGGGATGGCTTTCTGGCACATGAGCCGGCCCACGCTGAAGGTTTGTTTCCACGCGTCGCCTTCGCGTTCGCGCAGAACGTAGCTGGTGGGCGCTTCGCAGAGTTCGGCGCCGGTTTTCGGGTCGGTCCAGAATGGCGTGAGTTCGGCCAGCTCGAACTTGTTGCCAAAATCGAGTTCGACCCTGCGCTGGCCTTCTTTTTTGAGGTTGTCCACAATACGCAGTTTAGCAGGAAAACGGTTGCCTGTGCGCGGTGACACAAACCCATCCAGCGGACCGATTTCCCCAGCATTCACGAGCTGGCGCACTTCGCTCTCCTCGAGTTTTCGGCCGGTCATCACCTTGTAAACCGTGAGCACGCCGTCGCGCGATTTGTAGCCGCGCAGCGTTTCGAGCATCGGCTGGCCATCGGTGGGCGAGATGATGTCGGTCACGCGCGAGTTGGATTCGTCTTCCTCAAAATGCTTGGTGCGGTCGACGATGCCCTTGGTCACTTCGACGATTTCGGCCATGAACTTGTCGCGGGGAAATTTGCCCTGCTCCATCTGGCGGAGCTTGTATTCCCACTCGCCGGTCATGTCTGGCGTGGTCAACGCGTCGGCTTTGACCGCGCCGAGGAACTGCAGCAACGATTCCGCCTTCGGCGTGGGCGCGAGCTCGCGTTGCAGGCGCTCCATGTACTTTTGGTTGATCAGGCCGTCGATCGTGTCGGCGCGGGTGGCGGGCGTGCCCAGGCCGCGTTCCTTCATGGCCTCGGCGAGTTCTTCGTCGTCGACGAGCTTGCCGGCGCCTTCCATGGCGGAGAGCAGCGTGGCCTCGGTGTAGCGCGGCGGCGGCTTGGTGGTTTCCGCGTGGAGGTTGGCCTCGATCGTTTTTGCTTTGGTCGGTTGCCCGTCCGCCGGGTCAAGCGCAGGCAGAGCCTTTGAGTCAGGCGAGTCGTCATCCAGCATGGTCTTGCCGTAAACGGCGAGCCAGCCGGGGAAGGTGAGGACCTTGCCCTCGGTTTTGAAGGTGTGCTCCTTGATGACGCTCAGGCGCGTGGTGATATCGAACTCCGCCGCC
>Ga0210395_10003597_pt1 | contig 11885 bp, 13 predicted proteins | sample IncBWH4OmetaG_FD_150861 | JGI IMG/M metagenome (GOLD analysis project Ga0210395, IMG submission 150861) | Forest soil microbial communities from Barre Woods Harvard Forest LTER site, Petersham, Massachusetts, United States - Inc-BW-H-4-O ...
AATAATCGTTTTATTGATTACACGGTCTTTCGTTTGGACGCAGGTTATCTTCTGAGTAAATCATTATACATAGGCCTGTATGCTACCAGAGATACTAATTACGGCTATATTGTTGCAGCAACTCCATATGATAGTAATACCATTACACCGATTCTGGGTTTGGCGTGCAATTTCATACTGTATGCCAACGCTGATTCTAAAGAAAAAGGAAATGAAGGTTTCAGATATTTCTATACCAAATAGCAAGTTTTATGGAATCTGTTATTCTGAGTGCAGTAAATTGATTAATTTAGATTACAATAAAGAAATTAAGGAGAAGATATGCTTAAACTGTTAATGAGTCTTTTAAAAACCGGGGCAATTCTAGATTCATTGCAGGCAATTTTTCAATCTAAGGTAGAAGAGTGGAAAATCGGTTTTTATAAAAAAATAGCGGACATTTTAGCCAGTATCATTCTGCTGATTATTGTTTCGTTTGTATTTTTGATGATGCTGTTATTTCTTGGACTGGGATTAAGTTTTTATTTGAACAATGCACTGGGAAGTTGTTATTTGGGTTTTGTACTTGTAGCACTGTTGTTTCTTTTTTCAGCCTGGATTATGTCTCTTAGCATCCGGACCGGATACTTGCAACGGAAACTATTAAAGATGATGATCCGTATTCTTGAAAAAAGTCCAGACGAAAGATTAAATTAATATATGAGTTCTATATACTCACAACTTATACATAAAAAGAATAAAGGAATAAAATCCTTTGCAATTCTACTTGATCCAGACAAATTGGACAATTCTTCACTCATGAAGATTGTTCAGATGTCTGTAGAATGCAAAGTGGACTATTTTTTTGTAGGAGGAAGTCTGCTGACACATTATAATCTTCCGTCAATAATCCGCACGATAAAGGCACACTCACAGATACCGATAATTCTTTTCCCTGGAAGTAATTTGCAGATTGAACCATCGGCTGATGGTATACTACTATTATCGCTGATTTCAGGAAGGAATGCCGATTTTTTAATTGGACAGCACGTAGTGGCAGCACCTATTATTAAGAAAAGCAATCTGGAGGTTTTATCAACCGGCTATATGTTGGTCGATTGTGGTAAGCAAACGACAGTATCCTATGTTAGTAATACCACACCATTACCTTATGACAAACCAGCTATCGCAGTATGTACAGCAATGGCTGGCGAAATGCTAGGTCTTAAATTGATGTATCTGGATGGTGGAAGCGGTGCTTTACAGCCCGTGAGCCGTAAAATGATTGCTGCTGTAAAGAAATCAATAGAATGTCCTCTTATTGTTGGTGGCGGAATGAATACTGTCCCCAAAGCGGTAGAAGCTTTACAGGCGGGTGCGGATGTAATTGTTGTTGGGAATGGAATCGAGGAAAATCCGAATCTTCTGATTGAAATCTCTGAGAAAGTACATGAGATGAATGCAATGAGTAGCAGTAGCAAAGCTTAGCCTTACGAGAGAAAAAATTCTATATCTAAAAAAACCAATCATCTATTTGAGATATTTCATTAGCTTTAATCCAGATCTTTTCAGGTCAATAAAAAAAGCCACGGGTTAAACCGCGGCTCCTTCATTAAACTGTATACACTTAAACATTAAACTTTCTAAATATTCATCAGAGACTCCCGGCGTCTCATTTTCCCTGCGGGTATTCCGAACATCATTTTAAAACGACGACAGAAATACGCAGTATCTTTGTAACCAACCTCTCCTCCGATTTCACGAATGCTTTTCTTAGAAGTTCTTAACAGATCCACCGCTTTTTCCATACGCTGGTATTCAATATAATCCTGAGGATTTATTCCTGTAAGCATTTTGAAATACTGACCAACATAATCTTCAGACACGTTGGCAACACCTGCTAAAACTTTATTGGATAAATCTCCTCCAAGATATTTTTTAATATAAGCGAATATGTCAAGCAAACGAGGATCTTTGAAATATGTACTATTTGTTGCCAGACGTTCTACAAAAAGATTCTTGCGCAGAATAAAGCGAATGATTTCCACCACAATTCTGTCGGTATTGATATTGATTACCCTGTCTTTGCCAGCTTCATTTGCTAAATCTTCCTTAACAGTGTCCAGTATGTATTCACCTAGTTTTGGTGTTTCACTGATAATGAAAGGAGGAATATCAAGAGACGTAAAAAAGTTTACTGAATCAAATACTTTTGCTTCAAAAGAAACATAACTGAATGAATTCGGATCCAGACCAATTAAATCTGGATTGATAACAGAATTCAGAAATTTTTCTCTGTTGGTTAACAACTCTTCATTCGACAATTTTATCGTGTTTCCGGATCCATAGGAAATAGACACGGAACGACCGCCTGGAATGAATAATAGTTCCCCTTCTTTTACTTTATGTCTTTCTTCACCGAAAGAGATTTCGCCCTGATGTAACAGGACAATCATATTACTTACATCGTAGTAGTTATCAACCGTTAACGATTGAACTATACGAATTGATTTAGATTTAATATATCGAACACCTAATGATTCGATAATCTTATTATAATCTTCCATTGCACTTCACTATTTTGGACAATTACAAGAAAAAAGATCCGACAAAATGATAACGGATTTGCACAAAACTAATATAAAAAAGATCTAAACACAATAATATCCCAAAATAAAAACAGCTCAATTAAACTTTTATAAGTTTTTGAGCTGTTTTTAATAATATTTAAATGTTGTTATTTGAATAATTCCCTGCCTATTACCAATTTTTGTATCTCTGAAGTTCCTTCGTATATCTGGGTTATTTTGGCGTCACGCATAAAACGTTCAACGTGAAACTCTTTTACATAGCCATAACCACCGTGGATCTGTACTGCTTCGATTGTTACATCCATGGCTACCTGTGAAGCAAAGAGTTTAGCCATGGCAGCGGCTTCTGTATAATCCTGATGCTGATCTTTTAGGTATGCTGCCTTTAGAACCATTAATCTGGCTGCATCAATTCGGGTAGCCATCTCTGCTAATTTGAATTGAATTGCCTGATGGTTGAATATTTCCGAGCCAAAGGATTTCCGTTCTTTGGAATATTTTAAAGAAAATTCAAGTGCTCCAGAAGCAATACCAAGGGCCTGGGCTGCAATACCGATGCGCCCACCATTAAGGGTTTGCATGGCAAATTTAAAACCAAAACCATCTTCACCAATCCGATTTTCTTTAGGTACTTTTACATCCGTAAACATAAGAGAATGTGTATCAGACGCGCGTATACCCATTTTGTTTTCTTTTTTCCCTACCACAAAACCAGGATAGCCTTTTTCAACGATTAATACATTAATTCCTTTATGTTTTAATTCAGGGTGTGTCTGTGCAATTACTAAATAAACAGATGCAGAATTTCCATTTGTGATCCAGTTCTTAGTGCCGTTTAGGAGGTAATAATCACCCATATCAACCGCCATTGTATGCTGAGAAGTAGCATCAGAACCTGCTTCAGGTTCTGATAGACAGAATGCGCCAATAATTTGTCCGCTTGCAAGTGGTTTTAGATATTTCTGTTTTTGTTCTTCTGTTCCAAAATGTTCAAGACCCCAACATACTAATGAATTATTTACGGACATGCAGACAGATGTAGAAGCATCAATTTTGGAAATTTCTTCCATTGCTAAAACATAGGAGATAGTATCCATTCCGGAACCTCCATATTCAGTACTGGTCATCATTCCTAAAAAGCCTAGCTCTCCAAGCATTCCTACTTGTTTTTTAGGAAAAATCTGATGTTCGTCCCGTTCAATTACTCCAGGCAATAATTCATTACGGGCGAAATCTCTGGCTGCGGCCTGAACCGCTTTTTGTTCTTCTGTGAAGTCAAAATCCATATGTAAAGGTCTTAATTAATACTACTATAGTACGATTAATAAAATCAATTGTTTGAATTGTACGGTATTTATTAAAGGAATAAAAATATCGCAATGGTCCGGATTCATAATTAATGAGAAGGAAATGGTTTTATAGGTATTGAGCTTAATGTAAATTAAAGCATGTTTTTCAGTTATTTGAATATTAATCGGATAAATTAATTAAATTGAAATTGATTCAACCTAGTTTCATTATCATAAATAAAAACTGTTTTAACCGTTAATTTAACCTTACCATTATGAATGAAAAAATTGAAAACGAAAACCTTACAGGGGCAAATCACGAAGGAGCTAATCCAAACTGGCCTATAAAAGTTCTGACGGCATCGTCAATAATCGGAGATGATATCGTGAATTCAAAAGATGAAAAAATAGGTACTATTAAAGACATTATGATTGATATTCGCAGAGGTATTGTAGAATATGTAGTTATTGAATGCAGCGGATTTCTTGGTCGTCATGAAAAACTATTTGCTGTTCCGTTCAGCGAACTGAAAATTAAACCAAGCAAAAGAGCTTTTGTTTTATTGAAAGACGATGCCTTCCTGAAAAAGGCTCCAGGTTTTGATAAAGATCACTGGCCCGAAACAAATAGCCATCATTATGCTCAGGTGGAAGGATACTGGGGTGATTTCATTGGAGTAAGCACAGGAGCTGGATTTGATTATTAACCAAAAATAAGCCTCATTTTAAAATGAGGCTTATTTTTTATTGCACTGGCATTAATTGTTCAGAAAATTCTTTATTTTTTTCTTAGCTTTTTTTGACTTGCTTTCAGCTTTTGGTTCTGCATCTTCAACTGCTTTACCCGTTTTTTCTGATGCTTCTTCCATTTTCTCACGAAGTTTTTCAGCAGGAGTTTTTTCTTTGCATGATTGAACGGAAACCAAAAACAGGGCAATAAAAATAAATGAATAGAATCTCATAATTGTATCGTTTGGCCATTATTTTATAAGTATACGAATAAGATTTTTAAAATAAAAAAGGTCTGCACTTCAGTACAGACCTTTAAATTTTAGATAGATTATAAATTGATTAGTCGTCGCGACTCATGCCTAAATACATCATAACGTAATATATCAATTGTGCCATGGCACCAATTGCTACTACTACATATGTGCGAGCGGCCCATTTTAAAGCATCTTTTGCCATGTCATGCTCCTCCTTATTAGTAACGCCTCTGCTTTCCATCCAGGCCAGAGCTCTGTTGCTCGCATCAAATTCAACAGGCAAAGTAATTAAAGCAAAAACTGTTAAAATAAGGTTACAGGCTATAATAATTAATAAAACGATCGGTAGCGCACCAGGACCCGCGAAGAACATACCTCCGAAAATCATAACCATCATCAGTACATTTAAGATATTGGCACTGATATTTTGAATCGGAACCAAACTCGAACGCAGTTCCAGCATACTATATGCTCTTGCATGTTGCACGGCATGTCCGCATTCGTGTGCAGCTACAGCAGCTGATGCGGCACTGTGACCATTGTAAACATCCCGACTAAGATTTACTGTTTTATCAGCTGGGTTATAATGATCCGTTAATTGACCCTCAACAGAAATTACTTTAACATCGTAAATTTTATGATCTCTTAGCATCTGTTCGGCTACTTCTTTACCGGACATTCCGGATAATAAAGTGTAGTGAGAATATTCTTCAAATTTACGCTTTAGCTTGCTGCTCACATACCAGCTGGCAAGCATGGTGACAATAGCAATAACGAAAATCATACGTTTATTTGTTTAATTGACTTTTTATTTTGTCTATGATTCCGGTGGTTGAATAACCATTTACAAGGTCAATCGTTTTCACCGAACCTCCATGTTCAATTACAATATCTGCGCCAATTATTGTGTCAATGGTATAATCACTTCCTTTTACTAAAACATCTGGCTTTATGTCAGTAATCAACTCAAGAGGCGTAGGCTCATCGAACAAAATGACAGCATCTGTACAGGAAAGTGCTGATAACATCCGTGCCCGTGCATATTCATTGTTGAGAGGTCTGTCGGCTCCTTTCAAACGTTTCACAGAGGCATCGGTATTAAGCCCTACTACAAGTCTTGAACCTAATTGCTTTGCTTTTTCAAGATAATCTACATGACCCAAATGAAGAATGTCAAAACAGCCGTTTGTGAAAACTACTTCATCTCCCGCTTGTTTCCATTTCTCAACCAGAACAGCCACGTCATTTTTAGAAAGAATTTTATCAGCGTTTGACATAATTGATCATTAAATTAATAAAATGAGATAACAAGATAATTAGATTGTTTCGGATTCAGCAGAATCCGTGTTTTTACCAATTAACAAAGATATGGTGAAAGAAATTCCACCTATAATAATTACGGTTAATGTCTGTGATGTATGAAGTAATAACGCGTAAGAAATCCCGTCAACTTTTTCAACCCCATAAATTACAAGTGCTGAAGATACGAGGTAATGAAAGGCTCCAATTCCTCCTTGAACGGGTGCAGACATACCCAAACCTCCAACTACAAGCAGAACAAGACCGGCTATCATGCCCAGGTGTTCTGTTGCAGGCAAAGCAAACAAAACAGTATATGTCATAAAGTAATAACAGACCCATATTAATAGAGTATGAAAAATAAATTGCCCTTTCTTTTCCAGCTTACGAATACTGATTACACCTTGCCAAACACCTCCTAAAAAGGCAGATATTTTAATATATAAGATGTTTTTTCGGATCTGATGGCGAAGGAACCAAAGCATACCAAATAAACCAAGAAAAAAGAATAATGCTATGCCTATAAAGAGAAGCAATGTTTGCAAATTGTGAAATATTCCCTCAAATTTTTCTATGAATATCCCGGATAAAAATCCGCTGATACGATCAAACTCCATAATAAACGTAACACCGATAAGGGTTAATAGGCCAATCAGATCAAAGACACGTTCCGCAACAACGCTTCCAAAAGTTGCATTAAATGGAGCTTTATCCATTCGTTTTAACATAAGACATCGCGCCACTTCACCAGCTCTTGGAAGAAAAACATTTGCGAAATAGCCTGACATAAGTGCAAGAAAAGTTTTATATACCGGAGGTTTAATATCAAGAGGTTCCATCAAGAGGTTCCAGCGAACAGCTCTTGACCAATAGGCGATCAATGAAACGAGAACAGATATTCCAATCCAGAAATAATCTGCTCTCCGGAAATCAGCTTCAATTTTATTGAAGTCCTGATCTTTCAGAACATACCAAAATAATATCCCCCCAAGTCCAAGCATTAGCGTGTACTTAAGAGTATTTTTCAAAAAAGAATTCATTGAAACGGGTTTAGTTTAAACGGTTATTAGCATCTGGAAAAATAAGGCAGGGCTTCCAGATTTTTGCTTCTTCAAAAGCCATAGTGGCGTAAGATATGACAATAACAATATCTCCAACAGCAACTTTTCGTGCCGCAGGTCCATTCAGACAAATGACACCGCTGTTTTTTTCGCCTTTGATTACATACGTTTCAAAACGTTCACCATTGTTAATGTTTACGATCTGAACTTTTTCGTTTTCAATAATATTGGAAGCTTCCATCAATGCTTCATCAATGGTTATACTGCCAACGTAGTGTAATTCTGCTTGGGTAACTTTAACGCGATGTATCTTTGACTTTAATACCTGAATCTGCATGAGTATATATTAACGCAACGAAATTATGAAATAATTACCAGATTGTCGATAAGCCTTACGTCTTCAACAAATGCTGCAATGCAAATGCCTATTTTAGACCGCTGTGTTATGCTACTAACATTTTCCAATGTTTCGCCGTTCACTATTTCGAGGTATTCTACTTTAATTTGAGGAATAGTAGCTAGAAACTGCATACCTACCTGCTGTATCGTTTTTGCATCCGGTTCACCCGTTATGATTTTTTCAGCCATCAGGCACAGTGCTTTATATATATTTGCTGCCAGTTCTCTGCCTTTATCTGTTAATCGCATATTCCTGGATGACATAGCTAATCCGCTTTTTTCACGAATAATAGGGCATGAGATTATTTCAACTTGGAAACTCAACTCTCTTACTAATTGATTAATAACGGCAACTTGCTGAAGGTCTTTTTGTCCGAAATATGCCTTATCAGGCTGAATAATATTAAATAGTTTACAAATAACAATAGCTACACCGCTGAAATGCCCTGGCCTGTGTGCTCCTTCCAAAATAGAATCAAGTAAACCTACATTAACAGAAATTCCGGGTTCGGAAGGGTAAAAATCAGTTATTTCAGGCATAAAAATAATGTTGCATCCAGCTTGTTTTAATAAATGGATATCCTGGTCAGATTGAATGGGATATTTATTAAAATCTTCCTTATTATTAAATTGTAAAGGATTTACGAAAATACTGACAATGCAAATATCATTTTCTTCTTTGGCTTTTTTTACAAGGGAAAGATGTCCTGCATGTAATGCCCCCATTGTCGGAACAAAACCAATAGAATGATTTTTTTTGCGTTCTTCGGCAATCATCGAACGCATTCCTGAAATAGAATGTATTGTGTTCATCGGGTTGCAAAACTGCGCAATTTCGGTTAAAAATCAAGGCATCTACTTGTAATAGACTTGAAAAAGACATATATTTTTTGTATTTTTGACCTGCCGTAGTATGTCCGGTTTAAATTTCTATCTAAAAAAGGGTATATGTCTAAATTAAGAATCCTTTACGTTGCCAGCGAAATCAACCCTTTTTTACAATATTCAGAAGTAGGTAAAATGTTACGAAAACTCCCTCAGGCCATGCAGGAAAGAGGGCTGGAAGTGCGTATCCTTATACCCCGTTTTGGGTTGATTAACGAACGAAAAAATCGACTTCATGAAGTTGTTCGTTTATCCGGTATTAATATAGCCGTTGGAGATGAAGAAAAGCCATTAATTATTAAGGTTGCATCTATTCCGAATGCCAAACTGCAGGTTTACTTTATTGATAATGAAGACTACTTTCAAAGAAAGTATGTTTTTCATGATAAAGCCAACAAGTTTTATGAAGATAATGACGAAAGAGCTATTTTCTTTTGTAAAGGTGTAATGGAAACAGTAAAAAAACTAGGTTGGGCACCTGATATTGTTCACTGTAATGATTGGATGACAAGTCTAATACCATTGTATTTAAAAACACGTTATAAGCTTGATCCTGTTTTTAAGGATGCTAAATCTGTCTTTACAGTATATAATAATCCTGTTAAGTTTAAATTCGGCAAAGATTTATTGAGCAAAGTAAAAATGCTTGATATAGATGATAACATGTTGTCACATCTTCAAACTGCTGATTATGAAGGATTCATTAAGATGGGGCTAGAATATGCGGATGCAGTAATTAAAACAGAATCGGAATATACAGAGAGCGTGAATAAACTTTTCCTTGAAACAGAAAAGCAAAAGAAAGTTGAATTGTTACCGGCAGTAGATGATACTTTGGATGAAGAAAAATATTATAACTTCTACAATCAATTGGTGGGCTAAAAAAAGCTCACCAATATTATTTTTATTTATTATACTGAGTATTGTTTTTGCCTGCAATAAAAAAGGCAATTTTGATCTTGGAAACACAAAACCAAATAATTTTACAGGAATAGTGTTTTCGGACACGTTTACTGTTTTAAGTAAAACGTTATTATTAAATGACTCATTGGTCAGCGCCACGTCCAGTTATTTAAACTTTGGTTATTATAACGATCCTGTGATGGGGGGTATTTCTTCAGAAGCTTATTGTACATTAACACTACAAAGTCAGAATATAAGTTACAGCGGTGCTCAGGTTGACTCCGGCTATTTATATGTCAATTATTCATATGTATATGGTGATACGAATAGTGTGTCTAGTGTGTCTATACATGAAATTACCACTCAATTGGGATTATCGGTACCGTATAAAACCAATAGCAACTTTGTAACATATAATACTTCTGTAGATGGGGTATATCAGAATCCAGTTCAACCTCCATTGACTGCTTTTACTTCCCCGAGTTTACCTCCAGGAACGGCACCATATACATATAAAACGACCCCTTATTCCAACAAACAATTGCAAATACCCATTGATCCAGCTTTTGGATCCTATTTGTTAAGTAAAGCAAGTAATAATAGCAATACTGATTTTAATGCCTTGTTTTATGGTATTGTAATAAAAAGAAATGAAAACATGTTAAGTGGTGGTTCTGTCATACGGGCAGATTTTACATCGGATTATGATCACACAAGGCTCATTATTTATTATCATGTGGGTAATCAATCCGATTCGGCTTCGTTTGGATTAAATTATTCCAGCCCATCTTTTAATAGAGTTGTCCCGTATTTTTCGGGTAATCTGGCTCTACTCAAAAATAACAGAGATTCGATATCATCCGATCTGACAAATGGGAATTGTTTTATTCAATCTGGAACAGGTGTTGTTACAAAAATTCAGATACCTTATTTGACTAAGCTGGAATCAGTTAATGATACTTCTGTCATAATTAATAAAGCTCTCTTGTATGTACCTATTGAATCAACGCCACCGTATTGTGACCTTCAGCAGTATATGCAAAATTCCCCCATTGCTTTGATCGAAGTAAATCCGGATAATTCATATAAATACAGACCTACTGGACTGGCAGTCATACAAGCAACCGGAGCAGCTCAATTTGCTACAGGACACAATTTGCTTGATACCGCTACGTTTTATACTACAACCAATTATATGTTGGATATTACCTCCTATGTTCAGGCTATATTGTCAAATAAGGCAGTTAATACAACTTATATTGTAAACAACGGATTTGTAATAGTACCGGCAATCAATAGTTACCTAATTAATAGATCTGTGATTCATAGTAGTACAGCAGTCTCTAATCCAATGAAACTGGAACTGTATTATACCAAAGTAAAATAAATGTAATATGTGTGGAATTGTAGCCTATGTTGGTCATCGTGAAGCATGTCCTATCATTATTAAAGGGTTAAAAAGACTCGAATACCGTGGTTATGATAGTGCAGGTATTGCTTTAATGAATGACGAATTATCCGTATATAAGAAAAAGGGAAAGGTAAGTGAATTAGAAGCTTTCATTAAAAATTTCCCTTTGCATAGCCATATTGGAATCGGGCACACACGCTGGGCAACTCATGGTGAACCTAATGATATAAATGCACATCCCCATTATAGCTCAAACAAGGAGCTGGCTATTATTCATAATGGTATTATAGAAAATTATGCTTCGTTAAAAACAGAATTAGAATCTCGGGGACATTTATTTTTAAGTGAAACCGATTCAGAGGTATTTATTCATTTGATAGAGGATGTAAAAGAAAATAATGATTGCACGTTGGATGAAGCCGTTCGTTTAGCATTATCGATGGTAATAGGTGCCTATGCAATTGTGGTAATCAGTAATAATGAAAAGGATATGCTCATTGCAGCGAGAAAAGGAAGTCCTCTGGTAATCGGAATCGGTAAAAAAGAATTTTTTTTAGCATCAGATGCTTCGCCAATCGTTGAATATACAAATGATGTTGTGTATCTAAACGATCATGAAATTGCTATCATTAAGCAAGGTGAATTAACGATTAAAAACATTAATGCGGTTACTCAGACTCCGTATGTACAAACATTGGATCTGGAATTGGATCAGATTGAAAAAGGGGGATATCCCCATTTCATGTTAAAAGAAATTTTCGAGCAACCTAAATCTATTACAGATTGCATGCGGGGAAGGGTTAAGGCATCTCAAGGCCACCTTCAGCTTGGTGGAATTTTACAGTATTTAAATAAATTAATTAAAGCGGAGCGCATCATTATTGTTGCCTGCGGTACATCCTGGCACGCAGGATTGGTTGCAGAATATTTATTTGAAGATATAGCGCGTATTCCTGTTGAGGTTGAGTATGCTTCAGAATTCAGGTATAGAAATCCTATCATACGTGAAGGAGACGTTGTAATTGCAATATCCCAATCTGGTGAAACGGCCGATACATTAGCAGCAATTGAATTGGCCAAAT
>Ga0210395_10003600_pt1 | contig 11878 bp, 16 predicted proteins | sample IncBWH4OmetaG_FD_150861 | JGI IMG/M metagenome (GOLD analysis project Ga0210395, IMG submission 150861) | Forest soil microbial communities from Barre Woods Harvard Forest LTER site, Petersham, Massachusetts, United States - Inc-BW-H-4-O ...
CGATGCCACCAGTACCTCCGGAGGCATTTCAGTTCATAGAAGAGGCGCAACGTCTGAATGAAGTTATTACCGGCGGTGCGAAGAAAGTGCTTGACAAAGAAGTGGATCCGTGGGATGATTGCCCTGTAATCAGGAGGTAACATGCGCGGAGATCGACGGAAGACGATTCGCAACGAAGCAGATCGAAGACTGAGGGCACGAACGCCAGGACGATTTAACGACGCCTGCAACGCCGCGCATCAAGCGTGGAGAAAGTTAGAGGAAACATGGAGAACTGGAGCTGGAACAGCAACGACCAAGCAGCCGCTTTCGCGATTCGAAACTATCTAGCAATTCGCGATGGTGCGACGGTACCGGTGATGATTAACGACTCAGATAAGAGCAAGGACGTTCCGCAACGTCACGATCTAGAACATGACGAGATCGCATCGGCATACATGCAGGAGCATATCAAGACGACGTCGTTGGTGCCTGGTACGTCCGTGCACGTCGCTATCGTCCGCGAAACTGGACCGCGTTATTTGCAGGGCATTCTCCGAACTGGCAAGCCGGTCTGGACCGATCACTTTCACCTGGCGCTTCGTGTGCCTCATGCCGAGCGTCTACAGCAGCAGATTCGAGTCGAGAAACACGAACCGATGACGTTTGTCATCTGGGCATAATTAATAAGCAGTTGATTATCAGGAGGAAACGTGAAAATAGAAAAATTTTACTGTGATAGAACTGGATGCAAAAACGAGAGGATAGGTGAAGCGAATCTGACTGCTTATCTTGAATCGACCCGCGACGCTAGTGGTAACGGTTCCGATCACTGGTATGCGTGCTTCGATCTGTGCCCTAAACACGCTCTCGGCTTGCTCCAAACTCTACTCACATCTTTGTTTGACTCAAACGAGCCTATCACAAAAAGTGCCAAAGCGCTTCTCGACACTCAAGGCATAAAGTGGGAAAAGAAATAATTAAGAGCTAATTGATTATCAGGAGGAAACATGCTGCTACAAGTGCTAGGAACGTTATATCTTTTTGGTCTTGGGGTGACTTATCTGGCTGCCGAGTGGTATATGGTCTGTCCTCCAAACCCATCGCTCACCAAGATTCGCAGGCGATGGTTTGTGGCGAACTATGACAAGTGGGTTGGCCTATATGAGCACCCCGGATTGGAAAGTCTAGGTTATATGGACAAGGCCGCTTACTGGTTTCCTTTACCGTGCGTGGGTATAAAATTCTACAGGGAAATCAAGTAAGCATTAATTATTTGGCGTTGAAAACAGAGGAGATAGGAATGAAGAAATTTGCGGCTCAACACCTGTGGCTTAGAAGCTACAGACGTAAAAACCCCCGCCTGCTGTTGTATTGGACATCCAAGCAAACGGCCAAGGACAGGGGCTGGAAGCACACGATACTCCTCAAGGACTTCCCGCAGATTCCTGAATATTGCCCTGTTTTCCCTTGGGTTAAAATTAAAATACTGAAAGGTCGGGGACGAGGTTTCAAAAATCCGACCGCACCTTCGGTAGATAGGATTGACTCATCCAAAGGTTACGTGAAAGGGAATGTGCGAATTATTTCTTGGAGAGCAAACATGTTGCGCAATGACGGGACTTTGAAAGAATTCGAGGCCCTAGTCAGGGACCAGAAACGACTAGCAAATAATTAAGAGCCAATTGATTATCAGGAGGAACAATGCCAAGTGCAGGATTGCCGATAGAAAATCTGATGACATTCGAAGACGACGAAGAAAACCGAAAACTGGCTTTGAGGTTCGAGACGGATGCCAAACATGCTCTTAAATTGGGAATGTTTACGGAGTGGCTAGAGTCTTTCGTGGGAGCCTGGAATGCTACGAAAGACCCTATACAAGCATCTTCGGCTGGTATCATAGAATGGGATATGTAATAATCGAGTAAGCATTAATTATAGTAGTCGATTGATTTTCCGTTTTAGAACCAATCCGGAAGAGGTAGGTTCGAATCCTACACGGGTCGGACGGCCCGAAGAGTTCTATGGGTGAACGTCGGATTGGCTCTAAGATGGAAAATCAACCAATTGATTATCAGGAGGAATTATGGGCATGACGACGAGTGAGATGAGGGCGGACGTGAAGGAACTGCTGAAACGAGTTGATGAGGATGCTAAAGGTACGCGCTGCCTAACGATGGCAGAAGTGACGCTGTGCTTGGATGAATTGCGGCGGCTCGCTACTCCGTCTGTCGCGTCGCCACGGGCAGCATGGAAGGATGATGCCTTGCAATCGCGCATCAATGAAGCAGTGGATGAAGCGAACGGCGTTACCGCTGCCCCTGTCGGGGAGCCGGGGCGCACGCCGCAGGGTGAGATGTCACAGCAGGAAGAAATTTCGTGGTCGGCTTTCTGCGCTGAAGAGGCAGCGAAGTGCTTCGACGCATTGCAAGCGGATGGCATGCTCACAGACCGAGAATATTTCACGGGTTACATTGGCGGAATCATCGAAGACGGTTTCAACATTTGGAAAGCAAAACGCGCCGCTCCTATTGAGGTGTTGAGCGCAGAAGGAGGTGCCATTTTGAAGGACTTACATATACCTAGTCCATCTCAGCAAGTGTCCGGGGAGCACCGAGCGGACAGCAAACAAACGAGTGCCGCCCCTCCCGCCCAAGGAGCGCCCACGCCGACAAGTTCCGAGATAGGGGGTGGCTCCCTCAAGGCGCAAGCCGTCGTTCCGTGCGTACCGGAAGCATCCCGCGAAAGCGATACAGGGGGCGAATCCTATCCCGGTCAGAAGTTCTTCCACGAGCACAATGAAAGAATCAAACGAGCCGAGCTGGCCGCCCAAGGAGCGCCGGGGACGCGGGAGGCGCTGACGGCCGTCATCGAAAGATTGCGCGAGCAGGCGCACGAAATGGAATCACCTTTTTACACGAAGACGCCAGCAGAACCTAGTTGGGAATGGGCAGCTAAAGCATTCAAGCAGATTGCCGATGAAATCGCGCTGTCTCAACCGGGAGCGCCAACGAAGGAGGGCACATGCAAGGAAAAATTATTCTCGTGACGGAAGACGTTATCGTAGCTAAGATGGATGACGGAACGTTTGTTCGTCACGACCGAAGTGAACATCTTTGGGCGGTTGGAGAAGACGTTCAAAAGATAGAAGGACACAGCACGCTATACATGCCAGCAACCAGCGGACATGTTTACCTTACTGCGGACTATGTGAGCAAACCAGGGGAGAATACTGTCAGCGAGCACGGCTATATATCGAAGGACGGTATTCCACTATAAATAATCAACGGGATATTGATTATTGGTAGGCGCGTAAAGTTCACACTTGACAAGGCACGATGGGACGTGCCACACTTTTATAGGAGGGACATACCAATGCTATCTCGACAATCCATTTGGCAGACTCCTAGGAACAAGAAACAAGAAAAGGCAGAAGAAACACGTGCCACAGAACAGCGAAAACTTTGGAAACAAAGACGTAAAAAAGAGGAAGATATGAACTCAAAAGAGTCGGCTCTATTAAAAATTGGCGACGAGATTAACCAGTGTCTGCAAATCATCATAACGAACGCTGGCAACATCAAAGAGAGGGGTCTTCTAGCTGGCTTTCAAATCGACCGTGCTGCACTGACCATCGAAGACGCTGTGCAGCGAGCAGCCATAGCTGTTCGTGCTTTGGGGAACGTGAAATAATCAATAGACCATTAGTTATTTGGTGTTGAAAACAGAGGGGATAAAAAAGTGAGCGAAGAACCGAAACCGAAGGACACCAGAACGACCGAGGAGAAGCGCAGAGACGCGCGCCTCGTACTACAAAGGCTGGATGGCCGACAAGACATCGATCAGCTTCCCTGATTGGGTGTGCAGCCTTCCCGAGCCGATGCACGAGGTAGGGCACCTCTTGTTCAATCTAAATATGATGTCTACGAGGGTACAATGACGACGAATGAGATACGGACGGCGAGCGCTAAAGTTAAGGCACGAATGATAGCAACGGAGCATTTCTACGGCAAGGGTACTAAGAATTTTGGTTGTGTTTCCTCAGATTGCAAAAATTGCGGATATGGCGGGAAGGATTATGAATGCCAGCTTTGTGTTTTGGCTTCAGCCATCGAGTCTGCGCTCATCGAGGCGTTCGCTACTCCGTCTGTCGCGTCGCCGCAGGAAAAGTTGCTAACTGATTTAGCGGATAAATGGGCTAATGAAGGAAATGCTGAAGCGCAGCCGATTGGCCTTTCGGATAGACGCTTGGGCCGTGCGGAAGCTCTAGTTTCTTGTGCTCGCCAACTGCGTGAGGCGATTCAAGCAGCCGCTACATGAGCAACGGCTCTTGTGATTGCAACCGCAAACTGATATTCGGACAAGCGCAGGGTATCGAGTTTTCGGATGAGGATACGCCGTGCGGCAACACGAAGTACATTGTCCGAGTGACAAACGGCAATGATATAATCTTGGATGAATTTGGCAGTTAATGGTATATTAATTGACAACGGACGTTCAAGTTTAAATAAAGGCGAAAGCCGGAAAGTAGTTTATGAAAACCAGTCTCGTATTAGCTTTTTGTGCTGTACTGTTGTTAGCTTCTCCCGCACGTGCATGGAATTGCTCCGATCCTCTAGCGGCGCGCGTTCCGGTTCCGACCGGCACGACAGGCAGTTTCGGTGATGGAGATGGTCAATTGTTTATGGGCACCGGTACCGAAGGTGTGAAAGGACAACTCTACGAATGCAAAGTACCAACGACGAATCCTCCGACCAAGTCGAAGGGTGCACCAATTTATCAGACTCAAACACAATCGCAGACCGCAACTTCATCGAGCAACAGCAGCAGCGCATCCTCAAGCAACTCGAACTCCTCTTCGCAAGGCGGCAACGCAACTGGAGGGTCCGTCTCGGGATCGGGGAACAGCCAGAACACGTTAAAGAATTCGGGGAACTCCTCGAATACGAACACGACTTCCGCAACGGGTGGTGCAGGCGGTGCGGGCGGACAAGGCGGGGACGCTACTTCATCTAATAACTCGTCGGGGAATAGCTCGACGTACAACAGCGAAACTAACGTCGCGGCGTCGCGAATTCCCGTGCAGACGGCTGTCGGGTTAGCCCCGCCTCCGACGGTTCCCTGCGCTATCGGCTTCGGTGTCGGTGCACAGACTATGGCGTTCGGTATATCCGGGTCAGGGGCCAAAGTCGACAAGAACTGCGCTGGTCTCGAAACCGCACGTAGCTTCGCGTCGATGGGCGCTCGTCAGGCATACTGCAAAGTCATGATCAAGCAGAAGTTTGCTAAGGAAGCTGGCGTGACGATGGAAGACTGCATGACTCTTCCCGTCGTTCCGCAACCCGTTCAGATCGTGCCGGTCGTGGCTGCGCCCGTGCCACAACCTCAGCCTCAGCCGGTAATAATCCAAGTCCCCGCGCCGCAACCTGCCGCTGCCGTTCAATCGACAGGATCGTTGCAGGATCTCGGCAGCTTCAAAGTGACACGGTCGTACTCCACAAATCTGTGCCCGACAGTGCAGACCATTCTCGGGCCTGGTGGAGTCCAGATCCTCAATAAAGCGATCACGCTATCTGATGGTGGTGAAGTCATCCTGATCGGCAATGTCTACACCACGGCGGTAGCGACTAATTATCTTCGCAAACACGGCGTCAACAAAGTCGTTATTCGTGCGGCGGATGAGCAGGATAGTTCGGTCGCCGTTCAGATATGGTCGGTGAAGTAGTTAAAACTCTAGATCGGAAGTATATCGACCGCCGGGTTGGATCTCTGCGAGCATCTGACGCAGACGTTCAATCCGGTTTTCTATTGAACCGTCGCGGTTGGTGTATCCGGCGAGGCGGTTATAGGCGTGAAAGCCAATATGACGCACCGTGGCTACGTCTGGATACTTGCATTGACCGTCCATTTTCCGAATGACATGCCGTATAAGGCCGTCATCGAGATCAGAGACCTCAGGCCAGGGCGGACCGAGCTTCTCATTGAGATAGTCGCGCAGACGCGTCATGTAGTCATCGTTGATATGTGGAATGAGGTTGGCAATCAAATCTCGGCGCAGACAACTTCCGGGATTTGTGTAAATATCTACGTGTTTTGCGTAATAGCGCGTGTCCTTCCGTCCACACGTCGCGACGTATTTGCCGGTAGCCATCTGTTGTTGGTGCCAGTCAAAATATCCAGGCTTCACGAGAACGTCTTCTTCGAGCAGATACACAAATGATGCGCCAGTTTCATAGCCAGACTTTATAGAATGGAGGATGTTATAGGTTCCTGACGGAGCGTAAATATGAGGGGGTACTGCGTGGATAATTGCTGACGGACAGTACGAATCTCTGACGAATGTTATTTCATCGAGATTCGCACCGTCGTCAGCGTAGATATTAACGTCTACTTCTGCTGGTTTCGAAGACTCCAGAGCCTCCAGAGTTAGTGCTAGCATCTCCGTTCTCGTCTTCGTTGGTATCACTACCACTGATGAATTTATTGTAGTCGAAGTCATCGAATGCCTTGTTCCACTTGCTTGCTTTGACGCCACCTTCGGTCGTGGAGTAAGTTGCCTTGCGGCCCCCGCGAGCTAGGATGTCGCCTGATCCTGCGCCTTTTGCCATGTGTGTACAGCCTCCGGTTTATAGATGTTTTCGGGTTTAATGGATTTGAGAATCGGGTCGTCTACAGAGACGGCAAAAAGACCTGGAACGGACTGCTTCAGGACTTCAGCTGGCACATAGACATACGCGACGTTGGTTTTGTTTACCATGACAATATTCTCTCATACCTCGACGTGGATGTCAAGCTATTTCTTTGGGTAGGCCGCGTCTACGGCTGGCTTGTTAGGAATGGCATACTTAATCTGATCTGGCTCGAAGGCGATAACTGCGTGTCCGCCCTCGACGTCATTCTTGTATTTGATACCGTCATATCCCTGAGTCTTAAATCGTTCTTTAGCCTGTCGACCTAGTTCTGCAGCGGCTTCCTCCGCTGGTGAACTGCCCTCGCCTTCGAATCCATGGTCTCCGCGTAGAACCATCCACTGATTTTGATTACCACGAAACTCTGGACTGGTGTCGTACATGCTATACCATTGCTCCGCCGCAGCGTCGTCAGGATCTATACCATCGGACTCCATAGCTCCGCGAAGCAGATACTCATCGTCTATTTTTCCGTTATCATATATAAAGTTAGATAGATCTTGCTCAGATTTAAATTCAATCGGATTTTCGATCTTCAAATGTACAGGAATGACGCGCGGCTTCGGTGCCTCACCTTCATACCGACTGCGCATCCACCCTTCCTTGCTTTCAGCGAACTTGCTTGCTATCTCCGCACCGCGATCACCTATAGCAAAATGAGCACCTAGGTAGGCATTCGGATCGCCACTCGATCCGACTATATGATTACCGTCGTCGTCCGTTGGTGCGCCTTCGGTGCTGAATTCATCGAAGTCGATCGGTGTAGTTGTTCCGTGATACGCAGTAATCGGTCGACCTGTTTCATCGACCATCTTCGAGTTACCAAACCAGGACTTAAAATCCTCATGTGGTGTACCGGGCTTCAGATTAGTTTCAGCGGTGACGTAGCCGTAGTCTACATCCATAATCTTCTGTGCTTCCGCCGCAGAGACTTCATCGCCGCCGTGAAAATATTTAGTGTTTCCTGGACCGAATACTTTCTCTCGAATCTGGACCGGGCCGCTGCCCTCCAGAGAGCCTTTCAAGGTAGTAATACCCTGGTTGAGAAGTTCTTGCTTCGCTTCTTCATAAAGGCGCGTAGCAATCCCCTGACGTTGATACTCTTCTGGAACATCAATAGCTTTCACGATGGCGGTGTTAGGAGATGACCCCTTATCTATTTGTAGATGGCCTACTCGCTCTCCACCGTGATTCAGCGTCACATCAAAACCAGATCCTGAGGGCCGTCTTTCAATAACCGGCTGGCTTGCCTCGGTGCCAACCGGATTAGCTTTTGGGCTTTCTGCTTTAGCGTACTCTGCTTGCTTTGCCTCGACGTGTGCCTTAACCGCTTCTGGTGTGACCTTGTCTGTCGGAAGAGCCAGTGTCGATCCTGACTTCGGTTCGTGGAACAGAGTTAGTTCAGGAAGCCCGATCTCCGGATCTCCCTTCATCTTACCTGCAGGAATGCCGCCGCCTTCTTTAATAGCAGAATCGAGTTTCTCATCACCGGTACTAGTTTCCTTAGGTTTCGCCGGTTCGAAGTCTTTCTGCATCTTAGACATAGCTGCTATCTTAGGAGCTTTCACGACGCCATCTTCGCGCAGCTGATCAACTAATGCAGATGCACGACCGTAACCGATCTTATAGGCGCGCTGTATCTGCGTTGGGGTTAAGCGTCCGTCTTGGGACTTTGCGAGCTTGGCTGCGTCGTCGTAGTGCTCGTCCCGTTCTCTTCCTGCCGCTTTTGCTTCGCCAGTTCCCTTGCCTTCTGCTCCTCGTCCTCCAGCTTGTGCTTCTCCTCCCACTTTGCTGGCTCCAGCGTCCGGCTTGGCGACTGCTTTCGGAACGTCTCCATTAGCTTCTCGTGGAACTCCGGATTCTTTTCCTTTAGGCTTTGGACTCCCTCCGCCATTCCCTTCAGATGCGTTGACATAAGCGTTCTGTTTCTCATATAATCCTCTGACTCCATTTTGGAAGTTTTCAACGCGCGCAGCTGATGCGTGCTTGGTACCAGGTAGATTTGCTTCGCGCGCAGCCGCGTTCACTTGAATGGTGCCAAGGACGCCTGGCGTTTCCAGCTTTTCTTTTACGTGATCGTAAGCTGCTTTGATACGAGCGGTAGCTTCTGCCCCGTCGATCCCGGCGCTTCTTAGCAGTTCTCGAGCATCTTGAACGTCACCACCGATTGCCTTGTTCTTATCGAACTCAACTCCGTGAATCAGTTCATCAGATGCTGCACCAGCCAAATGGGTCTCGAGCCACTTCTCGGTGTTGTCTTCGATCTCTTCCGGCGTGTACTTCTCGTCTGCCTTAGGATCCTTCAAGAACGGCTTGTCAAGTTGATCGGTTCCGCCAGTGATGTTCGGATCGCCAGCTAGACGTGGATGCTGATCACTCAAGAACTCGCCCATACGAATTCCATTCATCGCCGCGACAGCGTTGTGTGCCCACTCGTGAGTGTGGAACTGTTGAGGAGTTACGCCCTCAGGCATGCGATCTGGGTGCGGATCGGTTGCGGCTTCGGACGCCTCTGCAACGTGGGATCCGACTGGTCGATCCAGACCCATCACACGCATATGAGCGTGTATGTTGCCTGGGTTCTCCGTAGCGACGCGCTCGGCTGTCGCCTGGCGCATCTCTTCGTCCTTAGCTTCCTTGGCTTCGCGCGCAGCTGCGATCTTCGCATCTTGTGCGGCCTTGTCGGCCTCAGCTTTAGCTGCGACCTTCTCGGCATCGGCCTGCTTCTTCTCGGCAGCTTTCTGCTCCGCTTGGTCGACGGCTGTCAAACGCTTAGAATGAGCGTCGTTGAATTGCTCCAACAACTCCTGATCGGGAGCGAGTAACGCGCCGTTCGGTTGACGCGGCGTGTTAGGATCTGCAATGTACTGACGGAACTTCTGATCCATCGCCTGATAGTTATCTGGCTCAAGAACCATTCCGAGCTTCGTTGCTAGTTTAGAGTACAGTTCGTGGTTCTGTGGAACAGCTGCTTCGCCTGCAGGTGCCTTCGGAATCGGAGGCGTCGTTGGTGCTGGCGCGGGAGGTGCGGCAGGAGGAGCTCCATTGCCTGGAGTTTGCGGCGTCGTTGGCGCAGGTATTGTGTGCTCCAATTCCGTCGTAGCTGCACCTGGCTCGCGTTCTGCCAAAGGTCCGAGACGATTCAGATTGACGCTCGGATTCGTACGGTTGCTGTGAACCAAATCAGCTAGTACGCCTGTTGCTAGAAGCGGCGCTCCTACAGTGTGTCCGAGAACCAAGGCGAGAATGGCTGATGGTGTACCAATCTTCTGAATGAGAGTCTTGAACAAGCCACCCTGACCAGCCGCGTCGAATTTGCCTTGTGCATCTAGTAGCTTATCGCGCAGATCGATAAGTGCGGCGTCTTTAGCGCGCACCTCAGGAACATTAGGTATGCCACGCTCTGTAAAACCTTCGTCGATAGCCTGGCGCATTACTTTCTGCGTTTCGTTAGCGAGTGCTTGATAGGCGTTCTTTGGAGCACCCATCTGAGTCTGGCTACGGTCGTTGAAGCCACGGCGAATATTGTCTGCCTCGAACAAATTAGGCTGGCGGTTCGTCGTCATGCCATCCGCATCGTGATCGACCTGGATGACTTCCTTCATGATCTTCTGCGCCGCATCGTCTAACGCTTCTTCAGTGTAGCGCCCTTTGTTAGCCTTACGGAAGTCGTCTACCGCAGTACGAACGCGCTGTTCGATGTCCGGAACGACCGGCACCTTCGAATCCTGCGTCTCGCCAGCCTTCGCGAGTAGTTCCTGATGGTGAGACTGAATCTGTTCATCCAGCTTCTGCGCAATCTTCGTCGGTGAGTCTAGCTCCCCGTTCTTATCATCGTTGATAATTGATACGAGATCGTCGTGCGCTGTTTTGATCAACCGCTGGGCTTCTGGTGCCGCCTTCGGTGTGACCTTCATCATTCTCTGAAATGCTGTATCGAAGTTGTTGGTTTTACCAACTGCCTGATTCAGCTTGTCAAGAGTCCAACGGCCTGCGCCTTCTGGAAGTGCGTCGTGAACTCCTGCGACACCTCCAACCACACCGGCTGCTCCACCGATTGCTTTCTGAGCCTCATCTGGGTTAGCAGAAAATCCTAACGTTTCCGGACGCTCTGTAATTCCCTCGTAGCGGACGTTCGGATGTGCCGTTGCAACATCGTGAGCGCCCTGGCCTGCGTATACCGCAGATCCTGCACCTTGTAGAAGTTTCGCCTCGTCAGCGAGAACTCCGATAGCTGGCGCTGCCTTGGCTGCGGCACCTGCTCCGATAGTCGCGATACCTAGAGGAGTAGTCATGCCTGCGCCAAAATCAGATATGTCCTTAGCCGTTCCCGCGATGAATGTCTTTACCGCAGCTTTCGATGGATTATCGCCGAGATGCTGTTGTGCCTTAGTATCGAAGTCGTTCACACCTGGAATGTATGGCTCGTGGAACATCTTCTCGAACGCTGCTCCGCGCACAAGATCGCTAGTTTTGATTCCTTCCGGAAGTACATGATCCAGGACTGGAGTCTTGACAACCCAATCCCAAGCCTTAGATAACAACCCTGGCTGATTCTTCACCGTAGACGGTGCTTTCGGCAAAGCCTCTGCAGCTGCGTCGTGCTCTGGCGACAACGGTGTGAATCCAGGCGCTAAGGGCTTCGGTGGTTGCGCAGCGGAGGCTGGCGATCCTGCCGGAGGCTGTCCCGCAGCTTGCTCGTGATCCTGATCGAGCGGCGTGAAGCCTGGAGCTAGTTGTGGTTGGGACTGTTGCTGGTTCTGATCAGTCTCTGACATTATTCCTTCTCGCCGGATTCATCCGAAGTTGCTGGGCCTAGGCGCGCACCCTTGATGTCGAACCAAGCCATCTTGTCGTTCTTATCCGGCTTCATTTCGACTGCTGTAGGAAATCGTTTTGGTCTTTGTAGATCTGTTGGGGCTGAACCTTGCTTTGGCGCTTTCGCCGTAGGTTCAGACTCAGCCCCTACTGGGGGTTTACGTCGCTCGCTGGTCTGCCTGTCTTCGGATCAACAGCTTGACCGATAGCGTTGACGAATGCACCATTCTTCATCTGGAATACCCAAGCACCGTTTACGCGAGCTTGTCCGAGCGGCTTATCACCATTGCCGTCGCGCGGAACGATTATACCGTTCATCTTGTCGGTATTAATACCCCAACTCTTTAGAACAGCATTAGCATCTGGATCTAGAAGCTGGTTGTTAGGCTTTC
>Ga0210395_10003602_pt1 | contig 11877 bp, 5 predicted proteins | sample IncBWH4OmetaG_FD_150861 | JGI IMG/M metagenome (GOLD analysis project Ga0210395, IMG submission 150861) | Forest soil microbial communities from Barre Woods Harvard Forest LTER site, Petersham, Massachusetts, United States - Inc-BW-H-4-O ...
TGGCCCCGAAGAAGCTCGCGGAGAACTGGACCAACTACAACGCGAACCTGACGACCAACATCTTTGCTCGCGACAGGTTCAACTACGACGTGCTCGCCCACACCGACCTGTCGCGCACCCGAGGTGAGTCGCTGGGTCTACGTCTCGACCGGGTTAACTGGGGCAACTACGACCTGGTGGTCATCGACGAGTCCCACAACTTTCGCAATGCCGACTACGCCGAGGAACGGGAGTCCCGCTACCAGCGGCTAATGCGCCAAGTGATCCGCCAGGGCGTGAAGACGAAGGTCCTCATGCTCTCGGCGACACCTGTCAACAACCGGTTCAATGACCTGAAGAACCAGCTCCAGCTCGCCTACGAGGGCGAGTCCGAGAACCTAGCGCAGCACCTGAACATCTCCACCACAGTGGAGAAAGTATTCAGCGACGCGCAACGGGTCTTCAACGAGTGGTCCAAGCTCACGGTCGAGGACCGGACAACGGACCGGATCCTCAAGATGCTCGATTTCGACTTCTTCGAGCTGCTCGACTCCGTAACCATCGCCCGCTCCCGCAGGCATATCCAGGCGTTCTACGACACCACTGACATTGGCGCGTTCCCCTCTCGGCTCCCCCCGAAGTCGATCCGCAAGCCGCTCTCCGACCTGTCCAGCGTCCCGACGTTCAACGAGATCTTCGCACAGCTCCAGGAACTGACGCTGGCCGTCTATACCCCGCTGGCGTACGTGTTCCCCAGCCGGATCGGCAAGTACGAGGACCTCTACAACGTAGACGTCGGCACCGCGCGGTCCAACCTCGGGCAGCAAGGCCGGGAGCAGGGACTGAAGAAGCTCATGACCGTCAACCTGCTCAAGCGCCTGGAGAGCTCTGTCGAGGCGTTCCGGCTCACGCTCGCCAAGATCGAGCAGGCCGTCGACAATACGCTGAGACGCCTTGACTCGCATGCGGCATCCTTGACCGACCTCGACATCGACTTCGACGCCCTCGACGTGGATGACGAGGACGCTCTCAGCGTGGAGACCCTGTCGTTCGGCGAGAAGATCAGGATCGACCTGGAAGATATCGACATCGAGTCCTGGCGCCGCGACCTCTGGCACGATCGGGAGACCCTGCGCGAACTGTTCGACGAGATGCTCATGGTCACCCCAGGCCGCGACCTCAAGCTCCGAGTGCTGAAGCAGCTCATCGCGGACAAGGCCGCGAACCCCATCAACGCGGGGAACCAGAAGGTACTCATCTTCTCCGCCTTCGCTGACACAGCCGAGTACCTCTACCGCGAACTGGCCCCCACGCTCAGCGAGGCGGGACTGGAGACCGCGTTGATCACCGGTGGCGCACACGCTGCTAAGACGACGCTAGGCACCGGATACGACTTCCAGCAGGCCCTCACGCTCTTCTCGCCGAGGTCGAAGCAGCGCCACCTCACCATGCCTAAGGCGACCGGTGAAATCGACGTGCTGATCGGCACCGACGTCATCAGCGAGGGCCAGAACCTCCAGGACTGCGACTACCTGATCAACTACGACATCCACTGGAACCCGGTCCGGATCATCCAACGGTTCGGTCGCATCGACCGCATCGGCTCCGTTAACGAGCAGATCCAGCTCGTCAACTTCTGGCCCGACATCTCCCTGGACGAGTACATCAACCTCAAGGAACGTGTCGAGAACCGCATGGTGATCGCCGATATCGCCGGGACCGCCGACGACAACGTGCTCACACTCGAAGGCAGCGACGCAGCGTTTCGCAAGGAGCAACTCCGCAGGCTCCAGGACGAGGTCATCGAACTGGAGGACGTCCGCACCGGCATCTCCATCACCGACCTGGGTCTCAACGACTTCCGCATGGACCTGCTCGGCTACATCAAGGAGTACGGTGACCTGGCCTCCGCGCCGAAAGGCCTGCACGCCGTTGTGCCGGCCGATCCGGCAAAGGGCCTACACCCTGGCGTGATCTTCGTGCTACGCAACGTCACCGCCGATGAGACCTTCAACCGCGGCAACCGCCTCCACCCGCACTATCTCGTCTACCTTGACGACGAGGGGAACGTCATCTCCGACCACACCGAGGCCAAGCACCTACTCGACCTCGTCCGGGCGGGATGCCGCCCCTACGACCAGCCGGTCACCGCGGTCACGCGCATCTTCAACGCCTCAACCAGTGAGGGCGTCCAGATGGAGACGTACTCAGGACTCCTCACCGCAGCAATCCGCTCCATGATCGAGGTCACGGACGAGCGCGACATCGACAGCCTCTTCAGCGACGGCCCGACCACCGCGCTAACACAGACGATCGCGGGCCTCGACGACTTCGAGCTGATCGCCTTCATCGCCGTGATCGATCCGGCCCGGGGAGCGGAGTGACCGGAGGGCTGTACCGCTGGCCAGAGGCGGCGCGGTTCGGCCGAGTCGTCCCGAAGGCCAAGTTCTACGAACAAGGCACCGTGCCCACTGCGGTCCGCGAAAAGTTCATCGCCGAGGTCCAGCGCATCACCTGGTCCTACAAGCTCGCCGAGAAAACGATCAACCTTCCCGGCACCAGCGTTGTGCCGGAGATCCAGGTGTTCCAGATCGACGCCAAGGGCACGGATGTCAGCGAGTCAGTTCTCGCTGCGGTCGACAAGGCGGTCAAGACGCCGATCATCTTTGAGATCATCACCCAGGGCGATGCTTCAGCGCGCCGCACACGCATGGTCGCGGCGCACAAGGCGCCGAGCATCGGCACGGCGAAGCTCGGCAGCTACCACTCGACAGAGTGGTTCCAGCACGACGCTGATCGTCAGCCGTTGCCCACCGCGATCGATCTGCCTGCCCTCTACGCCCGCCTTATCGAATCCCTGACGTCTTTGACGGCACGGCCCGGAGAAGACGCAACAGAGATCGCCGCCCGGCTAGAGTCGATACGGAAGCTGGAAAGCGAAGTCGCCGCCCTGGAACGGAAGCTCTGGTCGGAGCCGCAGCTCAACCGCAAGGTGGAGATCCGGCGCACCCTTAAGAGCAAGCAGGCGGCGCTGGCCGCCCTGATAAGCCCGTCCCATGGCCCGGTGCCGGGCGTATAGAACTGAACCGAGGAACAGGTGGAGAAGCTCCGCATGACGTCGCCCGACCTGACGGCCACGAACATCGACAAGATCGCCGAACTGTTCCCCAGCGTGATCACCGAGACCCGCGATGCCGAGGGCAACCCGGTGCGTAGCGTCGACTTCGACGCGCTCCGTCAGGAGCTTTCCGACCACGTCGTCGAGGGGCCGCAGGAGCGATACCAGCTCGACTGGCCCGGCAAGCGTGCTGCCGCGTTCGCCGCGAACGCGCCGATTGCCAAGACGCTACGTCCTGTGCGTGAGGAGTCGGTCGACTTCGACACGACGCGGAACCTTTTCATTGAAGGCGACAACCTCGAAGCCCTGAAGCTCCTCCAGGAGTCGTATCTCGGCAAGGTCAAGGTCATCTACATCGACCCGCCCTACAACACGGGCAACGACTTCGTCTACGACGACGACTTCGCCGAGTCGAGTGTCGACTACCTCCAGCGTTCGGGCCAGAAGTCGGAGACGGGTGACCGCCTCGTCGCGAACACCGAAGCGAACGGCCGCTTCCACTCTGACTGGCTGAGCATGATGTACTCCCGGCTGAAGCTGGCGCGTGGCCTCCTGGCCGACGACGGGGTCGTGATCGTCGCCATCGACGACCGCGAGCACGCGAACCTCCGACTGCTCCTCGACCAGGTTCTCGGGTCGGAGAACTTCATCGCGAATGTGACGTGGCAGGGCAGTGGGAAGAACGACGCGCGCTACACGGCTGGCGGCGTGGACTACATGCTCATCTATGCCAAGAATGAGAGTCTGCTTCGTTCTCTCGACACTCGTTGGAAAGAGCCCAAGCCCGGGATTGACGAAGTTGAAGCGGTTGCCCGCCGTGCCTGGCAACAGTCGGGAGGTGACCCCGCGGAGGCAACCACAATCTTTCGCGCTGGGGTTAAAGCGATCAAGGCTGACTTGGAGCCGGCCGTGTTCCGGTATGACCAGCTCGATGACCAGGGCCGTGTCTTCCAGGCCGACAACCTCCGAAGCCCGAACCCACGACCCAATCTCCAGTACCCAGTTACCCATCCAATTACCGGGCGCCCGGTCAAGATGCATCCAAACGGCTGGGTCTATTCGGCCGACAAGATGAGAGCACTGATCGCTGAAGGTCGAGTCATCTTCGGACCTGACGAGACAACTTCTCCCCGGTTGAAGCGGTTCCTCGACGAGCAAGGTGATCGGGTTCCTTATCCGACCTTCACCCAGGTTCGTATGCCCGGGTCGAAGAAGCTTGATGGTCTGCTGGGCGCCAACGTCTTCGACTACCCAAAGGACACTGCCGTCCTGGCGCGTTGGATCGGCGCGATTACCCGAGACGACCCCCACGCAGCCATCCTCGACTTCTTTGCTGGGTCTGGTTCGACTGGCCACGCTGTCATGGACCTCAATGCGGCAGATGGCGGGCATCGCCGGTACATCCTCGTCCAACTCGACGAAGCAGTTGACCATCTTGACTACGACACCGTCGCCGACCTCGCGCGAGAGCGCCTACGCCGTGCCGGGGCGCAGGCGAAGCAGGAGGCCGGACTGCTGGGCGCCAACATCGACGTCGGCTTCCGGTCGCTGCACGTTACGACGACCAACATGGCTGACACGCTCGCGACCGCGGACGACCTGGTACAGTCCGCGCTTTCGGCCGCTGTCAGCAGCGTGAAGCCTGACCGCACCGACGAAGACCTGCTCTTCCAGGTGCTGCTCGACTGGGGGCTCGACCTCGCTGAGCCGATCACGGTCGAGGAGATCGGAGGTCGACGAGTGCTGGCGGTCGCCGATGACGCTTTGGTTGCGTGCTTTGCCGACGAGGTCACTGACGACGTCGTCCAGACAATCGCAAGGAGGCATCCGCTTCGCGCTGTGTTCCTAGACGCGGGGTTCGCCTCCGACGCTGCGCGCATCAACGCCGAGCAGATCTTCCGCGAGGTTTCTCCCGAGACCGAGGTAAGGGCGATCTGACCCGATGAAGCTCCAGTTCAAGGTCCAGCAGTACCAGACTGAGGCCGTCGATGCCGTGGTCGACGTGTTCACGGGGCAGCCGTATGCCGACGGGGTGAAGTACCGTATCGACCCCGGCAAGAACGCTGCGCTGACGCTGTTGGAGGACGCGGGGCTGCGCAACGCTGAGATCGCACTCACGCCACCGCAACTCCTGGAGAACGTCCACCGGGTGCAGCGGGCGCGTGGGCTGACAGTGTCGAAGGATCTCAAGGACCCGATCAAGAAATCAGCGGCCCCGATTAACCTCGACATCGAGATGGAGACCGGCACCGGAAAGACCTATGTGTACACGAAGACGATCATGGAGCTGCACAAGCGGTACGGGTGGTCGAAGTACATCGTGGTCGTGCCCTCGATCGCGATCCGAGAGGGAGTGAAGAAGTCGTTCGACATCACCGCCGAGCACTTCCAGCAGTTCTACGGCACCAAGCCGCGCACGTTCGTCTACAACTCCTCGCGGCTGCATGAGCTGGAGCGGTTCTCGTCGGACGCGGGCGTCCAGGTGATGATCATCAACATCCAGGCGTTCAACGCCACCGGCAAGGACGCTCGCCGCATCTACGAGGTGCTGGACGACTTCCAGTCCCGCAGGCCAATCGACGTGATCGCGGCGAACCGGCCGATCCTCATCATCGATGAACCCCAGAAGATTGAGGGCGACGCGAAGAAGCCGTCGAAGTCGCTGGAGGCGCTGGGCCTGTTCCACGCCCTGTTCGTGCTGCGCTACTCGGCGACCCACAAGATTGAGCGCACCAAGGTGCACCGTCTCGACGCGGTGGACGCCTATAACCAGAAGCTGGTGAAGAAGATCGCGGTGCGAGGCATCACGGTCAAGCACCTTGCCGGCAGTACCGCCTATCTGTACGTGGACGGGCTGGAGGTCGGCAAGGGCGCGGACTTCCCGAAGGCACGCGTCGAGCTGGAGATGCAGACCGCCCAGGGCATTAAGCGTCGGGTGAAGCGGCTGAGTCAGGGCATGAACCTGCACGACATCTCTGGCGGTATCGAGGCGTACAAGGGCTTGTTCATCCGGGACGTCGATGCCAATCGCGACATCATCGAGTTGAGCAACGGGGACATCATCGGTGCGGGCGAGGTCACCGAGGACGTGGCCGAGGACCAGAAGCGGCGCATCCAGATACGCGAGGTCATCCGCGCTCACCTCGACAAGGAGCGTGAACTGTTCGCACAGGGCATCAAGACGCTGTCGCTCTTCTTCATCGACGAGGTCGCCAAGTACCGAGACTACGGCCGGGAGGACACGCTCGGCGAGTACGCGTGCGTGTTCGAGGAGGAGTACGAGGCTGTGCTGGCCGACTACCTCGGCCAGCTCGACCTCGACGAGGCCGCCGAGCGGTACCGCAAGCACGTCGAGGCGATCCCGGTGCGCAAGACCCACGAGGGGTACTTCTCGATTGACAAGAAGACCGGGCGTTCGATCGACGGGTCGGTGAAGAAGACCGGCGAGACCGCAGGCCAGTCCGACGACGTGGACGCCTACGACCTGATCCTCAAGGACAAGGAGCGACTGCTGTCGTTCGAGGAGCCCGTGCGGTTCATCTGGTCACACTCGGCACTACGCGAGGGTTGGGACAACCCGAACGTGTTCGTGATGGGCATGCTCAAGAAGAGCGACAACACCACGACCCGACGGCAGGAGATCGGCCGCGGACTTCGGCTGTCGGTCGACCAGCACGGCGAGCGAATGGACAACCCTGTCACGGTGCACGACATCAACGAGCTGACCGTCGTCACCGACGAGTCGTACACCAAGTTCGTCACCGCGCTCCAGAAGGAGATCGTCGAGTCCCTGTCGGCGCGCCCGCGCAAGGCGAGCATCGACTACTTCAACGGCAAGCAATTCAAGACCGCCGACGGCTCGACGAGCGTACTGGAGAAGACCGTCGCGCAGGCGCTGTACAACCATCTCATCCGGAACAACTACATCGACGATGACGGCCTGGTCACTCAGGAGTACAAGGACGCACGCGCCGACGGGACGCTCGCCGCACCCACCGCGGATGCCCTCAAGACAGTCATTGACTTCGTTTGGCCCCTCGTTGATGCGCTGTACCTCGACGTGCCCAAGCCAACCGACGGCCGCAAGCTGAAGAAGATTCCGCTCAACGAGGCGAACTTCAAGAAGCGCGAGTTCCAGGAACTGTGGGGCCGCATCAACCACAAGGCCGTCTACCAGGTCGAGTTCGACTCCGCCGAGCTGATCGCCAACTGCATCCGGGTGGTCGACAAGTCCCTCAACGTCACCGTCATGCAATACCTCGTCGAGAGCGGCAAGCAGGTCGTCGGCCTCGAAGTCGAGCAGCTCGAGGCCGGCACGGGCTTCAAGGTGTCCGAGACGAAGGTGGAGCACTCGGCCGTGTCCGCAGGCTCAACCGTTAAGTACGACCTTCTCGGCGAGATCGCCGAAAAGACGCAGCTCACCCGCCGGACCTGCGCAGCGATCCTCACCGGCATCAACCCCGGCACGTTCGCGAGGTTCAAGCAGAACCCCGAGCAGTTCATTACCGAAGTTGCCCGGCTCATCAACGAGCAGAAGGCGGCCGTCATCGTCGAGCATCTCACCTACGATCCGCTCGACAACCACTACGATTCGTCGATCTTCACCGAGAACCAGACCGCCCAGGACCTGTCGAAGGCAGGCGACAAGCTCAAGAAGAGCGTCTACGAATACGTCGTCACCGACTCGAAGGTCGAGCGGTCGTTCGTCGAGCAGCTAGACGTCAGCGACGAGGTCGTCGTCTATTCCAAGCTGCCGCGAGGGTTCTTCATCCCGACGCCGGTTGGCGATTACAACCCCGACTGGGCAATCGCGTTCCGCGACGACACCACGAAGATCAAGCACGTTTACTTCGTCGCCGAGACCAAGGGCTCACTCTCGACCCTCGAACTGCGGGGCGTCGAAGGGGCCAAGATCGACTGCGCCCGCAAGTTCTTCGCGGCTTTGAACGAGAAGCTCAGCTACGGTGTCAAATACGACGTCGTCACCGACTACACCGAGCTGATGCAACTCGTCGCCGGGTAACGCATCGCCTGGTCCTGCTCCTCTACTGCGGCGGGCATCCGCCCCAAGGGTTCACGTGCCAATCGTGCGGAGCACAGCAGGCCGCGAGCAGGCAGTCGAGGGCGTGGTGCGCGCAAGATCGAGTCCGAGCGCTGGCCAGTACCAAGTCAATTTGCCTGTCTCCGGCCTAGCAGCGGAGTCCGGGGCGTCGCATCGCACGCTCTGGCGATGCTAGCTGCCAGGAGGTGCGTTCACCAGGCCGACCTACGGCGGGACAACGAGCAAGGCGACGGCGAAGGCGGGTGCACTGATCGCGGGACACCTCGGCTGGCCCGACCGGCACATCGCCTGGCATCGTAGACATCATGAGTGGGGACTGGCGAGACCCAGACGCTGCCTGGTGGGCTAAAGCCGGACGGGCACGCCAGCACATCCTCGACTTGGGCCGCCAGGTCCTGGCGTTCGATCCAGGCAGCGCCTACGAAGTCGTACCCGAGTCAAGGCCCGACACCGGCGACGGCGCTCACATCATAGACCTTCGATTGAGAGTCCTGCGGAAACCGCCAACCGAGATGCTGACAACGATCGGCGACGCCCTGCATAACATGCGTTCCTGCCTCGACTCGATCGCGTTCGAACTTGCCACCCGTCACACTGGCGGCTCCATGACAGACAAGCAGGAGCGAGCCATCCAGTTCCCGATCTGTGAGACAAGCGACGATTTCGAGGAATTCCTGGACGACAAGCGACGGCAACCGCTCTTCGGTCCCGTCGAACGGAAAGCGCTTCGCTGCGTACAGCCTTTCTCGTTCAGCGAGGAAGCCGCACAGCATGGCGTCACCTGGCCGACGCCGGCTGCCGTGGAGTACATGTTCAACCCGCTGCACCGGCTTTCGCAGCTCAACAACCTAGACAAGCATCGCTATCTGCCGCTGATCGCGTGGCATTTCGAGTACGCGTTCCTCAGAGGCGAGCAGGCTGACCTCACCCTCCGGACCAGCAGAGAGGCACCTGTCAGTGACGGCGGCATCATGGGAGCCGCGACCTGGTCAGGGACGGGCCCGGACCCCGTCGCCAGACTGACCATCAAGATGGGAATGACGCTAGCGGACGACCCGGGTGGCGCGACCGGCCTGTTGGGTGCCCTTGAGAGCTGGCACGGAAACCTGACCGGCTGGATCGTGCCGAGGATCTTCCTCGTCGCCGCCGGCAACGAGCCGCCCATAATGATCACCGCCTAGTCGTTGGCGAACCCGTGACTCCGTTACGACGGGTTGCGGGCGCCGCCGACCAGTCGTGTCAGGCCGGAGGCTTCATCTTGGAGGAGACGGATGAGGGTCATGCTGCTCTTTCTGTCAGCCATTGATTAGGCCTTATTCGAGGCTCGCCAAAACCAAAATGGTACCGACCCGAACTCTCGGCCGGAGAGATAGAGGGCTGCCTCCTAGGGTTCGACCGAGAACGACAGCAGATAAGGCAGCCAGTCGGCGGGCTTTGAGCCGCTTCCCCTTCCTTATCCGTCCACCGAACCAACTGCTGCGCTCATCGGCATACACCAGCACGGGATAGTCTGGCGCGCTGCCCATGTGCAGCACTTCGGCTATGCCTCTCGCAAGGGCGTCGGGCTCGGCGAGCTCGTACAGCAACTGGTTCAGTCCTTGGGCATGCCAGGTTACCGTCCGGCCACCCCAGTGCGCCTTGACCACCGGCATACCGCCCGCAATGGTGGTGTCCGCCATCGGCAGCAGAATTTCGCCCTTCACCCCGGCTCGTTCCAGACTTTCCACTAGGGCGTCGGCTGAGACAGTAGTTTCAAAGACCAACATGTCGCAGATCAAGCCGGCGCAATCGAGCGGCGAGAAGGGATAGACCGTCCATGGTGCCATGCTGGGCGAGCGTGCTGCGCTATCGCCGCTGTACCCCTTGATGTGATGCAGCACCTCCACGATCCCGGCGCGTTTCCATGCCTGCTGTTTCGTGGTCTCAAAGAAGTCCGCCCCAGCCTCCGGGTCGTCTTTCCAGCGGGCTACCACCGTGGGAAGCGATGAGGCCACCACGGCGCGTCCCTGTGGCAGCTTCATCCCATGGTTACCGTTGCGCTTGGAGAGTTGCAGCAAGTCGTTCAGCGCTTTGAGGTTCGTGACGTACGGCTCCTGGAGCTCGATAAACCGGGAGTCGCCATCGCTGCCCGGCAGGACGCCACCGTGCATGATGGCATCGACGACCGCTTGCGCTCGTTCCATCTGCTTTCGCTCGGTATGGGGAGTGGCTTTGATCTCACGCAGTTGCCGGTTACCGCCCGCAGTGAATTCTGTCAAGTCAGCAATCCGCAAGCAGTTGGTGAGGTCGTGGTGCAGGGCGAACCGCCCCTCGCTTTTCCACAGACTGTGGATGGCGCCCAGCTCGTACGGCAGGCCCTTTTTGCCGTACATCGGGCCAGGCGAGTCATTCCGAGACATCGCCAAGATGGGACGCCGGTCGTAGCCGAAACAGGTCCAGGCTAGCCCATCGCCGACTGTCCGCAACTGACGGGCCAGCAGATCGCACACGTAGACTTCGAGTTCCCACGTGGCCAGTTGCGCCGGATCGCCGTTTGCCGGGACAGGAACCTCAGCCGGGACTGACGCGCTACGTTTCAGCCGTTTGACCACGCGCGAGCACTCACTGCGGCGTTCTTCCACCTCATAGAGGTAGGTGAAGAGATGACGCTGGAACTCATACATGTCTCCAGGCGTCTCACAGGCTCGGAGTCGGGTGATCAGATCCGCGATCGTGGCAATCATCGAACGCTGGGCTGGATGATTGAGGACCGTCATCGACGTGGACAGGTCGAGCGAGACGAGCGGTTGTCCGGGCTTAACGGGCATTAGTCTCCTGTCTAGTAGTACAACATATATGAAACTGGGCAGCCTCAGTTGACCTGCCGCAGCTGTTGAATGTTAAAACGTCGCAACCGACCAGGCCGCACCCGGACCTGGACATACGGTATACATACGGAGCCTGGCGCCTGTCAACCTGAAATCGCGGGTGTGACCGATTTGCTCTACAGGGCCGACTGCTGATTGGATGTTATCGACTTATGGAGCGAAACCAGGCGGTCGGATTGTTGTTGTATCAATCTCATAGTCGAGCGGGGCGCCTTGAGATTGGTAGCCAGGAGGCTGGTACTCCAAATTGGTAACCGCCCACACTGCGGGCATCTCACGGACTCTGTCAGGAATTGTCAGAATGGCTACCTGTGCGTGCTCTGCCGCCATCTGTAGCCGGTCCATCAGGCTGATGCTTGCATTCCGGGTAAATCTGCCAAGGGGCTCATCGATGAGTAGAATCGTTGGTTCGACGCTCGCGTGAAAGCGCGCGTGAAACCCGGCTATCTCAAACAAGATCAGTGCTTCGAAATATGATCCGGCCCCTCGGTTTGAGTCAACTTTTCGCGTTTGGTCGCCATCGTTGATTAGCCATTCTATACGAGTACCCACAAAGCTCACCGATTCGACTACTTCGCTCGATTCGGCGAGCATCCTGATTGTCCCCGCCATCGCAGACGAGCTCAGGTCGAATACTTGCGAGAGAGTCGCAAGATTGAAGATATCGTGACTTTCTGCGTCCAGGAAAATTGTTTTGTACGGACGAGCGACGTATGGGACTTGCCGACCATCGAGTATGTGGCTAACTTGGCCCGATCGGCCTGTAGTAGCCACATCATGAGTAAGGGGGGGCGCAGTCCAGAATCTGTTGCAACGCCCCGTAAGCATTTGGTTTGCGGTGGTGCCGGCTG
>Ga0210395_10003605_pt1 | contig 11873 bp, 10 predicted proteins | sample IncBWH4OmetaG_FD_150861 | JGI IMG/M metagenome (GOLD analysis project Ga0210395, IMG submission 150861) | Forest soil microbial communities from Barre Woods Harvard Forest LTER site, Petersham, Massachusetts, United States - Inc-BW-H-4-O ...
AGCCGAGCGCCGCATGCGAGCATCGCGCGAATGACTTCGCGGCCGACCACCGGAGAACCGTGGATCTGAAGTTCGAGCAAATCCTCGCCGGTGTAGCTGTGCGGCGCTTCGAAAAAAATCGCCAGCCCGCGGTCGAGCAGGGCGCCGCTCTCGTCAACAATTGTCGCGTACGTCGCCACACGGCGGCGCAAGCGAGATTTCGTTTGAACTAGGCGGCGGACGAGTTCGCGGACCGACGGACCACTGGCTCGTACGATGGCGATCGCGCCCTTTCCCGGAGGCGTCGCGACGGCGACGATGGTCGTCGAAGGCCCGTCGAGCATTCAACCCCGAATGCTCAACGGGGGAAGATGACGACTCGGCGTTCGGGCTCTTCGCCCTCCGATTCCGTGCGTACCAGCTCCGAATCGGCGAGTGCGAGATGCACGATCTTCCGTTCGGACGGCAGCATCGGCTCGAGCTTTTGCGGGGAGCGCTCGCGGACGCAGCGCTCGAGCGTTGCAAGCGCGAGATTTTTCAGCTGGTCGGCACGTGCGGCGCGGTAACCCTCAGCGTCGATCGTGAAGTATCGGCGATTGTTTCGAACGCCGGCGTTGAGCACGTTGTTGAACACGAGATTGAGCGCTTCCAGCGTGTTGCCGTGGCGACCGATCAGCATGCCGAGGTTCGGTCCAGTCACTTCGAGATATTCGCCCTCGGGGCGCGATATATACTCGATGTCGATCGGGCCGGCGCCCATTCGCTCGAGTAACTCGGCAAGGAAATCGCGCGCCGGTTTCGCCTCATCGGGAAGATCTTGCCGTTCGCGCGGCGCGGCGTGGCTGGGGCGCGGGTCGCGCCGCCGGCGAGTGCCGCCGCCATTTCTTCCGCCCCCCGACTTACCCGGAATAGGGCGGTCGCGCACGTCGGCCGGCTGTTCCTCAAACTCGAAATCATCTTCGTAGAGCATGTTAGTTACCTTTTTTGTTCTTTCGCTTCGATCGCGAGGAGCGCGCCGCCCGAGGCTGGCTCGACTGCGCAGCGCCGTTGCTGCTCGGCAGAGCCTTTCCCGAGGCTGCCTTGCCGGTCGCGTTCCCGCCGGAAGCGCTTTCGGTGATGACGTGCTCGCTGTCGATCAATGCCAACGGCTGATGGTAGCGGCGCAGCAGATAGAACTGCTGCCCCATCGTGAAAATATTGTAGAAGCACCAGTAGAGGACCATCGCCGACGGCCAGTGATAGCGCCAGCCTAGAAAGCCGAGCATCAGCGGTGAGAAGATCGCCATCGACCGCTGCATCTGAGCCTGCTGTGGATCGGTCGCGGGCATGCTGACGTAGCGAACGCTCAGGTACATCGAGAGCGCGTAGACCAGGATCAGGATGAGATCGGGCAACGAGAGATTCGCGGCGAGGATCGGCCATCCAAACAACACCGGTACCCAAGAAGCGAACGGCATGGGCGGCGAATTCGGAAGGGCGTGCGGCACGTGCATGATGATGCCGGGTATCCACAGCCACGATTGGTTTTCGAAGAGCGCCTTGTGGTTGAGCACCACATAGTAGACGCTGATGATGACCGGATATTGCACGAGCATCGGCCAGCAGCCGGCGAGCGGATTGACGCCCTGCTCTTTATAGAGCGCCATCGTTTCCTGTTGCTGTTTTTGCTTATCGTCTTTAAAGCGCTCTTGAACGCGCTTGAGCATCGGCGCAATCTTCTGCATCTTCAAGAACGCCTTGAACTGCGCGGTATTGAGCGGCCAAAAGACCAGCCTGATCAGGGCCGCCAGAATGATCATGCTCCAGCCGAGATTTCCGATCGGCTTGTTGATGGCGAGCACGACCCACCAAATGAAGTTCACGAACGGGTCGAGCCACGACGCGGCCAGCAAAACGTGCACCGCCTACCTCGATTCCAAGCGGCGCCCGCCGTGGGGAACGGCGGCAGGCACGAAATCGACGCCGCCCGGGTGCCACGGATGGCAGCGCGCCAGGCGAGAGAGGGCTAGCCAGCTACCTCTGACGATCCCGTGGTCCCGCACTGCCGTCGCGGCATACTGAGAGCAGCTCGGATAGAAGCGGCACGCCGGCGGAAGCAGCGGGGAGATGACAAGTTGGTAAACGCGGATGAGTCCCAAGACGGCGGCTCGCATGCGATCTACTACGCGGGTCCCAGAGCCGAAGTTACTTCGGCTCGTAAATCGGAAAAGTGTACGTCCGCGGCCACGGGCCGGGCGACGACGAGCAGCCGCATCGCGGCACGCGACGCGAGCGCTTCCCGAGCGATTGCCGACAAACGCCGGCGCAGCTTGTTGCGGACCACGGCCTTTCCGATCGACTTGCTGACGGTGATCCCCACGAGGGACGAAGCATCCCCAGCCGGCGCATCACTGCGGTAAATGGTCAGACTCTTGGTCGAAACGCGACGGCCGTGGCGGCGCAACCGGGCAAAATCCACTTGCCGGCGCAGGCTTGCCACCTGGCGCATCAGACCGTGAGACGATGGCGTCCCTTCTTCCGGCGGCGCGCCAGCACCTTACGCCCGGCTTTGGTGCTCATGCGCTCGAGGAATCCATGCACGCGCTTGCGGCGGCGATTGTGCGGCTGAAAAGTCCGCTTCATAACGTCCCTTCGGTTATCGAGTAGTGCCCCACACCCCTATGCGGCAGACAGCCCCTGATTATATCCGGCGCGCGGGGTCAGCGCAAGGCGGAGCTCGGCGAAAGGCAGGGGGAACCACCCAGATGCCGCCGTAACTTGCTGAAGTTTTGAGCGCCTCCAGAATGCAGCCGCCTGCCCGCCGGCGAGTCGTCGTGACGGGCCTGGGAGCGGTTACTCCGGTCGGAAACACCCGTGAGGATTTTTGGAGGCGCCTCATCGCGGGCGAATCTGGAATCGCCCCAATTACCGCGTTTGACGCCAGCCTCTTCGATACGCGTTTCGCGGGCGAGGTAAAAGACTGGAATCCCGAGCAGCTTATCGGGCGTAAAGAAGCGCGCCGGATGGATCGCTTCACGCAGTTCGCGTTTGTGGCGGCGCGGGAGGCGATCGAGGATGCCAAACTGCCCGAGGATCCCGAGTTCAAGCAGCAAGTCGGCGGTATCGTCGGGACGGGCATCGGCGGAATCATTACGTTCTGGCTCAACTCCGATAAAGCCAACGAAAACGGAACGTGGTCGAAGGTAACGCCCTTCTTCATTCCGATGCTCATGGCCAACGCCGCCACGGCGCACATTTCAATGGCCTACGGTTTTCAAGGGCCGTTTTTTGCGGCGGCAAGCGCGTGCGCCAGCGGCAACGACGCCATCGCGACCGCATTCAATCTCATAACGCACGGCGATGCCATTGCAATGATTGCCGGAGGCAGCGAGGCAACGGTATCTCCGCTGGCAATCGGCGGCTTTTGCTCGATGCGAGCGATGTCGACCCGTAACGATGATCCGGCCAGAGCGAGCCGCCCGTTCGATCGCGAGCGCGACGGATTCGTGCTCGCTGAGGGCGCGGGCATCCTGGTTCTCGAGGAGTACGAACACGCGTTGGCTCGCGGAGCGAAGATCTATTGCGAGCTGTTCGGCTACGGCCAATCGGCCGATGCCTACGATCTCGTGGCGCCGGATCCCGAGGGCAGGGGAGTCCGCTTGGCCTTCGCTCGCGCTTTAGCCAACGCCGGCATCGCGCCCGAGGACGTGGATTACATCAACGCGCATGGAACGTCGACGCCAATGGGCGATCCTGCCGAATCCAGTGCCATTGAAAAGACCTTTGGCGAGCATGCCGCCAGAATCGGAGTGAGTTCGACCAAATCGATGCACGGGCACGCGCTCGGCGCCGCGGGCGGCATCGAAGGCGTAGCGACGGCGCTGGCCGTGTACCACGATATCATGCCTCCGACGATCAACTACGAGTTTCCCGATCCGCAATGCCGGCTCGATTACGTACCCAACGTCGCGCGCCACGCGCCGATCCGCGTCGCGCTCTCGAACTCGTTCGGCTTCGGCGGTCACAACAGCGTCATCGTCCTCGGCAAGGTTCGTACAGGCTCCTAGGGTGAGCGGCGAAGCGTATCGGCGGCGGTTGCGCGCCCTGCTTCGCCTTGCAGGCATTCGCAAGCGCGACGAATTAAGCGTATTCGAAATGGCCTTCGTTCATCAGAGCTATGCAAAAGAGCGGGGCGGGAGCTCGAACGACCGAATGGAGTTTCTTGGCGACTCCGTGCTCGGTTGTATCACGGCGGGATGGCTCTTCGAGCGATTCTCCGACGACTCCGAGGGATTGCTGACGTTGCGAAAAGCCGCCATCGTGAACGACGCGCAACTTGCCCGAACGGCGCGACGGCTACGGTTCTCGGAGCTCACGCTGCTCGGGACCGGAATGCGGGCCGCGGGCGGAAGCGATAACACGTCGGTGCTGGCCGACGCCTTCGAAGCTTTTGTCGGTGCACTCTACCTCAGCTACGGGCTCGAAAAGGCGCGCGCGTTCGTCGTCAAATATCACGTCGAGCAGCTGGATCACTCCTCGGACGCCTTGATCGACGCCAAGACGCGCTTGCAGCACTACGCGCAGGAACATTTGGCGGCCACTCCCGTCTACCGGGAGACCAGTCGCGGCACGCCGCAACGCCCCGAATTCCATTCCAGAGTCACCGTCAAGGGTAAGCTGCTCGGCAAGGGGCACGGCCCCTCGAAAAAGACCGCGCAGCAAGCGGCGGCCGAGGCCGCACTGCTCTCGCTCACTCCGGCAGTCGACGAAGGTTTGCCGCGGGCGGTCGGGACGTGAAACTCAAGAAGATTCGATCGTTCGGATTCAAAACGTTCGCCGAACCGACGGCGCTGGAGTTCGGCGACGGCGTCACAGCGATCGTTGGCCCAAACGGTTCTGGAAAGTCCAACCTCGTCGATGCGTTTCGATGGGTACTCGGAGAAACGTCGACCAAGAGCATTCGATCGGGACGGTTGGAAGACGTCATCTTCGCCGGGAACGAAAGCCGCAAGCCCCTCGGTCTCGCCGAAGTCTCGATTCTGTTCGATAACTCCGACGGTGCGCTGTCGATCGACTTCAACGAAGTAGAAATAACTCGGCGCGCCTATCGCGTGGGTGAGAGCGAATATTTCATCAACCGCAGCCAAGTACGTTTGCGCGACGTTCTCGATTTGGTCATGGGCACCGGCCTCGGACCCGGTTCGTATGCCATCGTTTCGCAAGGACAGATCGATGCCATCCTCGTCAGCAAGCCGGCCGAGCGGCGTTCGCTCTTCGAAGAGACCGCGGGCATCGGCAAGTTTCTGGCGCGCAAACACGAGTCGATGCGCCGTTTGGAACGCACCGAGCAGAACGCCATTCGCATCAGCGATCTTATTGCGGAGCTGGAGCGGCGAATTCCGGAGTTGGAGACTCAACTTCGCCGGGCGAAGCGCTACCGACGCGTCAGCGCGCGTCTGCGAGACCTGGAAATCCTCGGTTACTTGCGAGCGGGCGCGTCGCGCCGCGCCGAAAGGCTCTCGTTACGTGACGAGCTAGAGCGGGGCGAGGAGCAGCGCGCCGCGGCGGCCGCCAAGGCCGCAACGCTAGGTGCGGAAGTCACACGCCTGCGAACGCAGCTCTACCGATGCGAGCTGCAGCTCGAAGAGTTGCGCTCGAAGTCACAGAGCGAGCGCAACGACGTCGCACGCGTGGAAGCCGAGTACGCCGCCGCGCTCGCGCGCCGCGAGGCGCTCGAGCGGCAATCGACGCAAACCTCGGAGGACGCCGCGCGGGTGCTCGGGGAGCGCGCGCTGCTCGTTACGGCGATGGATCAGCTGGAGGCACGCCTCACGCCAATATCGCGAGCGCTGGAAGAAGCCCGAGAGCGCGAGCTCGAAGCGCAAGCGACGCTCTCGCTGGCTCGCGCGCAGCTCGAAAAGGTCTTTACCGAGCTGCGCGAGGTCGAAGCCGGCGCGACGGAGCTGGCAACCCGCAAGGCGGAGCGGCGAGTCCAAGCACAAACGCGTCGCACCGAAGTCGAGCGTCTCGAGCGAGAAGAGCAGCTCGCCCGCGAGCGGGCGGAGCAACTCGAGATTGCCGCGGGTGGGGCATCACACCGTCACGGCGAATGCGGCCGTCGCATCGCCGCGCTCGAAGAAGAGCTCCTCGATGCGCGCGGTCGCGCGGAGAATGCGGAGCTCCAGGCCGCTGCCGCCCAAGAGGAAGTCGTGGCGGCGCTGGGCGCTCATCGCGATCAAACGGGCGACGTCGCAGCGGCGCAGTCGCGCCTGCATACGATCGAAGAGTTGGAAAACTCGCTCGAGGGGCACGTTCCCGGAACGCGCGCAGTCGTCGAAGCGCGGCAACGCGGGGAGCTGCACGGGATCGAGGACATCGTTTCGAATCTCATCACGACGCAAGAGCGGTACGCTCGCGCGATGGACGTCGCCTTCGGTGCTCGGCTTTCCAACGTCGTCACGACGACCTCGGAGGATGCCGAACGCTGCGTCGAGTTTCTCAACCGTAAGGAGGCGGGCCGCGCAACTTTTCTCCCGCTCGATACGCTCTCCGATCGCCAAGGCCGAAATCTCGAACCTGGGCTGGCCGCCGTGCCCGGTGTTCTCGGCTATGCGCACACGCTGCTGCAGACGGCACCGCGTTACGCGAGCATCGTCAACTTCTTGGTTGGCAACGTTTTGATCGTCGATCGGCTCGAGACCGGCATCGAACTCGTACGGGAGCGGGGCGTGCGCGACACGATCGTAACGCTGAGCGGCGAGCAGATCACCGGAGGCGGTGCGATTACCGGCGGGCGGTTTGCGCGCGAGCGCTCGATCCTTTCCCGGCGATTTCTAGCTGCCAGTCTTCGCGAAGCGTTGGCGGGTATGCGGCTGCGGCTCGACGAGTCGGAGCAGGCCCTGCGCGGAGCTCAGGCTCGCGCCCACACTGCCGTTGGAGAGCGCGACGCGTCGCGCGAGCGCCAGGGGCACGCGGAATCCCAGCTCGTCGGATTGCGCGCGCAGACCGCGGCCCTTACCGAAGAGGTCGAGCGCACGCAGGCCGAGCTCGACACGGCGCGCGCCGCCACGGCTTCTCTTCACGCCCAGGTCCTGCGATCTCGAGAGCTGCAGCGCGAGTACGAACGCACCGACCCCGAAGCGCAAAAAAGCGACGACGAACGCCTGCGCCTGGAAACCGAGCTTGCACGCGTCCGCGAGGAGATTGCGGCCGCGCAGACGGCCCAGACCGCAGCGAGCGCGCACGCCGCCGATTTGCGCGAGCGAGCCGGCGGGCTCGCCGCCGAGCGCGATGCGGCCAATGCGAGGCTCGGAATGCTCGATCAGGACCGCGCGCGCGCCGGGTCGGCACGGGAGCGCATGTTAGCCGAGATCGGCTTGCTGATGGAAGAGACCCGCAGCGCACACCTTCATCTCGAAGGTTTGCGGCGCGGCGTTGTCTCGCTGGACGCGCGGCTCGAGCAATCTCGCAAAGAACGCGAGGAACTCGTAACCGGACAGGCTCGCGTCGAGTCGGAGCTGCGGCTGGCCGAACAGGAAGAGCGCGACGCAGTCGCCGGAGGCGAGCGTCACCGCACGCGATTGGCGCAGATCGAAGCCGAGCTCGGAATGCTGGTCTCCCAGTTCGCGCAACACCCGGCCACGAATGAAGAATGCGCCGACGTAGAGAGCCGGTATCGGGACGAAGCCGATGTGATCGTCGAAGAGCTTCCACGGCTGCGCGACGACCTCGCGCGTTTGGAATCGAACGTCAATCTCAACGCGGAGGCCGAGCGCGATGACGTCGCGCAGCGCGAGGAGTTCCTACGCGTGCAGCTCGAGGATCTCGCAAAAGCGCGGGCGACGCTGCTCGAGTCAATCCAAGAAATCGAACGGGAGAGCCAAGCGCAGTTCAACGCGATCTTCGAGCGCGTTGCCGCCGCATTCACGACAATGTACGGACGGCTTTTCGCGGGCGGTCAAGCCAAGATGTGGCAGACGGAGCCTGCCAACCTTGCGGAAACCGGCATCGAAATCGCGGTGCAGCCGCCGGGCAAAAAACAGATGCCGCTAGCCGCGCTCTCGGGCGGCGAGCGCGCCATGACCGCTGCGGCTTTGATTTTTGCGCTCATCGAGATCAGGCCGGCGCCGTTCTATCTGCTCGACGAGGTGGACGCTGCACTCGACGATGCAAACATCGAGCGGTTCTGCCAGCTGGTGCGCGAGTTCGCCGCAAAGTCTCAAATGCTCATCGTCACGCACAATAAAAAGACGATGGAGAGCGCGGATCGTCTGTACGGCGTAACGACCAAAGAAGCCGGAGTCAGCGCGATCGTTTCTGCAGAGCTCGCGGCGCAGGCGGAGATGTCGGTTGCCTGACGCCGAGGCGGCAACGCGACGCGCGGCGCTCATCTCCGTTTTTGACAAGACCGGCTCGGTAGAGTTAGCCCGCGCGCTCGAGCGGCGCGGCATCGAAATTTACGCAACGGGTGGAACGCGAGCATTCTTAGCGCATCAGGGCGTACGGGCCAGAGACGTCGAGGACGTTACGGGTTTTCCGGCGCTCTTCGGCGGCCGCGTCAAGACGCTGCATCCCAAGATTTTCGGTGCGATACTGTTCGATCGAACTGATCGCGAGCACCGATCCCAAGCGGAGAAGTACGCCATTGCGGAGATCTGTGCGGTCGTCGTAAATCTCTATCCATTTGAAGCCACGGTCGCGCGCCCGGGCACGACGGAAGAAGAAGCGATCGAGCAGATCGATATCGGAGGCGTGGCGTTGTTGAGAGCTGCGGCCAAAAACTTCGAGCACGTCGCCGTCCTAACGCATCCTTCACAGTATGCGGAATATCGCGTCGCGATCGAGTCGGGTGACGTGCCGTCGGCGCTGCGTCGCAAGTATGCGATCGCGGCCTACGAACGAACCGCGGAGTATGACGTGGCGATTTCGCACTACCTCGCCGCAGCCGGAGAAATTTTGCCAAGCGAGCTCCCCGGCGCTCTGGCACTGACGTTGCCGCTTGCCAAACGTTTGCGGTACGGCACGAATCCGCAGGAGCGCGCCGCGTTCTACCTCGACCGGCCCGAGCGTCTGCCCGAGCAGCTCCACGGAAAGGCGCTTTCCTATAACAATTTGCTCGATCTCGATGCGACGCTGCGGCTCCTCTCGCGCGCAGCGCTCGGCGCTGAGTTCGGAAGCGATCGCAAACGCTTCATTCGCGCGGCCGTGGTGAAGCATACGGTTCCGTGCGGCGTCGCCCAACGTTCCCACGTCGGCTTGGCCGTTCGAGAAGCGCTCGAAGCCGATCCAGTTTCGGCATTCGGGGGAATCGTTGCAGCCGACGCTCCGATCGACGCCGATGCTGCGCAAGCGCTCGGCCGGTATTTTCTCGAGATCGTCGCGGCGCCGGACTTCGATTCGGATGCGCTCGACCTGCTCCAGAAAAAAAAGAACCTTCGAATTATGCGGTTTAGGAAATCGCTTCCCGACGAGCTGGCGCACGAGCTGCGCCTCCGAAGCGCGCTCGGCGGCGTTCTCGCGGAGAACGACGATCCGGCCGCACCGGCGGAAGAGTGGCGCGTCGTCACGCGGCTACAACCAAGCCCCCAGCAATGGCACGATCTGGCGTTTGCTTGGGATGTCGTCCGGCACGTGAAAAGCAACGGCATCGTGGTCGTTAACGGTGGAACGACCCGTGGAATCTGCGCGGGCCAGACAAACCGCGTGAGCGCGGTGCAGATTGCGTCGCAGCGCGCCGGCGAGCATGCAAAGGGCGCCGCCTGCGCCAGCGACGGCTTCTTTCCGTTCGCCGACGGCTTGGAAGCCGCCGTTGCCGGTGGATGCACGGCGATTATCGCGCCCGGCGGATCGGTTCGCGACGCGGAGGTCGTCTCCGCGGCCGATCGCCTCAATGTCGCGCTGGTGTTTTCGACCTATCGCTATTTTCTGCATTAGAGGAGCATGGAATGCCGCGGTTTCTTCACACGTCGATCTTCGTCAACGACATGAACGAGTCGATCGATTTTTACACCGAGAAGCTCGGATTGCGCTTACTCGACGGTCCCTTTCACTATCCCGGCAACGCGGACATGGCGTTTGTGGGAAGCGATTGGAGCTCGTACATCGAGCTGGTTTACGACTTGGAAGAGCATCCTCCGTACGCATTAGGCAACCGCTACGAGCACCTGGCGCTCGAGGCCGACGGCGATCTTCGCCAGTACGTCGATGCACTGCGAGCCAAAGGCGTGACGATTCTCAAAGACGTCTACAAATCTCCCGGCGGTACGCGCGCGATCGCCTTCGTCCAAGATCCAAACGGCATCCCGGTCGAGCTTTTGGAGCCTCATCAACGATAGATGAAGGGATCGGTCGGCGGCGCGATGCGTTGCGTGCTGCCGGCAACCAGGCGAAGCTTGCCACCGATGCTCTCGATGCGTCCGTCGACGCGCAGCCAGCTGCCCGTCGCAAAACGGGGAGCGCGATCGAGACGGACGACGACGGGAGACGCATCGGCGCGACAACACGTTATCGCGTAGCGCACCAAAGCGCTCTGCGCTCCGCTTCGCGCGAGCGTTCCGGTGAACGTCAAATGCTCGCCCGCAAAGAGATCGGCGAGCGTCGTTTCGGTTGCGTGGTACTGCGGCGGCGGCGCGCCGATCATCGCGCCGGCCAACATCAATATCGGCGCGCATCGCCGCGCCGGGCTTCGCTCGCGTCGATGCGCGATCGCGCAGATCAGCGCCGCGCCGGCGCAGGCCGCCATCAGGGGCGTGATTGCGGGATGGACGAGCGCGTCTCCGCGCCGTGAGGCGACGATTCCGAATGCTGCGGCCAAGAGCGCGTAGGCGAGCGCATCGTGTCCCTCGTCCGAGTGCGTCGCTCGCCGGAGTGCACGCAGGTCGATGATCCCAGCCACGCAGAGAAAGGCCGCCGCCGCGATTGGAGCCTGGATGCGCAATGCGCCCGCCAGGGCAATGGCCCCAAGCCCACAGGGCGCCGTCGTAAAACCGAGCATCGCGCCTGCCGCTGCGCTGAGCATCGGTGGAAGCTTGGCGGGGTCGACCGCGGCCGCGAACTGCGTCGCGGCACCCGTCAGGATTGCGGGTGGAAGAAGGGTGGCAAACTCACCGAGCAGATCCGGCGGTTGGGGGCAGTCGGGCGGGCGTTCGTGGCGGAGCAAACGCGCGACCGCGACCGCGGCGCCCAACCGCGCGGCGGCGACGAGCGGACCGAAGAGAAGCCACGTCGCCGCGGCCGCGGGAAGTGAGCGAGCCGACGGGCCCGCCGTGCATCCGCAGCCGAGATACGCCATGGCATTGGAATGGCGCAAGAGGCGTCCCGCAATGATGCCGGCGAGCAAGAACGGTGCGCTTCAAAAAGAGCGCTCGCCGACGTTGCCAGCGCGCAGCGCAGGGCATCCGGCGTCGAGAGCGTTGCAGCGGCGAGTAGCGCGCCTGCGTAGAGGGCGATACGCACCGGCAACCATCACGCCTGCTGCCGCAATGGCTAGTCAATCGACCCGGCGAACCGGTCGGCCGGGATGAGAGCCTAGCAGCATGCCGGAGAACTTTGGTGCCCCGCGCGGCACCCAGGACTTCGTTCCTCCCGAGTCGGGGCGCTGGAACGAGCTCGAAGCACGGATACACGTTCTCGCTGCGCGTTTCGGCTACGGCGAGATTCGCACGCCGGTCTTCGAGTCGACCGAACTCTTCATCCGCGGCGTCGGCGCGCAGACCGACATCGTGGAAAAAGAGATGTACACGTTTGCCGACCGCTCCGGCCGCAGTTTGACGCTGCGCCCGGAATGGACAGCGCCGGTGGTCCGTGCCGCGCTCGAACATCATCTCTTTGCGCTCGGGCCGCTGCGCCTCTATTACATCGGACCGATCTTTCGCTACGAGCGTCCGCAGAAGGGCCGCTACCGCCAGTCGCATCAG
>Ga0210395_10003607_pt1 | contig 11863 bp, 11 predicted proteins | sample IncBWH4OmetaG_FD_150861 | JGI IMG/M metagenome (GOLD analysis project Ga0210395, IMG submission 150861) | Forest soil microbial communities from Barre Woods Harvard Forest LTER site, Petersham, Massachusetts, United States - Inc-BW-H-4-O ...
GACGTCAACGTGATCGACTTCGAACGCCTGCGCCTGCACGTGCCGGAGATCCGCTACGACCTGCCAGCCGGTGGCCGGCGTCTGGTGCAGCGCGTCGATGGCTACATCGCGACGCTCGTCTCTGGCTCGCCGGTGTTCGAGTACGGCCAGTACTCCGGCGCGACACCAGGCAAGCTGGTCCGGGCCGGATAGATCCGTATGCCCCTCCCCTCACGGGAGGGAGCAGCGCTCACCGTGCGCGAAATGTCCGGTGGCACGCCGCACAGTCGTCACCCACCACCTTGACCTGCGCGGCGACTGCATCGGTATCGCCGGCCTTGGCGAGTTCGGCCAGCTTGGTTGAGGCATCCGCGAAGTCATTCGCGGCCTTCTGGAAGCCCGCGGTGTCGGACCAGACCGCGGGCAGTGCCTTGGTGTTGTGACCTTCCTCGCTCCCCTTCGGGAACTGCGTCGGAAACTGCCTGATCCAGCGCGCCATCGCCTTGGCGGGGTTCTCGAGCGTCTTCACGTCGCCCTTGGCGGCCACGACAGCACGGATCCCCGCGTAAGTCCCAGCCAGGAGATCCTGGCCGGCTTGGCGGGTCTCAATCACATCTGGTCCGTCGGCGCGAGCAACGCCACCGCCCATCGCCACAGCCAGAACCGCCAGAGCCGCAAGTCTCCTCATCATGCCGATCCGCCCCCCTCATTTCACCATCATGGCTGACCATCGGACGCCGCCCCGCCATTGATATTCCCGGCGCGGCAGCTTTCCGATGACAAAAGCCGAACCGCCGGCCACATTGGCGCCATGTCACATATCCACGCCGTTGCCGTGTTCTGCGGCTCCAGATCGGGGAACGATCCCGCATACCGCAGCGCAGCGCAAGCACTTGGTCGAGGGTTGGCGGACGCCGGCATCCGACTGGTCTATGGCGGCGGGCGCATCGGCCTGATGGGTATCCTGGCTGACGCCGCCCTGGCGGCGGGCGGCATGGTGACCGGCGTCATCCCGGAGTTCCTCACCCGTCGCGAGGTGGCCCACCCGGCGATCACCGAGCTGATCGTCACCGATTCCATGCATAGCCGGAAGCAACGCATGTTCGAAGCTGCCGACGCCTTCATCTCGCTGCCGGGCGGCCTGGGCACGCTCGACGAGACCATCGAGATCATCACATGGCGACAGCTCGGGCTGCATGCCAAGCCCGTGCTGATCTGCGATGTCATTGGCTCGGCCGCTCCGTTCCTCGCCGCAATTGAGGCTACGATCGCCGCCGATTTCGCGGACGCGGAGGCGCGACGGTTCTACGAGGTGCTGGACGGCGTCCCCGCGGTGCTACAGCGCCTGGCACACCTCCATCGCGCGGCACGCGGCGAGGCCGCGCGGCTGTGACACTGCCTTGCCGCGGGCACTGCCCGGGGCTATATGCGCCGCCTTGGCCGGAGTGTAGCTCAGCCTGGTAGAGCACTGTGTTCGGGACGCAGGGGCCGGAGGTTCGAATCCTCTCACTCCGACCAGCGAAATCAAGCAGTTAGCGTCCTGCCACACATTGCTCGTATGGCAAAATTGCATCGTTACGGTTTTGTCTACTCGGCCCCAGATTACTGCCCGAAACCACGAAGTCCATCAGCCTGGACCGGCACCTCGTGGTCCTGCGCGGATCGTTCACTCGTTCACCTGCGGCGGCCGCGAGGCTGTCGAGCTGAGCTGTCGGGAGAGCCCGAGCCGGCGCCATCTCGTTTCAGAGCGGCAGCTTCGTATTTGTTGGCCAGATCGAAGAGGGCTCTAAGTCCCCTTGGGGGTGATGGCTCTCAGTGCAGCACGTCTCAGCCTCACGGCCTGCTCCCGCAGTTCCGAGGGAGTCGGTTCAGCGAAGAGCACAAATCGACGCATCGTACACCGCAGCAAGGGTGCCCGATGACGGAGAAGCCGGGCGCAGCCATCCTGCGCTGGCGCGGTTAACAAGCGGTGTGTGGAGGCGGAATCAACTGTTAAACCACCATCATTTCGTCAGTCACACAGTTGGCTCGGTGCCTTTCCGTTGCGGTTCACGCCAGCGAGAATTGTTGCTCGTAGTACTCGATCATCTCCTCGCGCTCTGCCTCCGTCAGGTCATCCGGGTCGCGGATAGGGTATACACGGCCGCCGCGAGCCCGATGAAACTGATATTTCCCAGCGCTGGCCCGACCGATCGGTGTTAGGCCGAGGACCCTGATTCGAGCGCGGTATTGCTCACTCGTTGTCACTCTACATCGACGCTCAGGCGCCGTCCCGGTCGATCTATCGTCATCGTCGCAACCTTCTCACCCTGGATATCAAGAAGATCCCGCAGGACAGGACCCATGTCCCGCCACAGCTCATCCTCCGATCTGCCCATAAGCATAAGGCTGCGCATCTGCCGGCCGCGCGCGTGAATGAGGCCGGCGTTGCCATGCACGATCTCGATATCGATTTCGATGCTACGCAGCATCCGAAGTCCCTTTTGCTCGCGCGGCGATTGGTTTGCCTTGCTCCCCTGTGACCCTATCAGACAATTGGCGCCACGGCGCCGTTGACCATCTAGTCCGCAGCCGCGCTCAGGCCCCCGATCTCCACGCTTCGCGCATAGAACTATTGCAGATTACGCGATAATAAGGACAGACCTCCTGCCCTATATATTGCTGCAACGCAACACGGGCCGCTTGGGCCATAGGAGATCTGCATGCGCACCATCGCCGCCGACTGGTCGCTTCCTCAAGGGAAGAGTGGGAACTGGCTTTCAAATATGAAGGCCAAGCTTCAGCGGGTTGGACGACGCGCCGTTGCCAGAGAGGCCCGCGCGCATGACCCGCTCGTGCAGGCTGACGCCGCGGCGTTCGTCAGTGCCTTCATGCGCATCGGCTGAACACGTCAAACGGCGCCCTGCAATGGTCTGTCCCAACGCCAAGCAGCAAGGAGAATAGTCGTGCAAATACTATCGGGAATCGGGGGGAAGCTGGGTCGCCTTGCGTCCAGACTGGCGACACGCCACAGGGTGGCAACGGAGATCCGCCAGCTCTATCAGTTTGACGATCGGGAGCTGCGGGACGTGGGCCTCAGTCGCGGCGATTTTCCGGCGATCATGAGGGGCACATACCGCAGAGATTGAAGCGGATTATGTGATCCACATAGCAACGAACAGCGCCGCCATCGTCGCAAGAGCGGCAGGCACGCGCCACAACGGCTTCGTTGAAATCTGAGAATACCAATAATTCTCAAACCAGTTCTGGCTTGGCTGGAGCGGACCCATTTGTATCCCCTATGGCAGATTGTGCAATGCGACAGCTATCCGTCATGGCACGCGATTCGCTGTGATTAATGTCACAATCTTTTCGGTATTTCTCCGTTCCTGCAGCACCAGGATCTGAGGGCAGCGGCGGAACAAAGCCGGCGATATCACTCATAGGCGCGGCGCTCAAAGCCGCAGAAACACGCGCTCCAAGGTGGTCATCAGCCCGAAGGGCCGGGTCGCCCGCGGCCGATCCGCAATTCGAGCTGGCCAGCGATTAAGGCCCGGTATAAAATTCTCTCGTGGCGCAATCGCGGCCTGACGCACGAACAAAAGAAAGCCAAGGTCGCGGCGCTCCTCTCACTCCGACCAGTTCGTTTGCACTTCCTTAGCGTTTCCAGGCCAGCAGTCAGCCGATCGCATGCTCGCAGGAGACGCGCGGTGTCGATTGGTCGCTCCCGCCGTCAACAGCGTTACATCACTGTCAGGAGCCCGGCGACCCTGATGGTGGTCGTGCTGTTGCACTTCTGCTCAGCGGCCCCGCTGCTCAACGCACTGGCTCCTCGCGACGGCATCGCGCGGACACGCGACATTGCCTACGCCTCCGGCCTGCGACACACGCTCGACGTCTATGCCCCACGTGCGGCTGCCGCGCCGGCACCGGTGCTGGTATTCTTCTACGGTGGCGGTTGGACGTCTGGATCGAAGGAAACGTATCGCTTCGTCGGAGCGGCCTTGGCGGCACGCGGTGTGCTGGTCGTGATCCCTGATTACCGGCTGTATCCGGCAGTCCACTTTCCCGCATTCATGAACGATGCGGCCGCCGCGGTCGGCTGGGCGTATGCGAACGCAGCAAGGTTTGGTGGCGACGCACATCGCCTGTTTCTGATGGGCCATTCAGCCGGTGGCCAGATCGCGGTACTTTTGGCACTGGATCCAGGTTATCTGCAGTCCGTTGATCTGTCCTCAGGGCGCGATATCTGTGGCGTAGTCGGCCTGGCTGCGCCGTATGATTTCCAGACGGTTGGCAGCGCCGACATGACGGGAATCTTCGGACCGAAACAGGAATGGTCGCGCGCGCAGCCGATTGACCATGTAACGGCGAGGGCACCACCGATGCTGCTGCTGGCAGGCCGCGATGACCGTACCATCGATCCACACAATACGCTGCAACTCGCCGCACGACTGCGCGCCGCCGGCGTCAGCGTCCGCGATGAACTGTATCCGGACGTGGGCCATCTGACGCTGATCGAGGCATTCGGCTCGCCGCTGGTATTTCTGGCGCCGGCGCGCGAGGCCAGTCTGCAGTTCGTCGCAGCACATGCCGCATGCGGCGGGTAGGTGTGCCGTGGCCCGCAAGATGGCTATCTGTCGGATTTCAGCTACAAGGTCGCGCGACCGATGCCTCGACCCGCGTCTCCCGGCGCGATGCCGACCGGCTAATTCGGTGCCCTTGTCGCCCAGTCTGTGGAGGAAACGCGCAGCTTTGCAATGGATTGGGGAGCAGCCGCAGCACCGCGACCGGACGCGACTGGCCGCGACGCCTGATCGGACGGCGCAGTTGGTGAGCGAACTCGCTGCTGTTGTCGCGCGCACCGAGGTTGCAGCACCTGCCTGGCAGCGCTGGCGGCACGTCGTCAAGCAGAGCCTGAGGCGGCCGATCTATGCGCTGTACGGCCGCCGCCTGCTCGCCCAGGTCTTGCGGTTCCCACCGCCGCGACATATCGGAATCATCCTCGATGGCAATCGCCGCTTCGGCAGGCTGTCCGGCGTGCTGGATCCACTGAAGGTCTACGCTCAGGGCGCGCAGAAACTCGACGACTTGCTTGACTGGTGCGGCGAACTGTCGATCCCAGCGGTCACCTTGTGGGTGTGCTCGACCGATAATCTCGCGCGTCAGCCGCAGGAGGTGGCCGGCATCCTCGGTGCCTTGGAGGTGAAGCTGCGCGCCTTGGTCGACGACCCGCAAATCCACCGGCGGCGCGTGCGGGTGCAGGCGATCGGCCGGCTCGAGTTGCTGCCGGTCAGCACCATTGCGGCAATCCGCGCCGCTGAGGCGGCCACCGCGGACTACGACACGATGCTGCTGTCGATCGCTGTCGCATATGGTGGCCACGAGGAGATCGCCGATGCGGTGCGCGAAATGCTGACCAAGGCAATGCAGGATGGCGCGTCACTGCCCGACATCGTCGAGGCGGTGTGTCCCGAGCAGATCGGCCGATATCTCTACCTTGCCGGCACGCCCGAGCCGGATTTGATCATCCGCACCAGCGGCGAGTTGCGACTCTCGGGCTTCCTGCTGTGGCAAAGCGCCTATAGCGAGTTCTACTTCTCGGACGTGCTGTGGCCGGCGTTCCGCAAGATCGATTTCCTGCGTGCGGTTCGCGCGTTCCAGCAGCGCAAGCGCCGCTACGGCCGCTGACCCAACAGGTGGCGCCGCAACAGCGGCAGATAGCCGCGCAAGAACAGGCGCAGCGAACCCTGCAGCAGGTTGTGGTCGTGCCGCAGCAGTTCCTGGTTGCACTCTAGCGCAGCGATGCGCGACTCCGCCTGTTCCGCGCGTTGACGCTGCGCGATCGATTCGACCTGAGCGCGGCTGAATGCAACCCCAATCTGCTCTGCCCGCAGTCGCTCGGCGTCCAAGGCGCGCTGAATTTCATCCTGTGCCATTGCGAGCTGGGACAACTCGCTCGCCAACCGCGTTGCCTCGGCCGCGTGCGCGTCACGCTCGACCGTTAATGCTTTGTGGTGAGCGCGGAACTCAGCCAATCGCTTTCGCAAGACGTCATGTTCATCCAGAGTCCTGGGCGAGGCTGGCGTGGTCGTCGCTGCCTCGCCGCCCCGGTCACGCGCCACGCCGAGTGTTGCATACTCGGCATCCAGCGATGCACAGATGCGCTGGAACTCCGCCGCGCCGTCCAGCCCCCGCTCCTCTTCCCAAATCTTCAGCCGGTCAATCAGGTCATAGGTCGAGCGCAGTATTGCGACCGCTTCAGGATAACCGCCTGGGGACACATCGCGTGTTTGCGACAGCCAGTGATCGATACTCCGATGCGCGAAGTCGGCGAGGCTCTTCCCATAATCCGTCACTCGTTCACGATCGAGGCGCGAAGTATAGCGATTGGTCTTCTCGATCCACTGCGCCACATCCCGATGCGAGAGATGGTGGATAGCTACTCCTGTGTCGGGAGCCACCTGCATTACGTTGTCGGAGTGCACAGCCGTACCGCCATGCACCGTGCCCTTGAACGTCACTGCCTCACGGCGAAACAATCGGATCTGATATTCCGGCCAATAATACGCCGCCTCGTCATGCGTGCCGAGAATATAGTGGCGCTGTAACAGTCCGTAGACATCCGCGCGCGGGGCAGCCAACTCAGCTTGGATGAAACGGATGGCCTCGATGTTGAGGCATTCGTCGTCATCCAGACAGACGATCCAGTCGTGCGTGCATTGCGCCACTGCGAAGGCGCGGGTCTCCTCTACGGTCGGCGACCAAGGGACGGTAATCACAAGGTCGGCGTACTGCGCGGCGATCGCGCCAGTGCCGTCGGTGGACGATTTGTCAACTACGATAAGCTCGTCGGCGAAACCCAGTGCGCGCACACAGGTTCCGATGATCGGCGCGCGGTTGTAGGCAATAACGAGAGCACTCAGCTTCTCGCGCAACAACGGGTCTCCTCAAGATACCTCCCGCACGCCAAAATGGCGCGCTGGCATTGCGCTCCGGCTATTGCCGCGCAAAACCCGAACATTGGCGCGGCCGGCCAAGTTGCGCTAATTCAGTCGCGTACGAAGCTCGTCCATCGCACCACGGATGCGGCTGGCCGCATCGCCTTCCGGCACAAGCTCCAGGAAGTGCTCGAAGCATCGCAGGGCGGCGCCAACGCGATCGAGGCGCTGGTTCATCACCGCAGCCTGTCGCCATAGATCCGCGTGATCCGGCGCTATGCGCAGCATGTCCTCGGTGCACGTCAGCGCGCCCGATAGATCACCTGCCTGCAACCTCCGGCTCACAATGTTGTTCTGCAGCCGCAGCAGCACACGCCGCGCGTTCATCGGCCGCAACAGCCCCGGGCGCAGCTCGGCGTTTTCGCCTTCCACGCGCTTCAGCAGCACGCGCAAGTCCCGTGCGTCCAGCGTCACTCCGCCACCGAACACGTCGACCACCGCCTGCACGCTCTTGCCTTCCAGTGCGACCAGGAAATGCGCAGGGAAGTCCACGCCATGCGCGCCCCATCCTGCGGCGCGGGCGGTATGCAGCCAGATGATGCCCAGAGCGACCGGCAGGCCCCTGCGACGCTGGATAACGCTGATGAGGTTGGCGTTGGCGAGATCGTCGTATGTCTGGGCATCGCCGGCATAGGCGTAGCGGCCGGCGATAAGACCCGCCAGCGCCTCGGCACGCATTGACAGATCGTTGGTGCCGATCGTGTTGGCGAGGTCCACTGCATCGCGCGCCAGATCCGACAGGTGCGCGCGCGCCGCATGCCAGTCGGAACCTGGCGCATCGATGCGGGCGAGCTGCAAGGCCGCATCACCGATGTCGATCTCGGTGTCCGGCAGCACGCCGATCGCCTCCAGTGCGGCTCGGGGGTCGCTCATGCGCGGCAGTGTAGGGCGATGGCGGCCGGGCGCAAGAACGATTCAACACGAAGTCTTGTGTAACGGACGGCTTTATACCAAGCCGCGCCAAGTGCGACTCATTCCGTCATGGCTGGCGAAGGCCGGCCATCCACGTCTTCTTAGCCCACTGCAACGAACGACGTGGATGGCGGGGCCAAGCCCCACCATGACGGCATTGGGTCGCGGTCACCGGGAGTTGGTATTATTCGGCCGCAGGCAGATAGATTTCCTTGCCCTGCTCGACGAACTCCTTGCTCTTCTGCTCCAGCCCCGCCATGCGCTCAGCCTCCACGCGCAGGTCCTGCGTGATTTTCATCGAGCAGAATTTCGGGCCGCACATCGAGCAGAAATGCGCGACCTTGTGTGCGTCCTTCGGCAGCGTCTCGTCGTGGAAGTTGCGCGCCGTGTCGGGATCGAGTGAGAGGTTGAACTGATCCTGCCAGCGGAACTCGAACCGCGCGCGGCTAACCGCATCGTCGCGTAGCTTCGCCGACGGATGACCCTTGGCAAGATCCGCCGCATGCGCCGCAATCCGGTAGGTGATCACGCCTACCTTCACGTCGTCGCGGTTGGGCAGGCCGAGATGTTCCTTAGGAGTAACGTAGCACAGCATGGCGGTGCCGAACCAGCCGATCATCGCGGCACCGATCGCCGAGGTGATGTGGTCATAACCGGGCGCGACGTCGGTCGTGAGCGGGCCAAGCGTATAGAACGGTGCCTCGCCGCATTCGCGAAGCTGCTTGTCCATATTGACCTTGATCTTGTGCATCGGCACGTGGCCGGGGCCTTCGATCATCACCTGGCAGCCCTTGTTCCAGGCGATCTTGGTCAGCTCGCCTAGCGTCTCCAGTTCGGCGAACTGTGCCGCGTCATTGGCATCGGCCTGCGAGCCAGGACGCAGCCCGTCACCGAGCGAGAACGACACATCGTATTTGCGCATGATGTCGCAGATTTCGTCGAAGCGCTCGTAGAGGAAACTCTCCTTGTGATGCGCGAGGCACCAGCGCGCCATGATCGAGCCGCCACGAGACACGATGCCGGTGATGCGACGGGCGGTCAGCGGCACATAGCCGAGACGCACGCCGGCGTGGATGGTGAAGTAGTCGACGCCCTGCTCGGCCTGCTCGATCAGCGTGTCCTTGAACACTTCCCAGTCGAGCTTGTCGGGCTCGCCATCGACCTTCTCGAGCGCCTGGTAGATCGGCACGGTGCCGATCGGGACCGGCGAGTTGCGCAGGATCCAGCCGCGGATGTTGTGGATGTTGCGGCCGGTGGAGAGGTCCATCACCGTGTCGCCACCCCAACGAATCGCCCACACCAGTTTTTCGACCTCTTCCGCCGCACCTGACGTGACCGCGGAATTGCCGATGTTGGCGTTGATCTTCACCAGGAAGTTGCGGCCGATGATGACCGGCTCGAGTTCCTGATGGTTGATGTTGGCCGGGATGATGGCGCGGCCGCGGGCGATCTCGTCGCGGACGAATTCCGGCGTGACGAATTCGGGGATAGACGCGCCAAAGTCCTCGCCGTCGGCGCGACGTTCGGCCGCGCCTTCCAGCGCCTTCGCGCGGCCGAGGTTCTCGCGATGCGCGACGTAGATCATTTCTTCCGTGATGATACCGGCCCGGGCGAATTCAAACTGCGTGACGAGCTGCCCGGGTTTGCCGCCGAGGATCGGATGCTCGGCCGGGCAGGAGGGGACGAGGCGGTCGCCTGAGGCACCGCCATTGTCGACGTCCTTCACCGCGCGGGCGGCGATGCGCTCGAAGCCGCGCCTGGCGATCCAGTCCGCGCGCAGGGGCGGCAGGCCGGCTTCCAGGTCGATGGTGACGGCCGGATCGGTATAGGGGCCGGAGGTGTCGTAGGCGCGATAGGGTTCCTCGCGCGCGCTTGGTTCCAGCGCGACCTCGCGGAACGGGACGTTGATGTCGGGCCGGCCGGTCGGCGAGGTATAGATCTTTCTGGAGCCGGCGATCGGGCCTGTGGTGACACTGCTAGGGCGGGCGGCGGTCTTCGATTGGACGGTCATGGACGTCTCCTCAATCGCGCTCGCGGGCCATACGGGGGGAAGAACGGGGAGCGATTGCGGCGGCACCCGTCCCTACGCCGGCATGACCCGGTTCAGGTTCAAGGGTCACCGCGCCGCCGCGTTGCGCGGTCCTTGCGGTCTCTCAGCCCCGTTCGGCGGGGCTCCCCTCGGTAGCGTCACAGGATGGGGCGGCCCGGGGATGGTGTCAAACAGGTGACGACTACGCCTCGCGATAGTTCAATAGCATCAGCCCCACCAGAATGAAGCACACCGGCCAGAGCCAATGCGCGATGCGCCAGGCGGCAGGGCTGGTAGCCGGGTCGAGCCGCAGCTCCAGCCAGCGAGCCCAGCCGGCGACGATGCCGGCAAGTGCAAGCGGCGTGTGGGTCAGCTCGATCAGCAATTGCTCCTTCACGTTGGCGATCGCGTGGCTGTGGGTGAGCAGCAACACACCGCCGCCGGCACACAGCAACGGGAATAGCAGGCGCGCCCATGGTTTCACGTTGTGGCTGGTTCGCACGCGCCATTCGAAGATCGCGAAGGCGGCGATCAGCACGACGAAGACCCGGTGCTGCAGCACTTCGACGTCGCGGAGGCTGGCAAAGAACCCGATGTCGCCGAGCGGCCAGACCTCGGGATCGGAGCGCAGGAACAGGAACACCGCGAGGCCCAGGAACAACAGCGGCCAATGCCGCGCCAAGCGCAGACCCGCCGCGTTCAGCAGCGACAGGACGCCGATCGCCAGGACGAACAGGCCGGACCAGTGATGGTTGTATTCCGACCATGCGATGTCGGCGGCGTTGCGTGGCGGCAGGTCACCGGATCCCGGCACAAACGCCATCGGCGCGGCGGCGCTGTGATGCGCCGCCTCGGCATCCAGTTTCGCCTGCAATGCCGGCAGCGCCAGCTTGTCGTGGTCAGGCGAGGTGAACGTTGGCCATTGCGGCGTGTTGCGCTCGATGATCTCGGGCCAGGTGACGCGATCCTGCGTGAGATCGATCGCCGGCGGCACCGAGGTAAGCGATGCTGCCGCAAAGAATATTGCCACACCAATGCCGATCTCCACCTCGGCATAACGCTTCAGCCGCGTGACCGGCACTGCGGGCCGCGAACGCAATCTCTCAATCAGCAGGAAGTTGCCGCCACCGAGACCGAGCAGCATGAGGAACATCGCGATCTTGGCGCCGACCATCACGCCATAGGCGGTGCCGTAGAAGCCCTCCCAGTCGCCGATGTAGCCGAGGCTCATGGTGATGCCGCTCACCACGATGCAGGCGACGCCTGCCATCGACATACGCGAGAACCGCGCGCCGATCAGGCGCCAGGACTGCGGGTTCTGCGTGCGGTTCAGCGCGACCACGAAGCAGGGAATGCCGCCGATCCAGATCGCGGCGCCGAACTGATGCAGGAATTCCACCAGCAGCAGCGGCGTCCGGTTATCGAGGCGCGCGGCGGCATGCGTGGTCAGCGTCGCGGCGGCCAACTCGATCACGCAAAGTGCAATCAGAGGTGCAATCGGCGCGCGCTGCCTGAGTGCGAACAGGGTCAGCGCGATCAATGCCGCCGCCACGGTTTTCACCATGCCGGCCACGGCGAAATTCGCCTGTAGCGTGTCCGCGATCGAAAGATCCACGGTGCCGACCAGCACCATCGTTTGCAGCGCGACGGCTGCGCCCTCGCACAACACCAGCGCCACCGCACTCCAGGCGGCAATGGATATGCAGGTACGCTCGATGCTCTGCCCCGGCGAGCCCAACTGCGCGAGGAGAGGGCGCACCAGCAAAGCAAGGAACAGCACGCCGCCGAGAGCGATCGACTGCGCGGTGATGGTAAGGCCGTGGATGACGATCGACAGATAGCCGAACAGGTCGATCAGCAGGCTCACGCCTCAGTGGTCCGTGACCGTGAAGGGTACGTCGCCGCGGGTGATATGGCCGTCGATCGCCAGCACCTGCCAGCGCACGACGTAGGCGCCCGGCGC
>Ga0210395_10003611_pt1 | contig 11854 bp, 9 predicted proteins | sample IncBWH4OmetaG_FD_150861 | JGI IMG/M metagenome (GOLD analysis project Ga0210395, IMG submission 150861) | Forest soil microbial communities from Barre Woods Harvard Forest LTER site, Petersham, Massachusetts, United States - Inc-BW-H-4-O ...
GTCCAATGAGAGCCATGCCGCTCAAGCCATGCTTGTCGATCGTAAACACGCCGAGATCGGTGATGACGAGGTCGACGACCTTCGCGCCGGTCAGCGGCAGCGTGCAATGATGCAGGAGCTTCGGCCCGTCCTTGGCTGAATGCTCCATCACCACGACGATGCGTTTGACGCCGGCGACGAGGTCCATCGCGCCGCCCATGCCCTTCACCATCTTGCCGGGAATCATCCAGTTGGCGAGGTCGCCATTCTCGGCGACCTGCATGGCGCCAAGGATGGCGAGGTCGATGTGGCCGCCGCGGATCATGGCGAACGAATCGGCGCTCGAGAAGAAGCTCGTCGTCGGCAATTGAGTGACGGTCTGCTTGCCGGCGTTGATGAGGTCCGGGTCCTCCTCGCCCTCGAACGGGAACGGCCCCATCCCCAGCATGCCGTTTTCGCTCTGCAACTGCACGTTCACTCCCTTGGGGATATAGTTCGACACCAGCGTAGGAATGCCGATGCCGAGATTGACGTAGAAGCCGTCCTTGAGCTCCTTGGCGGCGCGCGCCGCCATTTGGTCGCGGGTCCAAGCCATTGGGTCTGCCTCCGAAATATTCAGGCCGCGTCGCGCTTGCGGGTCGTGCGCTGCTCGATGCGCTTGAGCGCGTTCGGCAGGTGAACGATCCGGTGAACATAGATGCCGGGAGTGATGATGTGATCGCCGTCGATCTCGCCCGGCTCGACCAGATGCTCAACCTCGGCCACCGTGAGCCTTCCGGCGGTCGCCATCATCGGATTGAAGTTGCGCGCGGTCTTCCTGTAGACGAGATTGCCTTCAGTGTCGCCCTTCCAGGCGTGAACCAGAGAGATATCGGCGACCAGTCCGGTCTCCATCAGGAACGCCTCATTATTGAAGTCGCGAATCTCCTTGCCCTCGGCGACGATCGTGCCGACTCCGGTGCGGGTGAAGAAAGCGGGAATGCCGGCGCCGCCGGCGCGGATACGCTCGGCTAAGGTTCCTTGCGGATTGAATTCGAGCTCGAGTTTGCCGGAAAGATAGAGATTGGCGAAGATCTTGTTCTCGCCGACGTAGCTCGAAATCATCTTCTTGATCTGACCGGTTTCAAGGAGAACGCCTAGGCCGATTCCGTCGACGCCGGCGTTGTTGGAAACGACGGTCAGATCCTTCGCGCCTGATTTGCGCACCGCCTCGATCAGCGTCTCGGGAACCCCGGCAAGTCCGAATCCGCCCGCCATCAAGGTCATGCCATCCTTGATCTGGCCGGCGAGCGCCTCGTCCGCGTTGGCGTAGACTTTTCTCATGGGGTGAAGCGTTCCTCTTGAAGGGGCCGCTGCTCCGTAGCCCCCTCACGCCCTCGCCGCAAGACGCCAGACGCGGCGGCGAACGCCGGCAAGCGCGGCGGCCGTAGAACCTCTGCCGGACGGTCCGGCGCGCCTCATTGAATTCTTTCGTCGGGGTAGACGCCCCACAATTTCTCCTGCTCAATATATCCCTTGAACCCGTCTCCATCGATAAGACACCAGGCGCCGTCGCAATTGCGGATGTTGACAATCACCCCCGACTGAAGCGTCGCGGCCAATTCCGCCGATGCGGACGCTCGGGCCAAAAGCTTCGAGTTCTCGCCCTTTTTATTGGGCGTAACCAACGCCGTCCGCCGCCCGGAAAGTAGCGAATGAAGCACCCAGCCCTCGACGCCTTCCGAATCGCGGACCTTGCGCCAGATTTCAAACTCGGCGGTGATTTCCACCGGAAGCCCCGCCCGCTCATAGACCCATTTCGTCGCATGGTCCTTGGACGGGCCCTCTCGCAGGTTGACCCGGTCGGTTTTCAAACTGGCGAATCGCGGCAGCGGCAGTTTGGTGACCGGCCCGACGGGATCGGCGACCGAGGCGCGCGGCGCCAGGATCAACGCGCCGGCCAGTACGAGCACGGCGCGGCGGTCGACTGGGAGCGCCTTGATCGAGCGCCTGTCTGGTTTCATGCCGACGTCCTCGACAGCGATCCGGCCATCCTTGTCTTTGCCCGCTCTTCTGCTAAGGAGGCCAACCCGGCGGATCGGAATTCGTGGGCGCGCCGGCCTATCCATTTGCGTCGTCTGTCGTTAACGCGGCGTGAACTCTTGTGAAGGCGCGGAACGAGATGATTGCACCAGCAGGGACGGCGGCGGCAGCGCCGCGCGAGCGATAAGAGCGGCGCTCATGACCAAGAAAAAACCCCTTGTTGTGGTCACGCGGCGACTGCCCGAACTCGTCGAAACCCGCATGCGCGAATTGTTCGACGCTCGCCTCAATCTCGAAGATAAGCCGATGTCCCAGGTGGAGATCGTCGAGGCGATGCGCGAGGCCGACGTTCTGGTGCCGACCATCACCGACCAGATCAACGCCGCCATGATCGCCCAGGCCGGCGAACAGATGAGGCTCATCGCGAATTTCGGCAACGGGGTCGATCATATCGACGTCACCAGCGCGCTCCGCCGCGGCATCACGGTCACCAACACGCCTGGCGTCTTGACTGAGGACACGGCGGACATGACGATGGCGCTGATCCTCTCGACGGCGCGGCGGCTGGTGGAAGGCTCTCGCGTCATTCCCGAAGGGCAATGGACCGGCTGGTCGCCGACCTGGATGCTGGGGCGCCGCATTACCGGCAAGCGTCTCGGCATTGTCGGCATGGGACGCATTGGCCAGGCGGTGGCGCGCCGTGCGCGCGCCTTCGGCATGTCGATCCACTATCACAATCGCCGTCGAGTGGCGGCGCAAATCGAGGAATCGCTCGAAGCGACCTATTGGGATTCGCTCGACCAGATGCTGGCGCGAATGGATTTCGTGTCGATCAACTGCCCGCATACCCCTGGCACTTTCCATCTTCTGTCGGCCCGCCGGCTGAAATATCTCCGTCCCGACGCCATTCTCATCAATACCGCGCGCGGCGAGATCGTCGATGAGAATGCGTTGATCCGGATGCTCGAAGCGGGGGAACTCGTCAACGCCGGACTCGACGTGTTCGAGCACGCGCCCGCCGTCAACGAGAAGCTTATCGCCCTCGCGAAAATGGGCAAGGTGACGCTCCTGCCGCACATGGGCTCCGCGACGCATGAGGGCCGCGCCGACATGGGCGAGAAGGTCATCGTCAACATTCGCACCTTCGTCGACGGCCACAGGCCGCCCGACCGGGTGCTGCCGAGCATGCTGTAGGCAGTCTCTGCATTGCCATAGGCGCGCGCTCCTCCTCTCCTATGGGAGAGGGTTGGGGCGAGGGGCCTCTCCCTCGATCGCGGCCGTTCTCGCTTCGCTCCGCTACTGCGCCGCCAGCGTGCAGCCGTCCGCCCCCGGCGGTCGGAAGGCGTCGACGGCTGGGATCTTGGCGACGACCGCCAGATAGTCCCACGGGTATTTCGACTCCGCCGGCGTCTTCACCCTCATCAGATAGCGGTCATAGAGCACCCGCCCGTCGGCGCGAATCGTCCCGTTGGCGGTGAATACATCGTGGATCGGCGCCTCGCGCATCGCCTTTATCACCGCCGCCGTTTCGTCGGTTTGAGCCTTGGCGACGGCTTCGAGATAATGGCGAACCGAAGAATAGACCGCGACCTGGTTGTCGTTGGGCATGCGGCCCCGCCGGGCGTAAAAGCGCTTGGCGAATTCGCGCGTCTTGTCGTCCAGGTCCCAGTACCAGGACTGCATGAAAGTGAGGCCACGCGCGACCTCGAGGCCGGCCGCGTTGACGTCGCTCAGATAGGTGATCGGCGTCGCCAGATATTGCCCCTCGGCGAGGTTGAACTCGCTCGCCTGTTTCAGCGCATTGGAGAGATCGGCGCCGGTGATCGCGAAAACGATCACCTTGGCCTTCGACGCCTGGGCGGAGATTAGAAACGAGCTGAAATCGGCCGTGTTGAGCGGCGAGCGCACGCCTCCGACAACGGTTCCACCGGCCTTGGCGATGGCGTCGCGCGCGTCGGCCTCGAGGGAAGCGCCGAAGGCGTAATCGGCGGTGATGAAAAAGAAGCTGTCGAGCTTTTGCTTGATGAGGAGGCGCATGAGCGCGACGCCGTTCGACCAATTGTCGGCGTTCCACTGGATGCCGTTCGGCGAGCAGGCCTTGCCCGTGAAATCGGAGGACGAGGCGGAGTCGAAGATGACGATCCGGTCGCGAGCCTTGGCCAGGTCCTGGACCGCCAGCCCAACGCCCGAATTGGTGATGTCGAATATCGCCCTCACCCCGCGCTCGTCATACCATTGCCGCGCGATGGCGAGACCGATGTCGACCTTGTTCTGATGATCGGCGACAAGCAGTTCGATCGGCTTGCCCAGCACGGAACCGCCGAAATCCTCGATCGCCATCCGCGCGCTCTCCGCTCCGCCCGGTCCCGACAAATCAGCATAGGGACCGGACTGGTCGTTGAGAACGCCGATCCGGAAGGCTTCATCTGCACGCGCGGGCGCGGGAGCGGCAGCAAGCGTCAGGAGGAGAAAGAAGGCGAAAGCTCGCCGAAGCATTCAGCAAGACCCCGAGGCGACGGGGACACCCTCCCCCAATAGCAGGGGAAACACAATCGCGGCCCGCGTCAGGCGTCGACTTCAGCGTCACGAGAGGTAGGAATTGACAGCGCGCTTGTCGCCTCGCGTCACCCCGCAGCAAAGCTGCGTGGCGCCGGGCTGATCACCTTGGCCGCGCCGTCGCCGATCTCCATCACCGCCAGTCCCCGCTCATTGGTTCCGTCGGCCCGGAAGCGGAATACCCCGTCGGCGCCGTTGAAGCCCGACACGTTGGTCAGCGCCGCCTGGTTGAACGGATCCGGCCCTCCGCTGCGCGCGAGAGCGGCGGCCAGCGTCGCGGCGTCATAGGCCAGCGTCGCCAGACGCGCCGGTTCGCTGTTGAATTTGGCCCGGTAGCGCTCCGCGAAGGCGTTGAAGCCGGAATTGTCGGGCGCGGAGAACCAGGCGCCCTGCAGTTGTGGCAATTTGAGAACCCGCGCGTCGTTCCAGACGCCGGTTCCCAAAAACTTGGTCTTGACATTGGCTGACCCGAGAGCCCCCGCGACGGCGGGCATGCCGTCGGCCTGCTCGGGAATGAAGAGAGCGTCAATCTGACCCTGAACCGCCGCCACCTGTTGCGCTGCGGTCGCCATCTGGCCCGCCGAGTAACGAGCAGTCAGGACGACTTGCGCGTTGAGGTTTCCGGCCATTTCCTGGAACCGCTCGGCGGCGACATTGCCGTAGTCGTTTTGGGGGGCCATGATCCCGAACGACTTCTTGCCGCTCAAGAGGGCGTATTGAAGGATCCGGTCGACGTAGCCCTGGATGAGGAACGACAGGAGGTAAACGCCCGGGGCCGCGACGCTGACGTCGGTCGAGAAAGCGATCATCGGCCGGCCTGCCGATTTCGCCGCCGCCGACGCGGCCCTCACGTCGTTGGCGAACACTGGCCCAAGGATGAGTTGCGCCCCGGCACCGAGTTCCGATTGAGCCGCCTGTGTGGCGCCGTCGGCGCTCGAATGGTCGTCCTCAACCATCAGTGTGATGTACGAAGAGCCCGAATCGTTGATCGCGAGCTGCGCCGCGTTGCGCATCGAGACGCCGATCGGGCTTGGGCCGCCGTTCTGCGTCAGCGGCAGGACCATGCCGACCCGAACCGGGCCTGTGCCCAGCACCTCGCCGACGGGCGGTCCGCCGGCCGGCTGAGCGGGCGCCGGAGGGGGTCCGCCGGCGTCGTTAGGCATCTCGAGGCCAACCGAATTGCAGCCTGCAAGCGTTAGGGCCAGCCCGCCGCCAAGCACGGTTCGCCTGGTTATGCCGCGTCGTCCATCCGGCTGCTCAGCGGCCATCGCCACACCCACCTCTTGCCTTGAGTCGCGCCGGCGCCGGCAAGCGGCGTCGTGCTGTGCGTTTTCGTATGTCGGCGCGCGGCAGCGGCCATTCGCCGGCTGTCAACGGAAATTGTGGCATTTTCACCTGCGCTTGGCTATGTGGTCGATCATTAGAGCCAGCCAGACGGCGGGCGGACCCAAGCGCAATGACCGCGGCAAAAGCTCCCCGCTCGGATGGCGTCAAGACTGTTCGCTCGAGCCGAACCTTTCACGTCGGCGACGCGACCCTTCCGGCGGCGACGCTGAGCCCCGGACTCTATGTCGTGGCGACGCCGATCGGCAACCTCGCCGACGTGACGCTGCGGGCTCTGGCAATTCTGGCCGGCGCCGATGCGATCCTGGCCGAGGATACCCGCGTTTCGCGCGCGCTGCTCGCGCGTTACGGCATCGAGAGGCCGCTCTCGCGCTACCATGAGCACAACGCCGCCGAGGCTCGCCCGAGGGCGCTGAAACGCATCGCCGAAGGGCAGGCGCTGGCCCTTATTTCCGATGCCGGGACGCCGCTCATTTCCGATCCCGGCTACAAACTGGTCGCCGAGGCGATCGAGCTCGGCTTCGCCGTCGCCGCTGCGCCAGGCCCGTCCGCGGCGCTTGCGGCTCTTTGCGTCGCCGGTCTGCCGACCGACCGCTTCTATTTCGAGGGATTCCTGCCGCCCCGGCAAGCAGCGCGGCGAGAGCGCATCAATGCGTTGGCAGCCGCGCCTGGCACGCTCATTTTCTACGAAGCCCCGGGGCGGCTCGCCGAGACGCTTGCCGACCTGGCGCTCGAGCTTGGGCCACGGCCGGCCGCGGTAGCCCGCGAATTGACCAAGCTGCATGAGGAGGTGAGGCGCGGCGCGCTGGATAAGCTCGCCGCCGAATATTCCGCGGGCGAAACGCCCAGGGGCGAGATTGTCATCGTCGTCGCGCCCGCCGAAGCGCGCCCGCTGATTTCCGAGGCCACGCTCGACCGGGAGATCGCGGAACAGCTCACGAAACTGTCGGTCAAGGACGCTGCGGCGGCGATTGCCGCCAAGCATGGGCTGCCGAGGCGGCAGGTTTACGCGAGAGCGCTTGCGCTAGCTGGCGCCCAACGGTGAGGAGCGGCTCGGACGGCGGAAGCCAGCGCCGGCGCGACGCGCATCTTTATGGCCTCAAGGCCGAATCGATTGCAGCGCTGCTTCTCCGCCTCAAGGGCTACACGATCCTCGCGCGGCGGTTCGTGGTCTCCGGCGGCGAAATCGACCTCATCGCGCGACGAGGCGACTCCATCGCCTTCGTCGAGGTCAAGGCGCGGGCCGATCTCGAGGTGGCGGCGATTGCGATCAGCGCGACCAAGCGGCGGCGGATCGCGCGCGCCGCGCGGGTTTGGCTCACGCGAAACCCGTGGGCGGCGGGCCTTACGCTGCGAGGCGACGCCGTCTTCGTCGCTCGGGGGCGGCTTCCCCGTCACGCGCCGGACGCGTATAGGCTCATGATCGACTGATTCCCGAAACGCGCCCCTGGCCCTCGACCGGACGCCCATGCCCCTGACCGTCGCCGTGCAGATGGACCCGATCGAGCGCATCCGCATCTCCGGCGATTCAACCTTTGCGCTTCTTCTCGAAGCCCAGGCGCGCGGCCACCACCTGCTGCACTACACACCCGACCGGCTGAAGCTAAATGGCTCGCGCGTCGAGACGATGGCCGAGCCGCTGACGGTAAGAGACGTCGAGGGCGATCACGCGCGCCTCGGCCAGGTGAAGCTCGTCGACCTAAAGGCCGTCGACGTAGTGCTGCTGCGGCAGGACCCGCCGTTCGATCTCGCCTATATAGCGACGACGCACATTCTCGAGCGGGTCCAGCCGCGAACGCTGGTCGTCAACGATCCGCGCGGCGTGCGCGATTCCCCCGAGAAGCTGTTCGTGATGGATTTCCCCGACCTGATGCCGCCAACCCTGATCGCCCGAGACAAGGCGGCGATCCAGGCGTTCCGCGCCGAGCACGGCGAAGTGGTGATGAAGCCGCTTTACGGTTTTGGCGGCGCGGCGGTGTTCAAAGTCGCCGTTCAGGACCCGAACTTCAGCTCGCTGTTCGACCTGTTCAGCACCAGCTTTCGCGAGCCTTGGGTGATCCAGAAGTTCCTGCCGACGGTGGCGCTGGGCGACAAGCGGATCATTCTCGTCGACGGCGAGGCCAAGGGCGTGGTCAATCGCGTGCCCTCGGGCGACGACATCCGCTCGAACATGGTGCGCGGCGGGGCGGCGAAAGAAACCGAGCTGACCGAAAGAGAGCAGTTGATTTGCACAACGATCGGGCCCGAGCTAAGGCGCCGCGGCCTTCTGTTCGTCGGGATCGATGTCATCGACGGCCATTTGACCGAAATCAACGTCACCTCGCCCACCGGCATCCGCGCGGTCAAGAAACTTGGCGGACCCGATTTGGCCGTGGCGATCTGGGACGCGATCGAGGCCAAGCTCTACAACAAATAGTATTTCGCGGGCGCCGGCTGGACTTGCGATCGCCGGACCGAGGGGGAATATATCTTAAGATGTCAGACGCCCATGTTCCCGCGGTGGAACGCCGCTCTTGCGCCGCCCCGCCGCTCAAGGGCGTCGAGCGAACCAAGCTACTCGATGAGCTCGCCGCGCTCCATGAGCGGGATTCGGCCGACGCTGCGGCGTTCCGCCGCGCTGCGGTCGAGGCCTTGCGAGCCGCGTTGGATGCCGGGCGGGACGAAGCGCGAAGCGCTCTGCAGGAGGGCGGAACTGGCCGCGCGTGCGCGGAGACGCTGAGCGCCGAGACGGACGAATTGTTGGGCATTGCGCTCGAAATGTCCGCACGCTGGCTTGCGCCCGCGCAATTGGGTGGACCGCTGCCGACGATCGTCGCGGTCGGCGGCTATGGGCGCGGTATGCTCGCGCCCTATTCGGACATCGATGTCCTGTTCCTCATGCCCGACAAGACGCCGCCCGGCGTGGAGAAGGTGGTCGAGTCGCTGCTCTACGTGCTGTGGGACCTCAAGCTGAAGGTCGGTCACGCGACTCGAACGGTCGACGAATGTCTGAAACAGGCGCGCGCCGACATGACCATTCGCACTACGCTCCTCGAGGCCAGGTTCATCACAGGCGACATGGCGCTATTCGAGAAGCTGACAACCCGGTTCGACAAGGAGATCATAGCGAAGACGGCGGCCGAGTTTGTCGCTGCCAAGCTTGCTGAACGCGAAGCGCGGGTCAGGCGCGCGGGCGCCTCGCGTTATCTTGTGGAGCCCAACGTCAAGGAGGGCAAAGGGGGCTTACGCGACCTCAACACGCTGTTTTGGATCTCTAAATACGTCTATCGCGTTCACAACCCGCACGAGCTCGTCGCCGCCGGGTTGTTCTCGCCGCGCGAGTTCGCGCTGTTTCGCCGCTGCGAGGAATTCCTCTGGACCGTGCGCTGCCGGCTCCACTTTCTCGCCGGCCGAGCGGAGGAGCGGCTGAGTTTCGACGTTCAGCGGCCGATCGCCCGTCAGTTCGGCTATTCGACCCGCGCCGGGCTGATCGACGTCGAGCGGTTCATGAAGCACTATTTCCTCATCGCCAAAGACGTCGGCGATTTGACCGCGATTGTTTGCGCGGCGCTCGAAGAGCGACAGACCAAGCGGACGCCGGCGTTCGGCCGGCTGGTCGGGCGCCTGCGCCGCCGGACCCGCGCGATCGCCGACGCTAAGGATTTCAAGGTCGACAATGATCGCGTCAACGTCATTCGCGACGACGCCTTCGAGCGCGATCCGGTGAACCTCATCCGGCTGTTCTGGATCGCCGACCGATCGAACCTGCCGATCCACCCGGACGCGACCCGGCTGGTGACGCAGTCGTTGAAGCGTATCGACGCCCGCTTGCGCGAGGATGGGGAGGCGAACCGCCTGTTTCTCGATATCCTGACGTCGCGCAACGCTGCGGAAATCGCGCTGAGGCGCATGAACGAAGCCGGCGTGCTCGGGCGGTTCATCCCCGATTTCGGCCGCGTCGTCGGGATGATGCAATTCTCGATGTACCATCACTATACGGTCGATGAACATCTCATTCGCACGGTCGGCGAACTCAGCGCGATCGAAGCGGGACGGCTGGCGGAGGATCTGCCGCTCGCCACCAAGATTGTGCCGCAGATCGCCCATCGCACCGAGCTCTATCTGGCGGCTTTCCTGCATGACATCGCCAAGGGGCGCGGGATCGATCATTCCCTCGCAGGCGCCGAGGTCGCGCGCAAGCTCGGGCCCCGTCTCGGGCTCAGCGCCAGCAATACCGAACGCGTGGCTTGGCTCATCGAGCAGCACTTGGTCATGTCCAACATGGCGCAGGGCCGCGACCTGCTGGATCCGAAAACCGCGGAGGCGCTGTCGGCGCTCGTGCAGACGCAAGAGCGCTTGAAGATGCTGCTGACGCTCACCGTCGCCGACATCCGAGCCGTGGGACCGGGCGTATGGAACGGCTGGAAGGGCCAGCTTCTGCGCACGCTCTACTGGGAGACCGAAGTCGTGCTCGGCGGCGGCCATTCGGTAATCGACCGCAAGGCGCGCGTCGAAGCGGCGCAGGAGACCTTGCGCCGCTTGCTTCCGGGCTGGTCCGACCCCGAGTTCGAGGCTTACGCCCAGCGTCATTATCCGGCCTACTGGCTGAAGGTGGAGCCCGCCCGGCAGGCGGCCCACGCCAAATTGCTGCACGCAATGGCCGCCGAAACCCGTTCGCTGGCGACTGAGGTCACGACCGACGCCTTTCATGGCGTGACTGCGGTCACCGTGGTCGCCCCCGACCACCCACGGCTCCTGACCGGCATCGCCGGCGCCTGCGCCGCCGCCGGGGGCAACATTGTCGACGCCCAGATTTTCACCACGACCGACGGCCTTGCCCTCGACACCATTTTCGTTTCGCGCGCCTTCGAACTCGACGCGGACGAATTGCGGCGCGGCCAGCGCATCGCCTCCAACATCGAGAAGACCCTGCGCGGCGAGGTCCGGCTGGCCGAAATCGCGCCGCCCAGGCAGCCGCGCGATGTCCGCCGAGGCGCATTCGCGGTCGAGCCGGAAGTGACGGTCGACAACAATCTCTCCCGCCGCTACACGGTGGTCGAGGTTTCAGGTCTCGACCGGCCCGGCCTGCTGCGGGATCTGACCGCCTCATTGTCGAGCCTCAATCTCAACATCGGCTCGGCCCACATTGTCACCTTCGGTGAAAAGGCGGTGGATTCATTTTACATCACCGATTTGACCGGGCAGAAAATCAACGCGCCCGCCCGGCAGGCGGCGATCAAACGGCGGTTGCTGGTGGACTTCGGCCAGGACTGAAGGGGAGAGCGGAGGATTTACAACCCTCCGCGCGCTTGATTTTTGGTCCGTCAGCCCTGATATGCGTCGCAAATTCTTAATGGGGCTCATGAAACGATGAGTAATAACAACGCCGATCGCGGCGCCGGGGCATCCGCGCGACAAGACGAGACCCCCGCGGCCGAAACTGCTCGGCCCGAGGCTGGCGCGCCGGACGCCGGCGCTGTGATCGAGGCGCTGAACGCCGAGAACAGCCAATTGAAGGATCGCGTGCTGCGCACCTTGGCGGAGATGGAGAATCTGCGCCGGCGCACCGAGCGCGAGGTGTCGGACGCCAAGACCTATGGCGTGACAGGCTTTGCGCGCGACATGTTGACCGTGGTCGACAATCTTTCGCGTGCGCTCGAACATTTGCCGCCGGAGGCCCGGGTGAGCGCCGATCCCTCGATCCGCTCGCTGATCGAGGGTGTCGAACTGACCGCGCGCGACCTCGAGGCGGCGCTCGGTCGCCACGGGGTCAAGAAGCTCGACCCCAAGGGCCAGAAATTCGACCCCAATTTTCACCAGGCGATTTTCGAAGCGCCCGACGACACGGTGCCCTCGGGCACAGTCTCCCAGGTGGTTCAGAGCGGCTGGACGATCGGCGATCGGGTGCTGCGGCCGGCGATGGTTGGCGTCTCCAAGGGCGGCCCGAGAGGCGCGCCCAGGCAGGAGCCGGCGT
>Ga0210395_10003614_pt1 | contig 11848 bp, 13 predicted proteins | sample IncBWH4OmetaG_FD_150861 | JGI IMG/M metagenome (GOLD analysis project Ga0210395, IMG submission 150861) | Forest soil microbial communities from Barre Woods Harvard Forest LTER site, Petersham, Massachusetts, United States - Inc-BW-H-4-O ...
CGAAATGCCCTGCGCCGCGGCGTCTTTCCATAGGCCAGAGAGGAAAGCGTCGAACGTTTCGCCGGTTTGGCCGCTCGCCGATCCGATCGCCAGCACGAGCGCCAGCGCCGCAATCGGCAACGCGCACCGCAGCATCGTCGTAAGCGCTGCGTAGACAGCATTCATATAACCATCCGGATCTCGCTTCCGTGCAGGATGGCGAGAATAACGCGAGTATTCGATAGAGAGCGTCTTGTAGACTTTCGATACATATCTTATCAGTTGCGTTGCCAACATCACGTTTCGTCGGGGGGAAATGTCGTGTCGTTACAGGAACCCGTAAAGGCCGAACCGCTCGCGGCCGGTGCGACCAAGAAAACAAACTGGGTGCGGTTTTTCACCTGGTCCGCAATAGTGCTCTTTTTCTTCACTCTCGCTCGTGTAGTCTACCTTCACTGGGAAGTTCACTCCCGGCCCTGCGACGATATATCTGCTCAGGACAAGACGACCGTGACTGCCGGTTCTGCGCCATCGGTCGTCAATTTTTTTCCGGATAAGATTTCGCTTGGCTCGCCGCTCTGTGTTGTCGTCGCGGGTCCGGCGAACGTCGCCATCGATAGGGATGGCCAGCCGGCGCCGCTGCATCTCTTCCTCGATGGCCTCGAGCTCAAGGGCTCGGTAGGCGCGCTCGTCGATCGCAAGAAAAATCTTGTGGAGTTCGATGTGGCGCGAACCACCGATGATTCGGATGTGTGGAGCAAGATCATCGGTCAGTTCAAGTTGGGGTGGTCGGGGGCGCGCGTTCCAGTCCATGTCGGCGTCGGCACCGACAAGCAAGGCGAATTTGATAACGCGACTCAGGCGCCTCTGGAACTGATGGTGGTCGACTTCTGGGCGTTCGTTCCGGGTGCTCTGACGTTTCTCGCCGCCGTGTTGGCCCTGGTGTTCGCGGCCCAAACAAGCGCCATCCTGCGCGACGGCGCCGCCGGCACCACCTATAGCTTGGCGCGCGTGCAGATGGCGTTTTGGCTTTACCTCATCACTGCCGCTTTCATTTTTATCTGGCTGGTCACCGGCGACTACAACGGCGTCTTGAGCAGCCAGACGTTGACGCTGTTGGGGATTTCCGGCACGACGGCGCTGATGGGGATCAGCGTCGATAAAGCGACCACGCCGGCCCCGCCCCCGACCACATCCCAGGGATTCTTGAACGACATTCTGAACGAGAACGGCGGCGTAGCATTGCATCGGCTGCAAATAGTGGTTTGGACCGCGATCCTCGGCGTGGTTTTCTTCTTTGCGATCTATCGCTCCTTTCGCCTGCCGGAATTCGATTCCAATCTGCTCATCCTCATGGGCATCTCCGGGGTGACCTATGCCGGGTTCAAGTTTCAAGGGGAGAAATGACGCGTGCCCGCGAGACCGCCGGCGCGTCAATTTCTTCTGACTGGTAGTCTATAGCAGCGAAACCAGCCCGCCGCCGTGCCGTTCCAAACGCCCGGCGAGCTCGAGTTCCAAAAGCACCAGGCGCACCACGCGCGGCGACGATTTGGCAAGCCGCACCAGGTCGTCGACCTGAACCGGGGCAGGGCTCAGGAGGCTGACGATGCGGGTGCGCTCGTCGGCGGCGGGATCGACGTCTTGCAAGCGCTCGCCGTCCGTTGGCTCCGGCTCCCGCGCGGTCAGCGCCATCCCCATAATGGGCTCCAGCACGGCGACGATATCGGCGGTCTCGGTCACCGGCGTCGCGCCCTGCTTGATCAGGCTGTTGGTGCCTTCCGCGCGCGGATCGAGCGGCGAGCCCGGCACGGCAAAGACTTCGCGGCCCTGCTCCAGCGCCAGCCGCGCCGTGATCAGCGAGCCCGAGCGTTTTGCCGCTTCGACGATGACGACGCCGAGCGCGAGCCCGGAAATCAAGCGATTGCGCCGGGGAAAATCCCGCGCGCGGGGCTCCCAGCCGAGCGGCATTTCAGTGAGCGCGACGCCGGCCGGCATAATCTCGTCGAGCAGGTCGCCGTGTTCCGGCGGATAGATTCTGTCCTGGCCGCCGGCGAGCACCGCGATCGTGCCATTGGCAAGGCTGGCGCGATGCGCCGCCGCATCGATGCCGCGCGCCAGGCCGGAAACAATGGCGAAGCCGGCCTCGCTCAAACCCCGCGTGATCTGTTGCGTGATCTTGATGCCGGCCGCGGACGCATTGCGCGAGCCGACCACCGCGACCGCAGGCATGGCGAGCGCGGATAAATGCCCGCGCACCGCGATGAGCGGCGGCGCGTCGTCGATCATCTGCAGGCGCTGCGGATAACCGGCTTCGCCGATGGCGATGAGCGCGACACCGAGGTCTTGCGCGGCTACCATCTCACGCTCGGCCGCTTCGCGCGAACAAATCTGCGGCGCAGCCCCACCGCCGCGCCGCGCCAGCGAGGGCAGCGCCTCAAGCGCGGCGCGCGCTCCGCCGAAATGATTGATAAGGGCGCGGAATGTACGTGGCCCGACGTTCTGGCTGCGGATCAGGCGCAGCCAGTCGAGCCGTTGCTCGTCGGTCAAACGGATGGCTTTCGCACCTTCGTTCACGCGTCCCCACTAAGGTTTCGGTAATCGTATCTGGCCGTATAAATTTTCTATAACGGTCGGCCATGATACGACGGATTTGCGCCACATAATCAAGCGCATTGACTCATAACGCGCAGGCTATGCCCGCTGCATTCGCAATCCGGCTGGGCCGGCCGATCTTACGGAAGTTTAATCGCAGTTGCCTTGACTGGACTCAAGCGAGTCACTCACATGTCCGGGGGCTTGTCGGGGGACTGCTCGATGCGCGTGGAAGCACGCACGGCCTCGCTTTTCCGTCGGATCACGCAGCGCGTGGGTTGCAGCGCCTCGCGGTTGCGGCCGCCCCGGCCGCAGATATGCGGAGAAAGCATTCTGCTGAACACAATGCCGAAGTCCGGCAGCATGTACGTTCTCAAGTCGCTGGCGAAAATCTTGGGCCTGCGCACGATGTATATCGGCAACCAATATGGCCTCATCGATCAAATCGACGTCAAAGACGCCCTCACTTTCAGCGGCGGCGGTTTTGTTTCACAGAATCATCTGGCGCCGTCACCTGAGAACCTGCAGATCCTGCAGCACTTCAAGCTGAAGATGATCCTGCACTTGCGCGATCCACGACAGGCCCTGCTGAGCTGGATCCACTATCTGCATTATATTACCGGCGGCAACGACACGAGCGAGCAGTTGCTCTATTTCACGCCGCGGACGCCGTCCGGATATTTCGAGTTTTCGCTCTCCCGCCAGATCGACTGGCAGATCGAGAACTACATGCCGCAACTGGTGGCTTGGGCGGCGCGGTGGGTAGAGATCGCGGACCGCGGTACGATTCCGATTTTGATCACCCATCAGAACGATCTCAGACTGGAAGAGAAGACCTTCTTCGACGCGATCCTCGCGTTCCATCAGCTCGCTATCGACTACGCCCTGCCGAACCTTGCCAGGACAATGGATGAAACCCATTTCCGCAAGGCCGACCCGACGGAATGGCGGCGGACATTTACGCCGGACCAGGCGGTCCGGGCCACGTCGCTGATTTCGGAATCATTGAGCGAGCGGTTCGGCTGGGATTAGCCAGCGAGCGTAATTCGGATGAGCGAAGCGATATCCGGGGTATGGCCTCCCGGCCATAACTCCGCCTGTCGCTACAGTCTTGCGGGCTACTTGCTGGATTGCGTGTCGAGAACGCGTTCGCTTCACCCTCCCCTGCAGGGGGAGGGTCGCGGCCCAAAGGGATGCGGGGCGGGGTGCGCGGCGATGCGGGGGTTCGCAGCGCGCTACGCGCGCTCTCACCCCCACCCACGAGCTTCGCTCGCGACCTCCCCCCTCCAGGGGGAGGTCAAGCGCAGCGCCGCGCGGGCGGGAAGGTAATTGTTGCAAAGCGGCGGCTGAACCCGCAGAGTCGCGGGCGCTTGCCGCGGGAACATTCGGGTTCCGTTCGGAGGGGTGGTTTGCACGGTAATTTGGCCAGGCGCGCGTTTAGGGTCGAGCTGATCAAGCCGTCGCATTACGACCGGGACGGCTATGTCATCCAATGGCTGCGCTCGACCTTGCCATCGAACTCGCTCGCCAGCGTCTATGGGCTGATGCGGGAGTGCGCCGACAACCGCGTGCTCGGCCCCGACGTCGATATCGAAGTCGAGGCCTGCGACGAGTGCAACACCATCGTCGATGTGGCCGCCGTGGCAAAGCGCATCCGCGCCGCCGGCGGCGGCATGGTGGGGCTGATCGGCGTGCAGTCCAACCAATATCCGCGCGCGCTCGATCTCGGCCGGCAGTTTCGCGCGCTAGGGCTGCCCGTGGTCATGGGCGGCTTTCATGTTTCCGGCTGCATCTCCATGCTGCCGACTTTGCCGGCTGATTTGCAGGAAGCGCTCGATCTCGGCATCCACCTGTTCGCCGGCGAAGCCGAGGGCCGCATGGCCGACGTTTTGCGCGATGTCGCCGACGGCAAGGCCAAGCCGATCTACAATTATCTGGCCGACATGCCGGAAATGGCGGCGGCCGTTTATCCGATCCTGCCGCGCCATGTGGTCACGCGTGTCGCCGGCCATTATTCGAGTTTTGACGCCGGCCGCGGCTGCCCGTTCCAGTGCAGCTTTTGCACCATCATCAACGTGCAGGGTAGAAAGTCGCGCTATCGCACGCCGGACGACGTCGAGGCCATCGTGCGGGCGAACGAGGCGCAAGGCATCACCCGATTTTTCATTACCGACGACAATTTCGCCCGCAACCGCAATTGGGAGCCGATCCTCGACCGCCTGATCGAATTGCGCGAGCGCGACAAATTCAACATCCGTCTCCTGCTGCAAGTCGACACACTGTGTCACCGCATCCCGGGTTTCATCGAGAAATCGGCGCGCGCCGGCTGTACGGCCATCTTCCTGGGGCTTGAGAACATCAACCCCGAATCGCTCATGGGGGCGAAGAAGCGCCAGAACAAGATCTGGGAATATCGCGAGATGCTGCTGGCGTGGCGGGCGCAAAAGGTCATGACCTACGCCGGCTACATTCTGGGATTTCCGACCGACACGCCGGAATCCATCGCCCGCGACATCGAGATCATCAAGAAGGAATTGCCGGTCGACATCCTCGAGTTCTTCTATCTGACGCCGTTGCCGGGCTCGGAAGATCACAAGAATCTCTTCATGCGCGGGGTGGCGATGGACCCCGACATGAACAAATACGATCTCGAACACGCCTGCACCGCGCATCCTTTGATGTCGAAGGAAACGTGGATGAAGGTCTACGCCGATGCCTGGACGCGCTATTACACCGACGAACACGTCGAGACCATCATGCGCCGCGCCGTGGTGTCCGGCATCAACCGCACAAAAATTCTCGATTCGCTGACCATCTTCTCCGGCGCGTCGCGCATCGAAGGCGTGCATCCGCTGCAATTCGGCTTCTTGCGCCGCAAGCTGCGCACGCAACGCCGCTACGGCATGCCGGTGCTCAATCCGTTTGCGTTCTATCCGTGGCGCGTCGTCGATTTTCTCAAAACTTCGGCGCAATGGCTGCGGCTGGTCTGGCGCTATCGCCGCATCATGGCGCGCGTCAAAGCCGACCCGGCCTCGCGCAGCCATTTCGACGAGGCGCTGCGGCCGTATACTGCTGGCGGCGAGACCGATCATTTCGTCGAAATGTATGCCGACAAGATTCCGCACACCCACGGCGCTCCGGCGCGCGCCCCCGCCGCCGTCGGCTGAATATTTCTTTAGGCTTGAGAGCTGCGGCCGATCTTGCTTTCCGTGCCGCGAATCATCCGTGCGATATTGGCGCGGTGCATGATCCAGAGCAGCACTGCCAGCAGCAGAAATAATCCTGCGAGCCGAACGTCGCCGGTCCACCACAGGATTGCCGGCGTCGCCGCGCTCGCCACAAGTGCGGCCAGCGACGAGTAACGGCTCAGCGCCGCGACCGCGAGCCAGATCGCGCAAAAGCATACGAGCGCAAGCCAAACCTTGAAGCCAAGCAACAGACCAATAAAGGTCGCGACGCCTTTGCCGCCTTTGAATTTGAGCCACACCGGAAACAAGTGGCCGAAAAACGCGCCGAGCGCGGCGACCATGGCGGCGTCGCGGCCGAAAACATGCGCAGCGATCAGAACCGCCGCAGTGCCCTTGAGCATGTCGCCGAGCAAGGTCGCGGCGGCAAGGCCCTTGCGGCCGGTGCGCAAAACATTCGTCGCGCCGATATTGCCGGAGCCGACCGAGCGCAGGTCGGGCGCGCCGGCAAGCCGCGTCAACAAAATGCCGAACGGAATCGAGCCACACAGATAGCCGAACACCAACGCTGCGGCATATTCCGGCATGAGCAACCAGTCGATCGGCATGGCGTCTTGATTAGACCGCGCGCGCTTTCCTGCCGCCCTCGCGCGGCGCGAAGCCGGCGGCGAGCGCGTCGGAGGCACTGCGGTAGATGACGAGGTGCTTTAGCTTGTCGCCCGCGGCGCGGGTCAGCGCGGTCAAATCGGGCGCGAAAGTCTTGCGTGTCGTGTCGGCGACGACGAATTCGCTCGCCTTGTCCTCGACATCCTTCTCGCAATAGACGCAGCGCAGCTGGCAGCGCTGCGGGCCGTCGTCCTCGACGACGTAGAACTTGTTGGCAGCGTATTGCCGCTCGGAAGGATCGCCGGTGATGCAATTGGCATTGTCGCATTGCAGGCCGGTGCCGATCGGTTGCGCATAGACCGGATAATCCGGCTCGGCAAAACCGCCGTTGAATTGATGCAGCGACTTGTTCTTGTGCAGATGAAGCAACAGCGAGATCAGCGCCATGCGGACGGGAACGCCGTAGGCGGCCTGCTGAAAATAGATGGCGCGGCGGTCGGTATCGAGCGAAGCGTCGAGCTCATTGACCCGCGGCAAGGGATGCATGACGCTGGCATCGGAATATTTCGCCTCGTTCAAGAATTTGGCGTCGACCTTGGGATAGTCGCGCTCCTTTTCGCTCCAGCGCTCCTTCTGGAAGCGCGTCACATAGACGGCGTCGATTTTCTTCTGCACCAGAAGCCCGTAGTCGATTTCCGGATCGGGAATGAGCGACAGTTGGTGCGGCTGATCGGCGGTGACATAGAGCGCGTCGATCGAGCCGACCTGTCCGGGATCTTTTGACACCATGCGGCAATGAAATTCCTCGCGCAGCCGGCGATCGACGTGGGCCGGCAGCTCCATGCCAGGCGCGGGCAGGGGATCGATGGTCGCGCCGAACCGCGCCAGCGCATAGACGAAGGAATGGATGGTGCGGCTGCCCTTGAGATCGCCCGAAATCGCGATCTTCATGTTCTTAAAACTCTTCTTCTTCGAGCGTAGCGTGAACAGGTCGCACAATGTCTGCGTCGGGTGTTCGTGGGCGCCGTCGCCGCCATTGATCACGGGAATTTGCGAATATTCGGCCGCGAGCCGCGCGGCGCCGTCGCGCGGATGGCGGATGACGACGATATCGGCGTAATTGGAAATGACCCGAATTGTGTCGGCGAGGCTTTCGCCCTTGGCCGCGGAACTCACAGCCGGATCGGCGCTGGTGATATTGGCGCCGCCGAGCCGCAGCATGGCGCTTTCGAACGACAGGCGGGTTCGCGTCGACGGTTCGTAAAACAGGCTCGCCAGGATGGATTTGGCCGCCAAACTGGTGCTCCGCCCGATCCGGTAATGGATTTTGGGGTCGGCCAGTTCCTTCAAAAACCCGTTCGCGACCGCGAAGATCGTCTCGATCTCCGCATTGGTGAGGTCATTGATCGAAATGAGATGGCGCGTCAGCGGCTGGGTTTTGCTCATCAAAGCGGTGCTATAGGCCCAATCCGAGCGGTCCGGCAAGTCTCGATTCGGCCCGCCGCGCCGGTGTGCACCGGAAAACGATTTTTGCCACACCGCGCGGCCTTCGCACTGCAGCGGAACAAGTTCGCGCCCGCTTGGTTGCCCACGCTGGAGGACGGTGGAGCGGAGTTTTGCAACGCCCTAGGAGGCGAATATGGCAAACAAAACCTTGACGCTTCGTGCCGCCACAATCGGACTTGCCACTGCGCTCTCACTCGCTGCCGTGACGACTGGAGCCGCCGAACCGCGATGGGGCGCCGGTGCCGCGATTGGGGCCGGGCTTGCCGGCGTCGCGGTCGGCGCCGCGATCGCAGCGTCGCCCAATTACGGCAACGGCTACTACGATTACGCCCCTGGTGCCTTGGCGCCGATGGCCGACTCCTATGACGCCCTCGGTCAGGCCTATCCCTGGCGCTCCGAGCGATTGCCGGTTTTCCATCCATAATTGCTAGCGGCGCTAGGCGAGCGCCGCGCTTGCCAAAAAGCTTTCGAGAGAAATTTGCCGAGTGACGTCAGCAGGGCGCGGCCTGCGCCAAACGGTCGAGCGCGCCCTGCAGGATGTAGGTGGCGGCGTGCTGATCGATCACCGCCTTGCGCCTGGCACGGCTCATGTCGGCGGCGATCAGGGCGCGCTCCACCGCCGCGGTCGACAGCCGTTCGTCCCACAGCGCGATCGGCAGTGCGGTGAGCTTTGCAAGATTGCGGGCAAAGGCGCGGGTCGATTGGGCGCGCGCGCCTTCGGTGCCGTCCATGTTGATCGGCAGCCCGAGCACAAAACCGATAGCGCGCCGTTCGGCGGCGAGATCGAGCAGGCGTTGCGCATCGAGGCTGAAGCGTTGTCTGGCGACGGTCTCGACCGGCGTCGCCAGACGCCGATCCGGGTCGCTCGACGCGACGCCGATGGTTTTGGTGCCGAGATCAAGACCGATCAGCGCGCCGCGCGCTGGCAATAGCGCTGCAGCGTCCATGAGTGGAAGGACCGGCATGGCCGCGGGTTAGCACGCCTGGACCGCAGCCGCCAACGCCGCCTTTTGCGTGGCGCCGCGGCTGACTATGTTTGCCGTCATGTCTGGATCACCGGTCAATATCAAAGTCATCAGCGGCGGCGCCTTCAAGCAAGTGCTCAACGCGCTCGCCGAGCAATACGAGAGGGCGAGCGGCAACACGCTCGACCTGACCTATCGGACCGTCGGCCAGCATTTGCAGCTGATCAAAAGCGGGGAAGAGTCATTCGACGTCGCCGTGCTCACGCCCGACGCGATCGACGGCCTGATCAAGGACGGCAAGGTGGTTACCGGCAGCCGCGCCGATCTCGCCAAGACCGGCGTCGGCGTCGTGGTCAAGGCCGGCGCGCCGCTGCCCGATATCGGTTGTGTCGACGCGTTCAAGCGGTCGCTGCTTGCGGCGAAATCGGTGGCCTATGTCGATCCGGCGGCGGGGGGCTCGAGCGGCATCTATGTCGGGGGTCTATTGGAGCGGCTCGGCATTGCCGCAGAAATCAACGCCAAGGCGAAATTGATCCATGGCGGCGCGGTCGCCGATCACATCGCCAATGGCGCGGCCGAGATCGGCATCCATCAGATCAGCGAGATCCTGCCGGTTAAGGGCGCCGTGCTGGTTGGTCCGCTGCCGGCGGAGATCCAGAATTTCACGGTCTATTCCGCCGGTGTCGGCACTGCGGCCAAGGACGGGGCAAGTACGCTGGTGAAGTTCCTGAGCGGCCCGCAGGCGGTGCCGATCATCAAGGCCAAGGGCATGGAGCCGGCGTCCTGAGCCTCCTCATAAAAAGCCAGCGCCCGCACGAGGCGGGCGCCGGTTTGGGACGTCAAGTCCGGTCGTTTTAAGCTTTCGCGTGCTCCCAGGCGAGCCGCGGGATGTCCGAACGGGTAATACCGATATCGGCCAGTTCGCGGTCATTGAGGCTCGAAAGTTCCCTCACCGCAGCGCCATAGCGCTTCCAGGCGTGGAGGAAGTGGATTGCCGACAAAAGCATTTTGGGATCCTTTCCTCGTTTGTCGTTGAATCACAGGTAGATATAGGGTGCGTTTGTTGCGTCGCAAAAGGAAATTGGTGCAGTGCAGCTAAGAGTTTTTTGCATGTATTCGGCAATAATTTCTCAAGAATCATCTGGCCGATGGGCGAATTTGGCCGGGTTTCGCCGACTGGCGTGATTTCTGTCATGTTGAGGGCGCAATGCTGCCCAAGGTGCCTTTCGGCCGGCCTTTTCAACGCCAATCGACGGCCGGCAAGGTGCCTTGGCCGTCAAGGTTCCTGGCGACAACTTTTAGCCATCCGACCATCCAGTCCGTGCCGCAGTCGCGTCGTCATAATCCGCGCAGTGTTGCGTCAGTCAGGTCGGGTGTCATTGGGGTCAACAACGATGGGGATAACGGATCACCGCAAGTGCGCGGAAGAATGCGTGGCGATGGCGCGGTTGGCCGACGCCGAAAGCGACAAGGCGCTGTGGCTGACCTTGGCGCAGTCCTGGGTGCGCTTGGCCGAGCACGTCGCGCGCGCGGAATCGCGTGCGATGGCTTCCGAGACGAGCGAAGAGATCGTCGGCTAGGCCGGTCGGCTCAAACGATGGCGCCGACCGGCGCGCTTGTCACTGGCCGTGACTGGCCAGCACTTGCTGACAGGAATTGCTGATCTTGCCGCGATTGGTCTGCAGGCAGCCGAGGATGCCGAACACGTCGTCCTGGCCATCGTCATGGATGAACTGTTTGCAATAGTGCATCACGTCCGGATGGCAGGCGGCGCGTTCCTGATCGGTGCCTTGCTGGATGGAATTCTTCACCGGCGGTGGCTGCGGCGGCAATTGCGCAAGTGCTGCCGGCCCGGCGACAAGCAGAACAGCGATCGTCACAACCGATATGCGTAGCATCATACCCCCTGAGGGCATCCGGCCCGTGCTGATGGTCACAAAACTATCTCACAATTTTCCGACCGGCGTCAGTGCGCGGGTAGTGGCCGGAAATCTTTTTTGGGCACCTGAGGCCGATTTGTTACATGCATGTGAGGCGTGTGGAATGCGCTTATAGCGAGGCAATCCAGTCCGTCTTCGCTTTGCTCAAGCTACGGCGGACACGCTTCGCCCTTCGATCTTCGCAGGGCTGCGCCACGCGTAGCCCGAAGGGCGAAGCGTGGTGGGCGGTGACGGACTCGAACCGCCGACATTCTGCGTGTAAAGCAGACGCTCTACCAACTGAGCTAACCGCCCGTGGCGCGATTTATCGCCTCGGTGCGGCAACGCGCAAGCCCGCAGCTGCCGCGCCGCAGCGCGGCGAAGGGTCCCGCCAAACTCAGGCTCCAAACATGACACCGCCCGCCTGCGCGCTGTTGGCATGGCAGCGAGCAGACGGGCGGCGAAAGCTGCGGGATCCGTTGCCGGATCCGCTACCGATCGAACCCGGTTGTCAGATCGCTTCCTTGAGTTCCTTGGAGGCGCGGAAGGCGACCTTCTTGCTGGCCTTGATCTGGATGGCTTCGCCGGTGGCCGGATTGCGGCCCATGCGCGCGGCGCGCTTGCGGACCTGCAAGATGCCGAGCCCGCCGATGCGGATGCGCTCGCCCTTCTTGAGGTGCTTGACGATATTGCCGACCAGGCCGCCGAGAATGGCTTCAGCCTGCTTTTTCGACAGTTCGTTATCCTCCGCAAGGCTCGCCGCCAGGTGCTTCAATGTCACGGTAGTGGATGGTGTCTTGGCTGCCATTAGGTCCTCCTCGATGAACGGTAGCGCGCGAAAAGCGCCGCTCACTGCGAAGCAGTTAGACGATTCGGCTGCGGCTGACCACGCTTGTTTTGCCGGTTTCACCGATGTTTTCGCGCTTCCTGGGCCGTCTGCGGGCACTCTGTGACGGCAATAAGACCGGCGGAAAAGGCCGATTTACGGCCCAAAACCTTGACTTGGGCGAAGGCGGGCCTTAACTGCCGACCGCGCCCGCGGGGGCGTAGCTCAGTTGGTTAGAGCGTCGGCCTGTCACGCCGAAGGTCGCGGGTT
>Ga0210395_10003615_pt1 | contig 11847 bp, 14 predicted proteins | sample IncBWH4OmetaG_FD_150861 | JGI IMG/M metagenome (GOLD analysis project Ga0210395, IMG submission 150861) | Forest soil microbial communities from Barre Woods Harvard Forest LTER site, Petersham, Massachusetts, United States - Inc-BW-H-4-O ...
GAATAGCTCGGCGGCGCCGAAGTGCACACCAAAAAATCCGGCGTTGCCGATTACATGGCGGAGAATGACCGTCACGCGCTGGCGCTGTGCCGCCTGATCGTCGCCGGCTTGAACACCAAGAAGACGATCGAAATTCCGCTCGCCAAGGCCGCCGAACCGAAATACGACGCCGGCGAGCTCGACGGCATCGTACCGGTCGATCTGAAAAAGCAATACGACGTGCGCGAGGTGATCGCGCGGCTCGTCGACGGCTCCGAGTTCGATGAGTTCAAGGCGCTCTACGGCACCACGCTGGTCACCGGCTTTGCCCACATCCACGGCATTCCGGTCGGTATCCTCGGCAACAACGGCATTTTGTTCTCGGAAAGCGCGCTCAAGGCCGCGCATTTCATCGAACTGTGCTGCCAGCGCCGCGTGCCGCTGCTGTTCCTACAAAACATCGTCGGCTTCATCGTCGGCCGCGATTACGAAGCGGGCGGCATCGCCAAAGACGGCGCCAAGATGGTCACCGCGGTGGCCTGCGCCCAAGTGCCGAAGATCACGGTGGTCATCGGCGGCTCCTACGGCGCCGGCAATTACGGCATGTGCGGCCGCGCCTACGGCCCGCGGTTCCTCTTCACCTGGCCGAACGCCCGCATCTCGGTGATGGGCGGTGAGCAGGCGGCGAGCGTGCTGGCCACGGTGAAGCGCGACAACATCGAGGCCGCCGGCAAAAGATGGTCCGAGATCGAGGAAGAAGAATTCAAACAGCCGATCCGCGACCAATACGAAGCCGAGGGCAATCCCTATTACGCCACCGCGCGGCTATGGGACGACGGCATCATCACGCCGGCTGAGACGCGCCGGGTGCTGGCGCTGTGCTTTTCGGCGGCGCTGAACGCTCCGATTCCGGAGACGAGGTTTGGGGTGTTTAGGATGTGAGATGAAAGACTCAGCGCAGCCAGTTTTACGGGATTATTTAATCTATGCACCAACATTGGCGGCATCGATAGCAATAATCTATGACGTGGGATACTTTTGGGCTTTGAATATTCACTATTTCTTCTTCTTTTCTCTATCAGAGCACATTGTGTTTGCAATGCAAACCGTTCCGTTGGCCATATTCGTTCTTGGTGGAGTGCTCATCGTCGTGATGTTGGACCGCAATATCCCCTACCCGTCAGACTCAAGACGCAAGCTTGGTATTGTGGGTTTGGTGAGCGCCGCCCTTGCGGTGCTCATAACTGCGGTCTTTCGCGAAATTTGGGTGACTATTTGTCTTTTGAGCATAACGTTGGTGTGTGTTAGCCTTTCGCCGTTCCACAATAGAACATTCATTTTGAACTTTACCTACCTGTTTTTTGGACCCCTTTGCATCGTGCTTCTTATTGGCCTGGCGAGCGGCCAAGCTCAATTGCACCCCCATTCAAGTGAGTTTCGTATTCAGATCAAGAGCGAAGGAGTCTACATGGCCAATCTCATTAGAGCCGGTGAACGCGGGATACTTTTCTCAGTACCCACAGAGAAAGCGATTTATTTCAGAGATTGGACCAGGGTAGTATCGGTCGACATTCAAACCGATGAGCAGTAACAGGGCGATTTCTACCTGCTTTATTCGTTACGCCTTTTTCCTTCCCTCTGTGGGCAGTTTCGCGGCCTTCCGCAGCACCGCATTGATTCGGCTCTGCCAGCCGCGGCCGCTGCGCCGGAAATGTGCCAACACGTCCGGGTCGAGGCGGAGACTGACCGCGTGTTTGGGATTTCCCGATTTCGGCCTGCCGCGGGGGCCGTGCGGCAGGGGTTTGGCGCCCCTGTGCCAGACGCCACGGCCAAAATCCTCATCGGTCAGTTCCGGGATTTCGTCGGGATCACCGTGGTGAGGGGCGTGTGCGTCAGCTTTTTTCAAATCGCCGCTGATAGCGCGCTTTCTCTCGGTCATTGGTCTTCCTCATCGAGATGACGTGACGGACGTTACCGCGCGGTGTCCAGCACACGATCACCATGCGTCCGTCGAGATGGCCGACCGTATTGATCCGCGGCTCGCCGTAGTCACGCCGCAAATCGGGAATGTCGATCGTCAATCCCGCAAACACCCGCGACGCGTGCTCGAAATCGAGTTGCCGCTCCCGCAACGTCCATTCGCGCTTCGCAGGATCGTAGGTTATTCGCATCCGCCGCCCGATTAAATGTATATACAATAATTGAGATCGTCAAGATGCAGAGGTCTATCCAAGTGCCGCGCTCGCTTTTTGCCTTATCTGCGTAACTGACAACACTACTAGCACCGCCCCGCCAACGCCCCAGCACGCAACCGGCGCCCAGTGCAGCAGTGGCGCCAGCGACGGGTCGTTGAGCGCGCCGCTCGCCGTCGTCGCCATGCGCGTAAATGTGGCAAGCGCCAGCGCGGAGAACAGCACGCCGGTGATTTTGCCTTCGGCGCCGGTATAGCCGAGTGCTGCAGCGGCGGAGAACGCGCTCATCAGGATGCAGCCCCAGGCGGCGCCGGCGATCAGTTGCGCCGCGACGACGACTTCGAGCGAGCCGGAAAATTCCATCACCACGATGGCGATGGCGCCGATCAACCCGAATAGCCCCATCACCGGCAGGCCGCCCCAGCGCTTGGTGATCAGGCTTGCCGGAGACATGCCGATGCTGAAGCCGACCCAGAACACCGGCATCAGCGTAGAGATATCACTGGTGAATTGCTTGAAGCGCGGCGCGCTGTTGAAGAAAAAATGTAGCTGGAAGCCGAACGCGAAAATCACGGTTGCCAGTGCGAAGACAATGACGGGAACAGCGCGATCCACATTTTTCGGCGGCTCGGGTTTTGCCGGCGCATCCTTCGCCAGCGAGCGTTCGACCTTAGCCAATCCGAGGCTGGCCAGCACCAGCGCGACGCTGGCGATGACGAAGGGCAGCCGCGGATCCTGCTTGGCGAGCGTGATGGCCAGATAGGGCGAGACAGCGCCGGCGATGCCCAGCCCGAGCATGGCGAGGCTGGCGAGATAGGGGATCGCCGGCCGCGCCGCATATTTGCCGAGCAGCATCAGCGGCGGCGCGCGCAAGGCCGAGGAGGTGACCGCCCAGATAACGATGAGCACGAGGAGCGCGGTCGGGCCAAGCTTTGCGCCGGCGACGTAGGGCAGGGCGACGAACGCCGCGCAGCTCAACGCGGTGATCGCCGCCACCCAATGACCGAGCCGGCCGACCAGCCGCGACACCTTGTCGGCGGCGACCCCCATGGCGAAGTCGGTGACCGTGAAGATCGCCTGGTCGAGCATCAGGATGTAGATGACGGCGCCGGCCGCGATGCCGGCGGAAGCCGCCAGCCGCGGCAGATAGATGGCATAGACGGTCCAACCGAGCGCGAAGACGAGCTCCAACACGGCAAGGTATAGACCGGCACCCTGCGGAATCTTGCGCATGGGGTTATATTGCCATGCCGCCCGCCGCGCCGACCAGGAGCTTCGCCATGTCCAGGACAACATTGCCCAAAACCATCGAGCACATCCATTGGCCGGACGCGCCGGACGTTTGGATGCCGTATGCGCCGGCGATCAAGGTCCGCGGCGGTACCACGGTCTACCTCGCCGGCGTCACCGCCGCGCCGGTCTATCATCATCACCCGCATCGGCCGGAAGAGTTCGACGCCATGCCGCGCGACATGGCCGGCCAGGCGCGCGCGGCGCTGGAAAACCTCAAGCGCGGCCTTGAGGCGGTGGGCGCAAGCTTTGCCGACGTGGTCACCGCCGATCGTTTTGTTACCGATCTGACCGACCAAGATGCGCTCAACAAGGTTTGGGGCGAGTATTTCGGCGATGCCAAACCCACCACGACCACGGTACAAGTGGTGCGGCTTGCCACCGATCCGCGCTGCCTGGTCGAGATCAACGCCATCGCCGTCATCGATTGAAAGGGACTTCCATGTCGGAATTGAATTACAAAAACGCTCTCATCGTCGGCGTCGGCTCCGGCTTAAGCGCCTCGCTGGCGCGCCTGTTCGCCAAATCGGGCATGAAGGTCGCCGTGGCGGCGCGTCGGCTCGATAACGTGGCAGCTTTGGCCAAAGAGACCGGCGGCAAGGCTTTCACCTGTGACGCGACCGATCGCGAGCAAGTCGCAAAGCTGTTCGCCGATGTCGAGGCGGCGGGCGGCGCGCCCGATGTGGTGGTCTACAATGCCAGCTACCGGACACGGGGGCCATTCATCGATCTCGATCCGGTCGAGGTCGAGCGCGCGCTCGCGGTGACCGCGTATGGTGGTTTTCTGGTCGCGCAGCAGGCCGCCAAGCGCATGGTGCCGAAAGGCCACGGCGCGATCATGCTCACCGGAGCTTCGGCGGGCGTGAAGGGCTATCCGCAGTCGGCGCCGTTCGCCATGGGCAAGTTCGCGCTACGCGGGCTGGCGCAAAGCATGGCGCGAGAGCTTCAGCCGCAAGGCATTCACGTTGCCCATATCGTCGTTGACGGCGGCATTTTGAGCCCGCGGCGGCCCAATCCGCCGGACAAGCCGGACGCCATGCTCGATCCCGATGCTATCGCGCAGAGCTATCTCGATTTGCTGCGGCAGCATCGCAGCGCCTGGGCCTGGGAGATCGAGCTGCGGCCTTGGCTCGAAAAGTTTTAAGTCTGGTGCGGCGATCCGACTATACTCGCATCATGCCCGGAGCTTTCGCGAAAGCCGCGCTGCTGACGATTGCGCTCATCGCCGCCACCAGCGCGGACGCGCAGACGCGCCGCAATCGCGAGCCGCGCGAGGCCGCGCCGCCGCCGGTGCCCGCGGCGCCGCTCGACAAACGCGACAGTGTGGTGGCGGTACCTGGAGCTTTCAACGGCAAGCCTTATTGGCTCGCGCTCGCGCAATGCGGCGGCGCCTATTTCAAGCTCAACGTTTTCTACACCGATATTGCGACCCACGCCCGCGTCAAGCCCGATCCCAAGACGGCGACCGAATACACCAAGAAGCTCACCGATGCGATCAAGACCGGGACAATGTATTTCAACGGCGCCGAGCGCTTCCTGATGACCGATCGCGGCGTCGAGCGGGTCGACGCGGTGCTGACTTACGATCCGCAGTCGCGCGCCGCCGGCGACCGGCTGAAAACCGTCGATGCTGCGCTTGCCGCGGCGCTTGCCTGTCCCGCGCTCTATGAAGCGTGCCAAGCGGCCTATCCCAAGGCGTGCAGCGAGCACCTTCCGCCAGCGAGCTAGGCGACTCCAAAGGAGGAATCCATGAGGCCGACTTTTGCAGTCTTGATCGGCATGGCGCTGTTGGCGGTGCCGACCGCGAACGCGAACGCGCAGGACCAGCCTGCAGGCCCCGGCCTCGGCGAGATCATGACCTTGCAACAGCTCCGCCACATAAAGCTTTGGTTCGCCGGCCACGCCGGCAACTGGCCGCTCGCCGATTACGAAATCGGCGAGTTGAATGAAGGTTTTGAGGATGTGACCAAGCTGTTGGGCGGCGATACCGTGGACAAGGCCATCGGCGCTCCGATGCAGGCGTTGCAGAAGATCATCGATGATAAGAATAGTGCGGCGTTTGCCGCCGCTTTCGATCAGCTCACCGCCGGCTGCAACAGCTGCCACCACACGCTGGATCACGGCTTTATCGCCATCCAGCGGCCGACGTCGCTGCCCTACAGCAATCAAAATTTCGCGCCGCAGAAGTAGCGCAATCGTCAGTTCAGCGCCTTGTAGATGCGGTCGTCGTAGAGCGCGCCCGCGACCGGGCTGATCTTCTCGCGAAATGCGCGCGTATGCGCCGCCATGGCGTGGGCGTCGAGCGCCTTGCGGCTGGTCCATGCTTCGATGACGGTGAAGTGGTTGCCGCGGTTGGCCTGCTGCAGCGCTTCGTAGCGGATATTGCCGGCATCGCCCGCGGTATCGACGCTCATCGCCTTGAGCGCCGCCATGCAATCGTCCTTGCCGGCCGGAATCACGTCGACATGGGTGACCACGTAGATCGCGCCGGACTGGCTCTCGTTCTTGCCTTGGGTGACATAAAGCACATTGTTGACACGCTCGTCGTAGGGCGCATCCGCGATCGGTTTGAGCGTGTCGCGGAACTTTAACGTGGCCACGCTTTGGCCGTGGGCATCGAGCGCCGCCTTGTCGCGCCAGGCTTCCAGGATGACGAAGCGGTTCGGCCGCTCGATCTCGGCAAGCGCCTCGGCGCGCAAATTGCCGTCTTCCTTGACGCTTGCGGCGCGATATTGCTTGAGCAACTCGATGCCGGGAGCAATCGCATTGGGCATGACTTCGACGTAGGTGGCGAGATAAACGGCACTGCCCTGGGCATGAGCAGATGGCAGAAGCGCCGCCGTCGCAATGAACACGCCAATCACCGGCTGGAAAAATAGGCGCACAACATTCCTCCCATATACGTTTCCCGCAATGGTAACGACGCATTTTTGCCCGCGTCAATGCGCCGCGCCGAGGTATTGGGACGGTCAACCAATATTGACCACGACATTACCGAGGATCTTGCCGCCTTCGACGGCTTCGTGGGCGGCGACAATGTCCGTCAGCGGAAACGTTTTACCGATCAGAGTGGCGAGAGAACCTGCTTCGAGCGCGCGCGTGATGGCATTGAGCGCCGCGCTACGTTCGGCGGCACTGAGCTCATACACGTAGATAAATTTCAACGTGATGGCGTTGCGCAGGAAGAACATGCCGGGGATTTCGGACTGCGGCGCCCCGGTTCCATAAATCACGATGGCGCCGCGCTCGCGCAGCACGTGAGGCGCGAGCGTTGCGTTGACGGCAAAATCCACTTCGACGATGGCATCGACGCCTTTCTTCGCGGTGATCGCCATCACCCGCTCGCCGACGTTTTCGCGTCGGTAATCGATGGTGTGATCGGCACCGGCTGTGCGCGCGGCATCGGCTTTCTCCGGCGAGCTGACGGTGGCAATCACTGTCGCGCCGGCGGCCTTGGCGAATTGTATGGCGTGATGCCCGACGGCGCCGGCGCCGCCGGCGATCAGAAGCGTCACGCCGGGCGCGGCGCCGGCAACCGCTATGGCGTGAAAGGCCGTCATCGCCGGAATGCCGAGGCAGGCGCCGACTTCAAAACTGGTCTTGGCCGGCAAGCGCACCGCTTGCGCGGCAGGGAGCACGATGTATTCCGCGCAGGTACCGAATGGACGCAGCCATTGTCCGTTCCACACCCAGACGCGTTCGCCGAGCCGAGTGGCGGCCACGCCGTCACCCACTAGGTCTATTTCGCCGGCGCCGTCGCTGTGCGGAATGACGCGCGGATAAGCGATCTTGCGCGTCGTGCCCGAGCGCGCCTTCACGTCGGAAGGGTTGACCCCGGACGTGGCAAGTTTGACGCGCACCTCACCCGGCCCGGGATGCGGCGTTTCGGCCTCGCCCAGCTTGAGCACCGCGTTGGCCGGGCCGTTTTGCTCATAATAGGCGGCGCGCATTGTCGCTTCCTTCTCGTGACTTAGCGGCGGGTTGGAGCCAAGGTTAGCGGAACCGCCGCCGAGCGCCAGCCCGTCGGCGCTGCTGAGCCGCGGTAACGCCATGATGCAACGGTATTTTTCTCCGCTGGACAGGATGGCGGGAGTCTGGCTTTGTCCTTAGGTAACAGCGGGTCAGGCCGCCATCCGGCGGCAATTGTGACGGGGGACGGGGTTCCTTGGACCAGCAGCTCTTGGACCAGCAGCTCAATGGAAGTGCGCGACTGTCGCGGCCGAAGGCCCGCAACGTGCTGATGATCTATCCGCGCTTTACCAACGAGTCGTTCTGGAATTACCGCGAGTCCTGCGCCATCGTCGGCGCGAAATATCCGACCATTCCCCTCGGTCTGATCACCGTCGCGGCCATGCTGCCGCACGAATGGAATGTCCGCCTGGTCAACCTCAACACCGAAGAACTGGCCGACGCCGACTTGGAATGGGCGGACCTGGTGATGTCCGGCGGCATGATGTTCCAGCAGGCTAGCACGCTCGACATCATCGAATTATGCCGCAGCCGGGGTAAGCCGATCGCCGTCGGCGGTCCGGACGTGTCGTCGAGCCCGCACGTCTACGAGCGCGCGAATTTCCGCGTGGTCGGCGAGGCCGAAGGCGTCATCGACAAGTTTATCGACGCGATCGACAACGGCGGCAACGAGGGGCTGTTCGAGGCGCCGAAATTCACGATCGATGTCACCAAGACGCCGAAACCGCGCTTCGATCTGCTCAAGTTCGATCAATACATGCATCTTGGCGTGCAGTATTCCCGCGGCTGCCCGTTCACCTGCGAATTCTGCGACATCATCGAGCTCTATGGCCGGGTGCCGCGCACCAAGACCACCGGGCAGATGCTGGAAGAATTGGAAGTGCTTTATCAGCTCGGCTACCGCGGCCACGTCGACTTCGTCGACGACAATCTGATCGGCAACAAAAAATCGCTCAAATTATTCCTGCCGCATCTCATCAAGTGGCTCGAGGAGCGCGATTATCCGTTCGAGTTTTCCACCGAGGCGTCGCTCAATCTGGCGGACGATTCTGAACTCATCGACATGCTGAAGAAGGCGAATTTCTTCGTCATCTTCATGGGCATCGAAAGTCCGGATACCGACACGCTGATCGCGATGCGCAAGAAGCAGAACACGCGGCGCAGCATTCCGGACAGCATCCACAAGATCTATCGGGCCGGTATTTTCGTCACCGCCGGCTTCATCGTCGGCTTCGACAGCGAGAAGGGCGCAATCGCCGAACCGATGATCGAGGTGATCGAGGATTGCGCCATCCCGATGTCGATCGTCGGGCTGTTGTGGGCGCTGCCGAACACCCAATTGTCGCGGCGGCTGGCGCGCGAAGGGCGCCTGCAGGTCGACGCCGAGTTCATGCCGAAGGGCTCGAACGACCAGGTCGCCAGCGGCCTGAATTTTGAAACCAAGCGTCCTCGGCTAGACTTGCTGCGCGATCTCCGCCGCGTGCTGGCCACCATCTACACCCCCGAGGCCTATTGCGGGCGCATCGACCGCCTGGTCTCGCTGCTCGATTGTGCGGACCGCCGCCGCGAAATGCCCAAGGGCGACATCCGCGCCAAGATCGGCACCGTCAACATCGTGCAGGAGATCCTGCGGCGCATGCCGGAGCACCGCGACCGGTTCTGGCGCACCTTCACCAATTGCCTCAACAACAATCCCGGCGCGCTGCGCGCGGTGGTCTCGCTGATGGGCTTCTACCTCCACATCGGCCCCTACACGCGCTACGCGATCGCGCAGCTCGACAAGCAGATCGAAGCGCTGGAGCAGGGGACATTCGTAGCCCCGCAATTGTTGCCGCCGGTTGCAGCCGAAGCGGTCGCGGTCAACGCGTAACTTTCAGAGCGCGAGAGACGGCAGCGCCGATAGCTCGGACACGGTGTGTACCGGCGGTTGATGCGGATACTCCTTCGGCATCTGCGCGCGATTGACCCATACGGTGCGGAAGCCGAATGAAGCCGCGCCCATGATGTCCCATCGGTTTGACGAAACAAACGCGACTTCGTCCGGCTTGACGCCAAAACGATCGATGACGAGCGTGTAGACTTCCGGCCGCGGCTTGTACATGCGCACGGCATCCACCGACAGCACTGCGTCGCACAGCGGGGCGATGCCCGAAGCTTGCACCGCGGCCTCGAGCATGTGCGGCGTGCCGTTGGAGAGAATGGCGATGCGCAAGCCGCGCGCCTTGAGCTCAGTCAGCGCGGCGCGCGCGTCGGCAAAGGCGTCGAGTGTGAGATAGGCGTCGAGCAGTTTGCTGCGCAGCGCTGGGCTAACCGAAGGCACGCGATCAAAGGCATAGTCCAGCGCCCGCTCGGTCAGCGTCCAGAAATCGGCGTAGTGGCCGGCAAGCGTCAAAGTCCAGGCATATTCGAGCTGTTTTACCCGCCAGATTTCCGAAAAGCGCTCTGCGTCGGGGCCGGCCGCCGCGCGATGCCGCGCGATCGCGGCATGGACGTCGAACAAGGTGCCGTAAGCATCGAACACGTAGACGCTGGCGGCGGTCATGGTTTGATTTCCATTGGCCCGATCTCCATCGCAGCAATCACGCCTATTGCTGATCGATCCCCGGCACCGTCAGCAGCGTCGCGATCGAACGGCCACGGATGTCGTAGACCCGCGCATAGACGACACCGTCGCGCACGATCTCGAACAGCACCGGCGCATCGAGCTTGGCGCAGTAGAACTCGCCGAGCATCATGGCGAAGTCCGCACCCTTCGGATTCCAGGTCGTGGTGAATTGCGGCCCGAGCGCGACGGTGACCGGCGGATGCGGGCCGCAGACCGCCACCGTCCAGGTTCCGCGGGACGGCTCTTCGCCGCGCGCGGCGAGGAGCGCGCGCAATTGCTGCGAGGCCTGGGTCAGCGACAATCCCCAATAATCGAGCATGAAGCGCGGCCGTGCTCCGGCCGTGCCGCCGGCGATGCGGTTGAAATGGGTGTATTCGTAGGGGTGCAGCCGCGCCATCGCGATGACCGGCGAGGCTGCGCCAACGAACAACACAAGCGCGCCCGCGACCTGCGCAGCACGGCCGAGCCGCTCAAGCCGCCGCGCGATCCAAGCCCCGGCAAGGCCGCCGAGCACGGCAAACGGCGGCACCGTGAAAACGAAGTGGCGGATGCCGTTATACATCGCCGGCCGCGCCGCGACGGTGATGAGAATAGGCAGCGTCGCGGCAAGCACGACCGCAAGAAGCGCCGCGCGGTGTCCGGCCGAGCCGCCGCGGTTGCGCCCGGCCACGGCGACGATCGCGCCAGAGGTGCCGCAAATCCCGAGCGCCAGCAGGATTTCCGGCAGTTGCAGCGCGGCGAGCGTCGGCACGTAGCTGCGCGGCATATCGGGAACCGGGATCAATTGACCGTCGAACAGCTCACGCCACGGCTTTTCAAAAAAATTGGAAAAATATTCGACGGCATGAAACGGATTGAGCGGCGCGACGACGCTCCACGGCCACACCAGGCCCATGACCAGATAGGCCAGTATGACGGCTGGAAGGAATGCGACGAGGAATGAGCCGCACTCCGCGAGCGCCGGCTTCGGCGCGCTCGCGCGCGATTGAACGGCAACAATGAACAAGATCGGCAGCAAGGCGTCGAGCACCGCAAAGCCGCCCATGACGCGCGAGCCGACGGCAAGGCCGACGCCGATGCCGCACAACGCCACGGTCGCCGGCGTAGCGCGCGGATATTCCTCGAAAGCGCGCACGATGCCGAGCAGCGCGATGACGCTGGTGACCGCGAACGGTCCATCCTTGGCGTTGATGAACATATGTCCGTAGTAGAGCGGGCACGTGGCAAGAAGGATGAGACCGATCAGACCGGCGAGCGGGCCGCCAAGCCGCCGGCCGAGCCGCCAAGCGACGAACAGGCCGACGATACCGACCGCCGCGCCCACCAAACGGCGTGTCTCGAACAGGCCGAACGGCAGAATTTTGGCGACGAGCGCGGCGAAGAGATCGAAGCCGCCGCCGTACATGTAGAGATTGACGAACGACAGCGCGCGCTTGTCGGCGAAGCCGGACGAATAGAGCGACACCAGAAGGTCGCCATATTCCGAATGGGTGTAGTCGTCCCAGCCGAGACCATAGTCGCGAAACGTCGCAGCGGCGATCACGCCGGTAAGCACCAACACGGCGACGGCGCAGACATCCAGCCGGCGTGCGACCTTGATCGCGCCCGACGTCAAGGGTATCGGCTTCGCCGCGGGTTGGTGCACGACTGGCCCGGTCTCAGAGGCGCGTAGCGCCGCGAACCGCAACAGATGCGGCCCATTGGCGATGCGCACAATGCGGCAAAAGGGCAGGGCGCCGGCGCGGGCGCCGGCATGGTGTCAGTTGCAAAAAGCGGGGCACGAGGCCCCGCTTCCAAGCGCGCATGGCGGTG
>Ga0210395_10003616_pt1 | contig 11847 bp, 12 predicted proteins | sample IncBWH4OmetaG_FD_150861 | JGI IMG/M metagenome (GOLD analysis project Ga0210395, IMG submission 150861) | Forest soil microbial communities from Barre Woods Harvard Forest LTER site, Petersham, Massachusetts, United States - Inc-BW-H-4-O ...
AGGGTTAGAGCATGATCCGGAAAAAGCTTGCCCCAAACTTGATCCGGGGTGGAAACCGGCTTTCGGAAAACGATCATGCTCCAGCGCGAAATCCAGACCATGATCCGATTCAACGCGATCGGATCATGGTCTAGGGGCCGCAATGCCGGCGTCCGCGACGCAGCCCCTGGCCGTGCTGTTTGCCTGCGGGCAGAACTCCGTGCGTTCGCCGCTCGCCGCCGGGCTGTTTTCACAGTTGTTCGGCCGCGCGATCTATGTCGGCTCGGCCGGCGTGCGCAGCGGCGAGCTTGATCCGTTCGCGGTCGCGGTGATGGCGGAAATCGGCGTCGACATCTCGCGGCATAAGCCGATCACGTTTGAAGAGCTCGACGAACTGGAAGGTCTCAACTTCGATCTCATCATCACGCTCTCGCCCGAGGCGCATCACCGCGCGCTCGAACTCACCCGCACCAGCGCGGTCGACGTCGAATATTGGCCGACGGTCGACCCGACCGACACCGAAGGCAGCCGCGAGCAAAAGCTCGAGGCCTACCGTGCCGTCCGCGACCAGTTGCTCAACAGGATACGCGAGCGCTTCGCCGCGCGGCGGCCCGGCAACGAGTGATGCGCGCCGTCTGTTCCGCTCGCCCCGGCGGAGCCGGAGACCCGGCGCGTATCTGGATTCCGGCTGGCGCCGGAAGGAGCGGAATGTCGCTGACATGCAGTTGTAGAGCGGCCCGGCATCCGCTAGGTTCCGCGCCGCTTTCGGCCGCGATGTCGGGCACGTCGCGGCCGTCTATCAACAAGTCCGGATAGCGAATGGCGAAGGAAGAGCTGCTGGAATTTCCCGGTGTCGTAACGGAGCTGCTTCCGAACGCCACTTTCCGCGTCAAGCTTGAAAATGAGCATGAAATCATCGCGCATACTGCCGGCCGCATGCGCAAGAACCGGATCCGCGTCCTCGCCGGCGACAAAGTGCTGGTCGAGATGACGCCATACGATTTGACCAAGGGCCGCATCACCTACCGGTTCAAATGATCGGCCGGCCCAAATTCGTTCTCGCCTCCGGCTCGCCGCGCCGGCTGGCGCTGGTCAATCAGGCCGGCATCGAACCCGACGCGCTGCGCCCGGCCGACATCGACGAAACGCCGAAGCGGGGAGAGTTGCCGCGCGCCTGCGCCACGCGGCTGGCGCGCAGCAAAGCCGAAGCGGCGCTGGCGATGCTGCGGCTCGACGAGGAGCTGAAAGGCTCCTTCATTCTCGCCGCCGACACCGTCGTCGCCGTCGGCCGCCGCATCCTGCCGAAGGCGGAGTTGCTCGACGAGGCGGCGCAGTGTCTGCGGCTTCTCTCCGGCCGCAACCATCGCGTCCACACCACGATCTGCCTGGTGACGCCGAAAGAGACCTTCCGCCAGCGTCACGTCGAGACCCGGGTGCGTTTCAAGCGGCTGTCGGAGCAGGACATCGAGGCTTATCTCGCGTCCGGCGAATGGCGCGGCAAAGCCGGCGGCTATGCGGCGCAGGGCATCGCCGGAACGTTCATCGTCAAGATCGTCGGTTCGTATTCCAGCATCGTTGGCCTGCCGCTGTACGAGACAGTGGCGCTGTTGGGCGGTGAGGGTTACCCGATCCATTTCGGCTGGCTCAACGTGCTGTAGCCGTTGGCGTGGCGGCGCCCACGTCCCATATTGTTTGCATGCCTGAAGCTCCACGCCGCGCCTGCCCGATTTGCGGCAAACCCGCCGTCGACGCGTTTCGTCCGTTCTGCTCGGGGCGCTGCGGCGACGTCGATCTCAACCGCTGGCTCTCCGGTGTCTATGCCGTGCCGGTGACCGAGGACGAAGAAGAGGACGAGCGCCGCGACGACGGCGCCGGGACGACGCACTAGGCCGGACTGCGCTATTCTGGACAGGGGGAAATCGAGCAATTATAACGGCCGCGCTCGCGCAGGGCCTCGACCGGCCTCGTTGCCGCGACAGCGTGGGCCCAGGTAGCTCAGTTGGTAGAGCACTGCACTGAAAATGCAGGTGTCGGTGGTTCGATTCCGCCCCTGGGCACCATCACTTTCCAAGCATTCGGCAATACGGAGCCTTTCGAGATTTTGTCCTACTGGCGAAAAAGGGGGACACCGAAAATCCTTCATTTTTTGTTCTGCTCGCTCACGTTTGGAAAACGTGCGCGACTGCGGTTCGCGTTGATCTGAAAACTTTCGCGTCACCGCCGCTGTTGGCGCCAGCGGACGTGAGGGCGGACATGGCAATATCGACGCAATTGACCCATGTGCGACGTTGACGAACCGCTGAACTGCCAGTGGCCGAATGACTGCCATGTGCTAGTTTCAAATTCGCGCATGTTCTGTCCTGAGCCTTGGGGAGGCAATGAGGCGACGAGAGTTCATCACGCTTCTCAGCGGCGCGGCGGCAACTTGGCCGATTGCCGCGCGTGCGCAGCAGCGAGACCGCACGCGGCTGATCGGCGTGCTGATGGGCTATGCGGAGGACGATCCGGCCGTGCAGTCTTACGTCGCGGCGTTCCGGGTTGCGCTCGCCAAGCTGGGGTGGACGGAAGGCGGCAATCTTCGGATCGAACTTCGCTGGGGCGCCACCGATCCGGATGGGATCCGGACGTTCGCCAAAGAGCTGGTCGAACAGCGACCCGACGTGATCGTCGGTATGACTTCTGGAGTGATCAGCGCCCTTGCGCGCGAGACGCGGACCATTCCGATCGTGTTCGCGGCCGTGATTGATCCGATCGGCAATGGCTTCGCTGCGAGCCTCGCGCATCCAGGCGGCAACATCACGGGCTTCACGGTTCTCGATTCTGCAATTGGCGGTAAATGGGTGGAGCTACTGAAGCAAATCGCACCGCGCACCGAGCGCGTGGCGCTCCTGTTCAACCCGGCAACAGCCCCACCAATCCAATCCTTAGTGGCTTCTATTCAAACCGCCGCATCATCCATTGCCGTTCAGGCGAGTATCGCCCCGGTTCACGCCAAAGAGGAGATCGAAGGCGTTATTGCCGAACAGGCGCGCACTCCTGGCGGCGGGCTCATTGTGATGCCGGACCCATTCAACAGGCGCAATCGCGACCTGATCATTTCGTTGACGGCCCGCTATGGCGTGCCGGCGATTTATTACGCCCGCTCTTTGGTGGAATCAGGTGGTTTGATTGCCTATAGTGACGATTACGGCGAAGGGTTGCGCCAGGCGGCCGGCTACGTCGATCGCATCCTCAAAGGCGAGAAGCCGGGCAATCTCCCGCTGCAAGCACCGACCAAGTACGAACTGGTCATCAATATGAAAACCGCGAAGGCGCTGGGTCTGACCGTCTCCAATTCAATGCAATTGCTCGCCGACGAGGTGATCGAATGAGGCGGCGCGATTTCATCGCGCTGATCGGCGGCGCGGCAGCTGCGCGGCCGTTTGGCGCACGTGCGCAGCAGGCGACGAAAATTCCTCAGATAGGCGTTCTGTCGCTTGGGCGGGGCGACAAATCCGATGCAAGTCTTACAACTCTCGACGCGTTCGTGTCGGCGCTACGCGAGCTTGGTTACACCGAAGGACAGAACATTGCTTTCGATCGGAAATTCGCTGATGGCGATGCGAACAAGCTGAGCCGGCTGGCGCAGGAATTGGTCGATAGTCGGGTTGATGCCATTGCCGTCCTCGCTACACCGGCCGCCCGCGCGGTCAAGCAAGTGACTTCCTCGATCCCAATTATCGCAATAGCCATGGCCGATCCCGTTGAGGACGAGCTTGTTACAAGCTTGGCGCGGCCAGGGGGGAATGTAACGGGGACCGCGTTTCTTGGCCCAGAGTTGGTGTCTAGACGCTTACAATTGCTCAAAGAGATCGTTCCGCGTCTTTCTCGCGTCGTCGTGTTGTGGCACCCCCGTGCATACGGCGAGCGCACCATGGCCAGTATGTTGAAGGAGATTGAGAGCGCAGCCCGATCCCTAGGAACAAAGCTTCAACTTGTGCCTGCGGCTGGCCCCGACGATCTCGGTAATGCATTTGCGGCCATGACTACAGAGCGAGCTGATGGTCTCATTGTATTTCCCAGTCCAATGTTATTCAGCCACTACTCACGCATCGTGACCTTTGCGGCCAATAACCGTCTGCCGGCGATGTACGCAGCGAGGGAGGGAGTAGAGCTCGGAGGCCTTGTCTCATATGGAGTAAACTTGCCCGATCTGTCCCGCGTGACTGCGATTTATTTGGACAAAATCCTCAAGGGGGCAAAACCGGCCGAATTGCCTGTCCAGCAACCGACCAAATTCGAGCTGGTCATCAATCTAAAGACAGCCAGCGCACTCGGTCTTACGATTCCTTCAGGCGTCACGGCCATCGCCGACGAGGTGATGGAATAGGACACTATTTGCTGCGGCCAATGTCCGAAATTGGCCCTGAACGTCGCTCGCGAGGCTGCAACCTCATGTCTGAAATTGGGGGATAAACGGACGTAACGCGGACGTCAGGTTCTGTCGCGAATGACCCGGCGCACGGCCAAAATCCCGCATGTCGCTGCGCTCATGCGGGCTACTCGCTGGTGCGTTAACCAAGAGCACCCTGCAGCAACTTTGTGAACGTCGCGCTCATGGCGTGGCCCGCGATGCGTGACAGCCAACTCAAGATCAGTACGCACATTGTGCGCGCCGTCTTGGCGTGGGTGCGTGGCCGATCTAGTTACTAAGCAGCAGCGCACAAAGATTCGTCAGGTGCGGTAGGGCGTGGCGCAAGCGCCAAGTTTAAAGCGTCCCACTGGTCGGGAGTCAGATGAACTTTGAAAATGATCGTATGTAGGACCTCGCGAGCGCATCCTTTCGGGTCGCGCCAAATATCGGAGCCGGAAAATCTGAACATCCGAATCCCCATTTGCGCCGCCAGCTTATCCTTCGCACGGTCATTGGCGATCTGCTCAGTGGTGGAATGAAACTCCTTTCCATCACACTCAATGAGACCAATCAGTTTCCCTTGGCGAGTGATCGCAAAATCGTATCTGAATGACCCAAGCACCTGCTGCGGAACTAGCTTAAAATCATCACCGCCGATTGCACGGAAAGCAATCAAAAACTGTACGCCAGGCTCTACCTCAATTGGTGACTCGCAAACGTCTGCGATGCTCCCTTCGAGCACCCACTTATCAAAAAGGGCAGGCAAGAAAGAGTACAGGGGCTTTAGCTCGCCCGTCGCGTATTCGGTCGGCGGATGCAAATCCGGCCACTCAATCGCCGATTGGAAGTTCGATAAATCATCTGAGGTCATGGGTCGTCCGTTGCATTGAGTCGCGACGCAACGCAAGTGGACAAACTGTGGAAAGCCTGTGGGGATGATTCGTAGCGTACAAGATTTAGCGGGTCGCGACCAGTCTAGAATGCTTGGCCCCTTGAAATCCTGTGTCTTATTCAAAGGCAAGCCACAACGTTCCGGCGAACGGCATGGCACGGCTGTGATTGCGGGGATAAAATGGCCAGCGAATCGAATCGAATCGACGGGGCGTCCCTTGGCACGCATCGGCAAGGGTCAACGCGCTCTTAATCGCGCACATGACCATCGAGAAGAAATTGAGAAGTTACTCGCTGATCCATGGATGCAACGTTATTTGCCTCAATCGTTTCTCGATTGGGCGGACTGCCAGCTTCGGAAGGATAGATTTTACTTATTTTCAAAGGACGAACGCCGGATCGTCGCTGAGGTTATCGAAGAGATGAAGCCGCTTGGCGGTTTTGCCGGTTATTCAGTTAGAGAATTGATTGCGGTGGCGGTGCTCTGCAAATCCGATTGTGATGAAACGACAGAACAATACATTGACCAACTCGCGGCCGACCAGCCCGCCGAATTACCGTTGCGACACTTGAGGGGCTTAGTGGGAATCTGTCGGCTGAGAATGCCGCTGCCTCGCTTCGATGCCGAGTTTGCGACCCCTGATGATCCCGGCGACGAAGAAGATAAGCGCGAGCGGGCGGAGGCGGCGATGGAGAGGTTCGCCTTGCCAATTAGACGGTCCGCCTGATCGCCTCCCGCCGATCAATCACGTCCTTGTGACGGTGACGCGCCTCTTGACAATCGTCCCCCATAACGTTACATGCGGTGACAGCCGGCTCGGTCGAGGGACGCCTTTCGCGAGGGCACTTTCGGAAGACGGAGCGGGTGCGGTTCCTGCGGGCGGAGGATATGCGCTCCGCTCCCGGGCGGTCCGGGCATCGACCCCGCCGGCAATAGGATCGGCGCGCGAGGTGCTTCGCTTAAGCGCCAGTCATGATGCGGGTAACGCCCGCATCCGCTGGCTGGCGTGAAGCGCGGCCTGGGCTGAGTGGACACGTTCGGTCGCGTCCGCGAGCGCCGCGGTGAAGCGCCGGAAGGCGAGCGGCCCCCTCCTTTCCCTCCCCCGCAAGCGGGGGAGGGTGGTGTGGGTTCGCTGCCGCGCCCGGGCACCGATGAGCGGCAACGCTTGCTGGTGCTGCGCGGCCAATGGATGGTTGCGCCTTTCGGCGCTTCGCCTCCCTTTGATTGCCGGGGGTGAATCGAAAACAGACGCGTCGTTGTTTGCTTCGTGGTGGCCATGACTCGGACGCCGCAGCGCGCCGCGAGAACGATTTTCTGCGTCGTCATAACGCGGGATGAAATTAGGTTGATTCACTGCGTCGTCATTGCGAGGAGCGAAGCGACGAAGCAATCCAACACAACATATGGAGCGCCGCCGCCTCTAGATTGCTTCGCTGCGCTCGCAATGACGATCATGAACTGTCTGACCTGACCTAAAATCATCACGGTCTGGAGCATGATCCGGAAAAGTGGATACCGGTTTTCCCACCAAAGATCTAGAGCGTGGCGACGATTCAACCGAAGCGAAAAAGCATGATGGCGAAGCGACGAAAGCGGGCGGGCATGCGCGGCCGGTTCTACAAACGCATGACGCCGGAAGAGGAAGTCGAGCAACGGGAAACGGCATTCGCCGCCATCCGGCGGCTTTATTCCGAAGTGCTGCCATTGTGGCGCTCCTGCGCCCGCGGCTATTGCCGACGTCATCGTTGTTGCGTCGGCGACGTGCGCAAGTGCCTGGCGCGCGGCTGGCCGCTGACGTCCGCGGCGATGCAGCTGCAAGCCTGGCACGCGGTCATCGCCGGCGGATCGCAGCGCCGGCCGCCGGCCACCGCCATGGAGCAAGGCCTGCGCCGCTATCCGCCGGGCAACTTCGTTCATTGATGGGGCAGGCGGCGGCGATGCGGCAGGCGGCGGTGAGAATGATTCGCGCGGTTCGCCTTGTCCGCCCGGCCGGGCGGCGGAGCAGGAGCGCGCGCAAGCGCCCCTTGCGATTGACGATTTGCCATCGAGCTGACTCACTGACGAGATCGGTGATTCGCGCCAGGCGATCATGAAGAAAAAGCCGGCTATGCACGCGGCGTTCGCGCCAAAAGGCATCCGGCTGCCGCCGCCGGCAGTGTCGTCGGCGGTCACCGCGTTGTTTGCCCAAGGACTGGCGCTGCATCAAGCCGGCCGGTTGGCCGACGCGGAAAGGATCTACAATCAGATTCTTGCTACCCGGCCCGATCATTTTGACAGCCTGCATCTGCTCGGCGTGATTTTTTATCAGCGCGGCGATCACGCCGAGGCGGTGCGCCGGATCAATCTGGCGCTGAAGCGAAGTCCAAACAACTTCCTCGCTCTGAACAACCGCGGCAACGCCCTGGTGGCGCTCAGGCAATTCACCGAGGCGCTGGCGAGCTATGACCGCGCCATCGCGGCGCAGCCGGATTACGCAGAGGCGCACTCCAATCGCGGCAACGTGCTCAAGGAGCTCAGGCGGTTCAAGGAGGCGCTGGCGAGCTACGACCGGGCGATCGCGCTCAAGCCGGATTATGCCGAGGCGCATTCCAATCGCGCCGACGCGCTCAACGCGCTGGAGTGCTTCGAGGAGGCGCTCGGCGCCAGCGAGCGCGCGCTAGCGCTGCGGCCGGACTTCGCCGAGGCGCGCGTCAATCGCGGTAACGCCCTGCACAAGCTCAAGCGCTTCGAGGCGGCGCTGGCCAGCCACGACCATGCGCTGCGGCTGCGGCCGGATTATGCCGAGGCCTATTCCAATCGCGGCAATACGTTGCACGAGACCAAGCGCTTCGAGGAGGCGCTGGCGAGCTACGATCGCGCGCTCGCGCTCAAGCCGGATTATGCCGAGGCGCATTCCAATCGCGGCAACGCGCTGCAGGAGCTGAAACGGTTCGACGAAGCGGTGGCGAGCTACGATCGTGCGCTGACGCTGCGCGGCGATCTTGCCGAGGCGCATTCCAATCGCGGCAATGCTTTGAAGGAGATGGCGCGGTTCGACGAGGCGCTGGCGAGCTTTGACCGCGCGATTGCGGTGCGGCCGGATTTTGCCGATGCGCATTTCAACGAGGCGATGTGCCGGCTGTTGATCGGCGACTTCGATCGCGGCTGGGAAAAGAACGAGTGGCGCTGGCAAACCGAGCAACTCCGGGATGGCAAGCGACGTTTCTCGCAGCCGTTATGGCTCGGATCGGATGCGATCGCGGGCAAGACCATTCTGCTCCACGCCGAGCAAGGGCTCGGTGATACGATCCAGTTCGGCCGCTATGCGCCGCTGGTGGCGGCGCGCGGCGCGCGCGTCACTCTGGAAGTGCAGCGGCCGCTGCACGGGCTGATGGGCACGATGTCAGATGCGGTGCAGGTCGTCGCCGCGGGCGATCCGCTGCCTGAGTTCGATTTCCACTGCCCGATGCTCAGCCTCCCATTAGCCTTCGCGACGCGGCTCGAGACGGTCCCGTCCACGACCCCATATCTTGTCGCGCCGGAGGGCAAGACAGGGGCGTGGCGCGAACGGCTGGGCGAGCGTGAAAAACCCAGGATCGGTCTGGCATGGGCCGGCAATCCGCGCAAGGAATTGCCCGGCGCCAACCGGATCGACGGCCAGCGCAGCATTGTGTTCGAGCGGTTGGCGCCGCTGTTTGCGGTGACGGGGTGCGAATTTTTCAGTCTGCAAAAGGGCGACGATGCGGTCCGGCAATTGCGCGACAGTGAATGGCGTCAAGGAATTATCGACCATACTGATGATCTGGATGATTTTTCCGACACCGCTGCGCTGATCGAAAATTTGGACCTCGTTATCTCGGTGGACACGTCGGTGGCGCATCTCGCCGGCGCGCTCGGCAAACCATTTTGGCTGCTCAACCGCTACAACACCTGCTGGCGATGGCTCCTGGATCGCGAGGACAGCCCCTGGTATCCGACGGCGCGGCTGTTTCGCCAGGACGCGACGCGCGAGTGGGAACCGGTGATCGCGCGCGTCGCCGCCGCGCTTTCGGATCACGTTCGCGCCATTTGACCCACGCTCGACGCGGCGTGGTCGTCAAAGCGGCACACCGTAATTTGATGCTGGCCCGGGGCCACTTATTCTGCCACCCTCGACAGCGGCGTTGGCATGCGGCGCGCCGCACCAAATGCGCGGCCCGTCGCGTCGGCACCACGATGATGCCAGAGGCGCTTGATGTCGGTACAAACGCTGAGCAATCGGCACGGCTCGGCCCACGACCTGCGCGCGGCGTCCGCCAGGGCTCTCGCGCATATCCCAGGCGATGACGGTTGGCCGATCATCGGCCACACGCTCACGCTGCTCGCCGATCCCAAGGGGTTCGTCGAACGCCGGGCGCAACGTTATGGTCCGGTTTACCGCACCCGCGCCTTTGGCCAGATCAACGTCACGTTGCTCGGCCCCGAGGCCAACGAGCTCGTTCTACTCGACAGCCAAAAATTGTTTTCGTCCGCTCTCGGCTGGGACATCCTGCTCGGCCGGCTGTTTCCCCGCGGACTGATGCTGCTCGATTTCGACGAACACCGTCTGCACCGCCGCGCGCTGTCGGTCGCCTTCAAGTCCGGACCGATGCAGTCCTATCTTGCGCAGCTCAATGCCGGCATCGCCAAGGGCCTGGCGCAATGGCCCCGCGGCGGACAATTCAAATTCTATCCGGCAATCAAACAGCTGACGCTCGATCTCGCCGCGACCTCGTTTCTCGGCGACGAGCTTGGTCCGGAGCTTGAGACCGTCAAGCGCGCCTTCATCGCCATGGTCGCGGCATCGATTGCAGTCATCCGCGTACCGGCGCCCGGTACGCGAATGGGCCGCGGCGTGCGCGGCCGCGCGGTAATTGTCGACTATTTCACCCGACAAATTCCGCTGCGGCGCGAGCGTGGCGGCGAGGATCTGTTCTCGCAGCTCTGCCGCGCCGCCTGGGACGACGGCTCGCTCCTGTCCGACGCCGATATCGTCGATCACATGAGCTTCCTGATGATGGCGGCGCACGACACGCTGACCTCATCGCTGACGTCGTTTGTCTATCAGCTGGCGGCGAATCCGAACTGGCAGGAAAACGTCCGGCAAGAGCTCCGCGGAATGGGCCTTGCCGCCGGCGAGCCAATACCGTTCGCCCGCCTCGACGATCTTGTCCTTACTGAAATGGCGTTCAAGGAAGCGATGCGGCTCGCGCCGCCGGTGCCGTCGCTGCCGCGGACCGCGGTGCGCGAGCTCGAATTCATGGGTTTCCGAATACCGGTCGGCACCCGGGTTGCGATCAATCCGCTCTATACCCATCACATGGCGGAGCTCTGGCCGGAGCCGGAGCGCTACGATCCGATGCGGTTCGACGTCGAGGCTTCACGCGCGCGGCACAAGTTCGCCTACGTTCCATTCGGCGGCGGCGCGCACATGTGTCTCGGTTTGAACTTCGCCTATATGCAGGCCAAGTGCTTCACTTGGCATCTGCTCAACGCGCTTGAGGTATCGATCGCGCCCGGCTACCACCCCGACTGGAGCATGTGGCCGATACCCTACCCGCGCGATGGACTCGAGGTGACGCTGAAGCCGGCGTGATGTTAGTGGCGCGCGGCGCGCGCAGGGGCCGCCGATTTCTTGGCGACCTGCGCAAATGCTCTCACCAGAGGGCCTTCGAGTTTGCCGTCCATGTCTTCCAGGGTCTTGAATGCACGCGCCGGCTCGATCGGCTGTTTGTAGGACCGACGCTCGATCAATGCCGCATAGATGTCGCAAATCGTCACCAGGCGCACCAGATCATTGATCTGCTCGCCGGCCAGGCCGTCAGGATAGCCGCTGCCATCCAGCAGTTCATGATGCCGGAGCACGACCTCAAGCAAGTCGGGCTCGTAACCGCCCTGGTCGCGTAAGAATTCGTAGCCGGTTCTCGCGTGGGTGCGGATGACGGCGAGTTCTTCGCTGCTCAATGCGCCAGGCTTGTTCAAGATCGCGAGCGGGATTTTCGCCTTGCCGATATCATGCAACAAGGCGCCTCTTATGAGCTGTTTCTGATCGCCGCCGGCGAATTGCAAGGTGGCGGCGAAATCGGCGGCAAGCCCGGTAACCAGCAGGCAGTGCTGGTAGGTGGCGTCGTCGTGGGTCCAAACAATTTCGAGCCAATGGCGGATGCCGGCTTCGGCGATTGCCGCCATGATCGACATGGTCGCGCTCTCGACCCCGCTTCTGCTGATGACGTCCCCGCGCATGGCCGCAGTGAACATGTCGCCAAACTGAGATACCGCGTTCTCCACATTTTGCGCGGCTGACCAGTTTTCGGCCGGTGCGATCGGAGCGGTCCGTGATCGAACGGTGGGCCCTAGAGCTAGCGAGATATCGGACACGGTAGCGTTGGCGGGCAGCAGGAAGGTCGCGCCGAGCGCGGTGGCTTGTACCCGTTCCAGGTGGCTGTTGTCGCGGAGGATAGCGACGATTGGCGCCCGCGAAGCGCGCGGTCGCGACAACAATTGACGCATGCGCTCAATATTGGCCGGATCGCGAAAGCCGACGTCGGTAACGACTGCGGTCACCGATCCGGCGGTCTGACTTTGA
>Ga0210395_10003617_pt1 | contig 11846 bp, 13 predicted proteins | sample IncBWH4OmetaG_FD_150861 | JGI IMG/M metagenome (GOLD analysis project Ga0210395, IMG submission 150861) | Forest soil microbial communities from Barre Woods Harvard Forest LTER site, Petersham, Massachusetts, United States - Inc-BW-H-4-O ...
GGTGTTCCCGACCGCGGACGAGCCGCTGATGGTGGCCGTCGGCAGCGACGGGCTCTGGCGCCGGTTCACCGCGGCCACCGGGCTCGACGAGCTGACCGACGACCCGCGTTACGCCACCAACCCGGCCCGGGTCAGCCACCGTGACACGCTAGTCCCGGCCATCACCAAGGCCCTGGCCGCCCGGGGCTGCGTGGAGTGGGCCGATCTGCTCAACGCGGCGGGCGTGCCGGCCGGCCCGGTCAACACCGTGCCCGCCGCGCTGGAGCAGCCGCAGGTCGCCGCGCGCGAGATGGTGGTGGAGGTGGAGCACCCGGTGGCCGGGACGCTCAAGATGCTCGGCAGCCCGCTGAAGCTGTCCGGGCAGCCCGTCAGCTTCCGCCACCCGCCGCCGACCCTGGGTCAGCACACCGACCAGGTGCTGGCCGAGGCCGGGTACACCGCCGCCGAGATCGCCGGGCTGCGCGACGCGGGCATCGTCAGGTGACCGCGGGCGGGCTCCTGACCTCGGGCGGCCCTACAGCAGCCGGCGCAGCGCCAGCAGGTCGCGCAGGCTGGCCTGGACCTTGACCCGGCCCGCCATCCACATGCGCGCGATGTTGGCCGGGGTCGCCGACAGCGAGACGACATCGTCGCTGCTGGCCGTCAGCCTGATATCGGCCTGCGGCTCGTCCGGTCCTGCTTCCTTGATCGGCTCGGCGCCATGGTCGGTGATCCGGGTCACGAACGTCACGCCGAGATCGGTCACGTGGCAGCTGAACGAGCGGTTGCTGAAGAAGCTAGACCGGTCCTCGGGGTTCATCTCGCCCAGTCGGGCCGTCAGGTTCGTCAGCGCCTCGCGGCACTCCTCGGCTGAAGCCATAGCGCGCCTCGCTCTTGTCAGCATCGGACGGTAGCGTTCCAGCCGGAGGGTAGCGCATATGAACGACGAACACCCCCAACAGGGTGCAGCAGATATAGATCAAGATCATTCTTCAGAACGGGCCGTGGCAGCTGCGCCGGCCCGCGATGACGCGCGGGCGGCGGACGCCCTGGGGGGTCCGCCCGCCACCGGCGACGCCCGAGTGGATGAGGCCCTGGCCGGGCTGAGCCGCCTGCCCGGCCGCCCGGCGGAGGAGCACGTCGCCGTGCTGGAAGAGGTGCACGGGCGGCTGCGGGACATCCTCGACGAGCTGGCCGAGAACCAGGGAAGCCAGGGATAGCGTTGGCCACACCCCGCGCGAGGCTCGACGCCGAGCTGGTCAGGCGCGGCCTGGCCCGGTCGCGCGAGCAGGCGGGAGAGCTGGTCTCGGCCGGGCTGGTCACGGTGGCCGGCCAGCGGGCGGCCAAGCCGGCCACCCAGGTGGCCAGGGACACGCCGATCGCCGTGTCGGAGTCGGCGGAGCCCGGCTACGTGTCGCGGGGCGGCCACAAGCTGGCCGGGGCGCTGGCCGTATTCGGGGGGCTCCGGGGGGTCGCCCCCCCGGGTCAGCACAGCGGCGACCTGGCCATCACGGGGAGGAACGCCCTGGACGCCGGCGCGTCTACCGGGGGATTCACCGACGTGCTGCTGCGGGCGGGCGCCGCGCACGTGGTAGCGGCCGACGTGGGGTACGGTCAGCTGGCCTGGTCGCTGCGCACCGACCCGCGGGTCACCGTGCTGGACCGGGTCAACGTCAGGACGCTGGAGCACGTGACCCCGGTGCCCGACCTGGTGGTGGCCGACCTGTCTTTCATCTCGCTCACCTTGGTGCTGCCCGCCCTGGTGGCCGCGGCGGCACCGGACGCTGATTTCGTCCTGCTGGTCAAGCCGCAGTTCGAGGTGGGCAAGGGCCGGGTGGGAGCCGGGGGCGTGGTCCGTGAGGTCACGGACCGTTCGGCCGCTGTAGAAAAGGTATGCCGGGCGGCGGCCGAGCTCGGCCTGGGTGTACGCGGGGTTACGGCGAGTCCGCTGCCGGGACAGGCGGGCAACGTGGAGTATTTCGTGTGGTTGCGCCGGGGTGCGCCGCCGCTGGAGGCGGAGCAGCTGCGCCGGGCGATCGAGGAGGGACCGCAGTAGTGGGACACCGGACGGTGCTGGTGACGGCGCACACCGGCAAGCAGAGCGCGCTGCGCAGTGCCCGGCTGGTCGCCTCGCGGCTGACCGCCGCCGGCGTCGCCGTCCGGACCCTGGCCGCCGAGCTCAGCGTGCCCGGTGCCGAAGAGGTCCCGGCCGGCCCGGCCGCGGCCGAGGGGACCGAGCTGGTCATCGTGCTGGGCGGTGACGGCGCGCTGCTGCGGGCGGCTGAGCTGTCCCGCCCCGCCGGGGTCCCGCTGATCGGCGTGAACCTGGGCCACGTCGGGTTCCTGGCCGAGGCCGAGCCGGACGGGCTGGCCGACACGGTCGACCGGGTGGTCTCCGGCGACTACGTGGTCGAGGAGCGCATGACCATCGACGTGACCGCGCGCGGCAACGGGGACGTGATCGCGTCGACCTGGGCGCTGAACGAGGCCACGGTCGAGAAGGCGGCCCGGGAGCGGATGATCGACGTCGTGGTCGAGGTGGACGGGCGGCCGCTGTCGCAGTGGGGCTGCGACGGGGTGGTGTGCTCGACCCCCACCGGCTCGACGGCGTACGCGTTCTCCGCGGGCGGTCCGGTGGTCTGGCCCGAGGTGGAGGCGCTGCTGATGGTGCCGATCAGCGCGCACGCGCTGTTCGCGCCGCCCATGGTGGTCTCGCCGAAATCCGAACTCGCGATCGAGCTAGTGGTGTCGGTCGAGACATCCGGCGCAGTTTTGTGGTGCGATGGTCGGCGTAAGGTCGACTTGCCGCCCGGGGCCCGGGTGGAGGTCCGCCGCGGCGCGCTGCCCGTGCTGCTGGCGAGACTGCACGCGCCGGGAACCAGCGGCAGCCGGTTCACCGATCGGCTGGTGGCCAAGTTCGGCCTGCCCGTCACCGGCTGGCGGGGCCGTACCCGGGAGGACGCTGGCGAGCATGCTTGAGGAAGTCCGCATCAACGGCCTCGGCGTAATTGACGACGCGGTGCTTGAGCTGTCCGCCGGGTTCACCGCGCTGACCGGCGAGACCGGCGCCGGGAAGACCATGGTCGTGACGGCGCTCGGCCTGCTGTTCGGCGGGCGGGCCGATCCGGCGCGCGTGCGGCCGGGCGCGGGCCGGGCCGCGGTCGAGGGCAGGCTCCTGGTGTCCCCGCAGGTGGCGCAGGAGGTCGAGGACGCCGGCGGTGACCTCGACGAGGACGGGACCGTGCTCGTGCTGAGCCGGTCGGTGTCGGCGGAGGGCCGGTCGCGGGCCTTTGCCGGCGGCCGCTCGGTACCTGTCTCGCTGCTCCAGGTGCTGGCCGATGACCTGGTCGCCGTGCACGGGCAGGCGGATCAGCAGCAGCTGCTCAAGGCCGGGCGGCAGCGGGACGCCCTGGACCGGTTCGGCGGGGCGGAACTGGCCGGGGTGCTGTCTGACTACCGGCGGGTGTTCGGGCGGCACCGGGCGGTCCGGGACGAGCTCGAGGCGCTGACGCTCGCGGAGCGGGAGCGGGCCACCGAAGCCGAGACGCTGCGGCTCGGCCTGGCCGAGGTCGAGGCGGTGGCCCCGGCGGCGGGTGAGGACGTGGCGCTGCTGGCCGAGGACGAACGGCTCGCCAACGCCGACGCGCTGCACGCGGCGGCCACGACGGCGCACGAGGCGCTCCTCGGCGACCCGGCTTCGGCCGGGGCCGAAGCCGCGGACGCGGTGACGCTGCTCGGGATCGCGGGCCGGGCGCTTGAGGCGGTCCGCGCGCATGACCCGGTGCTGGCCGGGCTGGCAGGCCGGCTGGCCGAAGCCAGCTACGTCGTCTCCGACATCGCCACCGAGCTGGCCTCCTACACCGAGTCGCTGGACTCCGACCCGGCCCGGCTGGCCGCGGTCCAGGAACGCCGGGCCGCGCTGGGCCGGCTGGTCCGCGCCTACGGAGGCCCCGGAACAGACGTGGCGGGCGTGCTGGAGTGGGCCGAGCAGGCCGGCGCGCGGCTGGCCGAGCTCGAGGGCGCCGACGACAAGATCACGGCCCTGGCCGCCGAGGAGGCGGAACTGGCCGCGCAGGTGGCCTCGCTGGCCGCCGAGCTGACCGCCCTGCGGTCAGCGGCGGCGGAGAAGTTCGCGGTGGAGGTGACGGCCGAGCTGACCGACCTGGCCATGCCGCACGCGTCGCTCACCGCCGTGCTCATCAAGCTGGACGCACCTGGCCCGCATGGCGCCGATGACGTCGAGATCAGGCTGGCCGCGCACCCGGGCGCGCCCGCCCTGCCGCTGCACAAGGGCGCCTCGGGCGGCGAGCTGTCCCGCGTGATGCTGGCCATCGAGGTGGTCTTCGCCGGCGCGGACCCGGTGCCGACCTTCGTGTTCGACGAGGTAGACGCGGGGGTAGGCGGCAAGGCGGCGGTCGAGATCGGGCGGCGGCTGGCCCGGCTGGCGCGTTCGGCCCAGGTGATCGCGGTCACTCACCTGCCGCAGGTCGCCGCGTTCGCGGACAACCACCTGGTGGTGGAGAAGTCCGACGACGGGCTGGTCACCGCCAGCGGCGTGGTCCGGCTTGACCAGCAGGCCCGGGTCAGGGAGCTGTCCCGGATGCTGGCCGGCCTGGAGGACTCCGAGTTCGGCCAGGCGCACGCCGAGGAACTGCTAGCCCTGGCGGCGCACGAACGCGAGGCCGACTGGCCCTGGGATGCGTAGTACGGTTGCCGCCGGGTCCGGCTGAGCCGTGGACCCGGAGTCGCTGTCACGGACGAGCCAGGCGGTCGCGCTGACCCGGGCCGGGATGAGCCGGCCGCACACGCCGCAGGGCGATCCCGACGCGCAGCGCAGGCTATGCGCCGGCATGCGGCCGCTGCGCCGTCCCCGCGCCGGTATCTACGCCCGTACCCGGTTCTTCGACGACCAGGTCCTCGCCGCGATCTCGGCCGGGATCGGTCAGGTGGTGATCTGCGGCGCCGGGTACGACGACCGGGCGCTGCGGTTCCGGTCGCCCGGCGTGCGGTTCTTCGAGCTTGACCATCCCGCCACCCAGGCCGACAAACTGCGCCGGCTGCGGGACATGGGCGCGGACCCGCGCGACGTGGTGCTGGCTGCGGCCGACTTCCGCGGCGACGACGCCGCGGCCGTGCTGGCGGCCGCCGGGCACGATGCGGCCCGGCCGACCTTGTTCCTGTGCGAGGGCCTGCTGATCTACCTGGACGTCGCGGTGATCGCGCGGCTGCTGGCCGCGCTGCGCTCACGGGCCGCCGGCCAGTCCGGCCTGGCCGCCAGCGCGGCCACCCATCCCGCCGGGCAGGATTCTGCCCAGGTCGCCGCGGCGGCGAACGCGGGGCGCAGGCACGGCGGCACCGAGCCCTGGCTGACCATCCTGCCCGCGCCGGATTACCTGCGGCTGCTCTCCGACGCCGGCTGGCAGGCCCAGAGCCAGGCCGACCCCCGCGCAGGCGGCGCCGCGGAGGGCCGGTCGCTGCTGGTCATGGCCCGGCCCGGGCCGGTCAGAACTGAGCCTTAAGGTCGCGGCTGGGTCAGCTGCCCTCGGTGCGCGCGATTGGTACCGCCAAAAGATCCCGGATTGGACCTCGACCGCGGTCCATCGGGCCTTATATCGTACATGACGGGCGATTTCGACGGGGCGAAGAGATCGCGCGATCAATAACGGGGCAAGCGAGAGGGGATCTCCGATGCAGTGGCGTGATGCCACCGTCGGCGGCATGGACACGACGGGGTTGATGGTGGCTGGCTCGAGGGCCATGCTTCCGGTGGGTCTAGATCTTCCGTGTACACAGGATCCGGAGCTGTTCTTCGCCGAGTCTCCGCAGCATGTGGAGCAGGCGAAGGCCATGTGCCGGGGATGCGGAGCCAGGCTGGCCTGCCTGGCCGGCGCGCTGGAGCGCAGGGAGCCGTCTGGTGTGTGGGGGGGTGAGCTGCTAGTGCGCGGCGCGATCGTACCGGGTAAGCGTCCTCGCGGACGTCCGCGCCGGATCGAGGTGGCCGCCTAGGCAGTCCCGCCGAGCTCAGCCCGGCCGGGCGCAAGCTCAGCCGGGCTGGGCGCGGCGGGCCCGCAGGTTCCTGTTCTTGATCCGGTTGCCGCACGAAGCCATGTCGCACCAGGCGCCCACGCCGGGGCGCGACCGGTCGTAGAAGGCCCACCGGCAGTCGGGGTTCCCGCACAGCTTGAGCCGGCTCCAGCTGCCGTCGGCCTGCGCGTCGCGGATGATGAGCAGCAGCCCGAGCAGCCCGTCGGCCAGCCTGGCAGCCGGGGGGACCGGCCCCAGCCGTACCTGGCCGGACGCGTCGATCTCCAGCCGGGGGCGGGACTGGCTCAGGACCTGCTCCAGCGGCGCCAGGTCGCCGTCGGTCAGCGGGCCGGTTCCGGTGTTGGACCCGATCAGCGCCCGGATGCTCGCCCTGACCTCGCGGGCGAGCCGGAGGTCAGCGGTGAAGTCCGGGCCGGGCGGCCCCGGATCCGGCGCGCGCAGGCCGGCCTCGACCAGCCAGGCGCGGGCCTCCTCGTCACGGGCGAACATGTCGGTACGCAGGTCCAGGTCGAGCGTGTCGACGAACGCCTGCACCAGCAGCAGCGGCATCGGCGCCGGCTTGTCCTCGATATGGGAGGCCCACGAGGCCAGGGTCATGCCGTTCAGGCTAACCGTGATGATCACCGCCTCTCTCGTGACTGCTTAATTAACTTTACAGGTAATGCATGACCAGTATAATACATCTACAGGTCACAAATCGGAGGTGACGCACGATGCACGTCCTGGTTGACGATGATCTGGGCCGTCTGGTGCTGCGGCGGGTATGGCCCTGGCAGCGGATGCTGGCCTGCAGCCGCGCGGGGCGGCTCGACCGCGAGCTCGCCGCGGGCACCAGCCCGGAGGCCAGCGCCGTCCTGGCCGCCCGGGCCGCCCGGCTGACGTCCACGGAGTTCCGCCGCGACCTGGCGGCCAGCCTGCGCCGGATGCTGGTGGCGGCCGGCCAGCCCGCCCGGGCCGTTGCCGCGCAGCGTCCTGGGCTGGGCGGGGCGCGCCCGCTGCGGGTCCCGGTCCGCACGCCGCGGATCAGCCAGACCGCTCCGCGGCTGGCCGAGCTGGCCAGCCGGCTGCTCGAGCCCGGGCCGGTGCCGGTGCGCGGGGTGGCCATGGTGACCCTGCTGCTGACCGACGGCACCGGTCCGCTGTACCGGGAGGCATCCCGGGCTGACCTGGGCGCCATCGCGGACCGGGCGGCGCTCGCGCTGATCTGGTAGCCGTCCTACCGCCCGAGATAGGCGCGCTTGAGCTCCTCGTTGCTGAGCAGCTCGGCGGCCGGGCCCTCGAGCACGATCTCCCCGGTGGACAGGACGTAGCCGCGGTCGGCGATGGACAGCGCCATCGCGGCGTTCTGCTCGACCATCAGGACCGCCACGCCGCTGGCGTGGATGGTCTTGATGATCTCGAAGTTCTGCTGGACCAGCGCGGGCGACAGGCCCATCGACGGCTCGTCCATCAGCAGCAGCCGGGGGTGCGACATCAGGGCCCGGCCCATCGCCACCATCTGCTGCTCGCCGCCCGACAGCGTGCCCGCCAGCTGGCTGCGCCGTTCGTGCAGGCGCGGGAACAGCGCGTGCACCTTGTCGAAGTCCTCGGTCAGCGATTCGCCCTTGCGCAGCACGGCGCCCAGCTCCAGGTTCTCCCGCACCGTCAGCTGGCCGAACAGCCGGCGGTTCTCCGGCACGATGGCGATCCCGGCGGCGATGCGCTGCGGCACCGGCCACTGGGTCACGTCCTGCCCGCCGATCAGCACCCGGCCCGAACGCGGCCGGACGATCCCCAGGATGGTCTTCAGCGTGGTCGACTTGCCGGAGGCGTTCCCGCCCAGCAGGCAGACCAGCTCGCCGTCGGCGACCTGCAGCGAGACCCCCTCCAGGATCCGCATCTGCCCGTAGTAGGTGGTCACCTGGTCGAGCTTGAGCAGGATCCCCGGCTCCGGTGCCGCGGTCATTCCGCCTCCGAAAGGGCCTCGGGATCGCGGCCCAGGTAGGCCTCGACGACTGCGGGATGGTTGGCTACCGCGTCGAAGCCGCCCTCGGCGATCTTGACGCCGTGGTCAAGCGCCACCACGCGGTCCGAGCAGCCGGCCACCACGTGCATGTCGTGCTCGATGACCAGGATCGCCACGCCGCGTTCGTCCCGGAGCCGCCCGATCAGCTCGGTTATCTCGTGCGTCTCGGCCGGGTTCATCCCGGCGGCGGGCTCGTCGAGCAGCAGCATCCGGGGCCTGGTGGCCAGCGCCCGGGCGATCTCCAGCCGCCGTCGGTTCGCGTACGACAGCGAGTACGCGGGCTGGTCCCAGCGGTACCCGGCCAGCCGCTGGCCGAAGAAGGACAACACGTCCTCGGCCAGCGCGCGGACCTCGCGCTCCTCACGCCGGGCCCGGGGCAGCCGCAGGATCGATTCCCAGGCCAGTGCCTTGGTCTCGCCGTAGGTGGCCGCCATCACGTTCTCGAGCACGGACATGTTCAGGAACAGCCGCAGGCTCTGGAACGTGCGGGCGATCCCCAGCCGCGCGATGACGTGCGGCGCCTTGCCCGCGATCGACTCACCCGCGAACCTGACGTCCCCGCCGTTCGGCTGGTACACGCCGGTGATCACGTTGAAGACCGTGGTCTTGCCCGCCCCGTTGGGCCCGATCACGCTCACGACCTCCCGGTCGGCGACCCGCAGGTCCAGGTCGGACAGGGCCCGCAGGCCGCCGAAGGACAGCGAGAGCCGGTCGAGCTCCAGCACCGGCGCGGCACCGGGCGACGGCACCGCACCCTCAGCCGCGTCCGGGCTGGCGGGCTCGGCGCTCACGTCAGGGCCTCCACGCGCCGCTGCCCCAGCAGCCCCTGCGGCCGGGCGATCATCATTACGATCAGGATCGCTCCGATCATCAGCTGCCGGGTGATCGACGGCTCCACGACCAGCCTGGTCTCCCACACGAACGAGGCCAGGTAGATGGTCGGCACCAGCAGGATGGTCCGCCAGCGGTTGCCGACCTGCACCAGCGTGATCAGCAGGCAGATCAGCGCGACGAACCCCCAGTTCCCCGGTGTCTGCGGGTTGGCCGGGACGATCACCCAGTCGCGCAGCGCGTCGGCGATCCAGCCGCCCGACTGCGGCCCGCTCGCGACCGCGCTCGCCGATATCGCCTTGGCGATGGCGTGCGCCGCGAAGCCGAACGCCACGGTGGCGGCCAGCACCGCGGCCAGCCTCCGCCACGGGCGCAGCCTGGCCAGCAGGGTCAGCACGATCAGTCCGTAGAACAGGTAGCCGGCCTCGGTGGGGCTGCGCAGCAGCCCGTCGTAGATGATCATGACCACCAGGGCACCCAGGGCGGCGCCGGCGATGCTGCCCGTGCCGCCGAGCACGAGCCCGGCATAGACCAGGATGAGGATCGGCGTGTCGAAGTCGGTCGGGAACACGTTGGCCTGCTGGGCGGCGTAGATGGTGCCGGCCAGCGCGGCGACCACAGCGCCGGCCGCGAACGCGGCCAGCTTGACCCGGTTGACCGGGATCGTCATCGAGGCCGCCGCCAGCGGGTCCTCGCGGACCGCGCGCCAGGCCCGCCCGGTGCGCGACTTCTCCACCAGCCGCAGCACCGCCATGACCACGACCAGGATGATCACCAGCAGGTAGTAGTAGCCGAAGTTGCTCGTGAGCTGCCACCCGAACGCCCTGATCGGGTCGATCCCGACGATCCCGTCCGGCCCGCCGAGCTTGCTCGGGGCCACGTTGTTGGTGAACTCCACGAACGCCTCGCCGAAGAACAGCGTGACGATGGCCAGGTAGTCGCCGATCAGCCGCCGGGACGGGAGCCCGACGCCCACCCCCAGGAGGGCCGCAGTGACCATCACGATCGGCAGCGACAGGTAGGCAGGCAGGTGGATGCCCGTGGTGGCGATCTGGGCCGAGGACAGCAGCGCGAACCCGTACGCGCCGAAGCCGAAGAAGGCGATGTAGCCGAGGTCGAGCATCCCGGCCCAGCCCACCGCGATGTTCAGCCCGACGGCCAGCAAGGCGATGGTGAGCGAGTCGATCCCGACCTGCAGCTGGAAGCCGGACAGGCCGAGGGTTGGCAGCAGGGCCCCGGCCAGCCCGGCGATCGCCAGCCGGGGCCACCAGCCGACCCGCTCGCCGGCCCGCTGGGCATCGCCCAGCCAGGACGGCAGGTACTCGCGCCGGTGCGCCTGCCTGGCCACCCACTCGTCGGCGCCGACCTGGGGCCCGGCCGCCGGGGGAAGCTGCGGATCGAGGCTCACGCGCGCATCACACCTTCTGCAGCTGCGCCTGGCCGAGCAGCCCGCTCGGCCGGACCAGCATCACGACGATCAGGAGCCCGAACACGATCAGGTTGGTGAAGGTGGAGGAGATGTAGCCGGTGACGAACGATTCCGCGAGGCCGATCACCAGGCCGCCGAGCATCGCGCCTGGTATGGAGCCGATCCCGCCGACCACGGCCGCGGTGAACGCCTTGAGCCCGACGATGAACCCGATGGTGGACGTCACGGTGTTGAACAGTAGTCCGCCCATCACGCCCGCGATGCCCGCGAGCGCCGAGCCGAGAAGGAACGTGGCCGTGATGACGAAGTTCACGTTGATCCCCAGCATCTCCGCGGCCTCACGGTCGGCCGCGACCGCCCGCATCTGCTTGCCCAGCCTGGTCCGGTTGACCAAGATCCGCAATCCGGTCATCAGCACGAGGCCCAGCACCAGGACCAGGATCTGCACACTGTCGATGGTGACCGAACCGATCCGGATGCCGCTGGACAGCGAGATGAACTCCGAGGTGTTATAGACCCGGAACTGGGCGCCGAACAGCAGCAGGGCCGAGCTCTCCAGGAAGAACGAGACGCCGATCGCGGTGATCAGCGGCGCGATCCGCGGCGCGTCCCGCAGCGGCCGGTAGGCGAACCGCTCGATCGCCACGCCCAGGCCGCCGACCAGGCCCGCCGCCACCACGAACATGATCACCAGCAGCAGTGGCACCGCGATGCTCAGGTCGGCCGCGCCGCCGAAGAACTGGATGATGAAGAAGCCGATGTACGCCCCGACCATGTACAGGTCGCCGTGCGCGAAGTTGAGCAGCTTCAGCACCCCGTACACCATCGAGAAGCCCAGCGCGACCAGCGAATAGAGCGCACCCGTGGTGATGCCGTTCACCAGTTCCTGAAAGAAGAAGCTCATCCGGGGCGGCTCCCGCCGGTCACGGTGATCCGCCGGGCCGGCTCAGGGCCGGCCCGGCGGATCAACTGGCTTGACCCTAGCTGGGGATCAGGTTGTACTTGCCCGTCGAGTTGATCTTGAACAGGAAGAACTTGCCGTTGACCAGGTCGCCGTGCGAGTCGAAGGAGATCGGCTGGCCCAGGATCGAGGTCGGCTCGTTAGTCTGCTTGATGGCGGCCAGCACGTTGGCGCGGGTCGGGGTCTGCCCCGCCTTGCACACTGAGGCGATGGCCTCGTCGATCACGTGGGTGGCCGCGAACACCGGCGGGCCGAAGGTGCCGAACGACCCGTACTTGGCCTGGGCGGCCGCGGCGATCGCAGCGTCCGCCGGGATGCCGGTGATGTCCGGTCCGAACGAGGATACGTACGAGCCCGAGATGGTGAACGTGCCCGGCGAGAACAGGCCGTCCGTGCCGAAGATCACCGCGGTCTTGTGCTCCTGGGCCAGGTCGCGGCCGAACTGCTGGGCGTTGGCGGCGATCTGCCAGGGCAGGACCACTATCGAGTCGGCGGATGTGACCTTGGCCACCAGCGAGGAGAAGTCGGTGACCTTCTGCGAGACCGACTCGTGGTCGACCTTGATCCCGGCCGCCTGGAAGATCGGCAGCATGGCG
>Ga0210395_10003623_pt1 | contig 11830 bp, 9 predicted proteins | sample IncBWH4OmetaG_FD_150861 | JGI IMG/M metagenome (GOLD analysis project Ga0210395, IMG submission 150861) | Forest soil microbial communities from Barre Woods Harvard Forest LTER site, Petersham, Massachusetts, United States - Inc-BW-H-4-O ...
CCTGCGGCTCTGGCGCACGTTTCCCCGGATAGCAAGCCCTGCCCAGGCGTCGTTTCCGATAGTGCTGAAGATTTGACCGGCCATGACCGGTTAAGTCTTCAGCACTACGTTCTATCGGGCTCCCGGCGCAGGCGACGCTGTTGCCAGTGGGGCTGAAGTCGCCCGCGGGGCAAGGACCGACCCGCCCGTCCGTGCCGCCGAGCTAGTGGTCCCCGCTACCGGGCGGCCCGTGGTGGCCGTAACGCAAGACTCGACGCCGCGCCGCGCGAAACCGGGCGTGGCCCGCCCTCCGTGTCGGGCATCCTCTCGCCGACAAGTTCTCGGCACCTATCGGAAGGACGGGGAGTATGCGAACATCCCTGCATGATGCTTGGTGACCTGTTCGAAAGTCCTTTAAGATCCTGATGTCTCGGCCATGATCATTCTGCTAATCGCGGTGATCTTCGTACGCATCTACAGCCGAGGACGCCGGTAATCGGCAAAGACGCAGACCACCAAGGCTGACCACAACAGCATCCGGTCTTGGCGGACGGAAGCGGCCGGGAATTGACGACAGGCCAGATAAACGACGCTCTTGCTCGTCAGTTAGGCGTGCGGCGGGCCCGGTGTCATACTGAGGGCGCAACACACATCGTGAGAACTGGGGGAAACTGATGTCGTTCCCGATAATAGGCCCAAACCCCGGAGCTGCGACAGAGTCCGGCATTCAAGGCGCAGATTTCACCGATAGCCGCAACGCCACCGGGGAAGATGCCTTCAGCCACGCACCGGGCGGGCGGATCTGCAAGACCTGCGATCGACCGATCGAGGACCGCCAGGCCGCACGCCGCAGGGGAGCCGAGGACTGGGTACACGACGTCTGTCCTGTTGTGACCGACTGATCCCATAAGCTGCGCACGCGCAGGTCGGAGCCGAGCGGGAAACGAGCTCCTAAGCAGTAGGTCCCCGCGTTCGAGTCGCGATCGCGGCGTGTTGTTCGCTGTCAACCAGCGCTTGACAGTGTTTCGACTGGCAGATGCGACTTCGTACAGCAGCGAGGTATAGCAACCGATGCTCGCTACGACTGTCCTGGGCAGACATCCCTACACGCACTACGCTGCACCCCGAACGGCGAGCAGGGTCGGGGCTGACAGTTCGGGACGAAGAGGCCGCCGGTTCAAATCTGGCCACCCCCAAGTGCCGTGCCTCCCGGGTGCCAGAACGGAGCGGTAGCCGCAGACTTCGAGCGGTCTCCAGACGATGACAACCAATGTTAACCTGCTCATCGCAGGAAGGTAATATTCATTGCACTTTTATTCGAGATTGCATACTCTTGTCAATGTCGGATCGAAAACTGGCTCTGTCTCACATCTCGTCGACGATGACGTAAAGGTCACGTACTAGCAACTCCCAGCACGGGCAAGCGCCCTCGCGGACGTTGGCCCCAGCAGATGAATGTCCCGTTCAGCTTGCTATTGGCAGCTGAACGGGCCATTCATCCGGGCACGGTAGCTGCCGGCAAGGACGTATATCCGGACATAGCCCGCAAATCGGTCGGCCAACTAGCTCCCTCTGCCGTCGTTACCATCACGAGACTTGCATCAGAGCCATTTTTCACCCCTTGCCGACAACTCTGCTGCCTAGCCGTCCGACTCGGTGGCCGCACAGGTGCGGGGCCTTGCCTGCGCGAACACCTTGAAGGGAACGCCAATGCTCGCCCCCGTGCGCGCGACAGTCACAGTAGCCATACTGCCGGTGCTGCTGGCGGTGCTGTTGGCGGGCTGCGGCGGGAACGCCGCGAAAGCTCCCAGCGCTAACCCTGTAAAGGCGCCCAGCGCTGCCCTGATTGCTCGGCAGACGCAAAACGCGATCAGGGACGCCACGAGTGTGCATATTGATGGCAGCGTCACGCGCAACGGGCTGGAAGTCTTCTTGGATGTCAGCCTGGAGCGGCCTGATCGCGCGGAAGGCGTCATCCTGACCGCCCCGCCAAGCGAGGTCCAATCCGAAGCCAGCGGGGTGGACATCCTCACGATCGACAGCGATCATGTCTATTTCGAGGTGACCCCCACGTCGCTGAAGCTCTTCAAGGCGCGTGCTTCGCTGTGCCGCACCGAGTGCGGCAAATTCGTGCTGCTCCCGGCCAAGCAGGCCGAGTCGATGAGCAGCAGTTTCACCATGGCTGGCGTCCTGGGCGGCTTCACTGGCAGCTCGCCCGCCTTCACCATGCGAGGCACGGCCATCGTGCACGGGGTGCGGGTCAGGATCCTGCGAGCTGCCGGCACCACGATGGATGTCGCAGCCGTGGGTACGCCGTTCCCTGTCGTCGTTGATGAGTCGGGGAGCTTCGGCATCGGCGAATTGACATTCACCCAATGGAATGCGGTGCCAGCCATCACGGCCCCACCGCCCGGCCAGGTGGTCAGCATGAGCAGCCTGACGGGCTAAGCCGCGGTCAGACGTGCTCGGTGGCCAGCTTGGCACTGAAGCCGAGCAGCACTGCCCCGGTGGTGGCGTCCAGGCCGCGGCGGACACGGCGGCGCATCAGCAGGCGTTTGGCCCGGTTCAGCCCGGCGATGAGGATGAGCAGATAGCCGAGGCCGAGCACGGCGTGGCTCCAGGCCAGCGCCAGCAGCCAGCCTAGGCTCGCTCCTGGGGTCAGAAACTGCGGCAGCACCGCGAGGTAGAACACCAGCACCTTGGGGTTGGTGATGTTGGAGAGGAACCCCTGCCGCCACCCAACCGCGCCCTGCCTGGTCACGCCCGGCTCCTCACCGTTCAGCGGCACGTACTGCCCCCGCACAGCCGAACGGATCGCCTGCACACCCAGGAACAGCAGGTAGGCGACGCCGGCCCACTTGATCGCCTGGAACGCTGGCTGAGCCCTCACGATCAGCGCGCCTAGCCCGCAGGCCGCGGCCGAGCCCTGGACGAAGTTAGAGCTGAAGACGCCCAGCGCCGTCCACCTCCCCCGCCTGCGCCCTCCGGCCAGTGTGTTCTTGGTGACGACAGCGAAGTCCGGTCCGGGGATGAGGATGAGCACCACTGCGACGGCCAGGAACTCACCGTACTTCGACCATGACATGGGTCTCATGCTAGGGTCCGAGGCCCGGGATCTGTGGGCTCAGAAGTCAGTACAAATCACAGAGATGCTGTCACGCAACGCACTTGACGGTAAAAAACTTGTTAAGACGGTACTCCGCGGTTAACGATCAAGCGTCCACCTGAGTAGGGAATCATGCATCTGCCGGCCCGCTGGCGCGCAGTTTCTCCCCTTCGCGTCAGGCCTCGGGACATGGAGAGGAGGTGGGAGCGGCGTGGGTCTTTACGGCGTTCACTTCATCAGCGTTGCTGTGCTCGGCGCGGGATTGCTCACACTCTGGGTGCTGGTTTCCGGCTACAGCATCAGGGACCTGTCGGCGAGAGCGATCTGCAGCCTCTCCGGTCACCTCCGCGCCCGTCCGGAGCCGTGGATGGAGTCCGCGCTGCGCAGGGCCTTCGCGGAGTTCGACCGCGAGCTGACGGTCATCCTGCGCGACAGCGGCAACCCCTAACTCGTCCGGCGACACGCCGACCACGTCACGCCGGGTGTCGTTCAATCTGCGGCAATCGACCGGCAACCCCCGCGTGTTACCGTCCGTGATTGCGACTACCGCGCTGACGCCACCGAGGATTCTCATGAGGAGTCCGTAACGGAAGGGGCCGCTGCATGAGGCTGACGGTAATCGGTTGCGGACACCTGGGGGCGACCCACGCTGCCTGCATGGCCGCGATCGGCCACGACGTGCTCGGCGTCGAAATCGACGAGGACAGGGCCGACCTGCTGAACAGCGGCCGCGCCTGGTTCCTTGAGCCCGGTCTCGACGCCCTGCTCACCCGTCACACCCAAAACGGCAGGCTAAGGTTCACCACCAGCTTCGCGGAGGCGGCCGCGTTCGCCACCGTGCACTTCCTCGCCGTGGGCACGCCGAGCCTGCCCGGTGGCGACGGATACGACCTGTCGCAGGTAGCCGGGGCGATCGCCGCTCTCGCACCGCACCTGACCACACCGGCCGTCGTCATCGGCAAGTCGACGGTTCCGCCTGGCACCACCGGCTATCTGGCACGTGAACTGCGGGAAAGCGCGCCGGCCGGCGACGCGGTCGAGGTGGCGTGGAACCCGGAGTTCCTCCGGGAAGGGCATGCCGTCGCGGACACGCTCCGGCCGGACCGGATCGTCGTCGGCGTGCCGAGTATGGCGGCCGAGGCGACGGTGCGCGAACTGTACCGGCCGTTGACGGAGGCCGGGGTGCCGCTCATGGTCACCGACGAGGTCACCTCGGAGCTCGTGAAGGGCGCGGCGAACGCGTTTCTGGCCATGAAGGTGTCCTTCATCAACGCCATGTCCGACGTCTGCCGCGGGACAGGCGCCAACGTCGCGGTGCTCGCCGATGCGCTTGGCATGGATCAGCGGATCGGCCGTCCGTTCCTCACGGCCGGACTCGGCTACGGCGGAGGATGCCTGCCGAAGGATGTCCGCGGGCTGGCGGCGTTCGCCACTTCGACCGGCGCCAAGGGAGCCGCCGACCTGCTGTCCGTGGTCGACGGGATCAACTCGGCCCGCCGCGAGCAGGTCGTGGATCTGGTGCGCGGCCTGCTTGGCGAGCTGTCAGACAAGCGGATCGCGCTCTGGGGCGCCGCGTTCAAGCCGGGCACCGACGATGTCCGCGACTCACCCGGCCTTGACGTCGCGGACCGGCTCGCCCGGCTGGGCGCCGAAGTAGTCGTCTACGACCCGCAGGCAACCGGCAACGCCCTTGTGACGTTCCCGCACCTGCGCTATGGCGACAGCGCCGTGGCCGCGGCGTGGCAGGCAGACGCCGTGCTCGTCACCACGGCCTGGCCGGAGTTCGCCGCGATGGACACCGCCGCGACCACCAGCGCGGTACGTGACCGGCTGCTGATCGACGCGTGCCAGGCGACCAAACCCTCGCTGTGGCGGGCCGCTGGCTGGACCGTGGCCGCCCCGTTCCCGACCCCCGATTATCCCGAACGGTCTCCGGTTACCTCTGACACCGCATCTGGTTCGCGTCAGGCTGGCTAGCCTGCGGTGATGGAGCGGCGGCCGCCGCCAAGCAGGCTGGTGCGCACCGTGGGCTGTGGCAACGGTATCGGGCCGGTCGGCGGGGCGCCCTTGCGAGCCCCCTGCTTCTTCGGGTCAGCGGCGAGCCGCAGCGCCAGCGCCGGGCACATGTCCACGGCCTGCTGTGCGTCCTTTTCCAGCCAGGGCGGTACCGGGATCGGCATGACGACCGGGTAGCCCGTCTTGTCCAGGTGGATGAGCTCGGGCACCAGATGCGCGCACAGGCCATGACCCTCGCACCGCACCCAGTCCACCACGAGCTGTTTGGCCTCGGCTACCTCAGGGCCGTCAGGGAGCGGCAGCACGCCGCGGACGGGACGGCCGCAGGTGGAGTGGAAGACATGTGCGGCCAGGTCTTCGGTGAAAACCTCGAGGGCGGAGAGCACGAACCTCGTGGTGCCGTCCGGGTGAGAGCAGGCGCCTCGTCCGTTGACGGTGACGGCCGCGCGCCGGGCCACATCGAGTGCCTCGATCCCGCCGGATCCGTCGACGATCGCGGCGAGCGCCCGCGCGATGGAAGGCAGGCCGAGCTTGCACGGCCCGCACTGCCCCGCTGACTCTCCGGCCAGGTAGTTCGCGATGCGCGACACCTCGCCAAGCGGGCATGTGCCGTCACCGAGGGGCAGCACGATGCCCGCACCGAAAGTGCCGCCGGCCGCGGCCATCCCTTCCCGGCCGACCGGGACCTGATAGGCGGCCTCGGCGTCCAGCCACATGCCGTGGTAGCCGCCGACGAGCACTCCGTCGCCCGCGGGTGCCTGGCAGATGTCAAGCACCGCGCCAAGCGGCACACCGGTCGGGCACTCGACCACCGCGGGATGCTTGGCGGACCCGCCAACGCTGAGCAGAACGGTTCCCGGTTCCTCCGGAACACCTACCGACGCGAACCGGTCCGAGCCGAGCAGGGCGAGCACCGCGACCTGCGCGAACGTCGAAGCATTCGACAGCATCGTGGGCAGGTCGCCGACCCCGCGCTCGGCGGCCAGCGTCTTGCGGCCGGGCGGGACCGGCTTCTTGCCGTTGATCCCGCGGACCAGGGCGCCGGACTCGCCTGAGATAAACCGCTCCGGCTGCTGGACGACGCGGACCATTTTCCGCAGCCCCGGTTCCGCGGCGATCGCCGCCTCGATCGACCGGTTGGCGAGTTCGTTGCTCGTCACGCCGATGATGATCTCCTCGGCGTCGATCGCCTCGGCGACAAGCGCCGCGCCGCTCAGGATCAGGTATGGCGACCTGACCATGAGCATCTTGTCTTTGAACGAGCCGGGCTCGCCCTCGGTTGCATTGACCACGACGATCGTCGGCTGGTCGGTCTTCTTCGCCGTGTCGACGACCGCCTGGAGCTTGCGGGCGAACGGGAAGGCAGCGCCGCCCTGGCCGCGCAGGTCGACCTGGGAGGCCATCGCGATGAGCTCGTCGGCCGACATCCTCGGCAGCGGCCCGAAGATCTCGTTGTGCGCCTCGAGGTCAATCCGAGTCATCCGGTCCAGGCCGGCCGTCATCCGGGCGGCACCGATCCGCATGATCGTCGGCACGTCGAGTTCGGCAGCGGAACCCAGGCTCATCGCAGGTCTTCACCACCGCGGAAACGACCAGTGGGACCGCGGTACCCGGGCATTCCTGGCCCCGGCTCGCGGAACCTGAAGCCGGGATCTGGCTCGGCCACCCCGCCTTCCCACGGCGGCTGCCCGAACTCCGGCTGGCCGTACTCCGGCTGGCCGTAGTCCAACTGGCCGTAATCCGGCTGGCCGTACTCCGGCTGCCCGTAGTCCAACTGGCCGTAATCCGGCTGGCCGGACTCAGGGCCCCCGGTTCCCGCCGAGCCGCCCCAGCCAACCCCGCCGTCCCAGCCCGCAGTGTTGGCCCACCCGGGGGTGTCGGCCCAGCCCGTGGCGTCGGCCCAGCCGGAAGACCCGTCCCAGCCCGGTGCCTCGGGCCAGCCCGGCGCCGTCGGCCGACCCTGCCCGTGGGCATTCCGGCCGGCTGGCCGGCCGTTGCCCGGACGGACACCCTGCTGACCATCGCGGGGCCGGCCATCGCGGGCCTGGCTATCGCGGACTCCGGGGGGCGCGGGTGAGCCGCGCCGAGGCCGCTGGCCACCCGCGCTAGGCATCGGCCCGGAGGCCGCCCGTGGCATCGGCCCGCTCTGGGCGCGGGGCATGGGCCCGGTTGCTGCCCGCGGCATGGGACCGGTATTGGCCCGTGGCGTGGGACCGCCGTTCACGCGCGGCATGGGGCCGCTGTTGGCCCGTGGGAGGGGGCCGCCGTTCACCCGCGGCATGGGGCCGCTGTTCGCCCGTGGGAGGGGGCCGCTGTTCACCCGCGGCATTGGTCCTGTCCCCCTGCCGATGGCGGGGTTGCCTGGCACTCGGGGCATCGGCCCGGAGGCCGCTCCCGGCCTTGGGGCCGCCCCATGTCCTGGCACCGGCCCTCCCGGCACCCGCGGCATCGGGCCGGTCCTCGCCCGCGGTAGCGGGCCGCTGTTCGCGCGCGGCAGCGGACCGGTGTTCACCCGCGGTAGCGGACCGGAGTTCGCGCGCGGCAGCGCCCCGGCGTTCGCCCGCGGCAGCGGGCCGGTGCTGCTTTCCCTGGGGGCTCCCAGGTACCTGGGCGGGCCCTCGTATCCCGGTTCGTAGAACGGCTGGCGATCGTCGTCGAGCTCGTACGGCCCGGGCGGCGGCGGCAGCGCCGCGTACGCCGGCGTCGGTACCGCCATCGGGCTCGCGGTCCACCCATCGGTCGGGGCACCGAGGATAGCGTGCGGCGCCGATGGTTCGAGGACTGACGCCGACGTGGCGGCGCGCACGATGCCGAGCTGCGCGAACATGGCGGCCGCGCGCATCGGGGCGGAACCGGAATTCGCCGATTCCGGTACCGGCGGCGCGCTAAGGGATTCCTTGGGGCGCAGCGAGTTGGCCAGTATCCGCACCGCGAGCCCGAGCGCCACCAGGGCGACGACGAATCCATAGCTCCAGTCCACGTAGGGCTTGCCGGGACGGCCCGCGAGCAGGCCATGCCAGACGCCGAACACGAAGGCTACGTAGGCCGTGTAGTGGATCGCCCGCCAGCGCCAGGCCGCGCCATGCGCGGTGAACCGCTTTCGCAGAATCCCCGTTATTACAAGAAGCAACACGAGATCTGAGGCGATGGTGCCAAGGCCTATGTAGAAGGTGCGGAACGGCGACAGGAACGGCACGAAAGCGTCCAGCACGTGCACGCGCTGGGCCAGGATCTCGGTGACGATGTGGATGATGAGGAAGGCTACGGCGCCGAAGGAAGCTGCGCGATGAGCCGATTGAACAAAGATCCGGTGACCCGGTTGCAGGATCATGCGGTCCGTGGCGATCAGCCCGAGCGACACGGACGCGCACAACCCGATCAGCGCGAAAACGCCGGCGTAAAAAAGCATGAAGCGCTGGGTAGCCGCGTCGATGACGTGCCCTGTGCTGGTCAGCGCGAGGAACGCGACGATGGCCACCACGGCAGCGATGGCGATGCCGTAGATCTTGGTCGCGTGCTCGGCGGTTGGGCCGCCAGAGATCGGGCGGGCTTGCTCACGGCCGCGGGGACGGCTGCGAGTCGATGCCACGGGCTACCTCCTCCAGAGTCGCTAAGAAGCAATTCTGTGTAGTTCGTAACTCCGGCGCGTGCCCGCCACCGCGTCGGCCACCTGCCTGCCAGGCGTCCGACTATATCAGCGCCGATAACCGTTAGGACACGAAACGATATACATTGTCCATCGCTTGGCCTGTTTTCGAATTTTATTCGGTACCAGCGGCGCAGCTACTCCGTCACGCCGCGCTACCGTGACTCCTTTATACCGTGAGCGGCAGGCCGATATCTGTCGAATTGCGAACCGCAGTGCTTACGTCCTGATAAACCGGACATCCATTATGAAACAGGCAGATAGCTCCGGTCGCCGATATCGGCAGACGGCGCAGCGCGGCGGCGCTCTGGCTCCCTCAAGGACAGTTCGACCGCCACCAGCTCGGCGATCTGCGCGGTGTTGAGCGCGGCCCCCTTGCGGAGGTTGTCGCCGCAGACGAAGAAGTCGATGGCGTTGGGGTCGTCGAGAGACTCGCGCACCCGGCCAACCCAAGTCGGGTCGGTGCCAACCACGTCCGCCGGCGTCGGGAAGTCCCCGCGCTCCGGCTGGTCACACAGCACGACGCCTGGCGCGGCACGCAGCGTCTGCCAGGCGGCCTCCCGGCCGACCGGACGGGAGAACACGGCGTGCACCGCGACGGAGTGAGTGGTGACGACGGGGACCCGCACGCAGGTCGCGGAGACCCGCAGCGACGGCAGCCCCAGGATCTTGCGCGCCTCATTACGGATCTTGAGCTCCTCGGACGTCCAGCCCTCGTCCTTGAGCGACCCGGCCCACGGCACGACGTTCAGCGCGAGCGGGGCGGGGAATGGCCCGAGGTCGCCGACGACGCCGCGCAGGTCCCCGGCCCGCTGACCAAGCGACCTCGTTCCGGAGACCTTGTCCAGCTGCGCGTACAGCGTGTCGATGCCAGCCTGCCCGGCACCCGACGCCGCCTGGTAGGAGGCGACGACAAGCTCCTCGAGGCCGAAGTCCGCGTGCAGCGCACCAACCGCGACGATCAGCGACAACGTCGTGCAGTTCGGGTTCGCGATGACACCCTTCGGCCGCCTGGCCGCGTCCTGCGGGTTGACTTCCGGCACGACGAGAGGCACGTCCGGGTCCATCCGGAACGCGCCCGAGTTGTCCACCGCGACCGCGCCGCGGGCCGCGGCGACCGGCACCCAGGCGGCCGACACCTCGTCGGGCACGTCGAACATCGCCACGTCCACGCCGTCGAAGGCGTCCTCGGAGAGCGCGACGACCTCGGTTTTCTCACCACGAACCGCCAGGCGCCGCCCGGCGGACCGCGGTGAGGCGATCAGCCGGATCTCTCCCCAGACGTCCTCGCGGGTGGAAAGCAGGTCGAGCATGACAGTGCCGACCGCGCCGGTCGCGCCGACTACGGCGAGCGTGGGGCGACCGCTCATCGGCCCGACCCCCCGTACACGACGGCCTCGACCTCGTCCGCTTCCAGGTCGAACGCCTTGTGGGTGGCGTTCACCGCGGTGTCCACGTCGGCTTGGCTCACCACGACCGAGATCCGGATTTCTGACGTCGTGATCATCTGGATGTTCACGCCCGCCTCGGCGAGCGCGGCGAAGAACTTCGCGCTGACTCCCGGGTGCGAGCGCATGCCCGCCCCGATCAGCGAGACCTTGCCGATCCGGTCATTGTAGAGCAGCTCCTGGAAGCCGGACTTCTCCTGGGCGGCGCGCAGCAGGTCCAGCGCCCGCTGCCCCTCCGTGCCTGGCAGCGTGAACGAGATGTCGGTGCGGCCCGTCGCGACGGCGGACACGTTCTGCACGATCATGTCGATGTTGATGCCCGACTCGGCGATGATGCCGAAGATCCGGGCGGCCTCACCCACCCGGTCGGGCACGCCGACCACGGTGATCTTGCCCTCGCTCCGATCGTGTGCGACCCCGGAGATTATGGCCTGTTCCATGCCGGCTTCCTCCGACTCGTCCTCAGCGTGGCCGCTGACCCAGGTACCTGTCTTGTCGCTGAATGAGGACCGCACGTGGATCGGCAGCCCGTACCGGCGCGCGTACTCCACGCAGCGCGGCATCAGGACTTTCGCACCGCACGCGGCCATCTCGAGCATTTCCTCGTAGGTGATCCTGGGAATCCGGCGCGCGCTCTGCACGACCCGCGGATCCTCCGTGAACACCCCGTCCACGTCGGTGTAAATTTCGCAGACGTCCGCGCGCAGGGCCGCGGCGACCGCGACCGCCGTGGTGTCCGACCCGCCGCGCCCCAACGTAGTGATGTCCTTAGTGGTCTGTGAGACGCCCTGAAAGCCCGCCACGATCGGGATCGCACCCTCGGAAAGCGCGCTCAGAATCCGCCCCGGCGTCACGTCGATGATCCTGGCGCGGCCGTGCACCGCGTCGGTGATCACGCCGGCCTGAGATCCCGTGAACGACCGCGCCTCCATACCCAGGCTGGCGATCGCCATCGCGAGCAGCGCCATCGAGATACGCTCGCCCGCGGTCAGCAGCATGTCCAGCTCGCGCCCAGGGGGCTGGGGGCTGACCCGGTTGGCCAGGTCGATGAGCTCGTCGGTCGTGTCGCCCATCGCGGAGACGACCACGACTACCTGGTCACCGGCTTGGCGAGTGGCCACGATACGGCGCGCTACGCGCTTAATGCCATCCGCGTCGGCTACTGAGGAACCACCGTACTTCTGCACGACAAGGGCCACCGGACGCGCCGCTCCTCCCGGGATCTCTCGCGGACGCTTGAGTGTATCCGTGCCCCGGCCGGAGGCCCAATTCATATATATCCGCAGGCAGGTGAATAATCACACGTCAAGAAGGCGACGGCCCTCGAAGGCGCGGCCCAGCGTAACCTCGTCCGCGTACTCCAGATCGCCGCCCACTGGCAGTCCGCTCGCGGGCCTGGTCACGCGCAGCCCGATCGGCTTGACCAGCCGGGCCAGATAGGTGGCGGTCGCCTCGCCTTCGAGGTTCGGGTCCGTCGCGAGGATCAGCTCGGTGACGGTTCCGTCCGCCAGCCTCGCCATCAGCTCCCGGATGCGCAGGTCGTCGGGGCCGATCCCGTCTATCGGGCTGATCGCCCCGCCGAGCACGTGGTACCGACCGCGGAACTCCCGGATCTTCTCCACGGCCGCGACGTCC
>Ga0210395_10003624_pt1 | contig 11830 bp, 10 predicted proteins | sample IncBWH4OmetaG_FD_150861 | JGI IMG/M metagenome (GOLD analysis project Ga0210395, IMG submission 150861) | Forest soil microbial communities from Barre Woods Harvard Forest LTER site, Petersham, Massachusetts, United States - Inc-BW-H-4-O ...
GCGTGAGCGGGGCATGGCCACGCATTGTGCATTGTGGAAAAAGCGATTGGCCTCGCACAGGGCCCGCGATTTCCGGACTGGATTACAGCCTCCTTCGCCGACCATCCACGTCTTTCTGCCCCGCTGCTCAGTGCATCGCCTACCCTGACATGCCGTCAGCGGATGCATCCCAGCCTCCGTGTTGTCCCATCAGCGGGTCTGATCAAGGCATCAGACACCTTGCCAGAGACAGTAGCCGCCCTCATTGAGCGGTTGTATCGACCAGTATGGTACACGATATAACCGCTGACATTCCGGCTTCATCTAGGAATTTGATATGCCCAGCTCGGATGCTTTTGCCTTACGGCGTTCTGGACTGAACGAATTTCTCTTCGCCGCTGTCGGCACGGAAGCGAATGGCATGACCCTCAGCTTGGCCTCAGTATTTGCTCGGCTGGGGAACGATCCGTGGCTGGAGGCAGGCAGGTTGGCCGGGTTGCCGAAGCCAGAGGCCACCGAAAGCCTCGCGCGGATCATCGCGAACATGCCGAGCAGTGTCTGGCCGCTACAGGCGGCGACGGCAATTGCCACCCGTTTGATTGCGCTGTTGCCGACTCAGTCAGGGGAGTCGCGACGAAGTCCGTTGACATCAGCCGATGGTGCGAAAGCCGCCCGCTTTCTCATGATCGGGCTCATCCTGGTGTCTCTCGCATGCGTCATCGCCTTCCAGGCAGGCGTCTTCACGCCGGCACCAGTGCCTGATGGAAGCGGCGTTGCCAGCTTCGCGGTACCGGCCCGCTAAGGGCACCCTCCGTCGTCTTGGCCGGCGCAGGCCGGCCATCCACGTCTTACTTTGATGCAGGCAATAAAGACGTGGATGGTGGGACCAAGCTCGGCCATGACAAAGGAGCACGCCCCGTGCCCAACTCGAATTATTCATTCCGCAACAGGCCCTAACTCCCAAATGTCCAGGTCTCGTAACCGCCATCTGCGGGGCTCGATGACCGCCGCGATGGTCATTGGCCCGGCGGCCGATAGCCCCACTGCATGCCTGTGGCGTTAGGAACCAGCGGCTTCTACCGGAGCCGTCTGCCTTCACGAAGCTGCAGCACAGCCAGCCAATGTGCTGCGTGCCGACCCGGGCCGCGCACAGCCGCGAGGGGGCTACCCGTCCCGCTGCATTGATCCATGTCAATGAACCCACGGCACGTGTGGGAGACAAGACACCGCAAATTCCTGGGAGAGCCGAGCTGGCAAGGCGAACAGACCGCCGGACGAGGAACTGGGAGCAGGCGGGCGGTGATACGTCTTCTGATTATCGGGAATGCAGCTGGATGACGGCATCAGACCAAGAAACAGCCGCGGCAGCGAGGAAGACCGACCCTCGCATGACAGGCGATACACCCTTCCGGCGCGAAATCCTGGCCCTTGCTGTGGCCGTCGGCGCGACGATACTGACCGGAACGCGGTCCGTAGCGGAAGCACATGGCATGAAAAAGACCTTCACGATCTTGCACACCAACGATATGCACTCAGCCTTCATCGGCATGGGTCCGTCCTCCGACTACACGCCATTCACCCTCAACGACGACACGACCCGCGGCGGCTACGCGCGTCTCGCCGCCATGATCGCGACGAGGAAACAAGCGCGCGCGGATCAGGGTCCTGTGCTGGTGCTTGACGCGGGCGACTACAGCATGGGGACAGCTTTCGGCGCCGCCAGCCGCGAGACGGGTGGCGAGCTGCAAATCATGTCCCTGGTGGGTTATGATGCCACCACTTTCGGCAATCACGATTTCGACCTTGGACCCGAGGGTCTTGCCCAGTCGATCAGCGTGGCCGCCAAAGCCGGCCGCATTCCAGCGGTCCTTGCGGCAAACTCCAGTTTCGCGGGGACGGACGCGACACTGACGACGCTACAGCAGCTCGCCCAGGACAAGGTGATCCGCCGCTACATCGTGATCGAGCGCGGCGGCATCCGCTTCGGCCTCTTCGGGGTACTCGGCAAAGAGGCCATGATCTACACCATCGGTGCGGGAGCGGTTTCGTTTCCTGACGCCATCGAAACTGCCAAGGAAATGGTGGCGATCCTTCGCGAGACGGAGAAAGTCGACGTCGTCATCGCTCTCAGCCACGGCGGCGTGCAGAAAGGCAAGGACGGGCGCTTCACCGAAGGCGACGACGTGCTCCTGGCCAAAGCCGTGCCTGGCATCGACGTGGTGATCGGCGGCCACAGCCACACCGAACTGGATGAGGCGATCATCGTAAACGGCCGCACGCCCGTGGTGCAGACCGGATTGGAAGGGCGCAATCTCGGGGAACTGGTGGTCACCCTGGACGGCGACAGCCTGACGGTCGAATCCTACCGGCTTCATCCGATCGACGACACCATTGCCGGTGATCACGCCACCAGTGACGCGATCGAAGCGCTCAAAAAGTCGGTCACGGCGGCCGTGTTCGCGTCCCGCGGTTACAGCGTCGACCAGCCGCTTGCGGTGGTGCCGAAAGACCTGCCGAACACTTTCACCGACCTCGCGGCCGGAACGCCACTTGCCAATCTTGTCACCGACGCCTTCAGGAAAGCGACGGAAGCGGACATCGGCTTTAGCGCAAACGGGATGATCCGCGCCGGCTTGACGCGGGGCAAAACGGGCGTGCAGACGGTCTATGATGTGTTCACCGTGGCGCCGCTTGGTGCCGGCGTGGTGGACATGACGGCCGGCAGCGCGCTCGTGACCGCCTACCTCACCGGTCAGGAACTCAAGAACGTGCTTGAGTTTCTGCTTATCGACAGCCCCGCTCACCCCGGCGAGTACTTTCCTCGCGCTTCCGGAATGCGGTTCCACTACGACAAGTCGCGCCCGACGTTCGACGTTGTGACCGAGATCGAACTGGGAGACCTGGATCGCGGTTACCGCGCGATCGACATCTCGGGAAAGGATGAACGGCTGTTCAGCCTCACGTGCCCGCTGTATCTCGGCATCATCCTCGTGGCCATTCCAAAATATACCAAAGGCAAACTGACCCTCGCGCCCAAGAACAAGACGGGTCGGCCGCTCGGCTCGAGGGTCGAGGCGCTCAACGACCCTCGCATCGGCACCCCCGACCTGCTGCCGCCACCGGGCGCCACGGACAAGGCCAGCGTAGCCATGGGGACGGGGAAAGATGCTGTCCATGAGATCAAGGAATGGCAGGCAATCATGGACCACCTGCGCAGTCTGCCGGCGAAAAGCCCGGGCGAGCTTCCCATGATCCCACTCGATGAACGGGCCATGGAGGCCCGGGCGATCCGGACGGGTTGACCGCGATCAGATAGGACAAGATGACAAAAACCCCATCGAAGACACAAATCCTGCTGGCGCGCCTGGTCGTCGTTCTGATGGTCGCGTTGATCGTGCTGGGCCTGGCCTGGAACGGGTTTTCACACGAGGATCGCGTGCGTCTCTGGCAGAACATTATCGATCGCCCGGGCGGGCCCATGACGTTCCGCTTTATACTCCAACCCGCAATGGCAACTCTCGCGGCGCTGTTTGACGGCATCAAGGACGCGCGGACCGGACGCTCGCCTTATTTTTGGACTATCCTGACCAATCCCGCGGAGCGCGCCGTTCGCCTGCACGAAGGACTGATCTCGACATCCCGGATCGCGAGGCTGTGATCGTTGCGTTGTTGCTTGCCTTTATCCCGTATCTGTTGCTGCGCGGGCTCATCGCGCGACCCAGGCGGCATCCCAGCCAGTAAAGCGGTCCCCCGATCACCGAGAACCCCTCGAACTCTGTACGCTTCGGCATGATATTTGACCTCGTCACCAGCTAGCCTGCCGGAACATTTTCTTCGGACTGCGATACCAGTTCAGACAAGGCTGCGGAAAATATTCCTTGACACGCCGCGCCGTCGCATGTTCTTGTTGCGTTCATGACTGCCGCGGCCAACGCCCCTGATCCATCCACCCAGCCCAGCCGCTCAGCCAACCTGCTCGGCCTCGTCCGTAAGCTCATCGACTACGGCCGCGAACTCGCCGCCACGATCCGGCGGCGCGCCTTCGCCGACCCCGGCCCCGTCATGTCCTGCTTCGGCACCGCCGATGTCGCGCTGATCCTCGCACGCGTCTCCCGCGGCCTGCACCGCGCCAACGCGCTCGAAGCGAGACTCCTGCGCAACGCCAACCGCCTCGACGCGGCCCCTCGGGAAACTGTGTCCCGACCCGCGCCGCGCGCACCCCGGCCAGCCACCGCGCCCGCCGCCTGCGAAACCGACGCCCGTCTCGCTCATCTGCCCACTCCGGAGCAGATCGCCGCAAAAATCCGCCGCCAGCCGATCGGCGCCGTCCTAGCCGACATCTGCCGCGACCTCGGCATCCTGCCCAGCCACCCACTCTGGCGGGAACTGCAGGTCGCCATCATCAGAGAGAACGGCAACTTCGCCGGCCTGGTGAAGGACATCCTCGACCAGGCGTTTCCCATCTCCACCACGGCGCCGCCGCGCCTGACCCGGTGCCCTCCGGCGCCGCTCGCGCAATTCCCTGCCCCTGTCTGCACCGGCCCGCCCTGAACGCACATTTACTCCCCCTCCCCTTGCGGCCTTGCGGGAGGGGGTTGGGGGGAGGGGCCCGGCCCACGGGATGCCGTCAGCCAGTCAAACCAAAACCACCCTCCCATCGCGCAGCGTAACGGTACGATCCATGCGTGCCGCGAGCTCCGGATTGTGCGTGGCTATCAACGCAGCGAGATTCTCGCGCCGCACCATCACCAGCAGTTCCTCGAACACCACCGAAGCCGTCCCCACGTCGAGGTTGCCGGTCGGTTCATCGGCCAGCAGCACCTGTGGTGCGTTCGCCAGCGCACGTGCGATCGCCACCCTCTGCTGCTCACCACCGGACAGCTTTCCCGGCAGATGGCCTGCACGAGGCTCAAGCCCGAACGACGCCAGCAACGCCATCGCCCTCTCGGCGGCCATCTTGCGAGACCTGCCGGCGATCATCTGCGGCAGCACCACGTTCTCCAGCGCGGTGAACTCGCCAAGCAGATGATGGAATTGATACACGAAGCCGATCGTGTCACGCCGGATCGCCGTGCGCGCAGCATCAGGCAGCGCACCCGCATCGCGCCCTTCGACAAACACCGAGCCCCCATCCGGCATTTCCAGCAAGCCGGCGAGATGCAGCAGCGTCGATTTGCCGGCACCCGACGGCGCCACCAGTGCCACGATCTCGCCCGCGCGCAGGGTCAGGTCGGCACCGCGCAGCACCGAAAGTTCGCCGGCCTCGGTGCGAAAGGTCCGGCGCACATCGCGCAGGACGAGCGGATCACTCATGCCGCAGCGCCTCGACCGGATCGGTGCGTGCGGCGCGCCAACTGGGATACAAAGTCGCCAGCAGCGACAGCACGAGTGCCATCGCCGCCACCTGCACGACCTCATGCCAGTCGAGCCGCGCCGGCAGGTGCGTCAGATAGTACACCTCGGGATTGAACACCGACGTGCCAGTTACAGCCTCCACCCAGTGCTGGATGGTCTCGATGTTCCAGCAGAACAGCACGCCAAGCACCAAGCCGAGCAAAGTCCCAGTGAAGCCGACCGATGCACCGCACATCAGGAAGATGCGCATCACTGCGCCACGGCCGGCGCCCAGCGTGCGCAGCACGGCGATATCGCGCGTCTTGTCCTTGACCATCATGATCAGCGAGCTGATCACGTTGAACGCGGCAACCAGGATGATCAGTGTCAGGATCAGGAACATGACATTCTGTTCCACCTGCACCGCCGCGAAGAAGCTGTTGTTGCTCTGCTGCCAGTCGATGATCTGCACCTCCGTGCCACGCAATGCGTCGAAGATCGCGCGGTGCACGGCGGTGACGCGCTCGGGATCGCCCACCATCACCTCGAGCTGCGTGGCGACGTCCGGCTTCTGGAAATACACCTGCGCCGCCTCCAGCGGCAGGAACACATAGCCGCTGTCGTATTCGTTCTCGCCCACCTGGAAGATCGCGACAACCTTGTAGGCGCGCACACGAGGCACTGTGCCGAACGCGGTCGCCGCCCCTTGCGGCGAGATCAGCGTAAGGTCGGCACCGACATTGAGCGCGAAGCGTCGCGCCAGACCCACGCCAATCGCAATCGCATCGTCCCCCTTAAAGTTGTCCAAAGAGCCCGCCAGAATATGATCGCTCACCGAGCGCAGCGACTTCAGATCCGACTGACGGACGCCGCGCACGAAGCCGCCCGACGACTGGCCCTCCCCTCCGCTCAGCAGCACCTGGCCATCGACCACCGGAACCACCGAGACTACGTCCGGGATCTTACGGATCTTGCCGGCAATATCATCGAAGTTGGCAAGCCGGCCGCCGGAGCCATAGACGCCGAGATGACCGTTGAAACCGAGGATGCGCGAGAGCAGGTCCACCTTGAAACCGCCCATGACACTCATCACGATAATCAGTGTGGCGACGCCCAGAGCGATCCCGACCAGCGAGAAGATCGCGATGACCGACACGAAGCGCTCGCCTCGGCGGGCGCGCAGATAGCGGCCGGCGACCGCGCGTTCGAAGGGTCCGAACATGCGCTACGTCGCGCTGACCGTCATGGCCGGCCTTGTGCCGGCCATCCACGGCTTTCTCACCACCATCAGAGCACTCGCAGTGCTTCGTCCGGCGAAACCTCGGTGCGCTCTCCCGTCGCGCGCCGCTTCATTTCCACCTTGCCGGCCGCAGCGCCACGTGGACCGACGATGATCTGCCACGGATGACCCATCAGATCGGCATCCGCGAACTTCGCCCCGGCGCGCTCCTCGCGATCGTCGTACAGCGCAGACGACCCAAGCTGCGTGTACAGCGTTTCGCACATCGCGTCGCACGCTGCATCGCCGCGCCGCAGGTTGAGGATCGCCGCTTTGAACGGCGCGATGCTGTCCGGCCAGATGATGCCTGCGTCGTCGTGGCTCGCCTCGATCACCGCGCCAACCAGACGCGATACGCCGACGCCATAACTGCCCATTTCGGGATGCACGTGTTTCCCGTCGGCCCCGGCCACCGTGGTGTTCATCGCCTTGGTGTACTTGGTCCCGAAGTAGAAGATGTGGCCGACCTCGATGCCGCGCCCTTCCCGCCGCCGCGCAGGATCGACCTGAGCCCACTTAGCCGGATCGTGCTTCTCGTCGGTCGCTGCATACATCGACGTCATCTGCTTGAAGAACGCCTCCAGATCTTCCGCGTTGTAGTCGAACCGCGCGTTCACCCAGTCGATGTTCTCGAAATCAGAGTCATAATACACTTGGCTCTCGCCGGTCGACGCCAGGATGATGAACTCGTGGCTCAGGTCACCACCGATCGGGCCGCTGTCCGCCGCCATCGGAATTGCCTTCAGCCCCATGCGTTGGAATGTACGCATATAAGCCAACATCATCGTGCGATAGCTCACCACCGCACCGGCATAATCGAAATCGAACGAGTAAGCGTCCTTCATCAGGAATTCGCGCCCGCGCATCACACCGAAGCGCGGCCGCACCTCGTCGCGGAATTTCCATTGGATGTGATACAGGATCTGCGGCAGCTCGCGATAGGAATGCACCGACTGGCGGAACAGATCGGTGATCACCTCCTCATTGGTCGGCCCGTACAGCATGTCGCGTTCGTGCCGATCGCGGATACGCAGCATCTCCTTGCCGTAGTCGTCGTAGCGCCCGCTCTCGCGCCAAAGCTCCGCCGACTGAATCGTCGGCATCAGCACTTCCTGCGCACCCGCCGCGTCCTGCTCCTCGCGCACGATGCGCTCGATATTCCTCAACACCCGGTAGCCGAGAGGCAGCCACGCGTAGATGCCAGCCGAGGTCTGCCGCACCAGACCGGCGCGAAGCATCAGCCGGTGCGAGGCGATCTGCGCTTCGGCAGGCGTCTCCTTCATGGTCGGTATGAAGCTACGGGACAGGCGCATCGCGGGCTTGGTCCATCTGATTGCGGGGCGGCGACCGTAACCGGCGGCAGCCTCTACCGCCAGTCCGGGCACCGTTGCATCTGCCGAAAATTTTTGTGCGCCGCACAACCGGATTCGCGCAATAAAATCTCGGTCAATGATAGATTTTCGTACTTAACGACGTGACTCTTCGTTCATGAACGGTTAACAAGAGCACGGCCCGTGGCGCCTGGGGCGCGGGGCCAGGTTTGGGGAGGAAACGCCGTCACACGGCAGGTCGGAGGACCATCCTCTTCCCTGACCGTGGTGGCGGCGTCAGTCGTTCGGAGCGGCAAACCAGCCGTGCCTGAAGCTCACGTAGTCGCTGGTGATCAGCAGCCAGGCAGCAAACCAGACGACGGTGGCGACCAGCGTTGTGACGACCACCTTCATCAGCAGCCGCGGGTGCTCCGGCGCACCGCGCCAGCCGCTCTGCGCGTCAGGGTCTTCGACCGGATGCGTGCCGATCGGCAGAACCGCGAACAGCACAATCCACCAGATCAGAGTGTAAAGAACGATGCCGGTGAACCAGTTCATACACGCAGCAGATGCACATCCACCAGCGGCCGCTTCTGCAACCGCCGCCCCAGCGCGCGACGCAACGCCGCGCGTGCCGCATCGGTGAGCGCCGCATCGTCGCGGCGAAGCGAAATCGGCAGATCTTCCAATGCCTCAGCAAACTCGCTGCCGACGCGATCGAGTTCCGCATCATCGCTGTCGAACAAGCCGGGCGCACTGACGCGTGGCTCGCCGCGCAGCCGGCCATTGGCATCCACCGCGATGCTCGCCAGCACGACGCCATTGAACAGCATCCGCCGACGCGCGCTCATCACGCCGCCGCCAAACGGCGTCAGGCGATTGCCGTCCAGCACAAGCCGACCCACCGGTGCACTGTCCACCACCTGCGCCGCGTCCGGCGCGAGGCTCAGGACGTCGCCGTCTTCCAGCAGGAACGGCTTGGCCCCGGCCTCCTGCGCCAACGCGGCATGTGCCGAAAGATGCCGCCACTCGCCATGCGTCGGCACCGCGTAGCGCGGCTTCACCAGGCGATACAGCCGCCGAAGTTCATCGCGGGCCGGATGGCCGGAAACGTGGACCAGGTGGTCGACGTCCGTCATCAGATGGACACCGCGGCGCACGAGGTTGTCCTGCACGATGCCGATCGCGCGCTCGTTGCCGGGGATCACGCGCGAGGAGAACACCACGGTATCGCCATCCCCCAGCGCGACACGTGGATGCGTATCCAATGCGATGCGCGCCAGTGCGCTGCGCGGTTCACCCTGGCTGCCAGTGACCAGCATCAACAGGTTGTCGTCAGGCACATCGTCGACGTCGCTTTCCGTCAGGAAAGGCGGCAGATCACGCAGATACCCGCACTCACGCGCGGCCGCGTCCAGGTTGCGCAGCGAGCGGCCCACCAGTGCCACACTGCGGCCGGCAGCGTGCGCCGCGTGCGTCACCGATTCGATGCGCACGATGTTGGACGCGAAGCAGGTCACCGCGATGCGTCCACGCAGGTCGCGCAGCAACGCCGTGAGACTCTGCCGCACCTCGGCTTCACTGCCGGAATGGCCTTCCACCATGGCATTCGTGGAATCGCAGATCATCGCCAGCACGCCGCGGTCGCCCAGCGCTGCCAGTGCCGCCTCATCCGTCCGGGGGCCGATCAGCGGCTCGGGATCCAGTTTCCAGTCACCGGTATGCAGCAGCAAGCCATGCGGCGTATCGATCACCAGCGCCTGCGCCTCGGGAATGGAATGCGTGACGCGCAAGAACTGCAGCCGGAACGGCGCGAGCTCGATTGAGCCACCAGGCGGCACAACGTGCAGCTTCACCTGATTGAGCAACTGCACCTCGGCGAGCTTGCGGCGCAGCACTGTGGCAGTGAAGGGTGTGGCATAGACCGGGCAGCGCAGCTGCGGCCAAAGCCAGGCGACCGCGCCGACATGGTCCTCATGCGCATGGGTGATGACCAGCCCGACCAGTTGATCGCGCCGATCGGCGATGTAGCCGGGGTCGGCCATCATCACGTCCACCTCGGGGTGCGCCGCGCCGCCGAAGCCAATGCCGCAGTCCACCGCGAGCCATTTGCCGTCGCAGCGGTAAAGATTCAGATTCATCCCAATCTCGCCCGTCCCGCCCAGCGGCAGGAAGGCAAGATCACCTAGCTCAGATTCCATTCGTTGCTTTCGTCAGTCTTGTTCGATCAGACGTGATTTGTCTGGACGCAATGTGGGGGCTGGGTTGCGTTCGGCCAACATTCGCAGGCCATCCAGGGTAAGATCGGGCTCTATCTGCTCGATAACCATGGTGCCCTCAGCCACCAGGGGTGCGAGGCCACCCGTGGCGACCACCTTCATGGGCCCGCCGTACTCCGCCTTGATGCGCGCAACAAGGCCCTCGACCATGGCGACGTAACCCCAGTAAATGCCCGACTGCATGGCCGGCACCGTCTGCCGGCCGATCACCGCCTGCGGCCGCGCGATGCCGATGCGGGGAAGCTGCGCCGCGGCCTGGTGCAGCGCTTCCAGCGACAGGTTGATGCCTGGGCAGATGACACCGCCCAGATAGGCGCCGTCCTTGTCCACCACGTCGAACGTCGTGGCGGTGCCGAAATCGACGATGATCAGCGGGCCGCCGAACCGCCGGTGAGCGGCGAGCGTGTTGAGCAGACGGTCGGCGCCGACCTCGGCCGGATTGACGACACGTATGTCGAAGCCCCAGTCGAGGCTGGAGCGAGCGACCAACGGCTCAATACTGAACCAGTCGCGGCACAGACGGCGCAGGTTATAGAGCGCGGCCGGAACGACAGTGCCGATCACCGCGGCGGAAAGATCGTCACGCTTGAGACCGACATGGTCGAACAGGCTCATCAGCCAGACGCCGTATTCGTCCGACGTGCGTTGCGGATCGGTGCGGACGCGCCAGATGCCCCGCCACGCCGCGCCGTCGCGGACGGCGAAGACGACATTGGTGTTGCCGCAATCTACGACGAGAAGCATGGGCGTGCGATCCCGACCGGCGTTGCTCCTCGCAATGACAGGCTCATCCGAACAGCACCTTCGCCGCCGCCTGCGCCGCGCCAACGAACGGCGCGGGGAAGACGAAGAAGAACGTGGTGAACAGCCCGCTGGCTGCGGCGACGAATGACAGAGATGCGGGGCGCGGATCGAACGGCGCTTCAGGCGCGTCGAAATACATCACCTTCACGATGCGCAGGTAATAGTAAGCGCCCACCACGGACGTCAGGACGCCGATGACGGCGAGCGTCCACATGCCGGTCTGCACGGCGGCGAGGAACACGTACAGCTTGCCGAAGAAACCGGACAACGGCGGAATACCTGCCATTGAGAACATGAAGACCGCCATCGCCAATGCCAGCATCGGATCGGTACGGGCGAGGCCACTGAGGTCGGTGATCTCCTCCAGTGACCGGCCTCGGCGCTGCATGGCGATGATGCAGGCAAACGTGCCGGCGCTCATGAACACATAGACGATGAGATAGATCAGCACGCCGCGCACACCCTCAGGCGTGCCGGCAGCGAGGCCGATCAGCGCGTAACCCATATGGCCGATGGAGGAATACGCCATCAGCCGCTTGATGCTGCGCTGACCGATCGCGGCCAGCGAGCCAAGGATCATCGATGCTATGGACATCAGCACGATGAGGTCCTGCCAGGCAATCAGCAGATGCCCGAACGGGGTGACCATGGTCCGTAGCAACAGCGCGAATGCGGCGACCTTCGGCGCGGTGGAAAAGAATACAGTTACCGACGTGGGCGAGCCTTGGTAGACGTCGGGGGTCCACATGTGGAAGGGCACGGCAGCGATCTTGAAGGCGACGCCAACCAGCACAAAGACGATGCCGACGATCAGGCCCGGTGAGGCATTCTCGGGGCGTGTCAGC
>Ga0210395_10003625_pt1 | contig 11829 bp, 9 predicted proteins | sample IncBWH4OmetaG_FD_150861 | JGI IMG/M metagenome (GOLD analysis project Ga0210395, IMG submission 150861) | Forest soil microbial communities from Barre Woods Harvard Forest LTER site, Petersham, Massachusetts, United States - Inc-BW-H-4-O ...
CAAGAACGTGGTCGCGGCCGGCCTCGCCGAACAGTGCACCATCCAGGTTGCCTATGCGATCGGCGTTGCCGATCCGATGTCGCTCTATGTCGACACCCACGGGACCGGCAAAGCGGACGAGAAAAAGCTTGCCAAGACGCTGCAGGAGATTTTCCCGCTGCGGCCGACCAATATCCGGCGTGCGCTCAAACTCAATCGACCGATCTATAAGCGCACTGCCGCCTACGGCCATTTCGGCCGCGCCCCGGAAAAAGACGGCGGCTTCTCGTGGGAGCGCACCGATCTCGCCGACGCGCTCAAGCGCGCGCTGCGCTGATTTCGCTGACGCTGCTTCGTTCGCGATGGCCGGCCCATAGCCGTCCGACGGACGGCGTCGCTTAGCTCGCCTATGTGCCGGCCATTCGCGTCTTTGCTATACAGTTGAATAAAGACGCGGATGGCCGCGACAAGCGCGGCCATGACGACTCATGAGTCCAGAACAGCATCAGGACCGCGCCTTCTATGGCCGGCGCAAGGGGCACAAGTTGCGCCCGCACCAGGCGCGCTTGATCGAGACGCTATTGCCGCGGCTCGCCATCGATCTCAGCCGCCCTGCTCCCGCTGAGCTCGGCACGCTGTTTCCGGTTCCAGTCGACGATATTCAGCTCGAGATCGGCTTCGGCGGCGGTGAATATTTGATCGCGCAGGCGCACGCACGGCCGCGCACCGGCTTCATCGGCGTCGAGCCTTTTGTCAACGGCATGGCCAAAGCGCTCGCGGCCATCGAAAGCGGCAAGCTGCAAAACATCAGGCTGCATTTCGATGACGCCGTGAACTTGCTTGCGTGGCTGCCGCAAAACGCGTTGGCGCGTATCGACCTGATTCACCCCGATCCATGGCCGAAACGGCGGCATTGGAAACGCCGCTTCGTGCAGGACGACATGGTGTCGCGGCTCGCCCGCATCTTGCGGCCCGGCGCTGAATTCCGTTTCGTGACGGATATTGCCGATTATGCCGCCTGGACCTTGCAGCGCCTGTTGCGCTCGGCGGATTTCGAATGGACGGCGCAAGGTGCCGACGATTGGCGAAAAGCTTGGCCGGGCTTCATCCAGACGCGCTACCACGCCAAGGCCGCACGCGAAGAGCGCGCGTCGTGCTTTCTGGTTTTCCGTAAAGTTTGATCTAGCCGGCCTGCCGGACCTGCCAAAAGCGCACGACACGGCGCGCCGTCGAGGTCGATAGCCGTTCATAATTGGCGAAAGCGGTATCGAGCCCCGCCGACGCGCTTTTGACATCGGGCCGCAGCATGATGATCGCCTTCACGGTGGACCAGTTCAGGCCGATCGCCCGGCACAGGATCAGCACCGGATCGGGCCGCTCGCCGCCCAGCAGCCGGTCGGCAACATTGACCGGCACCTTGGCCAGCGTCGCCAGCGCCACCACCGTCTCTTCGAACTTGTTCTCGCTGCAGAACGCCGCCAGCGCCGCCTCGTTCAGCCTGCCAGCGCGATCGAGACTGAGCACGACACGCTGCGCGGCACCGTAGTCGCGCGGACCGACACGCGCGCCGACCTCCTTGGAGACTTTCGCCAGCACGCGGTAGATCTCCGCCTTGCCGCCGGCTGTCGCCGCGACGAGCAGACGATTGCGCACCACCTCGGTCGCTTTGGTCAGCAATTCACGGAACATCGGCTCGGGAATATCTGGCCGCAGGCCGACCTTCTCGGCCAGGATGCCGTCGTCTTCGGCGCGCCTGACGAGGCTGACAAAGCCATTCCGGGAAATCCGGGCACCGCGATTGTCGGCGACGCAACGCGCGACCTCGCGATCGCCACGCCGCACCAGCACATCCGTCACCGCCTCGCCGAGCGCCGGGCGCGCCGAGATGGCCTGCAGATGGGCCTGGCTTTTGGTTTTTGCGACACCGACGAGATCGGTTTCGGCGAGCCGCGGGGCGTATTTCAGCACCGGGCCGGCGACGGCGATATCGTCGTCGTTGGCGAGCGTGCGGAGCACCTTGACCGGCGCGTTGCCGACCGGTGCGAGATGGCGCGACAGCTCGGCGCGCGCTTTGGTCTCGATCTCCTCGATGAGCAGGCCGAAAACGTCGTCGAACACGTCGACATGCGCGTCGCTGTAGCTCTTGGCGCCATCAAGGAAAAGAGCCGTAATGCGCTGCAGCGCGTCGACGCGCTTTTCGCGCGTGCCATGTTGGATGACATCTTCCAGCTCGGGGATCAGCGAGACGATTGCACCCATTTCAGGTCTCAGTGATCAGACGTCAGGGATCAGTGCTGCGTGGTTTTTGGCGCGTAATTGATTACTGGTTACTGATTACTGAACCCTGAAGGGCTCTTGCCTTAGTCTGATAAAGCGCTATATTCCTGCGGTCCGTTATGGATACCTCATAACCGAACGGTTTTGAGAGTGGGTTCCCCCGGGACCCGCTCTTTTTTGTTACCTGAAGCCGGCTTGTCACCTGAGGGCCAAGCGGTTCACTTGCAGGACGCATGTTGCAGGAATTCAAGGCTGTAACGAGCATGAACGACGCGCCCACGACCTTTGCCGACGAGCCGCGGCTCATCACCGAGCCGGGTCGCGCCGCGCGTGTCGCCGCGCTCGCCGAGCCGGTGCTTGCCGGGCTGGGCTATCGGCTGGTGCGGGTGCGCATTTCCGGCTCCGCCGGCTGTACGGTGCAGATCATGGCCGAGCGGCCGGACGGCACCATGGCGATCGAGGATTGCGAGGCCGCATCGCGCGCGCTGTCGCCCGTGCTCGACGTCGCCGATCCGATCGAGGGAGCCTACCAGCTGGAGATTTCTTCGCCCGGCATCGATCGGCCGCTGGTGCGGCATTCGGATTTCGACCGTTATGCCGGCCATGTCGCCCAGGTGGAGATGACGGTCCCGGTCGATGGCCGGCGGCGCTTCCGCGGCCAGCTCCTCGGCACCGAGGGCGACAGCGTCCGTATCCGCCGCAGCGACGCGACGCCGGACGGCACCGACGATTTATTGCGGATCGACGATATGATGGAAGCCAAGCTGGTGCTGACCGACGCGCTGATTTCGCAATCGCTGCGGCGGAGCAAGCATGGCGAACGCGAAACGCACGGGCCGGACAACGGCAGCCACGCGCCGCAGCAAACAAGATATGAACACCAAACAAAACATGGACATCAAACAAGACATGGACATGCCGCGCTGGAACAAGACCAGCCCGCAAGCCAATTCAAGGGAGACTGACTTATGGCGACCGTAAGCGCCAATAAACTCGAACTTTTGCAGATCGCCGACGCGGTCGCCCGGGAAAAAGCCATTGATCGCAAGATCGTGCTCGGCGCCATGGAGGATGCGATCGCCAAGGCCGCCCGTTCGCGCTACGGCAGCGAGACCGAAGTGCGCGCCGAGATCGATCCGAAAAGCGGCGAGTTGCATCTGTCGCGCCACATGCTGGTGGTCGAGACCGTCGAAAATCCGGCGATGCATATCAGCCTCGAAGACGCGCGCCGGCGCCATCCCGCAGCCCAGATCGGCGATACCATCGCCGATCCGTTGCCGCCGCTCGAATACGGCCGCATCGCCGCGCAATCGGCCAAGCAGGTGATCGTGCAGAAGGTGCGCGAGGCCGAGCGCGACCGGCAATACGACGAATACAAGGATCGCATCGGCGACATCGTCAACGGCATCGTCAAGCGCGTCGAGTACGGCAACGTCGTGGTCGATCTCGGCCGCGGCGAAGCAATCGTGCGGCGCGACGAAATGCTGCCGCGCGAGGTGTTCCGCAACGGCGACCGTATCCGCGCCTACATCTACGACGTGCGGCGCGAGCAGCGCGGGCCGCAGATTTTCCTCTCGCGCACCCATCCGCAATTCATGTCGAAGCTGTTCGCCCAGGAGGTGCCGGAAATCTACGACGGCATCGTCGAGGTCAAGGCGGTGGCGCGCGATCCGGGTTCCCGCGCCAAGATCGCGGTGGTTTCGCGCGATTCATCGGTCGATCCCGTCGGCGCCTGCGTCGGCATGCGCGGTTCGCGCGTGCAGGCGGTGGTCAACGAGTTGCAGGGTGAAAAGATCGACATCATTCCGTGGTCGCAGGATATCGCGACTTTCGTCGTCAACGCGCTGGCGCCCGCCGAAGTCGCCAAGGTCGTGCTCGACGAAGAGCGCGAGCGCATCGAAGTGGTGGTGCCCGATCAGCAGCTTTCGCTCGCCATCGGAAGGCGCGGCCAGAATGTGCGGCTGGCGTCACAGCTCACCGGCTGGGACATCGACATTTTGACCGAGCAGGAAGAGTCCGAACGCCGCCAGGCCGAATTCGAGAACCGCACGCGCATGTTCATCGATTCGCTCAACGTCGATGAGGTCATCGGCCAATTGCTGGCGTCGGAAGGGTTTAATTCGGTCGAGGAGCTCGCCATGGTCGATGTCAAGGAAATCGCCAACATCGAAGGTTTTGATGAGGACACCGCGGCCGAGCTGCAAAATCGCGCCAGCGAATATCTTGCCAAGATCGAGGCCGAGCTCGATGCCAAGCGTGTCGAGCTTGGAGTCGAGGACGCACTCAGGGACATACCGGGCGTCACCACCGCCATGTTGGTGCGGTTCGGCGAGAACGGCATCAAGACGGTCGAGGACCTGGCCGGCTGCGCCACCGACGACCTTGCCGGCTGGACCGAACGCAAAGACGGCGAGTCAAAGCGCGAGCCCGGCATCCTCGACGGCTTCGAGATGTCCCGCGAGGACGCCGAAGCGATCATCATGCAGGCGCGGCTGAAGGCCGGTTGGGTTAGCGAGGCCGATCTGGCGCCGCCCGTTGCGGAAGCACCTGCCGTCGAGGCGCAACCGTAAGGACGCCGCGCACGCATGATCGCTCCATCCCGCGATATCGAGCTCGACACCGGACCGCGAGCGCAAGAGCTCGAACGGATGTGCGTGGCAACGCGCACGGTAAAGCCGGTCGCCGACATGATCCGCTTCGTCCTCGGCCCCGATGGCGAGGCGGTCCCGGATCTCAAGCGCAAGCTACCCGGGCGCGGCGTCTGGGTGACGGCAACCCAGGATGCGCTGTCCGATGCGGTCAAGCGCAAGGCGCTTGCCCGCGGTTTCAAGCAGGAGGTTCGCCTGCCGGCGGATCTCGTCGCCCGTACCGGGCAGCTGCTCGAACGTGCCGCCATCGACGCGCTCGCCATGGCGGGCAAAGCGGGGCTGGTCGCGACCGGATTCACCAGGGTCGAGGCGGCTTTGGCGCAGCAGGAGGTTATCGCGCTCCTCCATGCGGCCGAGGCCGCCGCCGACGGCGTCCGCAAGCTCGATGCGGCGCGGCGGCGCCGGCCAGAGCACGGCCCGATCGTTACGATCGGCATCCTGACCTCGGCGCAATTGGATTTGGCATTGGGGCGCCCAAATGTGATACATGCAGCCCTGCTTGCCGGCCCCTCGAGCGACACGTTTTTGGCGCGTTTGCGGCGCCTGGAGCGGTTTCGGACCGGTGAGCCGGCTACAGCGGCGGGTGCTTCGCTCGCGAACTAGGCCGGCCCCGGGAAATCGACGCGTTTAGAAATGGATACGGATGACCGAGACGAACAAGAATAGCGGTGACAAGCTGAGCGTAAGCTCGACGAAGACGCTGACGCTCAAGCGTGGCGGCGTCGAGCAAGGCACCGTGCGCCAAAGCTTCAGCCATGGCCGCAGCAAGGCCGTCGTCGTTGAAAAGGTCAAACGCCGTGTCGTCGGCCCGGGCGAGGGCAAGGCGGAGCCCGTAGCTCCCGAACGTAGCGCGGCGCCGAGACAAGCCGCCGCCCCCGCGACCGCAAGAGCTCCGGCGACGACATCTCCGGCTGTCGCCGCTGCCGCTGCTGCCGCCGCCGCGCCGAAAACCTCCGGCGTCGTGCTGCGCACGCTTACCGAAGAGGAGCGTAGCGCGCGTGCGCAAGCGCTCGCCGGCGCGCAATTGCGCGAACATGAAGAGCGCTCACGCGCCGAGCAGGAAGCCCTCGTTCGCCGCACCCGCGAGGAATCCGACCGCGCCGAGCGGGCGGCTTCGGAAGCCCGCAAGCTCAATGAAGAAAGCCGCCGCAAGCACGACGAGGAAACCAAGCGCAAGGCCGACGAGGTCGCCAAGAAGCGCTTCGGCACCGATGCGACCACCGCAGCGAAGCCCGGCGCGCGTCCCGCGCTCGAGGCGGACGAGGACGAAGCGCCCCGCCCCCGCCGTGGCGGCGTGGCGGTACGTCCGGCACCGGCGCCGAAGCCGACGCGCAACGTCGGCGAAAAGCGCCGCGGCCGCCTCACCGTCGTGACCGCTCTGACCGCCGACGAGGTGCGCGAGCGCTCGGTCGCCTCATTCCGCCGCCGCGTCCAGCGCCAAAGCGGTCACCGCGATAGCGAGCCCAAGGAAAAGATCGCCCGCGAAGTGACGCTTCCGGAGACGATCACCATCCAGGAACTGGCCAACCGCATGGCCGAGCGCTCCGTCGACGTGGTGCGCATCCTGATGCAGCAGGGTCACATGGCGAAGATCACCGATACGATCGACGCCGACACCGCCCAGCTCATCGCCGAGGAGCTCGGCCACACCGTGCGCCGCGTCGCCGAATCCGACGTCGAAGAAGGCATGTTCGATACGCCGGATGACGCGGCGAACCTGCAGCCGCGCGCGCCGGTCGTCACCATCATGGGTCACGTCGATCACGGCAAGACGTCGCTGCTCGACGCCATCCGCTCGACCGAAGTCGCGGCCGGCGAAGCCGGCGGCATTACCCAGCATATCGGCGCCTATCAGGTGACGGCGCCGTCAGGCGGCCGCATCACGTTCATCGATACGCCGGGCCACGCCGCGTTCACGGCGATGCGCGCGCGCGGCGCCAAGATCACCGATATCGTCATTCTCGTGGTCGCGGCCGACGACGGCGTCATGCCGCAGACGGTGGAAGCGATCCACCACGCCAAGGCGGCGAAGGTGCCGATCATCGTCGCCATCAACAAGATCGACAAACCCGACGCCAAGCCCGAGCGCGTTCGCACCGAATTGCTGCAGCATGAAATCCAGGTCGAGTCGCTCGGCGGCGATACCCTGGAAATCGAAGTCTCGGCCAAAACAAAAACCAATCTCGACAAGCTGCTCGACATGATCGCGCTGCAGGCCGAAGTGCTCGAACTGCGAGCCAATCCGAACCGCCCGGCCGAGGGCACGGTGATTGAGGCGCGGCTCGATCGCGGCCGCGGCCCGGTGGCGACGGTTCTGGTGCAACGTGGCACGCTCAAACCCGGCGACATCGTCGTGGCCGGCTCCGAATGGGGCCGCGTGCGCGCGCTGATGTCCGATACCGGCCATTCCGTGGTCGCCGCCGGTCCCTCAATGCCGGTCGAGGTGCTGGGCTTCAACGGCACGCCCGAAGCCAGCGACCGGCTCGCGGTCGTCGACACTGAATCCCGCGCCCGCGAGATCACCGATTATCGCGTCCGGCAAAAGCGCGAAAAAATGGCGGCGCGGCAAACCGGCATGCGTGGTTCGCTCGAGCAGATGATGAGTCAGCTCAAGACGACCGGCCGCAAGGAATTCCCGCTGGTGATCAAGGGCGACGTCCAGGGCTCGATCGAAGCCATCGTCGGCGCACTGGACAAAATGTCCACCGATGAAGTGCTCGCGCGCGTGATCTTTTCCGGAGTCGGCGGCATTACCGAATCCGACATCACGCTGGCGGAAGCCTCGGGCGCCGCCGTCATCGGCTTCAACGTTCGCGCCCACAAGGAAGCGCGCGAGGCCGCCGAGCAGGCCGGCATCGAAATCCGCTACTACGACATCATCTACGCCCTGGTCGACGACGTGAAGAAGGCGATGTCGGGCCTGTTGGCGCCGACGCTGCGCGAGACCATGCTCGGCAACGCCGTCATTCTCGAAATCTTCAAGGTCTCGAAGGTCGGCAGTGTCGCCGGCTGCCGCGTCACCGACGGCGTCGTCGAGCGCGGCGCCAATGTCCGGCTGATCCGCGACAGCGTGGTCGTGCATCAGGGCAAGCTGTCGCAGCTCAAGCGCTTCAAGGATGACGCGCGTGAAGTCGTCGCCGGCCAGGAGTGCGGCATGGCCTTCGAGAACTACCAGGACATGAAAGCCGGCGACATTATCGAGTGCTACCGCGTGGAGAGCGTGCAGCGAACGCTGTAACCGTCATGGCCGGATTCATGTCGGCCATCCACGTTTCGATTGCAAACAGCATTTCAAGATGTGAATGCGCGGTTCAAGCCCGCCATCACGACGAAATAGAAAGACAATGCCACGTCATCAACGTAACGATCAGGCAAGCGGCGGCTCGCAGCGCCAGCTTCGCGTCGGCGAACTGATCCGCCACGAGCTCGCCGACATGCTCACGCGCGGCGAGATCCACGATCCGGTGATCCAGGCGCACTTGATCACGGTGCCCGAGGTGCGCATGACCGCCGATCTGCGGCTGGCGACGATTTACGTGATGCCGCTCGGCGGCCGCGACGCCGACGCGGTGATCGCCGCGCTCGATCGCAACAAGCGCTACGTGCGCGGCGAGATCGCCCGGCGCGTTAACCTAAAATTCGCACCTGAAATTCGATTCCGCGTCGACGAGCGATTCGAAGAAGCGGAACGGATCGAGAAGCTTTTGCGAACACCCGCAGTACAACGCGACCTTGATGGCGAAAAGGACGAATAATGTCCAACCAGACGGTCACTCCGCTCCCCGATTCGCCGCCGCCGGACGGCAGCGAACCGTCCCAACAAGGGCCGAAGCAGCAAAAATTCAAGAAGCGCGACGTGCACGGCTGGGTCGTGCTCGACAAGCCGATCGGCATGACCTCGACGCACGCCGTGGCGGTCATCAAACGCCTGTTCTCGGCCAAGCGCGCCGGTCACGCCGGCACGCTCGATCCGCTGGCTTCGGGATGCCTGCCGATCGCGCTCGGGGAAGCGACCAAGACGGTGCCGTTCGTGGTCGACGGCCGTAAAACCTATCAGTTTACCGTGCGCTGGGGCGAGGAACGCGACACCGACGATGCCGAGGGCCGCGTCGTTGCGGAGAGCGAAAACCGGCCCGATGCGGCAGCGATCAGGGCCGAACTGCCGCGCTTCACCGGCACGATCGAGCAGGTGCCGCCGCGCTTTTCAGCGGTCAAAATCGACGGCGAGCGGGCCTACGATCTCGCTCGTGACGGCGAAATCGTCGAGCTTGCAGCCCGGGCGGTGTCGATCCATCGCCTGGAACTCGTCGAAACGCCAGATCCCGACCATGCCATGTTTTCGGCCGAATGCGGCAAAGGCACCTATGTCCGCTCGCTGGCGCGCGATCTTGGCCGGGTGCTGGGCGTATTCGGCCACGTCTCGGCGCTGCGCCGCAGCCGGGTCGGGCCGTTCGGCGAGGCGGACATGATTTCGCTGGAACCCCTGGAATCTTTGTGCCATAGAGCAGCCGCTGGCGAGGGACACCTCGCTGACGTGCTCCTGCCGATTGAGACCGCGCTGGACGACATCCCGGCGCTGGCCGTAAGCCCGGCAGACGCGGCAAGGCTCGCAAGAGGCCAAGCCGTCTTGTTGCGCGGACGGGATGCCACCATCTTCCGCGGTATGGTCCAGGTCGCTTCGAGCGGCCAGCTCGTGGCCATTGCCGAGGTTGATCGCGGTGAAATCATTCCCCGACGCGTATTTAATTTAGCCGGCGTGACAGGTCGCGCCGTAAGAAAAAGAGGTTAGTGACGATGTCGACTACGACCGCGCGTAAGGCGGAAGTCATTAAGACTTACGCCCTCAAGGCCAATGACACCGGTTCGCCCGAAGTTCAGGTTGCGCTGCTTTCGGAGCGGATCAACAGCCTGACCGATCACTTCAAGTCGCACATCAAGGATAACCACTCGCGGCGGGGCTTGCTCAAGCTCGTGTCGCAGCGGCGCCAGATCCTCGACTACCTGCGGCGTACCAATGAAGGGCGTTACAAGGAGTTGATTGAGCGGCTGGGTATTCGCCGCTGAAAAGTTTGCGCGCGGGATAACTCGCGCGTTTCGTGGCGGATCGCAAAATGCTTCCGCCGTTTGCCCGGCAGCCAAGGGCTGCCAATTAGAAGCGACGGGCCGATGCCCGTCCGCATCACTGGAAGGCCCGATGGCCATGGCAGGATCGCCGGATGCTGGTTCGATTCGCAAAGGCTTTGCGAACGACAGCCTCTCGCCGTCTTGCTCATGGCTTTCGCGCAATCCCGAAAACCATGAAAGACAATCGCAATGTTCGATATACACCGTGTCCAACTTGACTGGGGTGGCCGCAACCTAACGCTGGAAACCGGCAGGATTGCGCGTCAAGCCGACGGAGCCGTGCTCGCCACGTATGGCGAGACCAGCGTGCTCGCCGCCGTCGTCGCCGCCAAGCAGCCGAAGGAAGGTATCGATTTCCTTCCGCTCACCGTCAACTACACCGAGAAATATTACGCGGCCGGCCGGATTCCCGGCGGCTACTTCAAGCGCGAGCGCGGTCCGACCGAAAAGGACACGCTGACCTCGCGCCTGATCGACCGCCCGATCCGTCCGCTGTTCGCCGACGGCTGGCGCTGCGATACGCAGGTGACCATCACCGTGCTCTCGCACGACCAGGAGAACGATCCCGACATCGTCGCCATGGTGGCGGCGTCCGCGGCGCTGACGCTGTCCGGCGCGCCGTTCATGGGCCCGATCGGCGGCGCCCGCGTCGGCTTCATCAACAACGAATATGTGCTCAATCCGACGCTCGACGAGATGAAGGAGAGCCAGCTCGATCTCGTCATCGCCGGCACCCAAGACGCCGTGATGATGGTGGAATCGGAGGCCAAGGAGCTGTCCGAGGAGATCATGCTCGGCGCCGTGATGTTCGGCCACCGGCATTTCCAGCCGGTGATCGGGGCGATCATCAAGCTCGCCGAGAAAGCCGCCAAAGAGCCGCGCGAGCTCGTCGTCGCCGACAACAAGGCGCTGGAAAAGGAAATCCTCGGCATCGCCGAGAAGGATTTGCGCGCGGCCTATGCGATCGTGCGCAAGCAAGATCGCCAGGATGCGGTCGCCGCCGTCAAGCAGAAGGTGATGGCGCATTTCTTCCCGGAAGGCGGCGAACCGACCTACGACAAGCAGGCGGTCGCCGGCGTGTTCAAGGAGCTCGAAGCCAAGATCGTGCGCTGGAATATCCTCGACACCGGCAAGCGCATCGACGGCCGTGACGTGAAAACCGTTCGGCAGATCGTGGCGGAAGTCGGCGTGCTGCCGCGAACCCACGGCTCGGCGCTGTTCACCCGCGGCGAAACCCAGGCCCTGGTGGTCGCCACGCTCGGCACCTCCGAGGACGAGCAGTTCATCGACGCGCTGCAGGGGACGTATAAGGAGACGTTCCTGCTGCACTACAACTTCCCGCATTATTCGGTCGGCGAAACCGGCCGCACCGGCGCACCGGGCCGCCGCGAGATCGGCCACGGCAAGCTCGCCTGGCGCGCCATCCACCCGATGCTGCCGGCGAAGGAAGAGTTCCCCTACACCATCCGCATCGTCTCCGAGATCACGGAGTCGAACGGCTCGTCATCGATGGCGACGGTGTGCGGCTCTTCGCTGGCGCTGATGGATGCCGGCGTGCCGTTGAAGCGGCCGACCGCGGGCATCGCCATGGGCCTCATTCTCGAGGACAAGCGCTTTGCCGTGCTCTCCGACATCCTCGGCGACGAGGATCATCTCGGCGACATGGACTTCAAGGTTGCCGGCACCGAAGGCGGCGTCACCTCGCTGCAAATGGACATCAAGATCGCCGGCATCACCGAGGAGATCATGAAGGTCGCTTTGGCCCAAGCCAAAGACGGCCGCTTGCATATCCTGGGCGAAA
>Ga0210395_10003626_pt1 | contig 11828 bp, 6 predicted proteins | sample IncBWH4OmetaG_FD_150861 | JGI IMG/M metagenome (GOLD analysis project Ga0210395, IMG submission 150861) | Forest soil microbial communities from Barre Woods Harvard Forest LTER site, Petersham, Massachusetts, United States - Inc-BW-H-4-O ...
ACCACGACTCTTTTCTGCCCGCGAAAATCGGCCAGGGCGACCATGCGTCCGTCGAGAGTCGATGCGGAGAAATCGGGCGCCAGCTTTGACACCAGTTCCGGCTGCTCGCGCTCGTCTTCCAGTTTGGTTTCAAGCAGGCTGGCGCGCCAGGTAAGCAGCACCGTGACGATGGCAAGGACAGCCATCCCCAGGATCGCTGGCGCCGAGAGCCGTGGCCGGCCCGGCGCCGGGGCATTGGGGAGAGCGAGAGTATCCATTGCATTCGGCGGACTGCCCAAAGTTTCACCGCCACTCAAGAACGAGATCGCGGGCGCAGGATTTTCCCACGGCGGAAAGAGGGAAGTCTATACCAAATCCCGAGTTGAGTTTTTCGAAACTCCGGGAAGCAGTTTTCCAGCAGTCCTGCGTTACGGTTGCACGGTCTGGGTCACCGACGCCGAACTCGCGGCAATGTTCGAATCTCCGGAATAAGTTGCCGTGATCGTAGTTGAGCCCGCAGCCAGTGTGGACGTGGTGAACGTGGCCTTGCCGCTACTGAGTTGTGCCGCTCCCAGTACCGTCTTTCCCACCGAGAATGTGACGGGGCCGGTCGGCTTCACGGTCGGCGAGGTAACGGTGGCCGTGAACGTGACCACTTCGCCCGAGGCTGACGGGTTCGGCGAAGAGGTGAGAGTTGTGGAGCTGGTGGCCTCGGTCACGACCTGATTGATCACTGGAGACGTGCTGCTCAGGTTGTTGGCGTCTCCCAGATAGACGGCGGTCAGCGGATAGGAGTCGGCGTTCATTTTGGAGGTAGTCAGCGTAGCTATGCCGCTGCTGTTCAGCCTACCCGGATCGATCGGATGGTCCCCCCATGTGAACCTGACCTGCCCCGTGGGAGGAACCGAGCCCGATGTGCTCACCACTGCCGTCCAGATGATTTTTTGCCCGTAGATCGAAGGATTCAGACTGGAGCGCAGGGTGGTCGAAGTCGGGGACTTGGTAGTCGTCTTTACGACCTGATCAAGCAGAGGAGACATGCTCGATCCAAAATGGTCCTCGCCACTGTAAATAGCGCTCAACACCGAGGTACCAGTGGGTAATGCAGATGTTACGACAGATGCCTCGCCTCCACTGAGCGAGGCAGTGCCGACTACTCCGGGTTTGCCATAGAAATAGAAACTGACTTTTCCGCCGTCTGGAACTGGTCCGGCGGTCGAGTTGACAGTTGCACTCAGGGTGACTCCTTGCCCCGTGAACGACGGATTCAGTGAGGAGAACAAAAGCGTGTTGGTGGGGAGCAGGTCAGAATCAGTATTATTCAGCAAGACTCCCACCAGTCCGTCTCCAATTTGATAGACATCGATAAAGGAGTCGAAATCAACGAGAACAATGTCGGTCCACCCGTCCTCGTTGACATCGCCCACCGTGACGCTATAGAGCGGGGTTTGGCCGGTTGTGGTCAAGACTTGATACGGTTGGAAGCTTCCGTCGCCGTTGCCTGGAAGCACAAAGACGGCAGTTCCGCTGCCATAGACCAGATCGAGTTTGCCGTCCCGGTTCAGATCAGCGATTGTCCCTCGGTTGCCTCCGCCGCCCTCGTAGATTACCGCTGGCTGGAAGGTCCCGTCGCCATTTCCCAGGAGTACGCCAGATGTGCCCCTGTTGGCCGCCACCAGATCGAGCTTGTGGTCCCCGTTCAGGTCAGCGACCATGACAAAAGTAGTGCCGAGCGCTCCTGGGTCGTAGCTGACGGGTGGTTGGAATGTACCATCGCCGTTGCCTAAAAGGACGGCAAGGCTACCTTCAGTATTAACAAATTCACAGAACTGAGCGCACTGGTTGGCAACCACAAGATCCGGCTTGCCGTCGCCATTGAAGTCACCCACCACGATAGAAGAAGTTAAGTACCCTCCGGGGCTATAAGTGACTGCCGGTTCGAAAGTGCCGTCCCCGTTTCCCAGCAACACTCCGACGGCGCCTGGAACATTGAATTCAGTGCTCGAATCGTACATATGGGCGACGACGATGTCAGGTTTACCGTCCCCATTCACGTCCGCCACCGCAACATCCCATGCCGAGAATCCGCCGGAGTCGTATGGGACCACACTCTGGAAAGTGCCGTCACCGTTGCCCAACAGCACTCCGGCGCAGGAACTGCCTGAAGAGGAGCAGTTCTCGTTGGCGGCGATAATGTCGAGTTTGCCATCACCATTCACATCGGCGACGGCAATTGCGCCGCCGTCTCCGCCGGCAGAATAGGCCACCGCCGGCTGGAATGTCCCATCCCCATTGCCTAACAGCACACTGACGGAACCGGCCCCCTGTACTACTAAATCAGGTTTGCCATCGCCGTTCACGTCGGCCACCACAGCTTGGGTTGAGTGATATTCGTGCGTGTCAAAAAGCAGCGGCGGCAAGAAGGTTAGGGTAACGCTGCTGTCGCGCTCAGCGGTTCCCGCTTCCACCGGCAACGCGTGAACAGGAACCTTTTCGGGTACTCCGGTTGGTAGGGCAGTGAACCCTGCCGAAGCCCGGGCGGAGGGCTGCCTCGAATCCTTTTCCTGGGCAGGAGCGGCGAAAGAGATTCGGGACGTGAGAACGACGGTGATCGCGGCGAAGGTGGTGAGAACAGCGATGTTCACTCTGAGCAGGCGGCAGGGCATAGACCATCTCCTTGGGTGTGTCAACTGTTGGGCGAAATCGTTCCGAATCCTCCGGTCAGCCCCATCCCGAGAGCCGTGTGGTGGGGGAGGATTACAGCGGCGACGGCCAATACGGGGCGAAAGTTAGCACTGAACCGATACATGGTCAATGCCAAAATTGAGATGCGCATCGACGTTGGTTCACGGGAGACGGATTGCACCTTGGCAACCCAGCGGAGAACCTGAGTTACGGCGCGATTGTGAACCGGGTGAATGTTCGAGCAGAAAACCTTCTGTCTTGTCCGTCTGCAAAGCACGGCCCTCGTTGGAGGATGTTCAAACAAATAATTGGCCCCTCCGCCACTCAGAATCCCGGAGGACGTTCCCCAACCACGCCGAAGGCGCGCTCCAGGGCCAGACCTGCGTTGACCATCGTCCCTTCCTCGAACAAACGGCCGATCAGGGTTACGCCGTGCGGGACGCGGCGCGGCGGGTTAAATGTGGGCAGAGGATGGGCCGGGTCGGGAGCCCAATCGCTGCGCGCTTTCGACACTTCGATGAATCCGCCGCGCAGCACTAACGCGGGGTGTCCCGTGAAGTTTGTGATGGTCAGCATTTCGTCGCGCACTGACGGCACGAGCAACAGATCCACGTGGGAGAACAGGCGCGCCATCTCTTCGGCCACTTTGCGGCGCAGGCGGTCGGCCTGGACGAAATCGACGGCTGAGAGAAATCGCGCCTGGCGGAAAATATTGGGCCACGCGTCGGGCACCTGGGCTTTGAGTTCTCTGAGTCCGCCGCTGAGTGTGAGTTCTTCAAACGCCGCCGCTCCTTCGGCGAAGAGGATCAGATTCAGCGAGTCGTAGGGCCAGTCGGGAATCGATACTTCAACTGGAACCATGCCAACTTTTTTCACTACGTCCACGGCAGCGCGGTCCACGGTAGTCGCAGGATTCTCGTTCATCCACTTCGGGAAGTATCCAACACGCAAGCCGCCAACACTAGCGCCAGCATCGAAATCTAGATGGCTGGGCACGCTGGCCACGTCTCCGGCGTCGGGGCCAGTGATCGCGTGCAGCACGAGCATGGCATCTTCGACGCTACGCGTCATAGGGCCAAGCTTGTCGAGAGACCAGCAGAGGGTCATGGCTCCGTTGCGGGCGACGCGTCCGTAGGTCGGCCGCAGGCCAGTGATTCCGCAGCGCGTCGCTGGGCTGACGATGCTCCCTCCGGTCTCGCTACCGATGGCGAAGCCGACTAATCCGGCAGCCGTAGCCGCGCCGGGACCCGCGCTCGATCCTGACGACGCCTCTTCGAGCAGCCACGGATTCATCGTCTGCCCGCCGAACCAGATGTCGTTGAGAGCGAGTGCTCCCAGGCTGAGCTTGGCCACCAGCACGGCTCCGGCGTCGTGCAGGCGCTTCACGACGGCAGCGTCTTCCGCGGGCACACGGTTGCGGAACGGCTCCGCGCCGTACGTGGTCGGAATGCCCGCCGTGTCGAGCAGGTCTTTGGCGCCCCACGGAATGCCGTGAAGTGGTCCGCGGTAGTGGCCCGCGGCGATTTCTTCATCGGCTTGCTTCGCCTGCTTCAAAGCCAGATCGCGTGTCAGCGTGATGACGCAGTGCAGTTGGGGATCGAACCGCTCGAGCCGCTTCAGATAGATGTTGGTGAGCCGCTCGGAGGTAAGTTTTCGCGTCTCGATCCAGTGCGAGAGATGCGTCACCGGAGCGAATGCGATGTCTACATCGCGCGCGGGAAGTGGTGCGGAATCGATCGGACTGCGTACAAACTGGTCGCGTTCCGGCCCGGATTTTTGCCCCGGCAGTACCGGATTCCAGCGCGTCGCTGGAGCCAGCGTCGTCTCCAGCGGCAGCTTGCGCGGGCCGGTTCGACGCTCGTAGAGTGCGGCCATGGTCTTGCGCCAACTGGCGGCGGCCACGGCGCGCTCTGCAGCGGTCAGCTCAAACTGCTCCAGCTTTTCGGATTCAGCGAAGGTCGTAACCGACACTTCCGGACCGACCGCTGGCCCCGCTCCAAAGGCAGGCGGCGCACCCGGCGCCAGAGCTTCCTGATCTTGTCCAGCAGAGGTTTGCCCGGCAGAGTTCTGCGCCGAGCTGCGCAGCGCGGCTGCCGCTCCCAGCATGCCAAGAGATGTGACCGTTAAGAATTGCCTGCGCGATTTCGCCATGATTCCTCCGCAGGGCATTGTAGCTGCCCTGCGGAGTTGAGAGGAATCAGGCGATTGAGAGTGGAGGCTAGAGTGTGAAGCTAACCTGCAGTTGGGTTTCAACCTCGACGGGTTCGCCGTTCAGCAAGTACGGCTGGTACTTCCACTGTTTCGCGGCCTCGATCGCGGGCGGAGCCAGCATCGGGTGTCCGCTGACTATCTGGAGGCTTTCGACGTCGCCCTTCTTACCGATGGTCGCATCCAAAACCACCGTTCCCTGGATTTGCGCCTGGCGCGCGGTCTCGGGATAGTCGGGAGTTACTTTCTTCAGAAGTAGTCCGCTCATGATTTCCCCTGGCACATGAACCAGCGTCGAAGTCTCTGATTGCTCGCCGGCAGGCTTTTCGACGTGATCGATGACGAGAACCTCCATGGGGGCGGTTTGCGGTACCAGCTTCAGGCCGAGCTGGTCCTCGAGTGCAGTGAAGAGCGTGGGCCCAGAAGAGGCCGAAGATGCGCCCGCGGCCGCTGGAGCGCCTCCCATCAACTTATTCATGCCGGCTTCGCTCGGTCCCGGCGTCCAGCGCAGAGAAAAGTCATAGTTGCCCTTGAGCCCGGTCTTATCCAAGACGGTGTGGCCTAGTTGCCACGACAACTGTTCTACCAGAGGCGCCAAGGTTGTTCCTTGGTCTGTTAGTTCCCCCGGTCCCATCTTCATCATTCCTTTTGCCGGGAGGGGACCCTCGGGTCCGTTGATTCCGTTCGGATTGAGGAATGCAGGTTTCGTTTCTTTTAGTTTAGGACCGCCCTCCGCGACGACTAGATCATACACCTGAAGATTTTTGGTTTCGCGGTGCAGCGTCAGCTTGAAACGGTCCGCTAGAAATGCCCGCAGCGTCAGTTGAAGGCGCTGCTCCCCAATGCCGCCGGGTGCTTTCAGGGCAGCCGGGGCCGGCGAGTCCGACAGCTTAATGTCGATATCGTACTTTTCGGTGCTGACCCAATCCGGCGCTCCTGAAATCAGATCGGCCTGGACCCCATAGGCCACTCCAAGCACAGCTTGCAGCGTGGCTCCTCTTGCCGTGAATCCATCGGGGCCGAACATGATCCCGAAGTGCTGCATCGCACTGTTCACAGATTTGTGCGGTTGAACCGAAGCTGACTTGTAGCCCGGAGCACTTGCGCCTGCGCTTTCCGCCTGTTCTTGAGCCCGGACTTGCGGCGCGTTCATCACGCCAAACACGATCGGCAAGGCGAGGGCCAGCACTCCGGCCGTGCTGAGCAATAGTTTTCTGCTGAAATCCAGTTTTCGTGCAATGCGTTCGGTCATGATGTTCACCATCCTCTTCTTAAGATCGGAGCCCGTAACCCCAGACACACAAGCCAGCGGAGATCCCAAACAGAACTCACACACCTTCAAAATGCTCTCGGCATACAGTTGGCGTTCGCTGCCCATGGCGACGACGGCTTCATCGCAGGCGCGTTCGCGTTCGTCGACCAGCCGTGCTCCCAGCCACCAAACCAGGGGATGGAACCAGAAGACCGCTTCCACCACCATGTGAATCGCAGCGGCCAGATTGTCGCGACGGCACACATGCCACACCTCGTGCGCGACAATGGGTTCCAGGTGCGCGTCTTCTAAGTGCTCAGAGATTCCTTCGGGCCAGATCAGCACCGGCCGGGCGATACCAAAGATTCCCGGCTCCATCGAAGCCCGCGACGAAACCATCGCAATCGTCTTCCGCACGCCGGTCATGCACTCCAGCCGGCGGAGCGCCTCGACTTCGCGCCCTTCGAGCAGCGGCTGCGCTGCCCGCAAGGCAAGGGAAACTCTCCGCCAACGCACGCACCAGACGCAGAGAACCACGGCGACTCCGCACAGCCAGGTTGCGGCAAGAATCGCCGGGAGCAGCCCGGGTAAACTCGTAGAGATCGCTGATAAAGAGTGCTGCGAACTCACCGGCATTGCGATGGTCGCTCGGTTGAAGGGCTGACTGAGCCCGTCTACGACAAACCACGCAGCGTTAGTTCCGTTGGAGGCGTGCGACCCTGCCAGGCGGCTCCCCATGTTGACCAGCAGTGAAAATGGAATCAGGAATTTCACCGACGCCGCCAGCCAAAGCCCAAAGCGTATCCGCGCGTAATTCTTGCGCAGAGTCAAGGTCAATAGTCCGGCGACGGCGGCGAACAGCGTCGATTGCCACAAGTGATTGCCCAGGCTCGGGGCGATCGCGCTCCACATCGTGGACAAATGTTGGGATGTCATTTCGCTTTGTCCTTTCTCTCCAGCCTGCGGAGAATCTTCTCGGCTTCCTTTACATCTTCGAGCGTGAGCTGGCCGGATTCAATCAGGTGTGCCATGACGGGTTGCGTGCGCCCGCCAAATACCGCCAACAGATCGTCGATCAACTTTCGCTGCGCGGCGTCGCGTGAAACCGCGGCTTCGAAAATGTGAAAGTTTCCAACCTTCTTAATCCGGCGCACGGCGGCCTTACCCTCCAGGCGGTAGACCGTGGTCTGGATGGTGGTGTAGGCCGGGCGGCCTTTTTCCGGGAACGCTTCCTGAATCTCGCGGATGGAGGCTTGGCCTCGCGTCCAGAGCGTCTCCATGATCTGCAATTCGAGCTTGCTTAATTTCGGTCCTGCCATGTGATCTCCTACCGACGTATGCAGTATTACTACATGTGTAGTTTATATGTCAAGCTTTTTGTGAACTGTCCTTCGGGGCCGTGAGAGGTTTCGCCCTTGAAATCCACAGGGAGGTTGTGACATCCGTCACCGACTTTCTTTCTTGTGTTGGATTAGTCTGACTTGTTTCCCGGTAGCCCTCCGAGCAGATGTCAGATTCTTGAGGTCTCCCCATGCATGGGAGAAGTTGCAGTTGCCTGCTCGTGGTTTTCGTTTTGATTTTTGCGCCGGGTAACTTGCGCGGGCAGGCGTCGCCCGAGCAGTCCTCGGTCGGGCAGTCTTCGCGCGTCGATCCGGCGCCCGACTTCACAGCTCCGCTTCGGCCAGTTCCATCAAACGTGGCTGAACCGGACTTGTCTCAACCTTCGATGCGCGAGCAGTTGCGGCCCCACCTGCCCATTCATCCACCGGCCGTGCCCGTCCGCAATCTGCCACCGGGGTTCGGATTCCCTCTACTCGCTCGCGCCGCGGGGACCATTTTTTCCGGCACGGTTACCGCGATTCGACGACGGCCTGCGAGTCAGAGTGAGGCAGTCGAAACGGTTGCCATTACCTTTCGCGTTGAGAACGCGATTCGCGGGGCTACTCCCGGTCAAGAGCTGACGATCTCGCAGTGGATTGGCCTCTGGTCAAGCGGCCAGCGCTACCGCGTCGGAGAGCGCGTACTCCTTTTTCTCTATCCTCCGAGCAAGTTGGGGCTGACCAGCTGTGTCGCGGGAGCGATGGGGCGTTTCACGATCGATCTTCGGGGCCGCGTCTTGTTTTCAGCGCAACACCTTTCAGCCTTTCAATCGGATCCCATCCTGGGCGGGAAATCGCGCGTAAGCTTCAGCGACTTCGCCTTGGCGGTGCGACAGGCTGGTGATGAGGAATGAGTGCAATCAGACGCGACCATGATAAAGACGTGACCATGAAAGCTAGGATGACATTGACTGCTCGCTCATTTCTCCTCAGGCTGGCCGCGGTTGCGGCGATGATCTTCTTTATCGCATTGCTTTCTCGCGCCGGGGGCCCGAAGTGCGTCGCCGGGACGAGTTACTTCGACACCACCACTACGGGGCAGCCACTGGTCTGGCCCCAGGGGCTGATTACCTACTATACGGATCAAGGAAACCTGAGCCCGATCCTGCCCAACGGGTCGGCCAACAGCTTTGTCGCCAGCGCTTTCAGCGTATGGACCTCGGTCCCGACAGCAGCGATCTCGGCAACGAGCGGCGGCCAACTCGCCGAGGATGTAAACGGGACGAACGTCATCCAGAATGCGGACGGCACTATTACCATGCCTGCCGATATTCAGCCGACGGCGACCGGCACCCCGGTCGGCGTGGTTTACGACTACGATGGTTCCGTCACCGACGCCCTGATCGGAAGTGGCGCGGGCGACTCCAGCGAGTGCTTCTTCAACGCGGTCTACGGAGGCGACGATAACTACGGCACATCTGGAACGTACCAGCATGCGCTGATCGTGATCAATGGTCAGTGCGCGCTGCAGTCGTCGCAACTCACCGACATCGAATACCGGCTGGTGCGGGTGATAGGCGGGGTGCTGGGCCTGGGCTGGTCGCAGGTGAATTCCAACGTGCTCAGCGGCACGCCGCGACCCACTCCAGCCGATTACGCAGGGTTCCCGGTGATGCACGAGACCGATCCACTAGTCTGCGTGCCCATCACAATCTGTTACTCCAATCCTTATCGGCTTGCCATGGATGATGTAGCGTCACTTTCCCGGCTCTATCCGGTCACGGTCGATAATCAGTCGAGCTTTCCCGGCAAGCAGTCGTTTTCAGCGGTCACGGCGCGCATCCACGGATCGGTGTGGTTTACCGACACTCAAGGAAATCCGACACAGGCCATGCAAGGAGTCAATGTGGTGGCGCGCTGGATCGATCCCTCAAGCGGGCAGCCGTCGCGCCAGTATGCGGCTGCAGCAGTGTCTGGTTTCCTTTTTAGCGGAGACGCGGGCAATCCCGTAACTGGCTTTTACGACGCTCTCGGAGATCCTCTGGCCGAGTGGGGGTCAAACAGCCCAACTTTGGAAGGCTTCTTTGACCTGGCTGGGCTCGAACCTCCAGGCGGAAGCACGCAATATCAGTTGAGCGTCGAGCCACTCGATCCAACCTGGTCGGCGCAGGTCGGCCCTTACTCTCCCGGTCCGGTTGCGCCTTCAGGACTGGCTCAGCCGATCATGGTTATGGTCGCTCCCGGCAATGACATTGAGCAGGACATTGTTATGAGCAGCAGTGCACAGCCTCTGCCCCAGAGCGCTTCCACCTGGACCGCTCCTTCCACAGTGCCTTCGGCAGGAGATTGGATGGCGACGCTGGGGGACTATGGGGACATGACTTACCTCTTTCTGCCAGCAAAAGCCAATCGCACGCTGTCGGTGGCTGTGACGGCGCTTGATGGATCCGGCAAGGCGAGCGTGCTGAAGGCCCAGCCCGTGGTCGGCATGTGGGCCACATCCGATGCGCCCGGCAGCCCGGCTGAGGCGCTCACACCTTCTCCCTTCAATCAGGCCATTGATGGGCTGACCCGGCTGGACGCGCAAATTAACATTCCAACCAACTTCCTGATCGGGATTTCGGATGTGCGCGGGGACGGCCGGCCCGACTATCTTTATCACGCGTACGTGTTGTATGCGGATTCGGTTTCTCCGGCGCGCATCAGCGTAAATGGCGGCGTGGTCACGCTGCAAGGCAACGGATTTTATTCAGGACTTACAACCGCCATCGGCAACGCCGCAGTGACTCCACTCGCGATTAACGCAGGGCAAATGATCCTCACCGCTCCTCCGCAGGGTGACAGCACTCAGAACATCACACTCAGCGATCCCGCAAGTGGCGGGTCTTCGACCATGACGAACGTGCTGACGTACGGCGCTGCCGCCAGCGACACGATCGTTCTGCTGAGCGGACTCAACCCTTCGACTCCCGTGGGCACGCAGGCGGCAAGTCCAATGATGGTGCGCGTGGTGGCGTCCGATGGGGTTACACCAGTCAGCGGCGCCACCATCGGATGGAGCGCCAGCAACGGCGTGCAACTTTCGGCTTGCGGCGGATCGTCGTGCTCGGTCACGAGCGATCAGAGTGGAGACGCGGCAACCTTGCTCACACCCACAGCGTTGGGCGTGGCAACCATTACCACAACCCTGGCCCCGGGAGTTTATAGTCCGGCGCAATCGGTCAGCGCGACGCTCAATGCGACGGAGACAGCCTCCGACATTGGCGTTCTTACTCCTTACCTTTGGATTGCCCAGGGTGCCACGGTGAGCGTCCCACTCACCGCGCGCGTTTTGAGCAACGGCGTGCCGCAGAACAATCTGAGCGTGAACTTCAGCCTGACCAAAGGCTCCGGGGTGCTGAACTCGGCCAACGCTTCAACCGGTTCCAGCGGCTACGCCACCACCACGCTGACCGTTACACAACTGGCGTCGCTGGTTCAGGTGGTCGCATGCGTGGCCCCAACCAATGCTCCTTGCCAGACCTTCTATGCGACCCCAGTGCCGCTCGCCCAACAGAATTTGCAGCCGGTGTCCGGAGCGGGGCAGGTGTCGACGGGCGCGGCGTTTCAGCCCGTCGTGGTGCGGGTCACGGATTCGTTGTCGCCGCCTAATCCCGTGATCGCCGCCGGAGTGGAGTTTCAAACTACATTGCTACGGCCGGTTGGAACATCAAGCGGTGGGCCTAACCCCGCCAATCCTCCCATGCCCGTGATCCTGCAGGTGAGTCAGAGCAACGCCACTTCCGACTTGAACGGGCTGGCGAGTCTTGTACCTTCACCCGGCGGACTCAGCGCGCCGCTAGAAGTGGATGTGACGATCACGGCCGGGACGAGTGCGTGGCTGGACTACCCGCTGTTCGTGCTGCAGGCTCTCACCCAATAGAAGGGCGATCGGCAGTCGAAGTTCATCTCCAGTTTGGAGCCGTTGCCATTGCTCTTGATCACTGCTTTTGCGATACTCGTCAGCGATATGAAAGACATGCCTCCGCGAAACAGATGAGCGAGCCAACCCAGCCTACAAATCTTGGGCCCAGCGTAAGGCGGCCCAAGCGGGTTCTTTGGAAATGGTCACTTGCTCTGACCGCAGCGGTGCTGGTGTACATGACGTGGCAATGCGACTCTGCGTTGAACTTAGGATCTGAGTCGGCGGATCAGGCAGTGCAGCGGTTCCACGATCATCTCAATCGTGGAGAATTCGATGAAATTTGCCGCGAGGGAGACGAAGCGTTTTCGCACGGAGAGAAGCACGATGAACTCCTGCATTTCTTGGAGCAGGTTCACAACAAGCTCGGCAATGCCGGGAGTGCGACGCGCGTCAACCTTCACGCCAACCTGGGGACCGGCGG
>Ga0210395_10003627_pt1 | contig 11828 bp, 11 predicted proteins | sample IncBWH4OmetaG_FD_150861 | JGI IMG/M metagenome (GOLD analysis project Ga0210395, IMG submission 150861) | Forest soil microbial communities from Barre Woods Harvard Forest LTER site, Petersham, Massachusetts, United States - Inc-BW-H-4-O ...
CGCCGGCCGAGCTGAGCCGCAACCACTGGGCCCTGTCGGGAGACTGGACCATGGGGGAACAGGCCGCCACGCTGAACGAACCAGGCGGCCTGATCGCGTACCGCTTCCACGCCCGCGATCTTCACCTGGTCATGGGACCGGCGGTACGGGGCACCTCGGTGCCGTTCCGCGTGCGCATCGACGGACAGCCGCCAGGCGCGGCACACGGGGCCGATGTCGACGACGAAGGCAACGGAACGGTGACCGAGCAGCGGCTGCACCAGCTCATCCGGCAGCCGGGTCCCATCACCGACCGCACGTTCGAGATCACATTCCTCGCGCCCGGCGCCCAGGCCTACTCCTTCACCTTCGGGTAGCTCCGGCGGCGCGGCCCCAGGAGTCGCGGCAGGTCGATTGCGCAATCGGCATGTTCACGCGCGCCATCAACCCCCCGCCTTGCACCAGAAATACACCTTTCGCCGTATTACGGCGGACCGGCACCGCCGCACGAGGGCATTTCGCTAACTCGTGGCGGGGATCGGGCGGCCGGCCGCGTGGGAGCGCCCCGAGTCCGGCTAGCTGAGCACACGAAGAAAGCCCCGCGGAACGGTCGCCCGTGATGGAAGCCGGCGCAGGCCACGCGTCCAGAGTGACGGGCGCGGCGGTTGCGCCTGCTGTTCCCGCGGCGCGCGCGGCCGGCGAGCCATATGTCCATGATCACGAAGAAAAAGCGTGTCCCAGGCACGCTTTTTCTTCGTGATCATGGGAAAGCCCTGCGCGCAGGGCGAGATGCACCCAGACGGTGGGAGTTCGTAGGTGGCTCGAGTATGAGGCTGCGCGTTGGGGACTTGGCGCATCCCTTAGAGCAGGTCGACTGCGCAATCGACAGGCGGCGCTCAGGGCGCGCTCGCTTACACGGTTATCTTTTAGCGCATTGAGAATCGGATCGCGGTGGCGGATGCGATGCTCCAACTGACGTCTTTGCACCGGCAGACACTACGGGATCATAAACCGGCCACATTAGCCCTGAAAGATTGAGGTTCCTTCGACCTTGATCGCGATGGCGGCCAGCGGGCTGGTGGCGGGGCCGTTGACGACCGAGCCGTCCTTGATGCTGAACTTGCTGCCGTGGCAGGGACAGTTGATGGTCCCGTTCGAGACGCTGTTGACGATGCAGCCCTGGTGCGTGCAAATCGCGGTGAACGCCTTGAACGACCCCGGCTGCGGTTGCGTGATCACGATGTTGATGCCGTCGATGATCTTGCCGCCGCCATCGGGAACCTGTGAGGTGGCGGCGAGGGCAGTGGGCGCGGGCGCGCCGCCGGTGGCAGCGCTGCCGCCAGTACCGGACGCGCTGCCACCGGCGGAAGCGGCCGTACCGCTGGTAGCAGGGGTAGACCCACCGTTGTTGGCGTCATTCGTGCTGCATCCCGTGAGCATCGCAGCGCACGTTACGCCCGCCCCGGCCAGCAGCGCGCGGCGGCTCGGCAGCGGCTGACGGCTCTGTGAGAGCTGGCTGTGCTGTATCTCTCTCATCGCCTGAATCCAAAGATCGAGAGGAATCAAAGGGCCGAGGTGAACCTATGACGACCAGCAGTGTGAACACTAAACCGCCAGCCATCGCATATCGGACTATACCGAAATACAGAATCAAAAAATGCTGATGTCGTACTAAAATCATGATGATCAGTATGAAGGCCATGGTGGCGCCTATCGCGACCTGGCACCCCTTCACCACGGCGGGGGAAAGCAGCAAGGGCTCCGCGGTATACGCGCCGGGATCGGCCCGCGGGACCGTCTCTGCCGCGTCCGATTGAGTCGGCTGGCTCAGGGCGACGGGCCCGGCCGCAGCGCCAGCCAGGGTGGATCCTGCGGGTACGGACCGACGGCCCACCACGTGGAAGTAGCCGTCTTTGCCGGCCTGCCGGTCCAGGTCATGGATCGTGAACGCGATCAGCAGCAGTGCGAAGATCAGTGCCAGCGTCGGCGCATGCAGGGTCGCCGTGCCCTCGGGCGACCCGCCCGCCATCCCGGACATCCCGCCCGTGCCGGTCATGGACATGCCTGAGCCCTCCACGGACGGGCCCGCCAGAGCGGCGAACAAGTAGAGCATCGCCGCGCTGTGCACCAGGTGCGGCGCATAATGGCCGCGTGCCATGGCGGCGGCGCCTCGCCCCCGGCTCTCCCGCCACAGGCACCAGCCGAACCAGGCCGTCATAACGGCGAAGACAACCTCCCAGACCGCGTTCGGCAGAGTGCTCACGCCGGGCACGAATATGCCCGCCAGGGCAATTCCCATCAGCAGATGGGAAACGGTGATGTCGGCGTCGGTGCCGCCGCGGCGGGTCCAGGCGCGCGCTATTACCAGCTGCCCGGCGCTCACCTCGGCGACCAAGAGCATGACGGCGGCGAAGATCTCCAGGATCCAGGCCGGGGTGCTCATACGAATTTCTCTTCGGGCCGACCGTCGTTGCTTTCGGCCTGGCCGACTGCCATGGCGGGCGGGCCGTCGGCACGCGGGCGGCGACCCCGTGGTCCGGCTGTGGCGAGCGGCCAGTAGGCCAGGGCCAGGAGGGCCAGAAGCGGGGCGGAGTTCGGGTCGGTGGCGCCGCCGGCCAGGATCTGGCCGAACGCCTCGCCGAACACCCAGATGAACGCGGCCACCACGAGGGCCAGGATCACCGCGCTCCGGGCCGCCGGCGGCGGCAGAAACATCCCGACCGCGATAGCGATCAGCGCGACGGCCAACACGATCGAGGTGGTCAGCCCCTGATGGGCGAGCACCGCAGCGGCATGCTTTTCGAGCCCTATTACCCAGCCGGGCTCCCCGCCGGTCATGCTCACGATAATGTCGTGCAGTGCCTGCGGCGCCCGGTTCGCCGGGGTCAGCGCGAAGTAGGCCAGGCTGCCCCACAGCACCAGCCACAGCAGCCGGGCCACTGGTGCCCCGACGGCCCGGAACGCCACGGACGGGGCAGTCACGCTCCGCCCGTCGGCCGGCCACAGCAGCACAGCTAGCAGCGCGTACAAGATCACCGCGCCGGGACCGCCGCTCACCGGGCTCGCGCCGCCGCTCAGCACACCGCCGAGGCCTTCGCCGAACCACCACACAGCCAGCGACCACGCGATCGAGGCGGCCAGCGCCACCCGGACCGTGGGACGGTAGGCAATTCCCAGCCCCAGCAGCAGCTGAATGGTGGCGAAGACCGTGTTCAGCAGCACCAGATGGTGTTCCACGAGAGCCGCGTTCCAGCTGATCGGGCGGGCGATGATACTGGGGTTTCCCGCCGCGGTATCTCCGATCATCTGCCCGAACGCCTCGGTGTACATGAACGACTGGTACTGCAGCATGCCATCAAGTAGCCAAGTGGCCGCCAGGATCAGCTGCAGCACCCGGCGCGCGTCCGTACCGGGCGAGGTAGTGGCACGGTCCCGCCGGAGGGCGAGCTCATTCATTGCCGCCTTTCCCGTCACCCAGTCCCAGGCCCGGTTGACTGCCTTTAATTCGGAAGGTTGAGGATTTCGATCGTGCCGGCGCCCTCGTCGGTGACGTATGCCTGGCGCCCGTTGGGCAGCACCGAGACGCTCGTTGGAGCTTTCCCGGTCGGGATCTCGGCGATGACACGGTTATCCGCAGTGTCGATCACCGTGACCGTGTTGTCCTGGTTGTTTGCCGTGAAGAGGTAGCGCCCGTCTGGCGAGTACGCGATGTCCAGCGGATTCCTCCCGACCGGGATGACCGCGACCTCCCGGTCGGTCGCGGTGTTGACCAAAAAGACCTGGTTGCCGTTGAAGCTCGTGACCGCCAGGCGGCTGCCGTCGGGTGAGAGGGCTATGCTGTGCGGGGTCTCGCCAACCTCGATCGTTGTGATGATGCTGTTAGTGTTGGCATTGAGGACCGTGACCACGGTGGACATGTGGTTCGTGACGTAAAACCGTCCGTTCTGTTTATCGAATACGATCCAGTGCGGGTTCGCGTCGACGGGGATGGTGTCGATCACCTTATTGCTCGCCAAGTCGATCACGTCGATGACGTTATCGTCGGTTCCGCCCATCACCATGTTGTGGTTCGGCACGTAAAGGTCCCGCCCGTCCGGGCTTGTCGTCGAGGGGCCCGGCGTAATGTTGTTCACCGGCACGGTGGACGTCACGGTGTCGGTAGCGGTGTCGATGAACGCGATGAGAGGCGCCGCGTGGCTCCCATAGACGCTGACGTAGGCGGTCCGACCGTCAGGCGAGAATGAGACGGCCTGGGGCGGCCCCTGGGGGATCTTGATGGTCCCGGACACCCGGTCATTGGCCGTGTCGAGCACGGTGATCGCGCGTGCACCTGGATTGGTAACGTAGGCGAACTTGCCGTTCGGCGCGACCTGAACGTAGTTGGGGGTCTGCCCGACCTGTATCTTCCCCGCGACCGTGGGAACGGCGAGGGGGGGCACGCTGCTTGCCGCCCCGGCAGTGCCGGTCCCTGTCGCGCCGCCTGGCTTCTGCCCGCCTGTTTTCGTCCCAGGGGAAGCCACCACGACGACGAGCACGATCGCAACTGCCACTGCCACGGCTGCGGCCAGAATCGGCACGCCAAGCCGGCGCCACGCAGGCCCGCGCGCCGGCCCGCCTGCCGCCACGCCAGGTGGTAGGCGACTACCGTCTGGATCGAGACTTGTGACCTGCGGCATCTTCTCAGGTGGTCGCGTGACGCCCCAATTGCCAACGCTATCCGCAGTCACCGTTTGCGTCGGGCTGTAAGCGACGTCCTTCGCGGAGCGGTCGCCTGCTGGCTGCGGTGCGGGACTCGGCGGCTCCGCCACGCCGTGCCAGGCTGCGGCGGCGGTCGTAGGCTGCGGCGCTGGATCTGGTATCTCGGTCCATGCAGGAGGCGGCAGCTCTGTCATTCGCGGAATCGGCGCCTCGGCCAGCAAGGCTTCGCGGGCCGCCGCTGCCAGCGCGCCAGCGGTCTGAAAGCGGTCCTTCGGGTCTTTGGCCATACCGCGGGCAATCACGGCGTCGAATGCTGGCGGTATGCCCTCGACGAGGCTGCTGGCCTCCGGAGGACCGGAGTTGAGCTGGGCATACATGAGCGCTGGCAGATCTTTGCCGCTGAAGGGTGGTGCGCCGGTCAGGCACTCGTGCAGCAGACAAGCCAGGGAGTAGACATCGGCCCGCCCGTCAACGTCGTGGCCAATGAATCGCTCCGGGGCCATGTATAGCCACGTCCCGATCGTTGTCCCGGTGATTGTCAGCGGTGTCTGCCGGCCGCCGAACAACCGGGCTACACCGAAGTCGACCACATAAACGAAGTCGCTCGATGTGACGAGGATGTTCGAAGGCTTGATGTCACGGTGGACGAGGTGGTCAGCGTGCGCGGCATCCAGGGCCTCGGCGACCTGACTGATGAGATACACAGCCCGCTGCGGCGCGATCCGACCGTACGTATCGAGCAGCACGCCGATATCAGCGCCGTCCACCAAGCGCATGTCGATGAAGAGCCGGCCATCGATCTCGCCGAAGTCATGAATGGGAATGACGTGCGGATCCCGCAGTCGCGCCGCGACGTTCGATTCACGCTGGAATCGCTGGAGGTACTCCCGGTCACCAGACAAGGCTTCGGGCAGGAGCTTGAGGGCGACGTACCGGTCACGGTGTGTGTCGTACGCCTTATAAACTTCCCCCATTCCGCCGACACCTAGCAGAGACTCAAGGCGATAGTTTCCAACCTGCCGTAGGGTCATGAGAACCGCCCCCCCAGAAAAAGTCACTACATCAAGCCGCTGCACCGCATAGTGCTAGAGCCTGCTCGGGCCATCGCCCCGCTCGGGCGCAGGTATAATAACACTTTACGGAGCAACGCTCGTCGCTGGCGAATTGCTCGCCAGCTGTGGATTATTGTTTGTTGACGGTGTTTCGCTGGGCGCTGGACAGATAGCGGCGCGCGTTCGCATCGTCCCGGCATTGAGATCCGGAGATGGGTGAGGATGTCGGGCTTCCGCATGTCGACGTGGTATTTCACCACTGTTCATCATCCGTCCGCATCCCTCGCAGGACAGTTCGTAGATTCGAGCGCCGTTGACACAGGTAAAAGTTTTTTGCCCAGCAATAGCTGCGCCACCACCTAGGTGGCTGGCGGGTACTGAGCGGCCTAGGCGGCGAGGATGGTATGGCTTAGGGTGCGGGCCATGGCGGGTCGGGAAAGGATGTCCGCACGACGGGCAGAACGTCGGAGGCGAACAGTTCCGCCGACGCCACGAAGTCCTCCTGCGGGAGGTGCCCCCGGTGCCCGCCGATCGAGATCAGCGAGTTCCCGAACGCCTCGTGGTATCGCCCGATTTTCTCGATCACCTCGTCCGGCGAACCGATCAGGGCGGACCCGCGGGCGAGGAAGTCGTCGTACCCGTCGTAGAGGGTGAACGTGCCGGGCAGCTGACCGGAATTCGCCACCATCGCCGCGAACTTCTCGTACACCGGCGCGTACGCCGCCCGGGCATCCTGCGACCGCTTCGTCACGTACGTCTGCCCGTGCCCAGCGCCGACGAGCGCCTGGGAGTCAGGAAAGCCGCGCGAGGCAAGCTCGGACCGGTAATGACGGACAAGCTCCGCGTACCGGGTCACGGGGTTCATCCCGTTCGCGCTGAAGACCGGGTCCCCGAACTCGGCCGCGAGATCCACGGACCGTTCCGATGTGGCCGACCCGTGCCACACCCGGATCGGCCGCTGCAGCGGCGCGGGCGAGATCACGGCGTCGCGCAGCGGAGCCGTGCGGATCGTCGGTACCCCGGGCGCCGGCGTCCATGTCACCGGCTCGCCGGACCAGATGCGCCGCAGCAGCCGGTAGTTCTCCGCGATCGTGTCCCAGGCCTCGAGCCGCCCGATCCCGAACAGCTCGGCCTGCTCGGGCCCGTTCCCCTTGCCGATGATCAGCTCGATCCGCCCGCCGGACAGGTGGTCGAGCGTCGCGTAGTCCTCGGCCACCCGGACCGGGTCGAGCACGGACAGCAGCGTCACGCCGGTGAACAGCCGGATCCGCGACGTGAGCGCCGCGATGTGGGACAGCACCACCGGCGGCGAGGAGGACAGGAACGGCGGGTGGTGCCGCTCCCCCACAGCGAACCCGTCGAACCCCAGCTGCTCGAACAGCACCGCATTCGACGTGACCTCGCGCAGCCGCTCCGTCGCCGTCTCCGGTCCGCCGCCCGGTGTACCCGCGATCAGGTCGATCCCGATGACCCGCATAAAGCCTCCCGGTAATACCTATCGGTAAACGAGGCTATATCGGGGAGTCCGCGAGCGCTATGCCGGGTCCGGCCTCAGGCCTCCGCCTGAGCTGGCGTGCGCGGCAGCACGGCCAGCACCCGCCAGCCGCCGCCATCGAGGGGACCCGCGGTCAGTTCGCCGCCGCAGGCGCGGACCCGCTCGCGCATGCCGAGCAGCCCGCGACCGCCGCCGGCCTGCTCGAGGCCGGTCGGCGCCCCGGCCGGCGGCCCGTTCGCTACGCTCACCGCGAGCTCGTCACCCGCTTCGGCGATCGCCACCTCCACCGGTGTCCCCGGCGCGTGCTTGAGCGCGTTCGTGAGGCTCTCCTGGACCACCCGGTAGACCGCCTGCGACGCCTGTTCACCGATGCGGTCCGCCGATCCCGTAATCCTGCAGCTCACCGCGAGACCGGCATCGGCGGACCGCGCGACGAGCTCGTTGACCAGCCCGATGCCGTCGAGGCCGCGCGGCGCCTGCTCCTGGCCGAGCAACTCGACCAGCCGGCCGATCTCCGCTTCCGCCTGCCTGATCGCCTCGGCGATGGCGTCGAAGGCCTCGACAGCCATGGCGGGATCCCGGCCGGCCACCCGCTGGCCGGCGCCCGCCTGGATGACCATGACGCTGATGCAATGGGCCACGATGTCGTGCAGCTCGCGGGCGATCCGGGCCCGCTCGTAGCGGACCGCCTCCGCGGCGAACAGCGTGCGCTCCGCCTCCAGTTCCAGGCCGCGCGCGGCGAGCTGATCCGTGAGCCGGCGACGCGAACGCACCACCAGACCGAGTGCGAAGGGGCCGACGGCGCCGACCAGGATGAACGGGTTGAACACCGAGATTCCGTTGGCGAGCTGGGTGCCGAGGCCGAGGCAGGCGAGCGCGAGGACCGACGAGCCGGCCGCCACCGGTCGTCCGCCTGCCGGCGGCATTCCGCATCCGGCCTCCGCCGGCAGACGGATACGGAAGGCAGGGCCGCGCCGTTACGATGCAGAAACCGGAATCCAGGAGACGAGGCCAGCGGTTCCATGCCAACCATCCCGAACGCGGCGGGCGCGCCCGCCGCGGACACGATTTCCGTGCTGATCGCGGACGATCAGCGGCTGGTGCGCGCGGGCTTCCGCGTCATCCTGGCCGGAGAGCCAGACATCACGGTGGTGGGCGAGGCCGCGGACGGCGTCCAGGCGGTCGAGCTGGCCCGCGCGCTGGCACCAGCCGTCGTCCTGATGGACATCCGGATGCCCACCATGGACGGCCTGACCGCCGCGCGGCAGGTCATCGCCACCTCCAGCAGCCGGGTGCTGATCCTGACGACTTTCGACGCGGACGAGTACGTGTACGAGGCGCTGCGCATGGGGGCCAGCGGGTTCCTGCTCAAGGACGCGCCGCCGGACCAGCTGATCGGCGCCGTCCGCAGCATCGCCGCCGGCAACGCGCTCATCGATCCGGTCATCACCAGGCGGCTGATCGCCAGGTTCGCGCACGCGGTCCGGCCGCCCACCGCGCAGCCGGAGCAGCTCAGGGAGCTCACCTCGCGGGAACTCGACGTGCTTCGTCTCGTCGCGCGCGGCCTGACCAACGCCGAGATCGCCGGTGAACTGGTCGTCGAGGAGAGCACCGTCAAGACGCACGTCAGCCGGATCCTGCTCAAGCTCGGGCTCAGGGACCGGGTCCAGGCCGTGGTGATCGCGTACGAGTCGGGCTTCGTCGTCGCCGACGACCATCGCGGGCCAGCCGTCGGGCCAGCGGTCGGCTGATCCGCTGGCCCGGCCAGAGTGAGACGTTGTCGTTCGGAGTGATCGGGACCGAGGCGGTCTAGGCTTCGCTGGCCGCGCGGACGGCGCGGCGGGAGCGGAGCCGGACGAGCAGGACGATGGCGGGGACGGAAACGACCACCGCGATCACCCCGGTGACCACGAACTGCGCGCCCGGGCCGAACAGCACGCCCATCAGGGAGCTCCGCACGTCCACAATCCGGCTGACCATCGCCGCCCAGAACGCCCAGCTGCGCCCCTGAGCCAGGCCGGCGATGCTGGCCAGGGTCACGACGCCGAGCACGCCGCTCAAGGCGATCGCTGGCCCGGGCGGCGAGCCCGCGTTGTGCTGGTTCGCATGGATCATGAACGGGATCATCACCAGGTCGAGGACCCCGACGATGGCCAGGAGGGCGGCCAGGGGCCTGAATTCGCGCTTCATCGTGTGCTCCTTCGCTGGGGAGAGGTGACCCCAGCGTGCGCCGCGGGGAGCCGCCCGCGCGTCCGGCGGCGGACGGAACATCCGCCGGCGGCATCCGTCCGCGGTGGGACGCCGCGGGCCGGCCGGAAGGAGGACAGAACGAGCTGCTACCAGGTCTGTTCGCTGGCGCGGACGAGAATCTCGTTGATCGCGACCCGGCGGTCGCGGGTGACGATGTAGGCGATCGCGTCGGCGATGTCGTCGGGCACGAGCGGCTCCACCGATGCCACCTGGCGCTGCGCCGCCTCCCGGATATCCTCGCGCAGGTGCGTGGCCAGCTCGGTGTCGACCGTGCCAGGCTCGACCACGCTGACCCGCACCCGCTTGGAGATCAGTTCCTGGCGGAGCGCCTCGGAGAAGGCGGTCACGCCGAACTTCGTCAGGTTGTACACGGTGCTGCCCGGCCGGGCGACTCGCCCGGCCGTGGAGCTGATGGTGACCAGGTCCGCGACGCCCCGCGGCGAGTCCGCGGCGGCTCTCACCAGGTGCGGCAGGGCGGCATGGGTGAGGTTGAGCACGCCGCGAACGTTGACGTCCAGCATCTGCTCCCATTCGGCGAGGGGAGCATCCAGGGCGGGGCCGAGCAGCATGACGCCGGCGTTGTTGACCAGCGTGTCGAGCCTGCCGAGCTCGGCGACGGCCCGGTCGACCGCGGCAGCAGCCTCCGGCTGACTGGTCACGTCCGCTTCGAGCACGAGGGCGCTGCGGGAGTCGCCACCTATCGTTCGGGCTAGCTCTTCCAGCCTCTCGCGACGGCGCGCCACCAGCGCGACCGCCGCGCCCTCAGCGGCGAGCCTGCGGGCAGTCGCCGCACCGATGCCGCTGCTCGCGCCAGTGATCAGGGCGACCGTGCCCTGTAGCAGCCTGCTCATGATGCCGTCTCCACGTGACTCACCCTAACGAGGAGCATGACCGGCCCGGCGCGGAGCCGGCGCACGACGACCGGGCCGTACTCATCCGTCACGCAGAGCGATATCGTGCTGCCCAGCGGTTCCGGCCGCCGAACGCGAGCCGGTGACTGCCGCAGCGATCACGTGAACCTGGTGCCGAGCCGAGAATGAGGGGAAATCGGGTGACATCAGCTACCGAAGGCGAGGCGCTTAGCTTCGCGCGGGACATCCAGCCGCTGTTCCGGGAGAAGGACCGCGACTCGATGCGGCGCGCCTTCGATCTGTACGACTACTCGGACGTCTCGGCTCATGCCGATGCCATCGTCGGCGCGCTGCGGAGCGGGAAGATGCCGTGCGACGGCGCGTGGCCCGCCGCCCAGGTGGAGACGTTCCAGCGATGGATTGACCAGGGAAAGCCCGCCTAGGAGTCGCCCGCTAAGCGGTACCCCATCCCGCGCCGCTGTACGCACGCCGCGCATGGAGGGGCTGGTCGTGGGCACGCTTACGCCGTACCGGTACGCATCAGTGCGGAAAGGAAGTGTCATGGCCACAGAAAAGCAGAAGGAAGCGGCCCGGCAGAACATCGTCAAGGCCCGTGAGGCGCAAAGTGCCCGGGCACACGGCGAGGACGTTCCGCGCGAGACCGAGGGCTTGAGCACCGCGGAAAAGGACGAACTGGCGAACAGCGAGTTCGCCTTCCCGAAGGAGCGCAAGGAGCCGCTGACCGACGCGCGGCACGTGCGCAACGCGATCGCCCGCTTCGACCAGGTCGAGGGCGTGAGCGACGCCGAGCGGGACCAGGCGTGGAAGCGGATCCTGGCCGCCGCGAAGCGCTATGACGTCGATGTATCCGAATCCGACTGGCGGGACCTGGCCCACGGCGGCAACGACAGCAAGGGGTAGCGCCTGCCGCCCTCGCCCTTGCATCAGGTCGCGAGCCGGGCGGGCACGCGCGCCACGTCAGCGAAGTCGAAACCATAGGATGTGGATGCGTGATAGCGGAACTCGCGCGGGACCGGCTGGGCTTCCAGCAGCTTCGCCCGGGGCAGCTGCCGGCGGTCGAGGCGCTCGCCGCCGGACGCGACGTGCTGGCCGTGCTGCCGACCGGCGCCGGGAAATCGGCGATCTACGAGCTGGCGGGGCTGCTGCGGGCGGGGCCGACCGTAGTCGTCTCGCCGCTGATCGCGCTGCAGGACGATCAGCTCGCGCACCTTCGTTCGGCTGGCTTGCGGGCCATCCTGCTCAACTCTCAGCAATCGGCGGGCGCACGCGCGGCGGCGCTGCTGGCCTCCTGCGATTCCGATACGTTCGTGTTCCTCTCCCCGGAGCAGCTGGCGAAGGAGGAGACCCGCGAGACGCTGCGCCGCGCGCGGCCGGGGCTCTTCGCGGTCGATGAGGCGCACCTGATCAGCCAGTGGGGCCACGACTTCCGCCCTGACTACATGCTGCTTGGCGCGCAGGCCGAGGCGGTGGCGCGCCGGTCCG
>Ga0210395_10003628_pt1 | contig 11827 bp, 12 predicted proteins | sample IncBWH4OmetaG_FD_150861 | JGI IMG/M metagenome (GOLD analysis project Ga0210395, IMG submission 150861) | Forest soil microbial communities from Barre Woods Harvard Forest LTER site, Petersham, Massachusetts, United States - Inc-BW-H-4-O ...
TGGTGCAGCGCGAGCAGGTCGGGTTCGAGGTAGGCGTACCGGCCGCCGACCTTGAGCCGGAGCAGCGGATGGTCGAACATCGTCTGGGTTCGCGGGTCCGCGCCGAGCAGCTTGTGCCGGGTGCGGACGTGCCGCAGCGCGGTCGATTCGCCGGCCCCGACCTGGCTGAGGTCGTCGTAGTGCGCGCTCGCGATGTCCAGGCCGATGTGCTCACGGAGCAGGGCGAGCAGCAGGCTGGCGCTGTTCTCCTTGACCTGGGCCTCGAACGCGTTGCCGCGGCTGCGCGCGAACGGCGACAGGCCGTACGGTGCCGGCAGCCCGACGTGCTTGGCGATCTCGTGCTTGTGCACGCCCGCCGCGTCCATCAGGGCACGGCGGGGGCAGCCCGGGTTGGCGGCGAGCGCGGAGATCGTGCGGGCGTCGTGGTTGACGGGCATCGCGCGGCCGCGAAGGAGGTCAAGGCGCGCCTCGACCGGGTCCCGCGGCGGCTGGCCCGGCGGCTGGCCCGGCGGCTCGCCGGGAGGCTGGCGCGGCGGCTGGCCGACGGTCACTCGCCGGCCGCCTCTGCGGCTATCTCGCGAAATGAGGCGGTGCCGAAGAGCTGCTCGGGCTGTTTGAGCTGGCGGGCGCGTTCAGCGGCCGCGCGGCGGGCCCGGTCGTCGGCGTCGGTGTGGACGGTGAGCTCGGCGGCGGCCGCCTCCTTGACCACGGCGGGGGCGGCACTACCGCCGGGGACGGCAGCGCCGGGGATGGATTGCGCGAACCGCTGAAGGAGCCGGCGGGCGGCGAGTGGCGGTTCGGGGATCCGCTCGATCGCCTCGGCCACCCGGATCGCGGCGGTGAGGAAGTCCACCCGCGGCGAGAGCGAGCCGACCATCCGGCGTTCAAGCGGCCAGGTGGAGACCGCGAGCAGGCCGCGGGACGGTGCGAGGTAGTCGGCGGACAGCGCCGCGCAGATGTAATAGGGCCGGGCGAAAGGGGCGGCGCGGAACGACCGCTCTTCGTCGCGCTTGAGGCTAGTGACGCGGGTGGTCGGAAAGGTCGCACCGAAGAACGCCTCGTGCACGGTGGCGATCAGCTTGGGCGCGGCCGGAACCTGGAGCAGGCTCAGTGCCTCGTAGACCTGCTCGCGCAGCGGCAGCAGCGAGCCGGACGGCTCGGTGTTCTCGGCGAGGTGTGCAGACCGGTCGAGCTGGGCGGACGGTGGCGGTTCGTCGGGCCGGCGCGGCAAGGCGCCGACGGCCGACGGGGCGGCGATCGCGCTCAGCGCGTCATCCCACGCTTGTTCGGCACGCCGGAGCTGTGCGCGGTGCGCCCTGGCGAGCGCGGTGTCACCAGCGAGGACCGCCTCGCGGACGGCCACCCGGAGCTCGTCAATGCGGCGCTCAATCGCCTCGATGGTCTCGGCCACGGACCCGATCATACGGCGCACGGTCAGCCATTTCCAGCAACTTCCAGCATGAAGGCGAGGCTTTTGCCGGACTCTTAGCGAATCCTCAGCTAGTCAGACGGAACGCATAGCTAATCGCGGCAGTTGAGGCGTCAGCTTCTCACTACCCTGATGCCCATGCTCCAGAAGGCACTTGATCTCGTCCACCTTGATTTCGCTCCGCGGCACGAGCACCCGGCCGGGGGACGGGTCGCGGTCGCCACCATTGTCTCTATCGTTGGCTCGCTGCTCGCCGATGCGCTGATCGTCGTCATCTTCCAGACTGTTTTCCCCGCGACCAAGGGGTACGTGCACTACCAGTTCAGTGACTACGCCAAGCTGACGATCATCGGCGTGCTCATCGCCTGCGTCGCGTGGCCGATCACCAGCAGGATCACCTCGGAGCCGCGCTGGATGTTCTTCCGGATGGCCATCGGCGTGACGCTTGTGCTCTGGCTGCCCGACCTCTACATCCTGTCCATGGGTCAGCCGGCCAAGGCGGTAGCGGGGCTGTTCCTCATGCACCTGGCGATCGCGGTGGTCACCTACAACGCGCTCGTGCGACTGGCGCCGGTCCGGGCACGCCAGCGGCCAAGCCACCGCGCGGGACACCGGGCGCAGCCCGCCCGGCACTGAGCGTCCGGTACACTGACCGGAGCGTAGGTCGCACCGTGCGCCGAAATCGGACCCCACGGACATCGGTTTGCATAGACGTGGCGCATCAGCCCACGTAAGACCGGCGAGGTCAGCCTGACCGCCGGAATCAGCGACCACCCGAGTCCTGGAGACGATTTCTTTTGACCGCCGTGCCAGCAGAGAGCTCTGCCGCGCCTGGAACCGATGCAGCCGCCGACCTGACCGACCTGACCGACCTGACCGACCTGACCGCAGGCCTTACCTTCGCCGGCCTCGGCGTGCCCGCCCCGCTCGTCGAGGCGCTCGCCGAGGACGGCATCACCGCGCCGTTCCCCGTGCAGGCCGCCACGCTGCCCGACGCCCTGGCCGGACGGGACATCCTCGGCCGGGCCCGCACCGGCTCCGGCAAGACGCTCGGTTTCTCCCTGCCGCTCGTCACGCGGCTAGCCGGCGGCCGGACCGCCGCGGGCCGGCCGCGAGGACTCGTGCTGGTGCCGACCCGCGAGCTCGCCACGCAGGTGATGGAGGTGCTGCGGCCGCTGGCGCGGGCGATGGGCCTCTGGACCACCACCATCTACGGCGGCGTCTCCTACGGCCCGCAGGTCAACGCGCTGCACCGGCGGACCGACATCGTCGTCGCCACGCCCGGCCGGCTCGCAGACCTGATCTCACAGGGCGAATGCGACCTGTCCGAGGTCGAGGTCGCGGTCATCGACGAGGCGGACCAGATGGCCGACCTCGGCTTCCTGCCGATCGTCCGGCGGCTCCTCGAGACGACGCCCGACCACGGGCAGCGGATGCTGTTCTCCGCCACGCTCGACGCCGCGATCGACGTGCTCGCCCGCCGGTTCCTGCACGACCCGGTGCTGCACTCGGTGGACGAGAACTCCTCCCCCGCCGAGATCGAGCACCACGTGCTCACTATCGGACCGGCGGACAAGGTGGCGGTCCTGGCCGCGCTGGCCGGCGGTGACAAGCGCTCGCTGGTCTTCACCCGGACCAAGCACGGCGCGGAGCGGCTCGCCCGCCAGCTCACCCAGGCGGGCATCCCCGCGGCGGAGTTGCACGGGAACCTGCGGCAGAGCGCGCGGTCGCGGAACCTCGCGGCTTTCGCGACCGGTGTCGCCCGGGTCATGGTCGCCACCGACATCGCCGCCCGCGGCATCCACATCGACGGCATCGACCTGGTCATCCACGCCGACCCGCCGAACGAGCACAAGGCCTACGTGCATCGCTCCGGCCGCACTGCCCGCGCCGGCGCGGACGGCGTCGTCGTCACGATGCAGACCAAGAGCCAGGCCCGCGACGTCACCGCCATGATGCACAAGGCCGGCATCACCCCGCACGAGGCGGTCGCCGTCGGCCCGGACTCCGATGTGCTGCGCGAGTTCGCCGGCGAGCCGGCGCCGCGGGTCAGCGTGTCGGGAAAGGTCGCCGAACTCGTCAGGCCGGAGGACCGGCTGTCCGCCAGCGACCGCGGCGGCGCCGGGCGGTCGTCCCGGCCGCGCGGTGACCGGACGGGGCGCCCGCGCCGCGACAAGGACCGCGACCGCGACCGCGAGCGCAGCGACCGGTTCCGTGACCGCGGGCCGCGCGGGTCCGAGCAGCGCGACGAGCGGCCGGCCCGGTTCGGCTCGGGCGAGCGTCCGGCCCGGTTCGGGCACGACGAGCGGCCGGCCCGGTTCGGGCACGACGAGGGGCCGCGTCGCGAGGATCGCTCCGACCGGGGGGACCGGTTCGGCTCGGACGAGGGTCCGCCGCGCGGGCGGTCCGACTCCGACCGGCCGCAGCGCGTCGGCGGTGACAACCGATTCGATAGGGGCGACCGCGGTGACCGCTTCGAGCGGCCCGCCAGGTCCGACCGATCGGACGGGTCCGACCGGTTCGGCCGGGACGAGCGCCCGGCGCGCGCTGACCGTGGCTTCGGGGACCGTCGGGACCGGCCCGCCACCGGGGACCGCGGCTTCGGCGACCGTCGGGACCGGCCCGCCACCGGGGACCGGAGCTTCGGCGACCGTCGGGAGCGGCCCCCGACCGGGGACCGCGGGTTCGGCGACCGTCGGGAGCGGCCCCCGACCGGGGACCGCGGGTTCGGCGACCGTCGGGAGCGGCCCCCGACCGGGGACCGGGTCGAACGGCCGGGGCGGTTTGACCGCGACAGCCGGCCGGCCCGGGGTGACGCGCGGCCCGGGTGGAACGACCGGCCGGCCAGCAACGGCCGCGGGTTCGGTGACCGCGCCTCCGGCGGACGGTCGTTTAGCGATCGCGCTTCAGGCGGGCGCGCGTTCGGTGACCAGTCGCCGCGGGGGCAGCGTGAGGCGGGCTCCGAACGCGGCGACAGCCGGGGCTTCCAGCCGCCGGAGCGGCCACAACGGAACGACTGGTACCCGCGTGGCGCCGGAAAACCGCAGCCGCGCGGGAACGGCCGGCCGGGCGGGCCGGGGAACCGGACGGCCTCCAATCGGAGCTCCGGCACACGGTCGTACCGGTAGATCTAGGCACAGCTTCCGGCACAGGCGACATTTCGCGCATATCTTCCCAGGTGAGCGGCTTGGGCAGGCGGCTCACTTTTCCCGCTAAGAACGCCTATCCGCGCTACGGGATGGGGTAGATTAGCCTCGGCTGTTGTCGGACTTTGCGATCAGTAAATCGTTCAAGGTTCAGGTAACAAACGATTTACAGATCGACGCCTAAGTCTTGGACGACGGCGTCATCCCACAGCTGGTCCGCGTGAAGTGCGCGGGTCTCGGGCTCATCAGAAGGACACATAGCAAAAATGGCTCAGGGGACCGTAAAGTGGTTCAACGCGGACAAGGGCTACGGCTTCATTGCCCCCGACGATGGTAGTGGTGACGTCTTCGTACACTTCTCCGCCATCGAGTCGACTGGCTACCGCAGCCTCGAAGAAAACCAGAAGGTCGAGTACAGCGTGACCCAGGGGCCGAAGGGCCCGCAGGCCGCGCAAGTACGACCCATGTAGTTGACATCACGCGTCGGCGGCCGTCCGCCGCCGACGCGTGATGTTTACGGGGCATCGTTTAAGACAGCAGGGAACCCGACCTTAGTAGGTCGTTAGGATTTTGTGGTTTTCCTAAGCTGCCCTACCCGGGGTTCCATTCCGGTGACGCCGGTCAGAGACTGGTTCCGACAAGGGCTGCGAGATCCGCGAGGCGGCACGAGTAGCCCCATTCGTTGTCGTACCAGCCGAACACCTTGACCAGGTTCCGGGACGCCGCCGTCAGCTGCGAGTCGAAGACGCAGGACGCCTTGTTCCCGATGATGTCACGGGAAACCAGCGGGTCCGCGCTGTGATGCAGCACGCCCGCCAGCCGGCCGGTGGCCGCGCGGCGGAAGGCGTCGTTGACCTCATCGGCGGTGACCTCTGTGGCCAGTACCACCGCGAGGTCGGTCAGCGAGCCGTCCTCCACTGGGACCCGCACCGCCACGCCGTCGAGTCGGCCTTTCAGCGCGGGGATGACCTCGCCGGTCGCCTTGGCCGCCCCGGTTGACGTCGGGATGATGGAGACCGCTGCCGACCGTGCGCGAGGCAGGTCTTTGTGTGGCGCGTCGAGCAGCTGCTGGTCGCTGGTGTAGGCGTGGATCGTGGTCATGAAGCCGCGCTCGATGCCGAACGCGTCATGCAGCACCTTCGCCATCGGCGCCACGCAGTTCGTGGTGCACGATGCGTTGGAGATGACCTCGACATGCACGGGGTCATAGCTCTCGTCGTTCACGCCCATCACGATCGTCGCGTCCACGCCCTTGCCGGGGGCAGAGATGAGGACCTTCTTGGCGCCGCGCCGCGCCGGGTCGCGGGTGGCGAGAACCGGGATGTCGCGCCCGTCGATGGTGATCGCGCCCGCGTTGTGCCCGACGGTCCGGTGCAGCCGGCCGTAGGTGGAGTCGTACTCGAGCAGGTGCGCCAACGTCGCCGCGTCGGTGATGTCGTTGACGGCCATCACCTCAAGGTCACTGCGCTGTAGCGCGTAGCGGGTGAAGGCCCGCCCGACGCGCCCGAAGCCGTTGATGCCTATCCGCGTCACCATTGTTGTCTCCTAAGCTCGCTTGCGGTCGCTTTCTCCCTCCAGCCCATCGCGCTGCCCCGGCGCTGGGTACGGACTTGCAGGTGCCGGATAGCGGGCCGAAAGTCCCTCGTCAGCACTAGCCCTGAGCTCCTGGCAGGCCGGTCTTCTATATGGTTATACTAACATCATAGAATAATGGTGGGTGTGGAGGGAGGCCCGATGTTCCGGTTCCGGCTGGACGGGTCCTCGGGTGTACCTCCGTACCTCCAGCTCGTGCACCAGGTGCGGCAGTCGCTGCTCCTCGGCTACCTGCGTGAAGGGGACCGGCTGCCGACCGTGAAGGAGGTCGCGGTGGATCTCGCGATCAACCCGAACACGGTCGTCAAGGCCTACCGGCAGCTTGAGCACGAGGGCCTCGCGGGCGGCCGTCCGGGTCAGGGCACGTTCATCACCGGCACTCCGCCGAACTCGGCGGGAGACGGCGCCTCGGCGGAAGCCGCCGAGGTGCTCCGCCGCTCGTTCGAAATATGGCTGCGTGAAGCGGCCGCCGCCGGGCTGAGCGCCGAGGCGGTCACCGCGCTCATCGCCGCGGCCAGGCGGGACCACGACAGGCTTGATCACGACACTGAGGAAAAGAGGGTCGGATGACGCACCAGAGGAGCGTCCCGGCGCTTGCTGCCGACGGCCTCGGCAAGCGGTACGGACATCTGTGGGGACTGCGCGACTGCACGTTCGCGATTCCCGCGGGCTCGGTCGTCGGCCTGGTCGGGCCGAACGGCGCGGGCAAGACCACGCTGCTCGCGCTGACCGTGGGGCTGCTCGCACCGACCGAGGGAGAGATGTCGGTGTTCGGCTCGCCGTCGCGGGCGAACACGGCCGACACGCTCGCCCGGGTTAGCTACCTGGCGCAGGACCATCCGCTGTACCGGGGGTTCACGGTGGCCGACATGTTCCGCTTCGGGCGGTCACTGAACCCGAGCTGGGACTCCGGTCTCGCGGAAGCGCGGATGGCGACGCTCGGCATCCCGCTGCGGCGGAAGGTCAAGGCACTGTCCGGTGGCCAGCAGGCGCAGGTCGCGCTGACCCTTGCGCTGGCCAAGCGCGCGCCGGTCCTGGCGCTCGACGAGCCGGTGGCCAGCCTGGACCCCCTCGCCCGGCTGGACTTCATGCGGGATGTGCTCGCCGCGTCCGCAGAGACCGGGCTCACGGTAATCATCGCGTCGCACGTGATCGCCGAACTCGAACGGCTCTGCGACTGGCTGCTCGTGCTCGCTGGCGGCCGGCTGCAGCTCGCCGGGGCCGTCGACGACCTGCTCGCCAGGCACGCAGTGCTGACCGTGCCGCGGCGGATACCGAACAGCGACGTCCCTGGCAGCACGATCGACCGGACGGACAGCGAACGGCATTCCACGCTCCTGGTCGCCGCCGACCCGGATCTCGTCGCGGCGGCCGCCAGCCAGCCCGGTTGGCTGGCGGAGCCGGCCGGGTTCGAGCAGCTCGTGCTCGCCTACCTCCGCCGGCCGCCGGTCACCCTGGCGGCGGCCCACCGGGCCGGAACCGCGGGAACGGCGGTGGCCTCATGATCTGGGTTACCTGGCGGCAGCACCGTGCGCAGGCGATCGCGATGCTCGCGGCGTTCGCCGTCGTCGCCAGCTACGCGCTCGCGGTGGGCTTCTGGATGCGGTCGCAGTTCAACGCCGACGGGCTCGGCACTTGCCTGGCCCGCAGCGGCGGCGCGGACTGCGGCGCGATGATCACGTCCTTCTTCAGTGAGGTCAACCGCGGGGCCACACTGCCGCTCGACGCGTTGCTCTTTGTCATCCCCGGATTCCTCGGCGCGGTGGTCGGCGCCCCGCTGCTCGGCTCGGAACTGGAGCGCGGCACCTGGCAGCTCGCCTGGTCGCAGACCGTGCCGCGCGGCCGGTGGCTGGCCGCCAAGCTGGGACTGGTGACCGCGGCCCTGGTTGTGTTCGGGGCGGCGCTCACCGCGATCATGACCTGGGCGTGGACACCGCTCGACGAGGTGCGCATCCGGCTGCAGCCGCCACCGTTCAACTTCGAGGGCATCTCGCTGCCGTCCGCCCTGCTGTGCGCGTTCGGCCTGGCGCTGCTCGCCGGGCTGCTGCTGCGCAACACCATTGCCGCGATGGTGGTCGGTTATGTCGCGTGGGAGGTGCCGTTCGTCCTCGGCACGCTGCTGACCGGGCCGCTCCAGTTCATGACGACCACCATGCGGATTCCGTGCACCGGGGTCGTGTGCCTGACCGCATCCACCAACTCCTCGCCGCCGGTTACCGGTCACCTCGGCGACTTCGTGACCGGCGTGACCAGAAGCGGCAACGAGCTCATCGTCAGCTACGTGCCAGCCGACCGGTTCTGGCCAATGCAGTTCGTCGTCGGCGGCATGTACCTGGCGATCGCGGCGGCGGCGATCGGCACGGCGGTCTGGCTGCTGCACAGGAGGACCACATGACAGCGCGCGATGTACGACCCCGGGGAGCCACGATCACGGCGGCGCATTTCTACAGTGAAGGCTGCCACCTGGCCGGGACGCTGACCGAGGTGACCGATCCGGTGGCGGCGGCGGTGGTGATCACCGGCTCCGGCAAGCTGAACCGGGACTCGGACGCACGGCTCGGACGCCGCGGACCGTTCATCCTGCGCACCGGCGTCACCCGGCAGGTCGCCGAGGCGCTCAGTGCCGCGAACGTTGCGAGCCTTAGGTATGACAAACGGGGAATCGGCGCAAGCGGCGGCGACTACCTGAGCGCGGGGCTGATCTCGAACCTCGCCGACGCGCGGGCGGCGGTCCGCTGGCTGGCCGCGAAGTACCCCGGCCTGCCGCTGCTCGCGGTCGGGCACAGCGAGGGCACCCTGCACGCCGCGCAGCTCGCGGCCGAGGAACCGGCCGTCGCCGGTGCGGTCCTGCTCAGCGCGCCCGCCAGGAATGGCGAGCAGATCATGAGCTGGCAGTTCGAGAAGATCATCCCGACGCTGCCCAAGGTGGTCACGATCATCGTGAAGCTCACCCGCCGCGACCTCGCGGGGCTACAGCGCAAGCGGATACAGCAGCTCAAGGGGTCGCGGACCGACGTCATCCGAATCAACGGCGTCCGGATCAACGCCCGGTGGTTCCGCGAGTTCCTGCATTACGACCCGGCACCTGACCTCGCCCGCATCGAGGTGCCCGTGCTCGCCATCACCGGCGGCCACGACATGCAGGTGCCGCCCGGTGACGTCGACGTGATCGGCGAGCTGGTGCGCGGCCCCTTCGAGGGGCACGTGGCGGACGACCTCGGCCACCTGCTCCGCCCCGATCCGGACTGGAAGGGCCCGCGCGCCTACCGTCGGTCGGTGCGGCAGCCGGTCAGCCCCAAGGTGCTCGCCCTCGTCACCGAATGGGTGGGGGCGCACTGGGGCAGCCAGTAACCGGGTGCTGGGTTAACCGGGTGCTCCGTCCGGCTCGTCCGTGAATTCGGCGGGACCGCGGCGCCGCTGCGCAGGTTCCATTGACCGAGCGTCGCCGGTCGGTCCGCCGGCCGGAAGAGACCTTCGGACGGTCGCGGGCGGGTCGAAGGTCCAGGTGCTAGCGGGCTGTCCAGCCGCCGTCGACCAGGATGGTCTCGCCGGTGATCAGCGAGGCGGCGGGTGATGCCAGGAACACCACGACGCCGGCCACCTCGATCGGTTCGCCGATGCGGTGCAAGGCGGCGATCCGCTCGATGACGTCCGCGCGGAACTCCGGGTCGGACAGTGCGGGCTCGGTGCCCGGGGTGCGGATGAACGTGGGGGCGACCGCGTTCACGGTGATCCCGTACTTGCCCCACTCGACGGCCAGGCACCGGGTCAGGTGCGCGATGGCGGCCTTGGTCATGCAGTAGACAGACTCTCCGGGCAGCGCGACCACGCCGGCCTGGGAACCGATGCTGATGATCCGCCCGGACTCCTGCCTGATCATGACGCGCCCGGCGGCCTGGCTGGCCAGGAACGTCCCCTTGAGGTTGACGGCCAGGGTCGCGTCGAGGTCCTCTTCCCGGACGTTTTCGGCCGGGTTCCGCGGTGCGATGCCCGCGTTGTTGACCAGCACGTCCAGCCGGCCGAACTCGGCCACTACCGCGTCTATCGCCGGGCCGATCTGCCCCGGCTGAGCCATGTTCATCTGTAGCGGCAGGGCGCGGCTGCCCAGCGCCTCGACCTCGGCGGCCACGCCGGCATCCTGGGATTCATCGCGGAGCCCGAGTGCCACGTCCGCGCCGGCCGCGGCAAGTGCCAGCGCGATGGCCCGGCCCAGGCCGCGGGCGGCGCCGGTCACGAGCGCGACCTGGCCTTGTATGTCGAACCTCGGCAGTACCGGCACCACCGCTCCCCTCGCCAGCCCCGTCCTACCCTAACGTGGGCTCCCGCTACCTGGCGGTAAGCGGCTCGCATGCTGGAGGGCCGCGGCGCCACCGCACCAGCCCTCCAGCCCGCTGTCGTTCTGCTAGCGCTGCGCACCCGCCAGCGTCAGCTCCTGCACCAGGGGCTGGCTGTCGTAAACGGCGCCGGCTGGCGCCGGCTCGGCCAGACGGATGCGGCGGCTACCGACCTTCGCCGATCCCCAGTCTGGGTTCCGCAGGACCATTGCCAGCGGGATCCCGCACCACGCTGCGAAGAAAGCCACGGCCAACGGCACATTCAGCCAGAACCACATCATCTCGATCCCTCCCCTAGGACCTGGCGCCCCGGTCTTGCAGCCGGCCAGTGGTCGCCTCTTCCGATCGCCGGTCTCGGAAGGACCGGCTGACCTCAGATTGCTCCGCTGACCAGGGGCAGGTCTGTCAGCTAGCCGACACAACGGCCGTCTACTCACCGGCACCCGGACGCTACGCCGAGTCGGCGGGCGGCGGGGGGTGGCTGTGCAGGACCTGTCTGCCGTCGGGGCTGCGGGCTTCGGTGGTCCCGTCGGGGTGCAGGGTGAGCTGCCAGCCCCAGCGGTGGATGACGACCAGGTGATGGAATTTGCAGAACATCCCCAGGTTCCACAGGGCGGTGGGGCCGTGGTGTTGCTGGTGGATGATGTGGTGCACGTCGCAGGCGGCGGCGGGGGCGTCGCAGCCGGCCGGGAACTCGCAGTGCCCGCCGGCCCGCAGCGCCACGGCGTGGCGCAGCTGGCCGGGGATGGACCGGGAGTCCCCGATGTCCAATGGCAGCGACGGGCTGGTGAACGGGTGCTCGAGCAGGCCGGTCCGCAGCATGCTGGCGATGCCGGACGGGCCGGAGACGAAGTCGATCGCCAGCCGGGCGATCGCGTACCGGTGCGCCTGCCGGGCTTGGGGTGACAGGCGCGCGGGGTCGCCGGCGGCGCAGGCCAGCGCGATGAGCTTGTCGATCACGGTCATCTCGGCGCGGCCGGTGACCACCGGCACGGTCAGGGCGTCACAGGCGGCTGCTCCGGCGTCCTTGCCGTCCAGGTAGCCGGGCCCGGCCTGCCCGAGCCGGGCGCGCAGCCACTGGTCTTCCAGGCCGGCCGCGGCGGGCAGCTGCCGCAACTCCGACAGCGGGATGTGCACCACCGCCCGGGTACCGGCGCCGGCCCGGCCGGGCAGCAGCTTGGCGGCGATCACCAGCTGGGGCCTTGTCAAGTTGTGTGTGTAAGTTCGGGGTGACTGCAATCCTTTCGTGACTTTACTGTTGCGGTTGATATTGCTGTGCTATATGGGCACGCGGCCGGGAAACTGGACGGCGAATGCGTTCAGCG
>Ga0210395_10003629_pt1 | contig 11827 bp, 13 predicted proteins | sample IncBWH4OmetaG_FD_150861 | JGI IMG/M metagenome (GOLD analysis project Ga0210395, IMG submission 150861) | Forest soil microbial communities from Barre Woods Harvard Forest LTER site, Petersham, Massachusetts, United States - Inc-BW-H-4-O ...
CTGAAGCTAAAAAGATTGTCAAAGATGCGAATGGAAATATCTTGAATGATGGTGACTCTGTAGTACTAATCAAAGATCTTAAAATAAAAGGGAGTTCATCGGTCATAAAAGCTGGTACAAAAGTAAAAAACATACGGTTGGTCGATGAAGATCATAATATTGATTGCAAAGTTGATGGATTTGGGAAGATGGGTTTGAAATCTGAGTTTGTCAAAAAGGTAGAGTAGAGGGTCTGTAGAGTAATTTGTGTAATATGAATAGCTTTATTGAACAGTATATTCTCTAATTTTAGAGTTTATTCTTGAATCTGCGCATTCAGACGATGCCCAACCTCATCGGTTATCGCATCCAAGCAAGCCCCGGGACCATTTTTAAAGAGGAAGTAATTTTTATATTTGCTACCAAATTCTTCATACTCTTCAAATGACTTGTCTAAGATCCTCAAATAATATGGCGCGTATTTCCCCTCTCTCTGCATAATCCGTTCAACGATTATTTCTCGAGGAACATCTAATCTAATGACCATGAATGGTATGTTATGTTTTTCAAAGTAAGGGAATAATGTTACATATGTTCGGTCAATTGAAGCATCCAAAATAATGCGGCGATTAGGGAAATCATAACGTTGCAGCATATAAGAGAAGTACTCCTTTAACGCTCTCTGCAGATCTTTCTTATCAACACCAGCCATTTTCCTAAGCATGTCTCTTACATGATCACTGCGTATACGAACGGCTTTAAATTGTTCTGCCAGTTCTTGGGAGATAAAGCTTTTGCCCATTCCCGGCACACCCGAAAAGGTGACCACAAATGGATCTTGCGCTATCTGCGTATAGGATAATTGAGAAGTATGTTCACTATATATTTCTTCTAAATGCTCGCGGGTCAGTACCGGAGGTTGGTTTACTGTATCAGGCGCAGCAATGATTGAGGCTTTTCTGCCGCATCCACAGAGTATGATTAAGGCAATTATAAGAACTCGATTATAAATCATGATTATCCTTTAAAAGAGGTGCCAAGCAAGACGTCCTTCGTCAGGCTCAGGATGAGCGAACGAATGAGCGAAAACTTGTGCCCGGCTGGATTCGAACCAGCGGCCTACGGATTAGAAATCCGTTGCTCTATCCAACTGAGCTACGGGCACGTACTTAGAATGAAGTCTAAAGATGGGGAATATGAGGCTAGTATAGCTGAATTTCTCAAGAACCTCAAACTATCGATCCTCACCGCCCCAAAGGGCAAAAAGTCCCCGGATAGCGCTCTTTCCACCTATTCGCATGGTAAAGAATTGTGTTTTTCCCGCGCTCCTGATTAGGATAAAGGTGTTAAAGCATTAAAATTCATGGCCATTTTAAGGGGATCTATGAAAAATATATCAAAGGTTATCATACTATTATTGGGTACAAGCGTACCATTGTTTGCAAACCCTATTCAATTAACCGATACGGTAATGAGCGCACGACTGAACACTGCCAGAAGATTAGTAGATGCTAATGAAGATTTGCCAAAAGCGAAAAGAATATTGCTCGAAATTAAGCATGCCAAACCTGACACACTGAACAATATGCAAGAGACTAAAGATGCGCGTAAATTCCTACTAAAATCGGATAGAGAAATACATATTCTGCTGCTTGAAATCGCACACAAACAAAACGATAAACATAAAATTATAAAATATTCTAAATATTTGGGTCTGCCGTATTAAATAAAGCGATAATGTTACAACGCGCTCCAATCAATTTCGGGCACGTTATGTTTCTTAAGAAAAGCATTCGCTTTGGAAAAATGGCGGCAGCCAAAAAAGCCGTTATAGGCTGAGAGTGGCGATGGGTGTACTGTCTTCAAAATCAGATCTCTGCTCGAATCGATATGCAGGTGTAATGCTTGTATTTTTTTTTGTGCATAGGCGCCCCAGAGCATGAATACCGTAGGATGTTTACGCTTGATCACTTGCTCGAGAACGGCATCGGTGAAAATCTCCCAACCGTGACTGGCATGGCTTGCTGGCTGGTTTTCTTCGACGGTCAGCATCGCGTTCAGCAAGAGCACGCCCTGCTTTGCCCAGCCCGTTAACGTGCCGCCCTTTGGAATGGGCATGCCAATATCGGCGTGGAGTTCTTTAAAGATATTTTTGAGAGATGGAGGTTGAGGAATGCCCTGCGGAACGCTGAAGCTCAAGCCATGTGCTTGCCCCGGACCATGATACGGATCTTGCCCAACGATCACGACGCTTACTTTATCAAATGGCGTTGCACGCAAGGCGGCAAAGATATTTTGTTTAGCGGGATAGATCGTTGCGCCAGCGGCTTCACGATCTTGCAGAAATTGCAGGAGCTTATCAATCTCCGGCCGGCTGCAGACCTCTTTGAGCGGTGGCTGCCATGATGCGGGCAATGCATTGAAAAATTGTTGTTGGCGTGGCGTCATTGAGAATCTTTGGATTGATGTTGGAGAATAAATGCAATTCTACCGCATTTCACGCATTAGGCAATCACTCGTGATTCGCGTTAATGCGCTGCATTTCTCCCCCTGATAATGTTTCACACTACTTTAATCTTGAAAAGCCTTCTGACCGTCCAATATATGATTCCATATATTGCGCAAAGAAAGATGAAGCCTTTTATAAATGTTAATACCACTGATACCACTCACCACAAGGTAATCCTCTTGCTCTCCTGCCAGTATCGCCACAGATAAAATATCACCAGGTCGCCCCAGTGTATTGACGTGTGAAAAATGACCTTGCGAATCTGAAATCCAAATTTCCACACTCCCGCCCTTACCTATTATCAATGTTCTGCCATTCGCACTGAGATACAAATTGGAACGACTGTTACCTTGAATCTCTTGCTTGAGTATAAAATGATTCTGATTATCACGTTCCAATATACTAATACGTTTCTCATCACTCTCGCTGCTCCATGCAAAAACCCGCTTATCCAGGCTCAATGCGGTATATCCGGATCTTGTGATTTTGCCTGTAGAGAACGTTTCACGCAATGTAAACTGTTCTCCAATAGCATTGCGTGCCCATACGGTAACCCGATCCCGTGCTGCCGCAATAAAGGAATTATTATCTATAAATTGGATACCCCAGGCATCTTCAAGCATCTCTTGGACTTTCTCAAAACGATTGATTTCTGGGCTCCAATCATAGATATCAAGCAATTTTTTCTCTCTTTCCCTCGAATAATACTTCACCATGAGGGTCTTGCCGACGGTATCGCTATAGACTGCGCACCGAGATATCACTGACCAAGCTGTATCGCCATTAATTGCCTGCAATCTTGCAAACTTACCATGTGCATCTCTTGCATAAACCATCAGTGGCAGCTCCGGCCCAAGGCATATGAGATTGCCATCCAAACTTACGGCCATTGAATGATCGGCTATGTCTGTTTTACGTTCGACATTCAGCTCTTCGCTCGATACAAAAGTGCCGTCAGGCTGCAAACGCCATCGCTGTATAATCTCAGAACTACGACTTCCCACATTGATTATAAAGCTACCATCCGAAAGTCGAGTCAAAAAACTAGCGTAATCGTCTATCTTTTGCGTTTCAATAAGACTCTTGGGGAATTCATCCGGATATAATCGATAGTATGCATCCGCTATCGCCTTCTCTTGCCTATGGAAGAATTTATTGAGCGCAATCATTCGCTCTTGAGGATCTTCTGGCATATTCGTAAGATCAATCGTCATTTCGCCATCATGTAACATGCGCGCTATTTTTGTTGCAGCCATTTGCTTTAATGAAGGAGCTTCACGCCCTGCTCCTCTGGCCGCTGCCATTGCTGATGATTCTGCCGGCTGCTGCATGGTATACGTTACATACCCCACTACTAGCATTGCGCTGAGCGCTATCACATTTTTTATATTCATCCCCCATTTCCCCCCATAAAACGTTCAAGGCGCTGCCTTGTCAGCAACGCCTTTTTACATTTTATTTTATTCTGATTTTTCGTCGATCAATCGAATGAGCTCTTCTGCTGCACTGACAATCGCATTGTCCCCTCGTTCTTCTGCTTGCTCAACGGTGTGCACTAAAGCGCATCGTTGAATTTCACGCAAATCGCCGCACGGATATTCATAATGTTCTTTGACGCCACGATCATAAGCATCATTCTTGCCAAGGAACCAAAGACCATACTCTTTCATGTCGTGATTATCGATATACTCGATCACTTCATCGCGAGTCGGTTTCTCTTCGTTCCAGTCTGCGTCAAATGAAGTACACTCGCCTGCTTCAATCAGATATTTTGCACGGTCGACTGCCGCTTGATTTAAGGTGATAGCCATCGAAAACTCCCTTTAATAATTAAGGAATTAATAAGGATTTATCCTCCTGAGATATAGCAGATCACATTTTCAGATAGCAACGGTGTGAAATATTTGATGGAATTCAAGCTCACTTAATCGAGCAAGTCCTCATCTTCAGTCGGCACGAATAACTTATCAAATTCCACGCCAATTTCTTGCAAACGCTTGATTGTGTCATCCGATACGTCTTCATCCTTGAGGATTATCGCATAGAGATCTTTATGGACTGACTGCATGAAGCTTACGAATTGCCTGATATAGATCTGCACATCTTTAACCTCGATCTTATCGAGGAAATCTTCCTTGAGCAGGAAAAGAATGAGCGTTTGATCAACGAATGAATAGCCCACAGTCTGCGGTTGCTTTAAGATCTCAACCGCACGCGCGCCGCGCGCTAATTTCTTGCGAGATATCTCATCAAGTTCAGTACCAAATTGGGCAAAATCGAGCAACTCGTTATATTGCGCAAGTTCAAGGCGTAATGCTTTGGTCATGCGTTTGATTGCTTTAGTTTGAGCAGCGCCGCCAACGCGTGAGACGGAAAGCTCAATGTTTACGGCCGGACGAATGCCTTGATTGAACAGTTTGGTATCGAGAAATATTTGGCCATCGGTGATGGAGATTAAGTTTGTGGGAATGTAGGCGGTGATATCATCGCCTTGAATTTGTACGATCGGAAGTGCCGTTAAGGAGCCGCCACTCACGAGTTTACCCGCACGCTCAAGTAAGCGCGAGTGCAAGTAGAACACATCACCCGGATATGCTTCACGCCCTGGCGCTCGGCGCAAGAGCAGGGACATTTCACGGAATGCGATTGCGTGATTGCTCAAATCATCATAAATGATGAGGACATCTTTACCCTGATCTCGGAAATATTCCCCAATAGTGCAACCCACATAGGGTGCCAGGTATTGATTGAGGACTGCTTCGCTTGAATCAGCGCTGATCACAATGCAATAATCCATCACGCCGTGTTCTTCAAGCATGCGCGAGAAACGCGCGAGATTTGCTTGGCGTTGACCGATGGATACATAAATGCAAATAACGTTTTTGTCTTTTTGATGCAAAATTGTATCGAAAATAATGGAAGTTTTTCCGGTGTTACGGTTACCAATGATGAGTTCGCGCTGCCCTTTTCCGACTGGCACAAGCGCATCGATGGCAATGATTCCGGTTTCGAGCGATTCGCTCACGGGGCTGCGTTCGACGATCTGTGGAATGCCAACTTCAATCGGACGGTGTTCTTTACAGACAATCTCTCCAAGCGCATCAAGCGGTTTGCCCAGCGCATTGATTACCCGCCCAAGCATTGCATCACCAACGGGCGTTTTAAAGACGGTACCAGTGCGTTTGACTACTTCAAGCTCTGCAACGGGAACTGCCGCATAGAGTAAGAATATTGCTACAGAATCTTCATCAAGGCTGAATACGATTCCTTTATTGCCACCTTCAAATTCAATCAGTTCGCCGTAAATCGCGTTCGTAAGACCATAAATGGTACAAATACCATCACCAACTTGTACGACTACGCCAATTTCATCTAAGGTTTCTTGCGGTACATCGCATAGTGACTTTTCAAACAATGAAACCAAATCGGTACTTCTATCTTTCATATCATCCTTCAGATGCCATGTGCAACGCGAGTTCGCGCAACTGTTTTCGTATTGAATGTTCCCATAAAACCGTCTTGCTCTGGGCTCTAATGCCCGCTATCAATGATGTATCACGGGCATAGGTATATATAATATCGTTGCCGGTCTGACGCGCAAGAAATTGTTGAACCTTATCCAATGATTCAGCAGATATGCTATGAGAAGTGGTAATCGTGCATGGCATAATTTTATGCGCTTGGTAATAGAGAGTAACGAGCTCACTTAACGCGCTGTAAATCATATGCCCCCTATTTTCCTCCAATAATAATTTTACCAAAGCCATAAACGGCTTTTTATTGGAAAGATCTTGAAACAGTTTATCAAGCGCATGTTCTTTGACCGTGATATCAATGTGCGAAAGTCGTAGGAAGAATAATGCTTTTTTATGCTGTTCTAGAAAGATGATAATGTGTTGGACTTGCATAATATCATCGCGCGAGATCGATTGCCCAAACACGTTCAATACTGCCTGGGCATATTTGCGTGAAAGCCGTATTTGATGCTCCATCAACGTCCCTTTGCGATATGATCAACCACATCCGTAATATATTGCGCGCCCCGTTTATCGCCTGAGAAATGGGATGTCAGACTCACTTCAAGCTCTTGAATGGCGAGCGGCGATGCACGCCGTTCCACCATATGCTGCGCAATGTGCGCCGATTGTATTGCAACTTTTTTACGCAGCGCTTGCTCCAGCTGCTCATGTTCTTGCTGATGCACTTGCTCAGCATCCTGAGCTGCTGCCTGCCATTGTTCCAGTTTTTTACCCAGATGCACAATCTGCACACGTTGCTCTTCAATTTCTTTGATTACCAATTGTTCTTGCTGAGAGTAGGCATCTCTTTGCTGCGCCATGATTGCCACTTTTTTATCATCCGCCTCGATCTCTGCATACACGGTCGGCGTTATATAGCGCAAATAGACGTGACGCAATCCAATGAATAAAACGCCAAAATTGAGCATTCTAAAAAAGATCTCCATTAATGTTTCATTTACATTCATGGGCAACCTTTCTCATTATGGCATCGTGTATGTATTTTGCTTTCTCACTGACTTGTGCGTCAGTTGGTGATGCATACTCATATTCATACGAGCATGGCATTACAGGGAGTTCATAGGGTATTTTCTTAAGACTTTGCCCAAAATGTTTTTGAGCATATTTCCAATCAGCAGCTCGCTTGACCTGCAGATTTTCAATGGTCGACTGCAATGCAACGATCGTTTCCTGCATCGATTCACGCTTTGTCCGCTCATCCAAGATGCTTTCAAGAACAGGCTTAAATACGAGACGGCTCAATATAACATATGCGATGCCGAAATTAAGACATTGAACGATAAGTGTGCAATTAATTTCCATGCTGGGTCACCGCAACGCTGCGCGCCTCATTTATACGTTGTGATAAGCATGATCGCTATCAAGAAGGCAAATATCGCTGACGTTTCAACAAGCCCCATAGCAATCATCATGGTTGTTTGTATTTTATTGGCACTTTCAGGATATTTCCCGATATTTTCACATGCCTTACCGCCAACGAATCCTTGCCCGAGAGCTGGTCCGATTGCGCCGATTCCCATCACAAAAGCTGCTCCGAGTGCTGCGGCCGCTTTTGCCATTTCCATGCCTTCCATTGTTCACCTCTTTCATATATAGATAATATAGGTGTTTTACGGATTCCTTGTATATCAGTTCTAGCCTGTTTTATTTTTATTCTAACGCACTTATAGTATCTTGTACAAGGTAATTATTCTAACCCAGGATCTGCCCCCCTGAATAGCCACTTTTGTGTTATACGAGAAATTATAGTAAAATGGCTTTTATCCAAGTGGAAATACGCCACCCCCTTGAATATATAAAAACACAGGAAATTAGAAAATGTTATTCCCTAGAACCAGAAAATCTTTGATCTTTTTGATTCTTTTGTATGTTTTGTCGATCAGCTCGCCATGCCATGCAATGGAAGATTTTGATTTTGATGCCCTTTTAAACGATGAAACTAACGAAGACTTTTTACGAGTCGTTCCTCCAACCCCATCAAACATATGTGATCCTAAAATCATAAGTACCCTTCTGGTTGAGTTCGGCATAGTCCCTATCTTGGAACAAAATCTTTACCTCAGAACAAATGAACTCACCCAACGCAGCCTCCTTGATTATCCTATCTTCTTGCCTCGTCGCTGGGTTAACTATACGGGCACCTACGGTTTTGACATATTCTGGAATAAAACCAATCGCATGTACTTCTCGCAAAGTAGCTCCAATATCAGTTCCTATCTTAATGTAGGTCCATCGGATTTCTTGGAAGCTCTGAGCAACTCCCATGCAAAAATCGCCGGCATTTTTCCCGCAATTGCATCGCTTACCCCAGAAAAAATCGCTCCTCTCTTTAGAAACTTCACCGTCGAACAACGCCGTATCGGTCTTATGTTCCATGCCGAAAAACGGGTTAAAAAAGTATTCTTCTATATGTTCGTTCCTATCTACTATATAGAGCGCAACATGTTCGCCTCTGAAATTGAGCAAGAAGCTCTCACGCTTACCTTCGGACGCCTCGATCAGCAATCGCAAGATACCTTTGCAAAAAATCATCTTGTAAGTGATCAGTTTGGACTCGGCGATACGCGCATGAGTGCTGATTTCCAAATCAAGGATTCTGAGCAATGGGGCTTTAACCTCGGATTCTTCATGACTTTGCCAACTGCATTTGCCTTCGCAAAAGATATTGAAGGTTCTACCTACCATAAAACGGCATGCCCTCCCAAGCTTGATATTCTCAATCTTGCGTGTCAGGCAACACAAGGTAGCCAAGAAGAACAAGATGCTGCCATAGCGCAAGCTCTCTCCTTTGCATTCAAAGCGCTCGATAACTTAGCCGCTAATGTTCTGCAAACGCCACTCGGCAATGGTGGACACGTTGGGCTTGGTGTAGCACTCCAAACAGATTCATATGTCCGCAACTTCATCAAACGTCCATGGGCGCAAGCGATCAATTATCGCAGCCGTGTATCACTTGAATACTTGTTCTCAAACACCAAAACACGCTACTTCTTACTCAGAGATCGTAGCGCCTGCTTTGAAGCGCTCGGGCTGAACAATGCTGAAAGCCTTGTAGCGTCCAATACACAAAATGATGAAGCGTATGCAACGTCAGTACTCAACTTTTTCGATCAACAAATAGCTCAGCAATTTTTCCCACCAGCCTTTAGCGTTAAAGTGCACCCTGGATTCATCTTCCGCTCCACGAGCAAAGCATTCCATGAAGGTGACCATTGGTTCTTTGCGCTTGGCAATGATTTCTGGCTCCAAAGTAAAGAAGAACTCAATCGATTCAGATCAACTGGCGAATGCAAAACAGCATGCGAAATAAATGCTGATGACTACAAATTGCACGCCGCACAAAAACCAGTCGCCTATCAGGGCAAAATATGGGGAACCGTCGCGTATAAAGTATTACGCAACGATGTCGACTGGGCATTATCGTTTAATATAGACCAAACATACCTGAAATCAGGAATCGGCGCCGATTACACAATAGCCTTTGGCTTTGACGCGCACTTTTAAATAGTAAGGAGTATTTCATGAACAGATTTAAGATCGGTTTATTACTTTCGCTTCCATTATTCTATGCACCTCTAGAAGCTAACAAGGAAGTTCACCACGCAAAACATATCAACCTTGGCGATCATAATGAAGCCGTAAAAAAAGCAATAGTCTTCTTGGATGGACAAGTAGGTCGTATTGATGGTAACACCTTTGGCACCATCTTTCTGGTTCGAAATAAGTTAAATGCCTTTCGCTTAGGCACCAAAAAAGATGGCCATCGCACCGGCAATTATCTCTTTAAAAGCAATCATTATTCGATTGAAGATCTTGCCGAAAAGATTGAAGCTCATTATGTAGGTGATGCAGAGCTCAATGCACTGTTAGCCGGAGCTAAAAGAGATTTCGAAGATTTGGTTGGGCAATTTATCAATCAAGCAAAAGGCACCAAAACGTTCCTTGTAACTCTGATTGAAGAATCATGCTATCGCCGTAATCGCAAGAATAGCATTCTCCTGACCTGGGCAAGTTCAACCGAAGAACATGAAACGATTATCTTCCACACTGAAGTACAATCATTCAGAGGCCTTGCTGATTTCTGCCAAGATCTAGAAAACTTCCTTGAAGATCTCATGTACAGCTGCCCAAAGGCGATGGACCAATTTAAGAAGAAGCGCGAACAATACACACACGAACAACAGAGCAACTAAATAGGATTTTATGGATGAGCGCCAGGAGCTTGCGGGAGTAGTTGAACGGTTTTTATTTCAAAGTTCAGATAACGGTTTTGCCGTATTTGTATTGAAAACAAAAGGCCAAGATATTACCGTCCGTGGCTATATTCCTGGCGTTCATGCTGGTGAAGAAATTCGCGTCACCGGCGCCTGGGTGTCCCACCCCAAATTTGGCCGCCAATTTCAAGCAGAATCCTGCACCACTTCATTGCCCACCTCAGTACAGGGCATCCAAAAATATCTCGCTTCCGGCCTTATTAAAGGCATCGGTCCCGCTTATGCCGAACGTCTCGTTAAAAAATTTGGCGTGCATGTATTAGACATTATTAATGATACTCCTGAACGTCTTTCAGAAGTTGAGGGGATTGGCGCCAAACGCATCGAAATGATTGCAACTGCATGGCAGAGCCAAAAAGAAATTTCTAACGTCATGATCTTTTTGCAAGAACATGGTGTTTCTCCTGCATATGCCACCAAAATATATAAAACGTATGGCCACGAATCGATTGCCATCGTTAAAGAAAATCCCTATCGGCTTGCTGATGATATCTGGGGCATCGGTTTTAAAGTGGCCGATAGTATCGCCCAAAATCTTGGTTTCTCCCATAATTCAGTCAAACGAATTAAAGCCGGCATTATCTTTATGATTTCCTCAGCACTGACCAATGGCCATCTTTACGTCGAGCTCGGTAATGCCAAAGAAACGCTCTACGAACTGCTTGAACTTGAGCGTTCTGATGAGATTGCACACAATATAAAACTCGCGCTTCATGAATTGCATGAAGCCCAAAAAATTAAACTTTTAACGCATGATAATCAGCATTACATTACGCTCTCGCAATACTATTATGCTGAACGTGGCGTAGCGCAACGCGTATTAGAACTCACGAGCAAAGCGTCTACCCACACCTTCGATACCGATACAATCTACCGCTCCTTGCAAACAGCATCCGAGAAAGATGTGCAGCTCAATGAAGAGCAGCAACGTAGCATCATGGGATGTTTGCAGGATAAAGTTACGGTGATCACCGGCGGACCCGGTACTGGTAAAACAACGCTTATCAAAACATTGCTCCGTATTTTGGATGACGCACATCTGATTTATAAACTTGCAGCCCCAACCGGCCGCGCAGCAAAGCGCATCATGGAGGGTACGCACCGCCATGCAACTACGATCCATCGCCTGCTCGAATTTGATTTTAATTCACGCTCTTTCACGCACAATGAAGATAACGCGCTCAAACTTCATTTTTTGATCATCGATGAAGCCTCTATGCTTGATATCTTCCTTGCACACTCGATCTTAAAAGCATTGCCCTCGCACGCGCACGTGATCTTTATCGGTGATATTAATCAGTTGCCTGCCGTTGGCGCTGGAAACTTCCTACACGATCTGATTGATAGTAAGAAAGTTCCCTGTGTTGGCTTAAAGCATATCTTCCGGCAAGCCCAAAATAGCATGATTATTGTCAACGCTCACCGCGTTAATAACGGCGAGTTTCCGACGGGCACACTTCCTGATGCAAAGCGAGATTTCATTTATATCAAAGAAAATGAACCTGAGAATGTAACTGCTCATCTGC
>Ga0210395_10003631_pt1 | contig 11822 bp, 13 predicted proteins | sample IncBWH4OmetaG_FD_150861 | JGI IMG/M metagenome (GOLD analysis project Ga0210395, IMG submission 150861) | Forest soil microbial communities from Barre Woods Harvard Forest LTER site, Petersham, Massachusetts, United States - Inc-BW-H-4-O ...
TTCGATGCGGTCGACTCGGTAGGCCCTGACTTCTCCTGTCTGAGTCTTGATTGCGTAGACGAGGAGGTTGCCGGCCTTGGAGCGGCGCAGGGCGTATGGCTCGATCATGCGTGTGGAGTTCTGGTAGTCGAGTTCAACGAGGAGGTGGTTGGCGCCGGCGAAGCGGATCTGCTCGAGCGGAGCGCCGCCGGGCCACCGCGTGATCGTGGGCGGCGCGACCCAGCTTGCCTCAATCTGCTCGCGGCCGGTGGGCACTGGCTGCAGCTGTAGGGCCTCCTCGCCGCCGAGCCACTCGAACACGTCTTGGAGGGCGTTGATGAACTCGTCGACCGGTGGAAGTACGGGGAGCTGGTGGGTGAGCATCGCGCCCCAGTCGGCTCGTAGATCGGTTGCCTTCTCGGTTGCGGTGACTGCCGCGAGTGTGGGGATGGGTACGTCCTTGTAAGCGCACTTGCTTTGCAGGATGCTCACGACGAGATCGCGGTTCTTGCGCAGGTCGGCGCGACGGTAGAGGTTGACGACGTCGTAGAGATCGCGAGGTCTAGTGCGTTGTCCGAGTGCGCGTAGCTTCTCTGCGAAGACCTCGGCAAATGCGTAGCACTGCACTGCGCCGTCGCTGGGAAGTGCCTCGTCGTAGGCGTGAGCGATCTCACGTCGCACAGTGGTCTCGACGATCATCTCGTCGTAGGTGAGGTCGAGCTTGACTCGCGCCTCGCCGGGTGCTTCGCGGGGTCCGCGATAGTAGATGCGGCCTTCTGCGGAGCGTCCGTCGGGTCGTAGCCTGACGACGGACTGGCGGCTGGATAGCGCGATGCCAGTTTCCTGCTCGACACGGTCGAGCATCTCCGTGAGGATCGGCAGCAGATCTTCGGGTGTCAGTGGCCCGCCGTCGAGCACGGTGAAGTCGAGGTCCTCTGAGAACCTGTAGGTCTCCACGAAGCACTTCTTCAGGCAGGTGCCGCCCTTGAATACCCAGTGATCGCGCAGGGCTGGTTGGGAGCCGATTCCCCACAAGAGCCAACCGAGTACGTAGTCCTTCTCGACGACCTCTTCGGTTAGACCCCACTCCCATGCTCTCACCTGTAGCGCCGCGCGGGGGATCACGCGTCGACCCTCGTATTGATTCGCAGCCCCCAACGTGTGGTGATCGCACCCTCATCCGGACGGGCGGGGTCAAGCCGACCGGTCCCAGCGCTCACCCGCCGCAGGCACGCATCGATCAGCTCGTCGTCCGCGAGCCCGAGCTTCTCGACGATGTATCCGAGGCGCTTGAACACAGTTCGGTTGCCGAGTCGGTCCCCGTATTCGACGAGCTGTCGCCAGGAGACATCCGGCGTTTCGGCGTAGGTCGCGAGTGCCTCGGTGGTATGGCGCAGGCCACCGCCCAGCGAGGGATCGTCCAGGCTGTCCACCAAAGTCCGCTCTCGGTCTGAGACCTCAACTGGCATTCCCTCGCGCCAAACTCGACGCGTACCGAACAGCGCCGAATCGGAGCGATGGCGAAGCTCGAAGCGAACACCGCCGATCATGCGCTGGCGGCGAGGAACAGGACGGGCGGTGATAAAGACCGTCGTGGAGAAGATCTGGTCAGTGAGATCCCAGTGATGCAGCGCCGTCCAACCACCCACATACCCCGGCGCGAGAGCAGCCATCGCTATGGCCCACGGATCTGCGCCCCAGGTCTTCGGGTTCTCGGCTTCCAATGGCACGGTCGTGTAAAGCCCGCGCTGCAGCCGAGCGACCCAGCCCTGCTCGGCAAGATGCCGCAGCAGCCGCGCGGCGCGCGCATGATCCACACCAGTCGACGCCGCGGCGTCTGCCGGCGTGAAAGGCCCTCGCAGCTCACGATTGAGCTGCGAAACGAACGCACGATTGGCACCGGAGAGACCAGCCACAGCCACCATAGCGTCTACTATAGCTAGAGAAACAACGACGAGACAGGCGTTAGTCAAGTTGCAATGTATCGAGCTTTCAGCGTCTCTCGGCTCAAAACGTTTAGGCCCATGGAGTCGCCCGTGGGCCTAAACCCAGCCGGATTGAGCCTAAGCCAGCCGGTTTCCGCATTTATAACTGGCACCAGCTAAGCAGCGAGATTCGAGAGAAGGCACTGACACGGCTGATGCTGTGGCACGGCTCACGGAGACGGGGCTCGTGCATCGCCTGGATAGGTTCGTTTTCCCGACACGCACCGCACGTCGCGCTGAAGAACTATGGGTTGGGACGCTCTGATGGCGCCCGTACTGAGAGCGCACCCGCTGACGATCGACTCAGCGGACGCGCTGGGGATCGCTGTGTATCTTCGGCGACGGAGCCTCAAGCTAACCCAACAGGGGGTCGCTGACCGGGCAAGCCTAGAACGCGGCAAGATCAGCCAGCTTGAGCGAGGGTATGGGAGCGTCGCGCTGTTTGGGGCTGTGCTTCTCATCGTCAACGCGCTCGGCATGGACATCGAGCTTCGCCCGCGCGACTGGACCCCCCACCGGAGCCGATCCACTCGACGCTACTACGAGCGTCGCGGACATTGGTCTCAGTCCGGCAGCACTCGGGGTCTGCAGGCAGTCGGTATAAGCGAGGTCGGTCAGATCGGCGGCGCCAGCGAGTTGGTCCACCGGCCCGAGTTCCGTAGCGGCAGTGAGCTTTACGAGATCGTCTGTGCGCTGAACCGGCACGGCTTGTCGCTTCCGGCGGATGGTCGTCAGCGTGTACCGGGGGATCGGGAGCGCGAGATATTCCGTCTGCGAGTCGTGGAGGGAATGACGCTGCCGGAAGTGGCTGAACGAATCGGCGGCATCCGAAGTGAGCGTATGCGCCAGGTTCTGAGCTTCTGCTCCGCTTGACCGGAACGCCGCCCGCCGCAAAGGAACGCAAGCGGGCACTCCTAGATCAACGTCGCCGAAAGGGGACTCAATGACTGTCCAAATCTCCGGGCACGCAGAGCCGCGACGCTCACGGTCTATGGAATACGGGCTCGCGATCCTCCAGTGCTTCACCACCGAGCAGCCAGTGTTGCGCAACAGCGACATAGCGAGCGCAGTCGGCATCAGCCGAGCCACAAGCCATCGTCACGCCTCGCCTGCACATGAGGCCGGTTCTACAATGCGCAGCGGTTCGGTAATGAGTTCCTCTGGCAACCAGGCGCGGCGCTGTCTCTTTTGCGAGGCCGACAGCCCGCTATCACGCGAGCACGTCTGGCCACGCTGGATAGCCACCCTGCTGCCCGAAGGACATCGCTTCTCAAGTCGCGGCACTGTAGGGCGCTATGACGGTCAGCCGAGGGCGAAATTTGGTGAGGTTTTCGAGTCGGTTGATAGCTGCTCATGGACGGCCCGAGTGGTCTGCGACTCCTGCAACAGTGGCTGGATGAGCACCCTTGAGTCGGCTGCTCAGCCCATCTTGGGTCCGCTACTGACAGGCGAGTCCGAAGCCATCCGTGGCATAGACCTCACAGTGGCCTTCCGCTGGGCGGTCAAGACGGCGATCATGATCGGGGCCGGCACGGGAAATCCCTGGCAACTAGAACCACGACAGGCGCGAGCACTCCGGGATGGAAAGGCTCCCAGGATAATTTCGCGGGTGTCGTTGGCACGGGTGCCAGAGGGATTGGATGGATGGGCGCACGTCGAGCGACTAAAAACTAAGGTTGCCGACCGACCAGGCGCGCTTTTTTGTTGAGGCTGTGCGCGGGCATCTGGCCCTTTCGGTGGGTATAGCGCCTCTACTTGAAGGACTACCTGCATGGCATGTGCTCATGCCGCCCGAGTGGGCATCCTTGGACTCATCAAGTAGTGACACCACGCTCCCCGAGATTGAGCTGGCCCAAGTTTGGGGCGTCAGCCTCGCTCGCCTGAAGCTGTTGACGATGGTCGGTCAGGCCGACTTTGAACATTTGCCTGTCGCACACTAAATGCGCCCGTCCAGACACCCGCACAATTCTCGAAGATCCCTGTACCCACCATCGCTCCGACGCCGAGGAAGATGGCTCCGCGGACCGTCATCTCCTTCGGAGGCGACGAGTCCGAACTGCTCACCACACCCGCGGGAGTCGGGCGATCGCCTTCCGGCGGGGTAGACATCGCGCTCGGCTAAGCAGCGGCCAGGGAGTCGTAAGCGCTTATGCTCGAGGTGACGCGTTGGACGGCGGCGACCCGCCTCCCGCTGCCCCCGGGCCTCCCGTCCCGTCGCTAGATGAACCGTCTTTTCGGCCGCGCCGAATCAAGGTGATGATCCAGATCGCGGCGCCGACAACCGCAGCACCGATCAATGCCCAAGCCCACCCCGGCAGACCACTCGATTCCGAGGATGGCTCTTTGTTTGCTGCCGCGGCTGCTGCCGCCGCCGCCGCCGCGGCCGCCGCGGCCGCGTTGCTCGTCGACGTCGTAGTCGTCGTGGTCGGGGTAGTCGGGGTGGTGACGGTCTGCGTTTTGATGACCGTGTTCGTCTGTGTGGGCGTGGTCACGGTTGTTGTCTTCGGGGGCGGGGTCACCGTGTTGGTCTGGGTTACGGTCTTTGCCTGGGATGGTTTGGTGCTCGTGGTGGTCGGCGTCGTGGCGGCAGTTGCGGTTGTCGCCGATTTTGTTTGCGCTGCCGCGGTCGCTGTTTGGTTCTCTGAGGGCTGGGGCTCGGTCTTGGCCTGTGTGGCGGTAGGCGTGCTGCTGATTTTGTCCGTGGTTGCTCCCTCGGCACGACTGGAGACGGTCTGACTCAGGCTGCTGGCCACGCTCGTCGCACCGCCTGAGCCACACGCGGCCAAGGTGAATAGGGAGAGGCAGAGCACTCCCACCTGAAAGGCCCAGTGCGTCGCACTCTTGCCCGGACGATTGTGGCGAAGGTTTGTGTGACGGTAGCCTGAGCCGCGACGCTGATGTTTACGGGTGTGACTGATCATGGAATGGCCTCTCTCATGAGACGATCCGCATCTCATGGCTGGTGTTGTTCAGGCGTCGGCCGCCGTCCTCGGTGGCGACGACGATGTCCTCGATCCGAACGCCGAAGCGGCCGGGCAGGTAGATCCCGGGCTCTATCGGACGCATCGAGCGTCACCCACGCCACAGGCACTTCGCGGTGCGCACACCACGCGCGCACGGCCGTCGTCTTGCCGTAGCCTGCCGGCGCGGCCACCAGCGTCAGCGCCGGCGCGCCGGCGTCGAGCGCACGTGTGACGCGCAGACGCTCGATCGTCTGTGAGCGCATCCGTGGGGGCCCGAGCTTTGCCTCGGCCAGCACGACCTCGTGGCTCGCACTCAAGCCGGTATTTCGTTGCTGTGAGCTCGACCGGACTGCTGGCATCACAACAATAGTGGCATAACGCATAAAGTCGAAGGCTTGTATGAGACGATCATGGGCCAGCCTCGTCCACTTTAGGGAAGGAGATGCCTGCCGGTTTGCGCTACCAGCACCGGGCTCAGCAACCAGCCTGAGATCAACCCGAACCCCTCCGTGACGGCTCAGACACAACGCAGCATTCAAGAAAGGATCCGCCGATGTGCCGCTGGCTTGCATACTCAGGGTCTCCGCTCCTGCTCAAGGAAGCGCTGTACGGGCCCGCCAACTCGCTGATACAGCAAAGCCTGCACTCGCGACTTGGTGCCGAGACAACGAACGGTGACGGCTTCGGCGTCGGCTGGTATGGCGCGCCGCCGACTCCCGGCGTCTTTCACAGCACCGAGCCGGCCTGGAACGACAAAAACCTGCACGAGCTCGCGGACCACATCAGCTCGTCGAACTTCTTCGCTCATATCCGCGCCGCGATCGGAAGCTCCGTCCAGCAGACGAACTGCCACCCCTTCCGCCACGACCACTGGCTGTTCATGCACAACGGCTACATCAACGAGTTCGCTGCGATCAAGCGCGACCTCGCGCTCGCGGTCGATCCATCTCTGTATCCACAGATCGCGGGACAGACAGACTCCGAGATCCTGTTCTTTCTAGCCCTCACCTTCGGCCTCCAGGATGACCCGCCCGTCGCGGTCGAGCGCGCCATCGGACTGGTAGAGAAGGTGGCAGGTCGGCATGGAGTCGCCAAGCCGTTTCAGGGCACAATCGCTACGACCAGCGGTGAGGCCATCTGGGCATTTCGGTATTCGAGCGAGGGGAAGTCCCGCTCGCTTTTCTACACGACCGACGTGCCGACACTGCGCGAGCTATACCCCAAGCGGGAGCTGTACGAGCAGGTGTCAGAGGACTCACACATGGTCGTTTCCGAGCCGCTTGGCGACATCCCGGGCGTGTGGAACGAAGTGCCCGAGGCGACCTGCCGGATCGTCGGTCAAGGCCGGGACGAGCAGCGAGCTTTCCGTCCGAGGACGTCATGAGCGCAAGGACGGCGCGGCTGTCGTGGCCGTCCCGTCTCGCCGCGGTCGTTGCGCTCCTCGCGCCGGTTGTCATGGTTGTGGTGGCCGCGATCGCATTGGCGGGCGATGTGCCCGTCGCCGTCTTGGCGGTCGTGCTGTTGCTGGCCTGTAGTGCGTTCATCTGGTTCTCTTTGACCCGTCGCGGCCCGCGGCGAGCGCTCAGCGCCGCGCTCACCGCGCTAAGCGGGATTGGGCTGATCGTGGTGCTGGTGGCCAACTGGCAAGGGGTGGTCGTGCTCGCCGCGTTGCTCTTGCTGCTGGCCATTTTCGGACTCGCCGCGCGCTACGCGCTGGGCCTGACCGGGGAGACCGCCGCCGGCGGCGTGGGTGGAGCAGTTGTTCCGGTGGGCGCCGCCGGATCGGCGGTGCTGATCGTCAACTTGAAGTCGGGTGGGGGCAAGGCCGAGCGCTTTGACCTCGCCGCTCAAGCCCGGCGACGGGGCATCGAGCCGATTGTCCTGGGACCCGGCGATGACCTGCTCGAGCTCGCCGAGGGCGCCATCGCACGGGGTGCGCAGGTGATCGGGATGGCCGGCGGCGATGGCTCACAGGCACTCGTTGCGACGGTTGCCGCTCGCCACGATATAGCCCACGTCTGTATCCCCGCGGGTACTCGGAACCATTTCGCCCTGGATCTTGGGCTTGACCGCGATGACGTCGTGGGGGCGCTGGATGCGTTCACGGATGGCGTCGAGCGGCGCATCGATCTTGCACGTGTGAACGACCGCGTGTTCGTCAACAACGCCTCACTCGGTGTGTATGCGAAGGTCGTCCAGTCTGAGGCCTACCGCGATGCCAAGCTCGAGACCTGGACCGACATGCTGCCCGACCTGCTGGGCCCCAACGCGGAGCCTATCGACCTTGAATTCACCGCTCCTGACGGGAGTCGCCGCGACGACGCGCCGCTCGTGCTCGTGTCGAACAATCCGTATCGGCTGGCGAGCCTCGCCGGCGCGGGCACGCGCGAGCGAATCGACACGGGCCAGCTCGGTGTCGTAGCCGCGCGGGTACGCAGCGCCGCCGACGTGTCAAAGCTCGTCGCGCTCGAGATGGTTGGCCAGGCGGGTCGCTTTCCCGGCCTTCTGTCGTGGGCGACGCAGGAGTTCGAAGTTCGCAGCGCTGACCCGGTGGAGGTTGGGCTCGACGGCGAGGCGCTCGTGCTCGATCCACCCTTGTGCTTCGCGTCGCTCCCCGGCGCGCTCCGGGTGCGGCTGCCCAGCCGAGCCGGTCTGCCACCGGCTGCGAGGGCTGTGGCGCTGAACAAGGACAACCTGGGTGCGCTTCTACGGGTGGCGGCCGGCCGGTGAGCCCAGCGAGCCGGGCGCATCGCCGAAACTGACCCGATGGCATGAACGGACGAGTTTCGACCCGAGCCGAACGTTGAGTACCGGGCATTCGCGTCGTCCGAACGTATCGGCGCTCGTGGCTGCGAGCGGATCTCGTGGCAGGTCCTGAGCCGCGAGCCGCGCCTGGTATTCAGACAGCAGTCGCACTCCCTCGGCGAGCAGAGCTACTCCCTCCTTCTTCTTCACGCCTCCTTTGTAGGAGGGGTCGAAGTCCTTGGCGAGGATCACCTTCGACCCGGGCTTCACCCGCAACGGCTCGATGAACCCCGCAACCCGTCTTTGACGCTTGCCAGCCACAGATACCCAGGCTAGACCCTGGCCGGACCGGAGCCGGGTTGCCGTGTTGGCATTCGCCCGACGAAGTATGCCACCGACTCGCGGCCGCGCGCGTCAATATCGTGAGTGAGCGCCTGCATCGGCAGGGCTTGCTACCGCTGCAGATTTGGGTGCCAGATGTTCGAGCGCCCGAGTTCATCGCTGAGGCGCACCGCCAGTCGGTCGTTATTGCCGCGAGCGAACGTGAGGCAGACGACCAAGCCTTCGTCGATGCGATCTCCTCGCCCTGGGAGGTCGAGGACGAAGAAGCCTCCCCTCAGTGACGCGCGGCGAGATCTACACGGCCGCCGCGCACGGACCCTACACCGGCAAGCCCCCTCCCGCCGTCATCCTTCAGGACGATCGTTTCGACGCCACCGCGTCGGTCACCATCTGCCCATTCACCACCAATCCCGTCGAGGCACCGCTTATCAGGATTCCGATCGAGCCATCAGGCAAGAACGGTCTCGACCAGCCGAGCCAGCTCATGGTCGACAAGGTCACGACGGTGCCGAGGTCCAGTCTCGGCGAACACCTCGGCAGGCTCCGCGACGAGGACCTCCTGGCGTTGAACCGGGCGCTGATCGTGTTCCTTGGGCTGGGTAGCACGCCTCAGACTTGAACCGTGCACCACGGGGCAATGCCCTTGGCCTTCCCAGAAGTGTCAGACATGTATATGTACATTAGGGGCGGGGTCAAGTTCCCTTCGTGAGCCCAGGCGAACCCCTTGTCGCCACCTGACGCGAGCTGGAAAGGTCGCTGGCCGCAGACGCGGGCGAGCGGCCTCAGTCGATCCCAAAGGCTGTCGCCATAAGCGCATGGTTTGCGCGCCGAACAGTATCGCCATACCTGTCCCTTATTGTCCTGTCACGTCCTGGACGGTTGGCCGCGAGCTGCCTTCTCGTCCCTCCGAATGATCTCGGCCAGTTCGGCGATCGCGCGCCGCTCATACACTTGGCGGATTGTGCCCGGCGCGACGATGTCTCCCTCCCCCCGGAACCTTCGCCCCGCTTCCTTTCGCCGTTCATAGGCAGTTTTACTGCGCCACTCGTCCGTACGCCACTCATCGCGACCGAGACCCAGAACGGCTTCGAGGATCGTCCTGTGCATCGGAGAGCCCATCTCGCTCAAGGCGAACTCAAGGTAGTCCTTCACCGCAACGGCGTAGTCTCGCTCGTCTTGCGGATTGGCGACGAGGTGAGCGCGAGCACAGTCGAGTCCCATCAGGGTCTTGCCGTTTTCGATGATCCACCACGACCTAAGAGCCCTGGTGCAGAGGGCGCTCAGCGTCCTCTCGATTTCCTTCAGGGTGGGCTCTTCAGTCAGCCGCGTCGGAATAGGCATTGCGGGAAGATGCTAGTCACTGTCACGGACTGACACTCCATGACTGCTGGCAAGGCAGGCGTTGGCGACCTCGCGGAGTTCTCGGAGCTATCGGTAAGGCACAGAGCATCAGCATTATTGGCCAGCATAACAGTCAATATCAAAGAATACCAGACATCATCTAACTATAGCAAAGGACGGCAGTCCGATTCGATGATTTTGGATTCCGAAGACTTGGGCGTATAAAGCCTCTCAAGTAGTTCGGATCAATGATCGATAATTGATCTCGACGAACAACAGCCAACTAAAGAGGCCCGAACCTATGGCTCCTCTCAAGGAAGCGGCTCGCAAAGCGAAGTCGCCACGCGCCAACCACACCGACAAACACTTCCGAAAGACACCGAACACAGATCGTCCGGCTCCCGACGCCACAGACAGTCACGAAACACGCCGCCGCCGCGAGATCCTCGACGTCGAAAGAGACGAACCGCTGCGGCGAAGGATCCTGCGCGCTCTGGCTCTAGATCCTCGCACACCATCAGGGCTCGCCAAAGAGCTCAAGGTGAGCAAAGAGGCGATCAGCCGGCTCCTAAAGCCCCTGCAAGAGGACGCCCTTGTCGAATACGGGCCAATAGAGGGAGACAAGCGACGGCGGCTCTACCGACTGACCCCCGACGGCGAACGGGCCCTCCGCCGGCATCTCAGATTTGGCGCACCGGACCCACTGCCGCCCGCACCCGACCACCAGCAGAGCGTTGCCCTGGCGAGAGTTGGACTGGACAACGCGTTGCGCATGCGCCGTCAAGCCAATAGGCTCGACGAAGCGGGCGCACGGATGCGGATCGTGCTCGAGCACGCTAAGGAGCTGGGCGACAACGAGTTGCTCACCGACACCATGGCAGAGCTCGCCGCGACACTCAGGCAGGCGCGCCGCTACGACGAGCTCGACGTCGTCCTTGACGAACTCGAGCAGATGACGCTTGGCGAACATCCCAGCGGCCACCCAGCGCTCGTCCTACCCGCCGCCGCGCACCGGGAGTACGAGCTCGGGCGTTCCCGGGAAGGCGGTATTGCGAGCGCGGCTGCCAGAGCGAGGCATCTCGACGCGGCGCAGTCCCTCTACTGCCAGCTGGGCCGCTCCGCCGAGCCACGGCGTGAACCGGTATGGACTCAGCGTGAAAGCTGGAGCGTCTTGAGCCTCGCGAGCAATCTGCGTGAGCGTTCGCACTTCGAGCAGGCCGTCGAGAAGGCCTCCTGGGCGATGTCGCGCTTCCAGCACGTCGACGACGACTACGGCGAGTCGCGCAGCCTGTTCGTGATGGGCCTGTGCCTTCGCCTGATGGGCGATTTCCACAACGCCTGGGCGCACCTTGTACAAGCACTCGCGCTGGCGCAGAGCCACGCATATGAGCGCTTTCAGGCCGACACGCTGCTACAGATGGGGGACGTCCAGCGGTGCATGGGCCACACCGAGCCGGCACGGTTCCTGCTCTCGGAGGCTCTCGCGCAAGCAGTCCGGATGGACATCCAGCTGATACAGGCCTTCGCCCTGTCCTCACTGGGCGCGTGCGCCTACCAGGAGGCCGAATACGACGTTGCGCGCGCCGAATTGAACCGAGCACAGGCCTTGTTCAAGGCGTGTGCTCACCGCGAGGGGCTGGCGCTGAACACCCGTCGTCAGGCGGTCGTGAAGTACAGGCTGTACGAGCACGCCGCAACGTCCGCGCTGAACACGGACACCATCAAGCGGGTCGTCGGCTCCGCGCACAGACAGTACGAAGATCTCCGCAGCCCCGCCGGTGCCGCCGCTTGCGACATCGAGCTGGGCCGCGTGTATTTGATCGTCGGGATGCCACCAGAGCGTCCGATCGCAAAGCTCAAGCAGCGGTTGGCGGACCCTCGCCAGCGCGACCTGATCGAGCTCGACCCGTGGGTACCGAGCTATCTGCTCGATTTCTCGAACGCAGCTGGGGACGAGGCTCTACGCGCCAGTGCGGAGAGCGTGCTCGTTGATGGCCGGCGCCGCCGGTGCGCCTGGTACTCGCAGGTCGTCGGCCGGCCGACGGTCGACGACCTGGACACAGGGGTCCAGAAGGGCGTACCTGAAATGGGCGGCGAGTCCCGGCACACCGCATCCCCTCTTCGACCCGCGACACCGCTCTCAGAGCTCGTCATGTCCACTGCAGCGCAGACGCTAGAGCGAGATTTGGGTCAAGGATCGCGCGCGGCTCTGTTTGTCCCGGCGTAAGAAAGTATTCGTGTGACTGCTCTTTAGCGCCCGAGCGCGGGACCGCCGCGAGCACCAGAAACGGCGCGCATCGCTCATCCTCCAGCCGGTCCAGCACGGGGTTTGCGACCACACACAGCGCCTGGCAGTTCGACGCGAGCAGACACACGGCCCCGTTGAACGCACCTGTCCTGAAGGTGAGGGACGGTACGAGCAGGAGATTCACGCCGCAATCCTCAAGGACGCGTGGGATCAGCCTCC
>Ga0210395_10003632_pt1 | contig 11820 bp, 9 predicted proteins | sample IncBWH4OmetaG_FD_150861 | JGI IMG/M metagenome (GOLD analysis project Ga0210395, IMG submission 150861) | Forest soil microbial communities from Barre Woods Harvard Forest LTER site, Petersham, Massachusetts, United States - Inc-BW-H-4-O ...
AGACCACCGCCGACAATGCTGGTGCCGTTCATGTCCCACAGCGCGACCGACCCGTCGGTGTTCTGCAAGACGATGCCGGGGCTACCATCGGCGAAGAAACCAGGTGCAGCCGATGCAGCCCAGGAGCCGTCGCTGACTAATCTATACCAGGCGCCGGTTGCAGCATCCTGGCCATACAAAGTGTTGTTGTAATATTCCAGTTTGGCGGTACCCCCGCCCTCAAAGACCGGCGATCCGTTTACTAGCGCAACGTCACCGGCGGCTGAAATAGTGTAGACATTCCCCAAGTCATCGGTGAAGGAGCCAGAACCGGGCGTGATGGCTGTGCTGCCGGCCGTGCCCTCGACGTCCCAGGTCGGCCCGGGGTTCGCCACAAGACCGCCGGCGATGATCGTTGTGCCGCTCATGTCCCAGAGCGCGACCGACCCGTCGGTGTTCTGCAAGACGAAGTCGCTGTTGCCGTCGCCGAAGAAATCGTTCTTGCTCATCGTCGTGCTTGTCCTCTTCTTGTCCCGGATCGCCGCCCCGGAGAGGCATATCGTAGAGAGCTGCCAGTGTCACAGACGGAATAATGGGGATATAATATCAAATTAACGCTAGCTCGGCCCGAGCCTCCCTCGCCGGGCATCAGGACGACGGTCATCTGTGTCGGCCTGTCACATTGGGGCGCGACTCACCGCTATCCAAACCGGTAGCCAAGATTTGCGACGCATCATGCTCATTGCCTGTAAGGCGGCCGCAAGTCTGGCGTGTGGTGTGGCTCCGTAATACAACCTATAGCGGCCGCGATCTCAGCGGTCCGCGCTGGACAGCGCGGCGACCATGCAGTACGGTTCAGCTGAGTGAAAAAGCAACTTTAATTGCAGCGACGTGATCGCTAAAGGCCTCACTCGAGATCCTAACTTCTTCAAGCCACTCGGATTGTTCCTGTGGTGTGAGGGGCCGGACGGCATAATTGGTCAGTCGTCGGAATAGTATGGCGCTGGCTTCGTTCGGTACGGCTAAGATATCTGAAACTGGGCTGATTTGCAGTTCGTCTTCAAGGTGCGGCGACAGCACGGTGCCTCGAAGCACGTAAAGCTCATACCCGGCAAGCGAGACGAATTTTTTCAGAGCGAACGCCTTTTCGGGTTGATCGGTCGCGACCTGAATTGACTCAAAAACGAATATTGGGCGATTCTCTGCGAGAAGACGCTGTGCGCCGCGCAGGGCAGCTAATTCGTGACCTTCAACATCGATCTTCATCGCGACGGGTCTCTGGATAAAATCTGGGCTCTCTAATTCAATTAGATCCATGATAGTATCCAGTTGCACGCCCGTCGCCTGTGATGCGGTTTTTCCTGTCGAAACCTGAGCCCACGCTTCATCACCGGTGTACGAGACAAGGCCATCGTGATCCGTTACAGCCGCTTGGACTACTCGGAAGCGATCTAGCCGGTTCAGCGAAGCAGCCAGGATTAACTTCATTGCATTGCGGGGCAGCATCTCGATTGCAATGACACGGCTGCCCGTTGCTGCAACCGGCACGCAAACCGTTCCTATGTTGGCGCCGAGATCAATGAGTGTTCCGCCACCCGAAAGGATCTGAACCAGTAGGCGCGCGACATCGCTATAGTATTTGGTATCGATAACCCACCGGTCATAAGCGGGCGGGTCTTTGCCTTCTACGACGATCTGGAATGTCGCTCCCTCGTGGCCTGTGATTGATACGGCGTGAAACTCTGGAGGCAGCGCGAATGGCCGAGGCAGACCCTTTGGCTTTTCATTCAGGCCGGCCTTGACTTGGTTCGCTTGCTCTTCCTTCGCGTTGAGGGCTTCGGTCGCCTCCTTCAGCAGATGGAGTGTTGCGTCCATCTGAGATTCTGCTTCGGCGAGTCGGGCAAGAGCGCAGTCCCGCTCCGCGAACGCCTGGTCACGCTGCCAAAACGGGCGCCGAATTAGCGGCAGGCGACGGTGGATTTGCAACTGGCTCGTGATTTGCCTGATTTTCATTGGCGTGAGCCGTATCCTTGGGGAGCCATGAGTGCCAGCTTGCGTTTGCGCTGTCTCATGCGTAGAGAAGGGATGACTGCTTTGAGAGTGTCTTCGTCATTCCGTGATGCCATCAAGAGTGCCTAAAATCGCGGTTCTGTTGCCGCCCGCACCGCAACCTAATGTAGTTGCAGGCGCCCTTTCGCTCGTCCGCTCGTTGTCCGAAGAGTGCGGTGTTCGCGTCGCAGTTGGGCTGCCGAGGACAGCGGTTGACGATTGGGAGAATATGGCATCGTGCTTTCGTGCTTCCGTGATGTCGGTCAGTGTACGGACGCTCACCTGGACCGAACTTCCACGCGACGTTGTGATAAGAATGTTCGGTTCGGATCTTGACGTGCCATCCGAAGTCTCGTCGATCCAAGTTCCACATGATCGCGCCTGGTCGTTCGCCGACTGTAGCGGTTGGATATTGTTCGGCGATACAACGTTGGGTGCAACGGCTTGGTTGCGACCGGCAATTGTCGTGGCACCGCAGTTGGCCGAACGATATACGCCGGCATTTGCTGGCCAACAGGACGTCGAGCGTCGGATCGATACATTCCTTTCCTGGCGGAGTGCGCGTGCTGTCCTGGGAACCACTGTCGCTGACCGCAGAGATCTTGTCTCCTATGCCGGAATGCATCCTGATCGCGTCAGGCCCCGGCCGCCATTTGATGACGTGTCACCATCTACAGGAGACCAAGTGACTCCGGCAATGGACAGTCCCGCAATCATTTGGCATCCCGCATACCCATGGCCAGCTCCGGCAACTAGCGCCGCGATCGCGTGGCGTGAGTATCTTGAAACGGGGGGCAGGCTGCAGTTGCTGATTGTTGGCCGCCATGCTGATGCGGTTGCTTCGGCACCATCCGTCTCTAGCATACTTGACGACTGTTCGAGGATCGGCGGCCGCTGGCACACGCGTTCGATTTTGCCGGGGCGCCGGCTGGATCGGCTGCTGGATCGTGCGCGGATTCTCTGGAATCCGACTGTTGCCGATGACAGCCACTGGCTGGTGGCTCGGTCGTTGGCGCGGGGCATCCCGGCCGTGGTCGCAGATGCGCCACACATGCGTGATGGCTTGCAAGGGGATATCACCTCAATCCCCACACTATGGACTTACCCCGCGCACGACACTGTGGCAGCCGCGGCGGCCCTGTCGGCTGCGTCCACTGCCCCGACGGTCAAGGGGGCGCCATTATTACCTCTGCGTCCCGACTTCACTCCGGCGGTATCGTGGCGCGAGACGCTGGATGCGCTTCGGCTTCACGCCAGTGACGCTTGAGGCGCATCGGATTGCCGTCGGGGTTTGGATCGAATTGCCCGACTCTGCGGACTGGAGCCATCAAGGTGTCTCGCGCGTAATCGGTTTTCTCATCGAGGGCGCGGCTCAGCGCGGAGACATCATTTGGCGGCTAGTTGCGCCGTCGAGTCTTCGCGACAAGATCGCTGAGGACTTGCGAACCTTGGCAGCCCGCGAAGGGCAGGATTGGACCTTGCATTGCCCGCCGCGGGAGGAACCGCTGGCATGTGGACCCGTCATGGATACGCCGATCGGGCCACCTGAGCCGATCGTTGAAGCGCCGCTCGAGTCGCCTGAAATCGCAAGTGAGCAGTCTAATCCTATCGGATTAACTCCTCGCAGGATGGGTCAGGTTCTATTTTTGGCAGGCTTGGCGGCGCTACCACTTCTGTTGTTGCGTGCCGCGTTACGCTCAATTCTTCGAGCAATCACGACCAGGCTGCGGTTGATTGTTCGTATTGCCCGCGACCCCGTAGTATTTGCGCCGCAATTGGCAGATGCCGTTGCTCGGCTGCCACGTGGCGTGGGCAGCAAAGCCGCGCGTAGCCTGCGGGTCTGGGCACTCGCAGCACAAGTCCCGCTGCCCGCAGCGGATCTGGCTTCCTCCTCGGCCCCGGAACCTGCTCCCGACCTGGAGCCAGCCCCAAATCCCGGGCCAAGCCCCGAGTTGCCCGCGGGGCCACTGGACCCCGCACCACCTTTCCGGAAGTTGGCCAAGTTCGCCAATGCCGAGGTACCGGTACTCGGCTGGTTGATACCTATTCCCAGTTCCCGCGGTTCGAGTCTCCTGGCTGGACCGCGGGCTGTCCTCTTCCCGGACGCCATCCCCTATCTCATGCCTTTGGGGTGGGCCGACGAGTTTAGCCAGCCGGAGGCCGGTTTTCCCCTCTGGCGTGCGTTTACGAAACGCACGCTCGAGGAGGCGACAACCATCATCACCTTCTCAGAGCACATCAAGCGGGTGCAGGGCCCCAAATTCTTCCCTCCCGGCGTCCCGGTGGTAGTTGCGCCGCCCGCGCCTCCGGATTTGTCTGCTCTGCTTCCCGGTGCCGCGTCCCGCCGGGCGGCAGCGGCAGTGCTGCGGCGCCATGCAGCGACCCGGGCGTGGCGATACCTCGCTGACTTTCCGTTCGAGGATGTGACCTACGTTGCAGTCTCGACTCAGGACCGTCCTACGAAAAACGTGCAATTGATTGTTGGCGCACTGGCACGGTTGATTCGCCAGCGCTTTGTGGATTGCAAGATCCTGATGACCACACCGCTGCGGCGCAACGCCGGTCGGACCGATCTGCCGCAGACGGTGTCGGATGCAGGCCTCGATCTGGACGTTCTCTCGATGCCCGATCTCCCGCGCGATGTGCATGCGGCGCTCTATCGCTGCGCAGCGCTGGCCGTTCACGCGTCCTTCCTGGAGGGCATCGTGGGCACGTTGCCCTTCTTCGAAGCAGTCAGCGTCGGCACGCCATGTCTGATGGCCGATGGACCGCACGTGAGCGAATTGCTGAAGCAGCATGCATTGCCAGACACTGTGTTCGATCCATTCGACGCTGATGGTCTCGCCGACTTGATCATGCGGGCATTAGCCCGGCGTGACGCTCTCGTGGCCTCTCAGTCTGCTGTTCTTGCTGCATTTGGGCGTAGAAACTGGTCGGCCGTTGCGGCCGAATATGCAGCGGCCGCCACGGGACATGCGTTCACAGCCAAACGGCCGAGCGCGTCGTGACCACGCAGTCGCCGCTCGCCGCGGTCGGCGTTTGGAACGAGGCACCGCCCGGAAATCGCTGGGCCAATGAAGGCATGCAGCGCCTGCTCGGTTTTCTGATCGAAGGCGCTGCTGCTGCTGACCTTCCTGTGGTCTGGCGCTTAATCGTGCCAAGCTGGCTCGCGGCCGAGGCGGAAGCCGACTTGCGTAGCCTAAAGGCACAGCCGGGTGTTCACTGGACGCTCCACACTCCGCCGCCGCCGGCCGCACCAACGCCTGCCGGCATGGACGCGAGCACAGAGCCTGAATGGGTCCGCGATCTTGCCGCGTTCGCCAACGCCGAGGTGCCGGTGGATGGCTGGCTGGTCCCTTTCCCATATTTTACCGGCGCTACTCTCCTGGCGCGCCGATACGCCGTGATACTGCCGGATGCGATCCCCTATAGTTTTCCGCTCAGCTGGCACCCGGATTATTGGAGTGCGACTGGATGGCCGGTATGGCGGGAGCGCACCGCACGTGTGATCGCCAGGGCCGACACAATCGTGATTTTTTCGGAACACGTGAGAGTCGAAGCCGCTCAGCGATTATTCGGGTTACCGATCCACCGCACAATGGTCGCGCCGCATGCCCAGCCCGACCTGAGGCCTCATCTCCCATTCTTGCCGGCCGATGGCAATCGGACAACTTTCAGCCGAAACAAAGCGGCTACGTTGCTGCGTAATCAGGCCAAAGCACGCGGCTGGCGCCACCTGGTCGACTTTCCATTCGAGCACGTAGACTATGTGGTCGTTTCGACCCAGGACCGTCAGACCAAGAATGTAGTGACAGTGGTAGACGCGGTAGCTCAGCTCCTACGGCGCGAAGCGCTAGACCTGAAGTTGCTTATGACGACGCCGATCCATGTTGGCGCAACATGGACCCCGCTGCCAGGGCGCATCGCATCCGACGGTTTGGACTTGGATGTCTTGTCGCTGCCTGACTTGCCGCGCGATGTCCATGCGGCATTGTATCATGGTGCCTCGCTGGCGATCCATGCATCCTTCTACGAGGGTGGTCAAGCGCCGTTTCCCTTTCATGAGGCGGTGAGCGTCGGCACTCCATGTCTGATAGCCGATGGCCCTCATACAAGGGAGTTTCTGGGAACTACCGACTCGCAAGGCTTCGTATTCGACCCGTACGATCCTTTATCACTTGCTATGGCTATTCGCGCGATCCTCTCCGACCGAGCGGCAGCATTATCCCGGCAACGAGCATTTATCGCGGGTATGCCGGCGCGTGGATGGGGAGATGTTGCGGCTGACTATGCTAGTGCAGCACTGGGTAGCCGCCTTGCGACCCGCGCATGCATTGCTGGGAAGTTCGCCGCATGATTGGTTTGTTGCGTCGCCCGTGGGCTAAGGCGATAAATCGGCTGACTCGTATCCATCTCGACGCACTTCGTGAGGCCGGAATTCCTGAGCTGCTTGCCAGCCTCGATACACGTTTGGCCGCCATTGGTCATCAAATCGGCCTTATAGAGCAGCGTCAGGCCACCATGGAGGAGCGTCAGGCCATCATAGAGCAGCATCAGGCTCTCATAGAGGAGCATCAGGCCAACAACACCTTATCCATAGGGCAGATAGACAATCGCTTGTCTGACGCCGCTTCACATTTCGTGGATATAGAGAATCGCTTGGGGAATGATACTCTGCAAATAGGGCAGCTAGAAAATCTCGTGGGCGGCCTCGGACCGCAGATCGGCCTCATAGAGGAGCGTACAATACTGATCTGCGACATGTTGACCACGCTGATGGGGCGCCAAGTAGTACCGTTGGAGGCCGGCTTTCTGGCAACCCGTACACCGGTCGGTTGGATCGTCCTACCCGATACCGAGATAGCAGCCCTGTTGCACCTCGCAGATGGGCGTAACGCACAGGAGCCTGGAACCGTCCGCTTTCTGCAAGATCAGTTACCTCCTGATGGCCATGTCATCGACGTGGGTGCGCATGTCGGCATGTTGACGGTCCCCATGGCAAGGGCTGTGGCCCCGTTGGGGAGAGTCGATGCGCTCGAGCCCGTTCCCCGCAACGCCGAGGCACTGCGGCGCACGATTGTCGCCAACAGTCTCGAAGCAACCGCGCGAGTGTATGAGGCTGCGGCAGATGCCGGGACTGGAGTGGCAAAATTTGCTCTAGGCGCCAATGGACAGCTAGGAACGTTGATTGGCGCGGACAGTCTGCCCAAGGACACGATTGAAGTCGCTACGGTGTGCCTCGACGACATCAAGCCACCAGGCTCACGGATCGACGTAGTGAAAATCGACGCAGAAGGAGCTGAGCTGCGCGTGCTGTCTGGCATGCGACGAATCATCGCCGATAACCCGGGACTGGTCGTAGTCGCGGAATTTGGGCCGTCGCACCTCCGAGTCCAAGGTGTGAGCACCCAGGATTGGTTGGGGGCATTTGCGCAGGCCGGCCTGAATGTTGCGTCTGAGATAGACGAGACTGCGCGCATGGTAGCGCCGTTGCGACCTATCGACTCATTGGAACGCACGTACTCGATCAACATCGCTTTCTCCGCCTCGATCGATGCGCTAACCCCCGCCAACCGGCCGCCGTGACCCTTATGCATGATGTGGTCATCCTGGGTGCGGCGGGTCACGCCAAGGTCTGCATTGAGGTGCTGCGCGCCGCAGGTCTTTATCGGCCGTGCGCGTGCTTGGTGCCCGACGGTACCTCAACTACGATTTTAGGTGTCCCCGTTTTGAGGGCGCCCGACACTGAAGGTCTGGCCAAATTGCGCTCCGAAGGAGTGTCATTGGCATTCGTGGCGCTTGGTGCGAACCGAGTGCGGGACAAGGTCGGGATTGTAGTTGAACGAGCGGGCTTCACGTTGATCACGGCCGTGGACCCAGGCGCGCGGTTGTCCCCAAGCGCGAGCATTGGCGTGGGCGTACTTGTGATGCCCGGCGCGATCGTAAATGCCGATGCCGTGTTGGGCGATCTTTGCATCGTAAACAGCGCGGCTGTCATTGAGCACGACTGCCGACTGGGCCGCGCTAGCCATGTGGCGCCCGGCGCAGTACTAGCCGGCAACGTGACGCTCGGCGATCGCGCCTTTATTGGTGTCGGTGCCGTCGTGCGTCCAGACATCCGCATCGGCGCCGATGCTGTAGCAGGCGCGGGAGCCGCCGTTGTTAGCGATGTCGCGGAATGTGCTACAGTGGTTGGCGTTCCCGCCCGCCCTTTGAAAGGTGCAAATGCACCATAGACCAACACACCAGGACGGCGGAATGATAAGCCGAATATTGGAGGACGACGTTGTCAGCAGCTGACCCCAGCCCGTCAAACGCGGCAAGTGAACGCTTCTTGCCGGTCTATCAGCCGGACCTGTCGGGAAACGAGCGCACGTACGTAATGCAGGCATTCGATAGCACCTGGATTTCGTCACGCGGGGAGTTCCTTGATCGGTTCGAGGCGGCCCTGGCCTCGCAGATTGGGACACCGTACGTTAGCGCCGTATGCAATGGAACTGCTGCCCTGCATATCGCATTGCATTGCCTAAACTTGCAGCCCGGAGATGAGGTTATCGTACCTTCCTTTACCTACATCGCGTCAGTCAACACTATCGTCCAGGCAGGTGGGGTCCCAGTATTTGCCGAGGTTCGGGAGGCTGATTGGCTCCTGGATGCAGATGACGTGCGACGGCGCATAACGCCGCGTACGCGCGCAATCATGGCAGTCCATCTCTACGGACTGGCGTGCGACATGGATAGACTACCTGAAATCGCGGCCGAGGCCGGGTGTGTACTAATAGAAGATTGCGCAGAGGCTTTAGGGACAAAATGGCGCGGTCGGCAGGTCGGCACATTTGGGCGCGTTTCCGCCTGGTCGTTTTTCGGCAACAAGACTGTCACCACTGGCGAAGGAGGGCTGGTGGCGACCACGGATCCAGCATTGCACCGCCGAATGGCGATTGTTAAGGGTCAAGGTATGGATCCTGACCGACGGTACTGGCACGTCGAATTAGGCTTCAATTACCGCATGACTAATATTGCCGCAGCGATCGGGTTGGGACAGGTTGAGCGCCTTGATGACATTCTACTGTGTAAGCGCGCGATTGCCGCGCGATACCGTAGGTTGCTCGCGGGGAGTGGTGTGACCTTTCAGGCGGCTTCGAATGCGGTGGAAAGTTCGGAATGGCTGGTTAGCTTGCTGTTACCTCGAGGAGTCGATCGCGCGTATGTCATGCAACGTTTGGCTCGCAACGGGATCGAGACTCGGCCAGTGTTTTACTGTGCACATCATATGCCGCCACACTATCGTCCGGATCTGAGGCTCCCGATCAGCGAGGATATTGCCGCGCGTGGCATCAGCCTTCCCAGCTATCCCGTGCTTTCGGAGGCTGACATCAACAGAGTGTGCACGTCTCTGATGGAAGCGCTGGGTCCAAGGAAATGGCTGTCCGATTAACAGATAGCACCGTTGGCGGTGGGAATCAGTCGAACCGCAGGAACCATATCAGCAATTCAACGCCGAACCGGTCGGATCAGCCAAGGTCTGACCGGTCTGAAGAAGCGAGAGAACAGCCGTGATTTGTGGGCAGAGCCGCGCCTGCGCGCGCCCGGCGTCATGCCTTCGTCGCGGGCTCGGGATCCCGCAGCACGTCAAGCGGCACCAGTCGCCCGTCCCGTTCGAAGTGCCAGAAAGTCCAGCCATTGCAGGCCGGAGCGTTCTGGACCGTCGCCCCCACCTTGTGGATTGAGCCTCGTGCGGCACCAGCCACCACTGACCCGTCGGCGGCCACAACGGCACTGATCCGGCGCATGCGATCGAACAACTTGGTTCCGGGCGGCAGCAGCCCGCGCTCAACCAAACTGCCGAACGGCACCCGCGGCACGTCGCGCTTCGATATTGCGCCCGATAATCCCTCCTCCGGCGCGGGCCGCGTTGTCCTGATCCTACCAATGGCGGCTTCGGCGTATGCGGGATGTCGCTCGATGCCGATGAAGTGCCGATGCAGCCTCTTCGCCACAACAGCCGTCGTGCCGGTGCCAATGAACGGATCGAGCACGATCTCGCCGGGTGCCGTGCTGGCCAGGAGTACGCGGTGCAGCAGCGCCTCGGGCTTCTGGGTCGGATGCAGCTTCAGCCCGTGATGGTTGCGCAGCCGTTCCGGCCCGGTGCACAGCGGCAGAAACCAGTCGCTACGCATCTGGATATCGTCGTTCAGCGCCTTCATCGCTGCGTAGTTGAACTTGTACCGCGATTCGCGGCCGCGCGCTGCCCAGATCAGCGTTTCGTGGGCATTGGTGAACCGTCGGCCACGGAAGTTTGGCATCGGGTTGGCCTTGCGCCAGATCACGTCGTTCAGCACCCAGAATCCCAGATCCTGCAGCGCGGCGCCAATGCGGAAGATGTTGTGGTAGGCGCCGATCACCCACAGTGTACCGTCCTTGCGCAACAGCCGGCGGCATTCGGTGAGCCACTCTCGGGTAAACGCGTCATAGGTGGCAAAGTCGGCGAACCGGTCCCATTCCTCGTCAACGCCGTCTACCAGACTATCGTCCGGCCGGCGCAGTTCACCACGGAGCTGAAGGTTGTAGGGCGGATCGGCGAACACGCAATGTACCGAGGCCGGCGGCAGCATGCGCATGAGCTGCACGCAGTCCCCGAGCATGACCTGATCGAGCGGCAATTCGCGGACGACTTCCACGGGGCTCCCGTGTGACGGGGTTGCGGCGGGGCCGCGAGATTGAGCGGCGGTCGCATCGTGGCGGCCTGCCCGCAGCCGCGTCAATCGGTCAGATTGAAAGGGTGCCGTGAAGAGAGCTCCGACGGCTGCCCGAGCTCAATCGCCGTACGTCGAACCTAGATCAAGTTCCAACGCGAGCTGGCTGACCGTGCCGAAGCTCGGCCGATGATGACGGGTCGGTCCCAGCCGGCGGAGCGCTGCCACATGGAATTCGGTCGCGTAACCGACGTTGCTGCCCCAGCCATAGTCCGGGAAGCGCACCGCCAGCCGCGCCATCGCCCGGTCGCGCAAAACCTTGGCAACGATCGAGGCGGCGGCGATCGACAGCGAACGCCCGTCACCGCCGACCACGCATTGCACGGCACAGGGCAGCGGCGGAGGCTGGTTGCCGTCGACCAGGACGAGATCAGGTGGCGAGGGCAGGCGGGCGACCGCACGGCACATCGCCAGCAATGCGGCACGCAGGATGTTCAGACGCTCGATCTCCGCCACGGAGGCGGCCCCGACGGCAATCTCGGCACGGCCAGATAAACGCAGCGCCTGGAACGCCGTTAGCCGCTGTTCGAGTGTCAGCTTCTTGGAATCATCGAGCAGCGCGGCCAGCCGGCGCGGCACCCCGCTCGGAAATACCACGGCTGCGGCGACGACCGGGCCAGCGAGAGGGCCGCGCCCCACCTCGTCTACTCCCGCGACCCGCCCGCCGGCGCGCTTTTCCAGCAAAAAGTTCGGCACGACCCCTGATTAACAAGCACCAGGGAGTCGAGCCAATCGTTATCCAGGAACGCTGAGCTGGTTGGTGAGATGATTAACCAGGCTGCGGACCTTCGGTAAACCGGCGCGGTAGGCCGGGCTGACCGCATGCAGTGTGCCGCCCGCCGGCTTGTAGTTCGGCAGCAGTCTGACGAGCCGGTCGTTGGCGAAATCATTTTCTACCAGAAACTGCGCTCAAAGCAGGATTCCTGCACCAGAACGTGCAACATCGCATCGCAGCATCGCGTTGTTGACCTGTAACCTGCCGTAGATCGGCACCTCCGTTTGCCCGTCTGGCCCATCGAAACCCCAACTCACGCCG
>Ga0210395_10003633_pt1 | contig 11817 bp, 12 predicted proteins | sample IncBWH4OmetaG_FD_150861 | JGI IMG/M metagenome (GOLD analysis project Ga0210395, IMG submission 150861) | Forest soil microbial communities from Barre Woods Harvard Forest LTER site, Petersham, Massachusetts, United States - Inc-BW-H-4-O ...
GAGTTCGATCTCTGGCTCGTAGCCTTCGGGATAATCTTCGTCCGGATAATCCGGGTCGATACAGGCGTGGATGGTAATTGGGGGATTTGGTAGTGGGGGATCGAGTAGGTGCCAGGCTTCGCGGTATTTTTCGAGGCGCATCTGCTTGGCTTTGCGGTGGGGGTAGAAGCGGAGCATGGGCTGTGGAGTGCAGACTTCTACCGGGATTATGTACCAGATATTTAGCGGGACTACGTGGGCGGCTATGAAGTCGATGTCGCGCTTGGTATAGACGGCGCGGCGTTTGCCTACGGTGTAGGTGGCGCGGGTTTCGTAGGCGTCGGCGCGGAGGCAGTCAGTGCACTTGATCTGGACGCGGAAGAGGTGGACTTTGGGTTGGGGCCGGTTATCGAGGATGAAGTCGTAGCGCTCGCTGTCTCCCCAGGGCTTGCAGATGGCGAAGCGGCGCTGGCTGGCCTGATAGAGGAAAGCGGCTTCGGATCGCTCTCCGGTGCGTTTGGTGTTGGGGCGGTTGGGGTCGTCGGGACGGCTGGGCGGCTTGGACATCGGGACTCCTGCGTTAGAACCTTTTCTTGAGAATAGAAAGGCGGAGCCTTGGGGCTCCGCCTGAATTTGCGAAATTTCTTGGGGTTCTAGTTCCATTTTAACATTGGGGCGCAAGTGAGGGGTCCGGGCTGAAGGCCAGTTCCTTTTTGTTGGAGCGGGCGGCGCGGCTTAAGCCGTGCCCTTTCAAAGCAGCGGCCTTGCGCGGCGCTTAAACGCCGCTCTTCTACGGTTTTGCTTGCGGCCGTGGAGATCCGCTCAGTTCAAGGTCAAGGGCCAGATCAACATCAAAGCCAAACGGACAGGAGTGTCCGTCCAAAGCGAGACCTCGCTGGTCGCCGCATCCGTGGTGGAAATGCCTTCTTTGGCGACAAAGCTGTGCAGGGGGTAGGGGTCCTTCGACTGCGCATGACGTCCACTTCGTGGGCGTCATGCTTCGCTCAGGATGACAGATCTCGGGATTCGATCTCTACGGGCCGGGCAGCTTGTGTCCGGCTGGGTTGACGGAACGTCCCCCCAAGAACAGTTCAATCAACGACAGCCGGACACCTGAGCCGCGCCCTGCGCCACGAATCGTCACTCGTGGCAAGGGCACACTTGACGCGCGAAACTTAGTAGGTAAGACCAGGTACGCAAAACGAGCGCGCAAAACCAGCGCGCAAATCTCGCTTGTCTGGTGCTTCAGACAAGCGCTACGAGACTCACGGGCTGTCGTGGATTGGAGCTTCCGTTTGGATCACCTCCAGAACAACGTCGATCACGTCCTGGGCCTCCATGGGGTTCAGAAAGCCACACACTCCGACGGCGCTGGAGATGATTTCGCTGAGTTCGGGTTCGGGTAGTGCGGCAAATCCTCCCACGTCCTGGTGGAGCAGGCGCAGTAGCAGCAGCAACTGGGCCACCCTCTTATCCTTGAGATAGAGGGATGAATCGGAATAGGCCTTGCCGACGGCGCTGCTTAGGCACATCCGTTCGGCGTGGGACGGGAAAAACGGCTTACCTGCTTTGTCCATGGTCGCCTCCGTTTTGGGCTCTCCAGGTTTCGAGCCAGCGGTGAAAGAACGGTTTGGACTGAGGGTTGTTGGGTTCCGGGGCGGAGCGTTTGACTGGGGAAGACGCACTGGAAAGGGACTTTGGGGGCGAGCACGGAATGGTATCGAAAAATTCCGCGCTAATGACGGTGGCATCCTGCGGTCGTGGTCGCTGAACACGGGCGGAAATAATCTTTTTCATGGAATTCTCCTCTGGCTCGGTGATTGAGATTTCAGTCCTCGACTTCGGCCGAACGCCGGGGCTTGCCCTGGTGGGGCTAGACGAGAGGGTTCGGCTGGGACGGAATTGCGCTCAGGACTTCCGGCGATTGCGCGGAATTCGGAGTTCCGGGAAATCGTCAGTTGCTGTGTCCGCGTGACGGCAGACAGCGCCGATCCACTGGCACAGCGAGCTATTCAGTCGGATCGAGGAGTGACTTCAGATCAGAAACGTACAGAGGAGATCCTGGAAAGAGCGGGGATGGCGTTGTCTCAGCGTGACTGCAGGTTGGAGCACCACGCCGCTGACGAAGCATCCTGAGCAGTGGTTTGGCAGGGCCGGCAAAACCGCGATGGGATTGACCGCGGGAGAAATCACCTGGATACGGGGACGTACGGGAGGAGCCAGATTTACGGGAGCGTCGGCTTCATTGAAGGCAGTCTCGGGCAAGTCTGGGCGGGGTACGACGGATACGCAGACGGCAGCCGCTAACAGGAACAGAACTAATGTCAAACGAAGTCGCATGGCGTTGCTACATCCTGACCTGTAAAACCGAGCGAAAGCCGAGCCCGTAAACAAACTAACCCCGCGAGTGGGTGTTGTCAATGTTGATCTCGAGGGCTGAGCCGGCCGGACCGGGCTTTGCCCGGTGGACGGCCGGAGGCGGCTGTCCCGACATTTACATTTAGCTGACTTTCGTCCGGCGCGCCGGTGCTTTGCGTTTCAACTTGACCAGATTGTAAGCGATGGCAGCGCGGACGAGATTTTTTAGAGCGGGCTGATTAATCTTGTCGCCCTCGAAAAGATCAATGGCTCGCCAGGCGTTGCCTCCGAGGCCTGCGTTGAAAAGCTTTTCGGGATCGGGGAGGTTCGCGCCGTGGGAGAAAGTTAGCTTCACCTTATCTTTGTGGGCGTTGCCGACCGCGATCATTCCGTCGCGGGACCACACAGGGCTTCCCATCCACTTCCATTCTTCGATGATGTCGCGGTCGGCGTCGAGGATAGTCTTGCGGATGGCGGCTAGCGTTTTGCCGCGCCAGTCTGGGAGTCCTGCGATCAATTGGTCAATGCGTTCTGATGGGTTCATTGGATTCTTATGCCTCCAATTCTTGTCGCGTTTTCGTGCGAGTAGTTTTATTGGGTGAGCTTAGCAGTCGTCGAACGACATGGCCTTTCCACATCCATAATCCTGAGAGGAGCAATACAGGAAGAAAGACATAGCGAATGGTGGGGGCGTAGTGTGGGGTGTTGTTGGGTGAGTCATAGATATAACCGATGATCGGAATGCCAAAGAGAATGTGAATCCAGCGAAAGATTGAGCGTTTGGTGGCTTCTTTCATGATTTTTGTCCTCCTTGATTATCGGCGATAACCGCCGGTTCGATTCACGAGTTTTGAGCCGTCTTAGGCGGCCAGTTGGGTGGTTCGATACCGAACTGCTTTGCGTACTCGGCGTGCAGGCGCTGCCAGCCGAACTTCATCGCGTCTGGGCCGACGATGCGGCCGAGGGGAGTTCCGGTGAGCAGGTGATCGAGAACATCGAAACAAATGTGCCAGCCTGCAGCACCCATGGCGATGAAGCGGTGACCGATGTTGGTCCAGAGGGTCAGGCGCGTGCCCCTGCCGGAGGCGACGAGTTCCCATCGCATATCGTGGTCGCCCCAGTTGTATTCAAGGAAGTTGGGAGCGTCGGCTCGCGTCACTCTGGCTTCGGTAACGTTCACCTTGGGCGCCGCAACGGTGGTGAGTTTCACCTTGTTTCCAACCGCGCCGAGGTTGCCATCGGCGTCGAAGGGAGCCCACTCGCGCAGTTGCTTCGGGTCGGTGAGCGCCTGCCAGACTTTTTCGGGTGAGTGGCGGAGTTCGCGGACGAGGATGAGCGTCCACGTGTCTTCGTTATTTTGTCCCTCGGGCTTTTGGATCCGCGCGCCGCTGGCGGGGCCCGGTGTGTAGTGTGCGGGATCGAGCATGTTGTTCTCCTTAGTGTGACCAGCGGGCCAGCTGGGTGAGCTGGATGAGATTGCCGCAGGTGTCGTTCAGCATGGCAATGGTCGAGCCGGTTACGTCGGTGGGCGGCATGGTGAACTCGGCGCCGCGGGCCTTGATCCGCTCGTAGTCGGCCTTGAGGTCATCGGTAAAGAAATTGGCGGCGGGCTGGCGCTGTTGAAAAATCGCCTGTTGATAGGTTTTGGCTGCGGGATTGCTGTTCAGCGCCAGCTGCAGCTCGGTGCCGTCCGGCTCCTCGGGCGAGGCTACGGTCAGCCAGCGATAGGGCCCCTGACTGAAATCGGTCTTCTTGGTGAAACCCAGGACTTCGGTATAGAAGCACAGGGCTTTGTCTTGCTCGTCGACGTATAGGGTGGTCACTTTGATTTTCATTTCGATTCTCCTTGTCGGATTCGCTATTTGGACCGCGTCGTTTTCTGCTTAGTCTTTCTTTTCGTTGGTGTTGATTGATTCGGTTTAGGTTGCCCTGATCTGGGTTGCCCCGGTCGATTGCGGTCGAGATCCATGCGATCGAGGTGGCGTTCGAGAGCATCTACGTGAGCGGACCAGAAGCGGCGGAACTGAGCCAGCCAGGCGTCGAGTTCCTGAAGCGGCTGCGGATTGAGGCGGTAGAGACGGCGCTGTGCGTCCACCGTGGATTCTACGAAACCAGCGTCGCGCAGCACGCGCAGGTGCTTGGAGACGGTCGGCTGCGACATACGAAGCTGACGCTCGATCTCTCCCACCGACTGTTCTGACGAAACCAGGAGGCTTAGGATCGCGCGGCGGTTGGGCTCCGCAATGACTTCGAAGATAGATTCCATTGGTCTGATATACTCCGCGGAGTATATACCTGTCAAGGAATATTCAATGGGGGCTTCTTAATTTTTTTGGCCTGTGCTTCCGGCTCATCCTGGGTGCACGTTTTTCAAGCGGAGCGAAGGGTCTCCCGCCGGCCGTTTTCTAGGGGGAGATCCCTCACGCGGCTGAAGTGCGCCGCGTTTCGGGATGACGCCGTGGAATAATCTCGAACTGAGCCAGTACCTAGGGACGAGGACGGGGGGCGGCCGCGGAGCGGGTGCGTTATCCACTTTCATCCTCAGCTTTTCCACAACTATTGCGCTGAAAACATTTAACGTGGGCGGCGCGGAACGCTTCCCTACTCAACAGGATAGAGACTTCCTTCCGGGATGTGATCTCTGCCGTTGACAAAAATTTCTGAGCGGCTAAAATACGCCTCGCTCCTTGCCCTGTTAAATTTAAAACATGACTCCTAAACTTCTTGATCCCGTCGTGCTGCAAACCGATTTCCCGGACCTTAAACTTCACGCCAGCGGCAAGGTACGCGATGTTTATCAGTTGGACAATGAGCGACTGCTGTTTGTCGCTACCGACCGCATTTCGGCTTTCGACTACGTGCTGGCGACCGGCATCCCGCATAAGGGGCGGGTGCTGACCCAGATTTCTTTGTTCTGGTTTGAGTTTCTTTCTGACATCGTTCCGAACCATTTAATTACCGCGGACGTTGAGCAGTATCCGCAGGCTTTGCAGAAGTATGGCGAGGTGCTGCGCGGGCGGTCGATGATTGTGCAGCGGGCTGAGATGTTTCCTGTGGAGTGCGTGGTGCGGGGATACATTTCAGGATCGGCCTGGAAGGAATATAAGGCTAGCGGCAAGGTGTGCGGGATCGAACTGCCGGCGGGGTTGCGCGAGTCGGAGGCGTTTCCGGAGCCGATTTTTACGCCGGCGACGAAGGAAGTGAGCGGGCACGATGAAAACATTTCATTTGCCCGGATGTGCGAAATTCTGGGTTCAGAGACTTCGAGCACGCTGCGCGACCTGACGCTGCGGATCTACAAGAAAGCTGCCGCGTATGCCCGGCAGAGAGGTATCATCATCGCCGACACGAAGTTTGAGTTTGGACGGACGGCGAAGGGCATCACGCTGGCGGATGAAGTGCTCACGCCAGATTCGTCGCGCTTCTGGCCCGCCGACAAGTACGCGCCCGGCCGCGGACAAGAATCGTACGACAAGCAGTACGTTCGCGATTACCTGGAAGAGATTCACTGGAACAAGCAGCCTCCCGCCCCGGCATTGCCGGATGAGGTGGCACGCCGGACCAGCGAAAAGTACCTTGATGCCTATTTCCAGATTACGGGACAAAAGCTGGATGTATAAGAGTGAGGCCCGGGGGAAAGCGGCGGACAGGAGAAGAGCATGACCGCGGCGGACTGGCTGATTGTCGCGGTTATACTGCTCAGCATAATTTCGGCGGCGGTGCAGGGCTTCTTCGCGGAAGCACTGAGCATGGCTGGACTGGTGGTGGGTTACATTGTTGCCGCGTGGAAGTATCCGGGGTTGTCCGATTGGTTCATGACGTTCTTGAAGAACGCGTGGCTGGCGGACATTTTCAGTTTCCTGATCATCTTTTTTGTGATCCTGCTGCTGTTCAACGTGGCGGCCAGGGTGGCGCGGAAGCTGATGAAGGCGGCCGGGCTGAGCGGGTTTGACCGTTTTATGGGAGCGTTGCTCGGCGTGGTGAAAGGGGTTTTGGTTGTGACCGTGGTGCTGATGGGTATGACCGCGTTCACGCCTACCTCAACCATGCTGAAGACGTCGGTGTTGGCACCGTATTTCCTAGTGGTGGGCCGGGCAGCGATGTGGGTGGCGCCGGCGGAGTTGCGGGCGCGGTTCAACGATGGGTTGGAGTTTCTCCATCGGGCGCCGCAGGATTTGACCGGGGCTCCGGCTGCGAAGCCGAAATAAGTGCGGGGCGAGTAGAAAGTTAAAAAAAGACATTCAGAAAAAGGGTAGTGATGCAGTTTGATAGGAAGCGAGCCAGACGCGCGATTATTGCGTCGCAAAAAGCGCGACGCGTCGCGCGGCTCGCCCAGATTCCCTCGGCAAGCTCGGGACAGGCTCTTCGCCGCGCAAAAAACGCTTGCTCAGGATGACAATCAAACTGCACCACTGCCAGAAAAAGAGAGAGACCTACCGTGAAAGATCAACTCGAAGCACTCATTCTGCAAATGTATAAGAGCAACATCCTGTATTCGGAGGGTGTACGCGAATTCAAGAAACGATTTATCCTCACTGTTCTTCAGGAAAATAAGGGCAACCAATGCCGCGCGGCGCGCGAGTTGGGGATGCACCGCAACACGCTGAGCCGGACCATTGATGAATTGAAGATTGACGTGCGCCAGCTTCGGGATGGGGCGAAACGGCCACCGAGGAGCGCACGGCCGGTGTCTTTGGATCGGGACAAGAAGGCGGCGCGGTAAAGTCGTTAGCTTCGCTGCTTCGTATTCGTTTTTCCGACGACACAACCCTACTGAAACAGAAAAGCCGCCTCGTGAGGCGGCTTTCCTACTCTTGTGTCGACCGCTCTCTGAAGAAGAATCACGGTGTTACGACGAAACAATCGGGACTGTAAGCCGTGCCGCCAGAAGTCAAGACGGCGAACTTGGTGGTCTCGGCACCTGGTGGAACGGTGACGGTAAGCTGGGTGTCGGAATCCACGGTGAAGGTGGCTTTTGGTACTCCAAACGTGACGGCGTAGGTTTTTGTGAAGCTCTCGCCGGTAACGATCAGGGTCGTGCCGACCGGGCCACTGGACTGACTGACGCTGAAAATCTGGGGTGTCACGCGAAAGGCTTTGTTGCTCTTCAACGTGCCGCCGGGGGTGGTAACGGTGACAAAGCCGCTGATCGCTCCAGCGGGGACGGTTGCCGTCAGGTAAGTGTTAGATTCTACGGTGAAGGTTGCGGCTGTTCCGTTGAAGGAGACGGAGGTTGCGCCGGTGAAACCCTGGCCGAGAATTTCTGCCACCTGTCCGACCGGACGAGCGACGGGCAGGAAACTAACAAACGGCTTCAGACCCACGTCGAAACTGTAAAACACACCCGCATCATAGGCGCCACCCACGGCATTGGTGCCGTACAGCACGCCATTTGTGTGCTGGAACGGCGTGTCTTGCGGGCTGCCTCCGATGCCCCACGACTCAAAGTCGCTCCCCGTGGAACTGACGCGGAAGATAGACTGCCCCACAGAGGTCGTGCCGTAGAACTTCCCGTCGGTCGCCTGCATCAGAGTCGAGCCCGAGTCGCCCCCGGCGTTGCCCAAATTTTGAAGAACTGTGAGCTTGCGGGTGGCGTACGCGAACTTGAACGCGACTCCCGAAGCGCCCGTAGGCGCTCCGCAAGTGGTGCCGTAGAGGTCGCCATCGTCACCCTGGGTCAAACCACCGATGGGATACCCGGGCACTTCGCCAAAGTTGTATACGACTTCGAATTGCCCCGAGGCGGTAATCCTGAAGATGGTGCCCGCGCCGCTGGTGCCTCCATAGAACGTGGTTCCGTAGAAGACACTGTCAGTCGCCTCCAACAGAGGAGCAAGAGGATTCGCTCCGTCCGTATTGGCAAAGGTGTGGAGCGTCGTGAACACGCCGGATGGGGTGATCTTGTACACCGAGCCATATTGTCCGTGCGTCAGCCCTTCCCCGCCCGCACCGGTAGTTCCGTAGAAGTTGCCATCGAGTCCCTCGATAGGCGGTGCAGTGGGGTTCGCGCCGTCCGCTCCATTGGTGAAGGAATACAAAGTGGTGAGGCTGCCCTCGGGTGTGATCTTGAAGATCCTCCCGTAGGGGAAGGCGCCCTCGGAGGGGGTTGCTCCGTAGAAATTACCGTCGGTGGCCAGAGTGAGACCGCCATTACCCGTCCGTCCTGTCAAGTCGAAACTGTATAGCACCGAGACTTTTCCCGCGGGAGTGATCTTGAACACGTCACCGCCGCCCCCGGTCCAGAATTGTGGGGTGGTGCTGTACATGTTTCCGTCGCGGCCCTGGGCGATGACGCCGGCCCATACAGGATCGTTTGGGTCCGCGCTGGTGGCGCCCATATCGTACAGGTCGGTGTAGGTTTGAGCGGTTGCCTCAATTGTTGCGGCCACGAAAAACACAAAGAGGATGCAGGCCATTTTCGCTATCGGTAGTTTCGTCATTGGAATTCTCCGTCGTGCGAGATCAGGGAACGCCCGTTTCGAGGCCTTTCAACGCATCATGGGGTCACGGTGAAGGAGGAGTTGTCCGCGTTCCCGCCTGCCGTCCACACGCAAATCACTCCCGTGATCGCGCCCGCTGGGACGGTGGCCGTGATCTGAGTGTCGGAGTCCACGGTGAAAATCGCCTTCTGTCCGTTGTGGAAGGTAACTTCGGTCGCTCCAGTGAAGCTATTGCCGGTGATGACTACGGTGGTGCCGACTGAGCCGCTGGTGGGCGAGAAGCCGGAGATCTGTGGCTTCACGCGGAAGATTTTGTTGCTGGTGAGAGTGCCGCCTGGCTCGGAAACGGTGATCGAGCCGGTGGTCGCTCCGGCCGGAACGGTTGCAGTGAGGTAGGTATCGGATTCTGCGGTGAAGGTTGCGGCGGTTCCGTTGAAGGAGACGCCGGTGGCTCCGGTGAAACCTTGGCCGAGAATTTCTACGACGCCTCCGACCGGACGCGCTGCGGGCAGGAAACTAACGAATGGCTTCAGACCCACGTCGAAACTGTAAAACAGACCCGCATCATAGGCGCCACCGACGGCGCTGGTCCCGTACAGCAGGCCATTCGTGTGCTGGAACAGCGTGTCCTGCAGGCTACCGCCAATACCAAACGAACTAAAGTTGCCCCCTGTGGGATTAATGATGAAAATAAACCCCGGTACACAGTTCACGCCGTAGAAGTTCCCGTCTGTTGCCTGCACCAAACCGACAGTGTCGCCCCCGGCGTTGCCGCCAGCAAAATTATGAAGAACCGTGAGTTCGCCGGGCACGAACTTGAACACGATTCCTCCGTAATCGTTCCCATCCGCGTTCCCTCCGCTGGTGGTGCCGTAGAAGATGCCAGCGCGATCCTGGATCAACGCACCGAACGGGTTCCCAGGCACAGCGGGGCTAAAGTTGAACATCACGCGAAATGCCCCTGAAGCGGTAATCCTGAAAATAGTGCCCGCGCCGCTGGTACCGCCAGACCATGTGGTCCCGTAGAAGGAACCGTCAGCCGCTTGCAACAGAGGAGCCAGGGGATTCGCCCCGTCCGTATAGGCAAAGGTATGGAGCGTCGTAAACACGCCTGATGGGGTGATCTTGTACACGGAGCCATATTGTCCGTCTGTGACCGATTCTCCCCCTGCAGCCGTAGTCCCGTAGAAGTTCCCATCCTCGCCTTCGATCGGCGGTGCCGTGGGATCCGAGCCGTCCGCCCCGTTGGTAAAGGAATACAACGTGGTCAGGCTACCCTCGGGGGTGATGCTGAAGATCGTTCCATATCCGTGGGCACCGCTCCCGTTGGGGGTCGTGCCGTAAAACTTTCCGTCGGTGGCCAGGGTGAGTCCGCCATGATGCTGCGGCGCCGTCCCGGCGAAGTTGTATAGCACCGTGACCTTCCCGGCGGGAGTGATCTTGAACACGTCCCCTCCGCCGCCGGTCCAGTATTGCGGGGTAGTGCTGTACATGTTTCCGTCGCGGCCCTGGGCGATGACACCGGACCACACAGGATCGTTCGGGTCTGCGCTGGTGGCGCCCATGTCGTACAAGTCGGTATAGGTTTGAGCGGTCGCCTCAGTCATTGCGGCTGCGAAGAACACAAAGAGGATGCAGGCCATCTTCGCTATCGGTAGTTTCGTCATCGGAGTCCTCCGAGGGGCGAGATTAGGAGTCCACGTCGCGAAGCTCAACTGAGATCGCGCGCGGCTGGGCTGGGAGCCGCGAGGCGGGGAGACGATGCGGCTGAGGCCGAGCAGCGCGATTCTCCTCCCCGAGCGAGGGGCTGTCAAGATGCAAAATCCTTCACATGGCGTCGGACACTCGGGAAGATCGGGTGGGAGTGCGGAGACTTTGAGGTGCGGCGATGGAAGAGGTACTGATAAACCTCAAAAGGCAGCCCTTGCGGGCTGCCTTTGATCGAATCATCTAGTGGAAGAGCATTTAGTTCGAAGCTGGTTTGTGATGCACGGGAGCCGCAACCTTCGGTTTCGGCAGCAGGCCCTTTTCCATGGTCATCATGAACGGGTTCGGAGTGTAGGAAGCGGGGTTGCCCTGGAAGTCCAGGCTGGCGCCTGCTTTTGGAATAAGCCGCAGCGGAACCTTTTCTTCAAAGGTGAGCGTGATATCGGCTTTCTTGGCGTCGATGTCATCGGAGCTGGCGGCGATATCGAACTCGGTCGCGGAGGCGCTGATGACTGTGCCGTTCATGTACACCGGCTTGCCTTTGATGGCATTCCAGACGGCGTCCTGGTCGGCCTGGCTGCCGTTAGAGAGCACGAACTCCCAGGTGGCGAAGTCCATTTTGTCGGGCGGCGTCGCTACCACCATGTTGTGCGCCTGTTCTGCGGGAGTGGGAGCCGGTTTGATGGTGAAACCAGCGGGCTGCACCGGGTTGGCCTTGATTTGAGCGAGCACATCGTCCCAGCCATCGTCTCCGGCGTGGTACTTCTTGTACAGACCTTTGGCGTACTTCTCGATCTGCTGCTGATATTGCGGGTTGGGTGCGACTACGGAAGCGCGCCCGGCAAACCAGATCGCATTGATCGGATCGGGAGTAAGTTTCGGGTCAGGAGGAGTGGGCCCAGCGTAGGCGAGCGCCAGAGGATAGACCACGCTAAAATCTTTTTGAAAATCAGGGCTGCTGTCAACGGCGGCGCGTAAGTCTTTTCTCGCGGTGTCATAGTCCTTGTCGGTAAGGGCAGCGAGTCCGAGGGCGGCGTTGAAAACCCCGGTCATCTGATCTTTCATTTTCTGAAAGTCGGCGTCTGACATGCCATCGGGCTTAGTGAATTTTGGCAAGCCATCGAGCCCCATCTGTCCGAATTTTTTCGCGTCCGCGAGATCCTGGGCGGCATTGGGATCGCCACTTTGCGCCTTCAGGCGATCGAAATAAGCCAGCAAAAACATGGCGCGCTCGTTGGTAGGATCGGCGGCCAGGAGCCTAGTGGCGGCTTCGAGGGTTTTCGCCTGATTGCCCGCCTGCTGGTAGTCCTGCATGAGAGTCTGCAGAGCTGCG
>Ga0210395_10003634_pt1 | contig 11817 bp, 10 predicted proteins | sample IncBWH4OmetaG_FD_150861 | JGI IMG/M metagenome (GOLD analysis project Ga0210395, IMG submission 150861) | Forest soil microbial communities from Barre Woods Harvard Forest LTER site, Petersham, Massachusetts, United States - Inc-BW-H-4-O ...
CCCCGCGACGAAGTCCGCCAGCTGAGGGCTGTCCAGCGGCGCGACGAGCCGCCCCACGTTGACCTGCGCTAGTACGTAGTCCACGCTCCGATGCTGCCAGCCACCCCGCCCTACGGCAACCAAAATTCGGACCCGGCGCAGGCTGACTAGCGGAGGTACGAAGCGCCGTTGAGGTCGAGCACGGCGCCGCTTGACCAGGCCGCCTCGGGGGAGGCGAGGTAGACGACCGCCACCGCGATCTCCTGCGCGGTGGCGACCCGGTTGAAGGGGCTCTGCGCCCTGATCGCGTCGCCGACCGGGGTAGCGAGCTCTTCCGCGGTCATGTCCGTCGCGACGTACCCGGGGGCGACGGAGGCCACGGTGATCCCGTGCGGCGCGAGCGCGATGGCGAGCGACTGGCCGAATGCGTGCAGCCCCGCCTTGCTCGCCCCGTACGCCGGGTGCGACGGCTCGCCGCGGAACGCGCCACGCGACCCGACGTTCACGATCCGCCCGCCGGCGGCCCGAGCGCCGCCCGGACCACCGGCGGCGGTCATGTGCCGGACGGCGCACCAGGTCACGTTCGCCGCCCCGGTCAGGTTGACGCCGAGCGTCTCCCGCCACGCCGCCTGCCACTCCTCGTAGGAGGTGCCGAGCACGGGGTGGCCGGTGTAGATTCCCGCGTTGTTGACCAGCACGTCGAGCCCGCCGAGCCCCTCCGCCGCCGCGTCGACCATGGCGCGGACGGCGTCGGCGTCCGTCAGGTCGGCCCGGACCGTGAGGTGACCGTCGCCGGGCAGCGACCCGCGCACCGCGGCCGCCGCGTCCGCGGCGTCCCGGTAATGCACGGCGACCCGGTCGCCGCGCTCAGCGAACGCCCGGGCGATCGCGGCGCCAATCCCTCGGGACCCGCCCGTCACAAGCACAGCTCGATTCACGCCGCGACTCTACCGGCCGCCGCACAGCTCCAGGAGCTTGGTCATCGTCGCCCAGTTGCGGGCCGTACCGGTCGCTCCCGCTGTGGGCATGCTGACGATCCGCATCACCGTGGCCGAGAGCTCGCTCTTCCCGAACCCGTCGGGTGTGTGCAAGTACAGCGTCCGGTCCACCGCGGTCACCTCGTCGCGTGCCCCCTTAGCCGTCGACTGCGCGAGCGCCGCGTCCAGCTTCGCGGTGAGCTCAGGCCCCGGCGGCTGGCTGAGCACCACCGCGTGCACCCGCCGCGGGTCGGGCTGATGGGAGAACGGGTTGGCCGCCAGGATCCCGGCCAGTTCGCCGGCGGAGAGCACGACAACCGGCGACTTGACGCCGAGCTTCGCGGTGATCGCCTCGGCGATGACGAGCCCCATCGCGGCGCAGTCGCCGTCCGGCGCCGTGCTGAACAGCACATTGCCGCTCTGGATGTACGTTGACACATCCGTGTGCCCGAGTTCGGCGACCAGGGCCCGCAGGTCCGCCATCGCCACCTTGTTCTTGCCGCCGACGTTGATCCCCCGCAGCAGCGCGACATGCGTAGCCATGGGTCCATTTTCCCGCGCTCACGCACTCCGCCGCCCGCCCGACACGCCATCCGCCCCCGGACGCCGGTCACGCCAGCAGATAACAGCAAGAAGTGCTTCAAGGGCAATGATGACGGGTCTTTTTCCACCCCCCAGTGTGGAAAAAGACTCATCCTCTTCGCAGAGGGCACCTTGCCGATGGATAACAGCAAGAAGCGCTCCGCGCGCGTGGTCGGGCGCGCCCAGCGCCGGATGATCAGCGCGGGATGCTCAGCGCGGTGCGGGCCGCGCCACGCGTGGCCGGGACGGCGTTAGGCGGCCGGGATGACGTCGGCCACGGCGCAGGCGATGTTGTCGGGGCCGCCGGCCGCGTTAGCCGCCTCGATGAGGCGGGCGACGACGTTTTCGGGGGACAGCGCGACGTCGCTCAGCGTCTCCCTGATGGCGGCCACCGGCACGGCGCTGGTCAGCCCGTCCGAGCAGAGCAGGTAGCGGTCTCCGGCCTGGGCGTCACGCAGCTTCGCTTCGGGCAAGGTCGCGGCGGTCGCGTCGAGTGCCTTCAGCAGCAGCGAACGCTGCGGGTGTGACACCGCCTCCTCCGGGGTGAGCCGCCCGGCGTCGATCATCGACTGGACCACCGAGTCGTCGTGCGTGATCTGAAAGAGCCCGCCGTCGCGCAGCAAGTAGGCGCGGGAGTCGCCGATGTGCACGAAGGCGAGTCGCGACCCGGCCCAGAACATCGCGGTCAGCGTGGACGCGGAATCGGCGACGGAATCCCCCGCGTCGGTGGCCGAAGCCGCCGCCACCGCCGCGGCGACCGCGTCGGACATGCCGTTGAGCAGCTCCGCGGGAGCGGGGGCCGCCGGTCCGGCCGCCGCACTGTTGAACTGGCGGAGCGCGTCGACGACGGTGGCGGCGAAGCGTTCACCCGCGGGGCCGCACCCGTCGGCGACGGCGAGCAGCCCCGAGTCGGCGTAAGCGACGTCCTGATTCCGCTCCCTGACCAGGCCGGGATCCGACGCGGCCGCGTAGCGGAGGATAAGCGGGACCGGGGCGGGGGCGCCAGTTGTGGTAATAGCGGTAGCGGACATGACGGTGTCCCTCCCGGAGAGGTAGCTGATGAGGAATTCGGCAAGCTCCCTTCGTTCGGCGAAATCCGCTTCGGCCACCCGGAGGAAGGCCGTCACCCGGTCGGCGGCCTCAGCCGGCGACAGGACGGCCACCTCCTTGATGGCGGCCAGCGGCATGCCGACCCGGCGCAGCCAGCCGATCAGGCGGGCCACCTCGAGCTGTGACGCCGCGTAGTACCGGTAACCCGACCACTCGTCCACCTGGGCGGGCGGCAGCAGGCCGAGCTCGTCGTACAGCCGCAGCGCCTTGGGCGACAGCCGGGAGGCGCGCGCGAACTCGCCGATCGTCAGGAGCTTCACAGCCACTACCGTCGGCCTTTCCCTTAGGGCAAGGTCAAGTCACTGCTTGTAGGACGCCAGGAATTCGCCGAGGCGGCCGATGGCGTCGGCGAGGACGTCGACCGGGGCGAGGAACACGATCCGGATGTGGTCCGTCGACGCCAGGTTGAACCCGGTGCCGTGAGTCAGCAGCACGTGCCGCTGCTCGAGCAGGTCGATGCACATCTTCTGGTCGTCGACGATCTTGTGCGTCTCGCGGTCGAGCCGCGGGAACAGGTAGAGCGCCCCGGCGGGCTTGTAGCAGTCAACCCCGGGGATCTCGCGCAGCAGTTCCCATGCCCGGTCCCGCTGGTCGCGCAGCCGGCCGCCGGGCAGCAGCAGCGGGCTGATGTCGATGGCGCCGTCGAGCGCCGCCGGGATCGCGTGCTGCGCCGGGACGTTGGGGCACATGCGCATGTTGGCGAGCAGTTCGAGGCCCTCAAGGTACTCGGCGATCGAGGACTTCGGGCCGCAGACCGCGAGCCAGCCGGAGCGGAACCCGGCGAGCCGGTAGGTCTTGGACATGCCGCCGAGGGTGAGCACGGGGAGGTCGGGCGCGAGCGCGGCGGTGTGGTGGTGCTTGGCGCCGTCGTACACGATCTGGTCGTAGATCTCGTCGCTGAGCACGAGCAGGCCGTGGCGGCGGGCGACGTCCAGCAGCCCGAGCAGCGTCTGCTCGGAGTAGACGGCGCCGGTGGGGTTGTTCGGGTTGATGATGACCAGGGCCTTGGTCCGGTCCGTGACCAGCGACTCGACGTGCTCGAGGTCGGGGTTCCAGTCGAGGTCCTCCGCGCACCGGTAGTGCACCGCGCGGCCGCCGCCCAGGTTGACCGCGCCGGTCCACAACGGGTAGTCGGGCGCGGGGATCAGCACCTCATCGCCCGGGTTGAGCAGCGCGGTGAGCGTCATCACGATCAGCTCGGACACGCCGTTGCCGAGGTAGATATCGTCTTGTGTGAGGCCGTGCAGGCCGCGCCGGTCGTAGTACCGCGCCACCGCCGCGCGGGCCGGTGCGATGCCGCGCGCGTCGCTGTAGCCCTGCGAGTCGGCCGTCTTGGCGAGCACCCGCTCGAGCACCGCGTCGGGGGTGAACAGCCCGAAGGGCGCCGGGTTGCCGATATTCAGCTTGATGATCTCGTGGCCCTGCGCCTCAAGCTCACGAGCTCGCCGGAGCACCGGTCCCCGAATGTCGTACCGGACGTCGGCCAGCCTGCTCGCCTGAGACACCACCGAGGGCCTCCCCCAGATCGTGGTCGTGGTTGCATGTCGGGGCACGGATCGACGGACGTAAAGATCCGTGCCCCGAATGCTACCGGCTGATTGCTAGGCGCCCGGGTGATTTACTGGCCCTGGAATTGGCCAGCAGGTGAAAGTTCAGAAAGCTCCGGTGCCGTCCGGCGAGCCAAGCCCGGTCGGCGCGTCGTAGCCCTTCTTCGCCACGCACAAGTAGGACCCGCCGCAGACCGCGCCGTTCTCCTCGAAGAACCAGTCGTTGTTCCCCGACGTCACGTCGAACAGCGCCGACGTGCGCGAGTACTCGTAGCCAGGCTTGACCGTCGCGGCGTTGCCGGCCAGACCGTAGACGCCGGCGATGATCGGCGACGACGCGCTCGTGCCGCCGACCAGCCCCCAGCCGCCGTAGTCCTTCTCGTAGACGGCGACGTTCCAGGCGAGCGCCGAGACGTCCGCGACGGTCCGGCCGGGGCAGCCCTTGTCGTGCTGCCAGGACGGCTTGGACACGTACGCGGAGCAGCCGGACGAGCCGGCCCCGGCGCCGGGGGTGTTCCACACGCTCTCGGTCCAGCCGCGCTTGTTGCCGGCCCGGGCGAGCTGGGTGCCGCCGGCCGCGGTCACCGTCGTGAGGTTGGCGGGGAACGACGCGGCGGTGTAGCCGAAGTCGCCCGACGCCACCACGATCGTGTGGCCGGGGTGGTCGTAGTCCTTGGTGTAGGCCTGCGACTGGCCGGTTTCGCGGTTGCCGTAGCTGTTGGAGATCACCACCGCGCCGAGCCGGACGGCGGTGTTCTCGGCGGCGGCGAGCTGGCCGAAGTCCTGACCGTTCGCCTCGACGACCAGGATGTGGCAGCTCGGGCAGGCGGCGGACACCATGTCCACGTCAAGCGTAGCCTCCAGGTCCCAGCCGGTCTGCACGCCGCTGGCCGGCAGGTGCGTCGCCGACCCGTTCTGGCCGACCTTCCGGAAGCACCCGTTCGCCGTCGTGCACGGCGCGAGGCCGTACTGCCTCCGGTACACGTTCAGGTACGTCTCGAGCTGCGGCGTGTTGTACGCCTCGACGACCGCGACCGTGGCGTGGGAGTCCCGGCCGACTGGCAGCTTGTAGGCGCTCTCGATGTCCTTCGCGCCCCAGCCCTGCGGTGGGCTGCCCGCCGCCGTGGTGCCCAGCGCGGTCGTGTGCGCCGGGCCGCCGGGCTCCGGCGCCCACAGGGCGTAGCACTGGGCCTGACCGATTCCGGCCGTCGCGCACGCCATCCGGTAACCGCCAATCGAGCCGCGCGGCGTGGCGGAAGTGGCGGAAGTGGCGGAAGACGCGGAAGCGGCGGCTGCCGGCGCGGCGGCGGCGGGCGATCCCGCGGCGTCCGGCGCGACCGTCAGCGCGTCGCGGACCGAGGCCGGCTCGTGCGCCCGCGCGGCCGCCGCCACCTCGGTCAAGGTGCCGAACGCCCGGATGACCTTCTCGGTCAGGGTGGCGCCGGCGGCGTCGACCGCGGATACGCGCAGCGACACGTAGCTCCCGGCCGGCGCGTCGAAGGACATCGCCCACGCCCCGCCGGATCCGGTCACCGTCGCCGGCAGCCACGTCGTGCCGCCGTTCAGCGAGTACTCGGCGGCCACGCTGGTCACCGTGGACGGGGTGAGCGCCATCACCTGGTGCCCGACGGTCAGCGCGACCGTTTGCGCCCCGGGGGACGTGGTCCCGTCGAGCCCGATGCCCGCCACCTGGTAGCCCAGGGTCAGCAGCGGCTGCACCGCGCAGGTCGGGGAGCCGTCCGCGCAGAACCAGCCCGCCGGCACGGTGATCGCCGGCTCGCTAGTCGACTTCCATGTCCAGGTGTCGGAGACCGCGGACGACAGCGGGAACAACGCGCCGCTGCGCTGGGCGCGGAGCGTGAAGCTGACGGTGGACGGCGCGGTGGGCAGGGTCACCTGGTCATCGAAGGAACCGAACAGCTCCGTCGGCTGGATCTGCCCCGACTGGACCACGTGGCCGTTGGCGTCGAACTCATAGTTCCCGCCGATCGTGCCGATGTTCGCGAACAGCCCCTGCGCGAACCCGGACCCGGTGTGCCCGGGGGTGCTGTCGGTAAAGGGGTTCATGTTGACCGTGAGCAGGTCGCCGATCCGGGTGGCGGAAAGCCCCGTGCCGAACAGTCCCTCCGAGCCGGGCACGCTGACCGGGGCCTCGGAGGCGGTCGGGGTGTTCAGCGGGTACACGTTCCAGTCCTGCGTGCTCACCGAACCGGGGGCGAACGCCCGGGTGACATCGCTCTGCCCGCCGCCGAGCGCGGCCAGCGACTGGTAGTAGGTGTCGGCCCAGTAGTCGCCGGTCGCGGCGGTCAGGTGCTCGGTGACCCGCGCGGGTACCGGGACGGAGGCGATGAGCCCGAACGTGCCGACCGTCTCAAGCTCGTCCGGTGTGAAGCTCTCGAGCTCGACCCCGCTGGTCACCGGCACGTCCGAGGCGTAGACCGCGTGCACCGTCGCGAGCGCCGGGGCCGGCATCGCGAAGTGCTGCGACCCCAGCACCCCGGTGTTGTTCTGGAAGACGCCGGCGTACAGGTCGGGCGCCGTGTCGGGGGCCGGCCCGCCGGGGGCGGGCGCCGACAGCCAGGCGTTCACGTACTCCGTCATCGTCCCCGCGGCGAGCTTCTGCGTGGTCGGGCTGAACCACATGGGCATGCCGGGCCCGGCGAGCAGGCCGAACCCGTCCGCGTCGCCATGGGTGTCGGTGACGAGGAACTGCACCACGGCGGTGAGCACCGTCGTCGGCACCGGCGTGATAAAGCTCAGCCTGCTGGTCGCGGACGCCGCCCGCATCGTGATCGTCGCGTTCCCGCTGATGATGACCCGCGGCAGCAGCACGACGCGCAGGCTGGTCAGGTTGCCCTTCTTGTCCACGGTGGTGAACCAGCCGAACGCCCAGTACTTCCCGGCGGGCACGGAGAACTTCGCGGCGCCGTGGTAGAAGGTCGAGGGGTCCTCCCACGGGTCGCCGTACAGCGCGTTGTTGCTCGCGTTGTACAGGAACACTTCGTCACCGGTGTCCGGCGTGCCCGCCGCCGTCAGCCCACGGATGGTCACCGTGTGCAGCGCGAACTTCGGCGACTTCGGCAGCTGGGGGGAGTGCCCGGCGCCGGTGAAGCTCAGCGCCGGCCCGCTCGCCGCGGTCAGGTACACGCCGCCGGCGAAGATCCCGTCCGAACCGTAGCTCGCGCGCGCGTGATCGGCCGCGAACTGCCTGGCCAGCGCCGCCCCGAAGGTCCGCGCCCCGGCGGCGGTCAGGTACCCGGTCGCCACCCCGCCGGCCTCCCGCGTGATGGTCACCCCCGGCAGTTGTGGCGCCGCGCCGCTGTAGCTGACGCGCACGGACAGGGTCGGTCCGCCCGGCTGCGCCGCGATGTCGAAAAGGCTCAGGTCAAGGCCGCGCCCGAGGAACGGCAGCGCCACGTCCGGGATCACGTATTCGCGCCCGGAAAGCCGCAGTTCGGTGACGCCGGCGTTAAAGCCGCTGCCCGCCAGTGCGATCGCCGTGGATTTACCGTTGATGACGAGCCGGTCGCCGTTAAGCAGCAGGATGGTCTTGGGCGCGGTTTTGTTTATGCCGAACGAAGCCGTGGTTTTCGCGGCCGTCGCCACGCTGGCTCTGGCAGCGGACCGGGCCTGTCCCGTACTGGCCGCGCTAGCGGGCGCGGCGGCTGACATGACGGCAAGCCCTCCGGCGACCCCGGCGAGCGCGGCGGCTGTCGCGACCGCCATCCGAATACGCGTGACAGACCGCCCCGTAAAGCCTCTCACTGGGTCTCCCCTTAAGCCCGCCATCCAGCCGACCCTCGGCAGGATTAGAGCATTCCCTTATCTCGAGGAGAACTCAAGCGCGGTCTGATAACTCTGCGGGAAAATTCATTTCACGATGCCGCGGTGATCGTCGCGAATAGCTCGGTGTACTTCGCGGTAAGCACCTCGAGCACGTCGGCGGGGATCACCGGTCCCGGCTCGGTGCGGTCCCAGCCGATCGCGGTGGACCAGTCGCGCAGGTACTGCTTGTCGAAGGACTGCTGCGGCCGGCCCGGCTGGTACCCGGCGGCCGGCCAGAACCGCGAGGAGTCCGGGGTGAGCACCTCGTCGGCGAGCACGAGCGTCCCGTCCTTGGCCCAGCCGAACTCCAGCTTGGTGTCGGCGACGATGATGCCCCGGTCGGCGGCGAGCGCCGCGCCCCGCTGGTAGACCTCCAGGGTGACGCGCTTGAGCTCGGCCGCCGTCTTGTCGCCGACGAGATCGGCGACCTCCTCGTAGGTCATCGGCTCGTCGTGCCCGGCGGCCGCCTTCGTCGTGGGAGTGAACACCGGCTCGGGCAGCCGGGACGCCTCGACGAGCCCGTCGGGCAGCCGGACACCGGAGACGGACCCCGTCTCGTTGTAGGCGGTGAGGCCGAGACCGGCCAGGTAGCCGCGGGCGATGCACTCGACCGGGACCATCTCGAGCCGCTCGCAGCGGATCGCCCGGCCCGCCCACTCCCGCGGCACGGCGGTCGCGGAGATCACATGGTTGCGGATGATGTCACCGAGCCGGTCGAACCACCACAGCGACAGCTGGGTGAGGATGCGGCCCTTGCCGGGCACCGGCGTGGGCAGCACAACGTCGTAGATGGAGATCCGGTCCGAGGCGACGAGCAGCAGGTCATCCCCGTCGGCGTAGACCTCACGGACCTTCCCCGAGTGAATCAGCTCCACAGACACCTCCTGTAAGCGTCGCGCCGGTCGCGCCATCTTCAGTTGCCCGCAGGCTGGTAAGCGTACTATCGCGGGGCCGGCGTACGATCAGGTGGCATGGCGGGAAACGACGCTGACAACGCGCGTGCCAGCGATTACCTGCAGGTGCAGACCACGACGGACTCGCGCGCCGAGGCGATGGAGCTTGCCGCGGGGGCGGTCCGGGCGCGCCTCGCCGCGTGCGGTCAGGTCGCCGGGCCGATCGCGTCCACCTACTGGTGGAACGACGAGATCGAGCGAGCCGAAGAGTGGTTCGTCTTCTTCAAGCTCCCCGCCGACCGGTACCCGGACCTCGCGGCGTTCATCGCCGAGCACCATAGCTACGACGAGCCGGAGATCGTGGCGACCGCGCTGGTCGCCGGGTCCCCGACGTTCCTCTCCTGGCTGGTGGAGGAGACCCGCCCAGCGGCGAGCACTCTTGGATCGGGCAGTGTTGGAGGCGGCAGTGTTGGAGGCGGCACTGTTGGAGCAGGCACTGTCGGCTCGGACAGCGCCGGGGCCGGCACCGCCGGGGCCGGCACCGCCGGATCAGACACCGCCGGATCAGACACCGGCGAGGCGGAGGTCCCGCGTCCGCGCGAGCCGGGCGTCGCGCGCCCTTCTGACGTCTCCGGCTGAACCGGTCCGCACCGGCGCCGCGTCCGCTTGACGCTACGCGTCGGGCGGGACGTTCCAGGTCAGGATGACGGGTTCGTCGTGCTCGGTGCCGAGCGTGGAGATGGTTCCGGTGTCCAGCCGGAACAGCCGCCCGTCCGACGGCGGCAGGCCAAGCCAGCGAGCGGTCAGCACGCGCAGCACATGGCCGTGCGCCACGAGGACGACGTCCCCGTCGGCGAGCAGCGGCTCGGCCCGTTTGAGCACCCGGTCGGTGCGCTCACCGACCGACTCGACGGTCTCGCCCGGGTGCTCGGGGTCGCCGGGGGTGATACCGTCCCGCCACAGGTACCAGCCGGGCCGTTGCCGCTGGATGTCCGTCGTGGTTTCCCCTTCATAGCCGCCGTAGTCCCACTCCCACAGGTCAGGATCCTGCTTGACGAGGAGACCGGGGGCCGTGCCGACCGTGTCGCTGGCCGCGGGGTCGCGAGTCGCGGCATCGCTGGCCCGGTCCGGGTCGCGAGCGGGTCCTCCGAGCCCCGCGAGCTCCGCGGTCCGCACCGCCCGCTGCGCCGGGCTGGTGAATACCGCCACGAGGTGCCCTGCGGCGATCCGCCTGGTGAGCATCGGGGCGAGCGCGGCCGCCTGAGCGACCCCCTTCGGCGTGAGCGGAATGTCCGTTCGCCCGGTGTGCCGCCCCTGCGCCGACCACTCGGTCGCGCCGTGCCGCAGCATGATCAGCTCTCCCATAGCGCAATCATCGCAGGCAAGCCGGGTGCCCGAGGGCAGCCGGCCCCAAAGCGGCCGGGTATAGAGCGCAGTCGTTCCTAGAGGAGCCGGCGGAGCCGGATGAGGTCCTTCGGTGAGGCCTCGATCTTGATCCTCCTGGACATCCAGGCCCGGGCGATGTTCATCGGCTGCTGCGCGAGAGCGACTACCTCGTCGCTGTTCGCGGTCAGCCTGATGTTTGCCGGCGGCTCGCCGGGCGCGACCTCGCGCACCGGGTCGTTGCCCGACCCGAGCACGGTCGCGTAGGTGACGCCGAGGTCGGGAATGGTCACGCTTATCGACCGGTCGCCGAAGTACAGCTCCCGGTCGGCGGGGCTCATTTCGGACAGCCTGCCCGTTAGCTTCTGCAGTGCGTCGCGGCACTCTTCGGCCGAAGTCATGTGCGCCTCGCTCCTCGTTGGGCGGTACCGTTCACGCGGGAGAGTAGCGCATCGCGGAGCCCGCGCTGGTTAGCTGGAGCCTGAGGAGTAGCGAAATGCACCCAGAGCCGCTCAATCCCGCGGAGGACGCGCAGGTCGATCCCGCACCTGCCGACCCCACCGGGCACGAGCCGGTCGACTCCACCGGAGACGCGCGCGTCGACGCGGCCGTCGCCGGACTCACCGCGCTTGACGAGACGGAACTCGCCGGTCACCCGGCCGTGCTCGAGGCGGTCCACGACCGGCTCCGCGAGATTCTCGGCGAACTCGGCGACGCCGGGCGGCCTACCCACAGCGGGCAGGGTTACGGCGGTCCGGGTATCAGCGCGCAGGGGCCGGGCGGGGACCCGCGGCCGTGACGGTGCGGGCCAGGCTCGACGCGGAACTGGTCCGGCGGGGCCTGGCTAGGTCGCGGGAGCAGGCCGCGGAGCTGATCGCCGCGGGCCGGGTCGCGGTCGGCGGGCAGCTGGCCGCCAAGCCCGCGACGCAGGTCAGCAGGGACGCGGCCGTCACCGTAGCGGACGACGAGGCGGCCGGCCCGCGGTACGTCTCGCGGGGCGGGCACAAGCTGGCGGGCGCGCTCGCGGCATTCGCCGGCTTCGACGTCACGGGCAAGCGCTGCCTGGACGCGGGCGCCTCCACCGGCGGGTTCACCGATGTGCTGCTGCGCGCGGGCGCCGCGCACGTGGTCGCCGCGGACGTGGGCTACGGCCAGCTCGCCTGGTCGCTGCGGACCGATGAGCGGGTCACCGTGCTGGACCGGGTGAATGTGCGCTCCCTCGACCCGGACCTGGTCGCCCCGCCGCCGTCGGTCGTGGTGGCCGACCTGTCGTTCATCTCGCTGACCCTGGTGCTGCCCGCGCTCGTCGCGTGCGCGACGCCGGACGCGGACTTCGCGCTGATGGTGAAGCCGCAGTTCGAGGTCGGCAAGGGCCGGGTTGGCGCCGGAGGCGTGGTCCGGGACCCCGCCGGCCGGGCGGACGCGGTGCGCGCGGTGTGCGCCGCGGCCTGGTCGCTCGGTCTGGGCGTAAGAGGTATAACGGCGAGTCCGCTCCCCGGGCCGTCCGGAAACGTGGAGTAT
>Ga0210395_10003635_pt1 | contig 11815 bp, 10 predicted proteins | sample IncBWH4OmetaG_FD_150861 | JGI IMG/M metagenome (GOLD analysis project Ga0210395, IMG submission 150861) | Forest soil microbial communities from Barre Woods Harvard Forest LTER site, Petersham, Massachusetts, United States - Inc-BW-H-4-O ...
GGATCTCCGTAAGATCGAGAACCCGAATTCCATCGAACGCTCCGGCGGTGCTCCCGGCCCGTCCAGCTGCGGCGGTAGGTTCGGCGGACGCGGCGGGCGGCTGGCCGGCTGCGGCGGTGGTGTTGGCGGTGAGGGCGGCGGACGCGGCGGACGGCTGTGCGGCCTCCGCGACGAGCGCGTCGTGGTCGGCGTCGGGGAGGCGGCGGGGCCGGGGTGTCCAGCTCGTTGCCGCAGCGGTGTGCACCGGCAGTCCCGGCATCCAGGTGTCGCCGAACAGCGGATCGGTGACGGACACGACATGCCCGGCGACTTGGGCGTGTTCGGTGTGGAGCCACTCGCGGCAGGTGCGGATGAAGGCAAGCGGGACGCCGGCGTCGCCGGCCAGCTCTCCCCATTCCTCGGCTGTGCGGGTCCGGAACATGGTCCGCAGCCGTGCCTTCAGCTGCTCTTCGAGGTCCCTGTCCGTCAGGCGCACTCCGTCGGTCAGGCCGTCGGCCGCCCAGGACTCCTCGCCCGCGGCGTCGAGCAGCCAGCGCAGGAACCGGGCGCTGCCGCCGATGGGGTCGAGCCGGACGTACCGCCCGTCGGCGCACTCGTACGTGCCGCTGCCGTTGCCGCGGTGCGGTTTCGGCGGCGCCAGTCCGTCCGACCGCACGAAGGCGCCGGCCTTGCCGATCAGCTCGAACATCGCGTGGAAGAGCGGCACTTCGATCAGCTGTCCGCGCCCGGTGCGCTGCCGGTACGTCAGCGCCGCCACGATGCCGGTCGCGGCGAGGAAGGCGGCGAAGTTCGAGGCCAGCGGCACCGCGCTGTAGGTGGGCCGGCTGGTATCCCAGCCCGCCGGCTCCTGGCCCACGCGGATCGAGCAGTTCGCGGTGGCGGCGTCGATGACGCCTTCCCAGCCGGGGACCGACGCGCGCGGATCGTCGCGGCCGAAGCCGGGCAGCGAGCAGTAGACCAGCCGCGGGGCCACCGCCGCGAGCCGCGGCCAGCCGAGCCCGAGCCGGTCCATGACCCCCGGCCGGAAGTTCTCGATGACAACGTCGGCGGCCGCCGCGAGCCGCGCGGCGATCGCCGCGTCGGCCGGATCCTTCAAGTCGAGGGTGATCCGGCGCTTGCCCCGGTTCAGGAACGCGTCCGCCTCGGCGAGCTCGGCGCCCGGACGGTCCACGCGGGTGACCTCTGCGCCCTGATCCGCCAGCATGACCGCGGTCAGCGGCCCGGCCACGAAGTGACCGAAGTCAACCACCTTGATGCCCGACAGCACACCCGCTCCGGTCGTCGTGGCCGCCGTGTCCGTCATCGTCACACCTCCGGGTCGTCTGCCCCAAGTCGTCCGCGCTGTCGTCCGCTCGGTCGTCTGCTCGGTCGTCTGCTCCGCTACAGTGCCGGGCCCAGGCTCGGCGGTGACACGACCGCGATGTCGGTCCGGACGTCGATCACAGCCGGCAGCTCGGATGCCCGGGCCTTATCCAATGCTGCGGCGAAGTCGGCGGGATCGTCCACCCGCGCCCCGTGGCAGCCGAAGCCCCGCGCGATCTGGGCCAGGTCGGCGTCGTGGAACTGCCAGTTCTTCTCCTGGTCGGGCGCGCCCGCATCCCAGAAGAAGGCTTCCTGGTTCATCGAGGTGTTGTTGTTGACCACCACGATCACCTTCAGCCCGTACCGCCGGGCGGTCTCCAGCTCGCTGAGGTGGTAGAAGAACCCGGCGTCGCCGGTCATGCAGATGACCTCACGATCGGGGCACGCGCACTTGACGCCGAGCGAGGCGGGCAGGCCCCAGCCAAGCGAGCCCGCCGCGCGGACGACGGACTTGCCGGCGGACAGCCGGATGTGGCGCGCGGTCCACGCGGCGGTGTGGCCGGTGTCACCGACCAGCACCCCGTCGGCCGCCAGTTGCTCGCCGATCATCCTGAACAGCCGCTCGGGCCGGATCGGCACGGCGTCGGACGTCTCGTTGTCCCGCACGTCGTCCAGCCAGCCGGCCCTGATGTCCGCGGCCTCCGCGGCCCACTCCGCGGGCCCGTGCTGGCGGCCCGTGCTGATCACCTGGGCGATCAGCTGCTCGAGGACGGCGCGCACGTCACCGACGAGCGGTACCGCGCACTCGAAGTTCCGGCCGATCTCGGCGCCGTCGATGTCCAGCTGGATGACCTGAGCCTCCGCCGGAATCAGGCTCCAGTTCTTGGTGGTCATGCTGCCGAGTGACGAGCCCGCGACCAGCACGACGTCGGCGCGCAGCAGGATCGCGTTGGCGCAGTCGGCTCCGTACTCACCGACCACACCGCCGTACAGCGGATGATCAGCGGCGATCGACGACAGTCCGTTCAGCGTGGTGACGACGGGGATCCGCAGCTGCTCGGCCAGGGCGACGAGTTCGCGCGCCGCGCCGGAACGGGCCACGCCGTTTCCGGCCAGGATGACCGGGCGCCGGGCGACGGCGAGCAGCTCGGCCGCGGCGGCGACCGACGACGTTTGCGCCAGCGGGCGGTCGCTCGGCGCCATGCCGTAACGCGGTTCGGCGCGGGTGACGCCCTCGGCCGGCGAGTCGCCCGGGTTGCCGGTCCGGCCGACCAGGCCGAGGTGGACCGGCCGCGGCACGCCGGAGCTGGCGGTGCGGAACGCCTGCCGCAGCAGGTCGGGAAAGCGGGCCGGGCCAGGCACGTGCGCGTTCCACTTCGTCACGGCCTCGAAGGCGCCGTGATCGTCGACGTCCTGGTAGAGGTTGCGGTAGGCGTTGCGCGCGTCGGGTTCGCCGGAGAGCGCGACGATCGGCGTCCTGGCCATGTAGGCGTCGCGCAGGCCCGCCGCCAGGTTCGTCGAGCCGATCGCCTGCGCGCCGCATACCCCGACCTTGCGGCTGATCCGCGCGTAGCCGTCGGCCATGTAGGCGGCCGCCTTCTCGCCGTGCGTCATGACCGGCAGGATGCCGCGTTCGCTGAGCCGCTTGAGCGTCTCGGGGAGGATGACGGGGACGAAGAAGAAATGACTCACGCCGTAGGCGTCGAGCATCTCGGCGATCTGTTCGCTTGTCTGCAGTGGCACCGATTCGCCCTTGTCAGGTTGTCTCGACTGATTGTATGACGATTATACGGTCTCGCTAGCGCGCGTACCAGCCTCCGTCGACGATCAGCTGCCCCCCGGTGACGTAGTCCGCCGCCCGGGAGGCGAGGAAGACGACGCTCCCGACGATGTCCTCCGGCTCGCCGAAGCGGCCGACCGGAATGCGCGCCTGCGTCACCGGGTCGTTGAAGGCGGGGCTCGGCCGCCCCGTTCTGAAGTAGCCGGGGATGACGGTGTTCACCTGGACACCGCGGCCGGCCCACTCATTCGACAGCGCCTTCGTGATGCCGGTGATCGCGTGCTTGGCAGCCGAGTACGCACCGCGGTTCACCCCGCCCTGGAGCGAAACCATCGATCCGACGTTGATGATCTTGCCGGCGCCGCGCTCGACCATCGTCGCGCCGATGCGCGTGCAGAGCAGCCACACCGCGTCCAGGTTCACCGTCTGGACGTCACGCCAGCGCTCAAAGGACAGCTCGAGTGCGGACTGCCGGATGAACGTCTCCAGCGGGTCGGCGATCCACCTGCGCGACTTCCCGCCCAGCTGCGCCATCGCCGCCTCCGTCTCGTCGAGGTCGTCATGATGGCCGTGCAGCACGACCTCCGCGCCGGCCTCGGCGAGGCCGGTCGCCATCGCCCGACCGAGCCCCGCGCGGGAGCCCGTCACCAGCGCTACCTTCCCGAGCGCGAGAACAGCTCTGCCAGTCGCGGTTGACTGTCCCTCGTTCCATATTCCATCTGCCTCTCCCTCTGATCCGGTCCGGCCGCGCGGTCAGTCGCGCCGCGCCACGACGGACCGTCTGCGCAGGTGCTCGACGGTGCCTGACAGGGCCAGCGCGCCCGTCAGCGTCGACCGCGATGACGCGATGATTGGTTTAAGTTGTCATGAAGCAGCTGGAATGACTGGATGAACGCGACATCCCAACATCCGGCAGTCGAAGCGACACGGTTGTCTCATGCCAGGAGGGCACATGCACCGAGGCGAGGTCTGGTGGGTTGAGTTCGACGAGCGACGGCCAGTCGTGCTGCTGTCGGAAGAAGAGCCGTCGGGATTCCAGGCGATGCAGGTCGTCGCCCCGGCGGATACCGACATCTCCGGTCTGGGGGTCGAAGTGGCCGTCGGCATCCTGGAAGGGCTGCCGTTTGAAGGCGTGCTGCGCTTCGCGTTCCCGCGTCCAGGGTTCACCCCCTGCACCTGGCTGACCACCCTGAGCCGGGACGACCTGATCGAGCGGGCGGGCGCACTATCCTCCGCCAAGCTCAGGGAGATCGACGATGCCCTAGGAGTTGGCGACCGGAATCATGAATGGACCCCGGCTGCCATGGCCAGACTCAGCGAGATCAAGGACTCGCTGCGGCGGGCGTCCTGCTCCTAAACGGGCCATCTGGATCGAGGGCGTGCCAGGTCAGTTCCGGTTTTCCGGGACGGAATCTGAACCAGCTTCTTCAACCAGGTCCTGCTACAGGCCGACGCCGAGCAGGACGGTAACCTGCTCGCCGCCTGGGCTTACGGTCAGCTTCGTGTCGAGGCTGGCGAGTCCGCTCACCGAGATTGTCACCTGTGTGCTCTGGCCGGCCGCCAGCGTGCCCGAGGCGGGGGCAACGTTCAGTTCGCCGAGCAGGCTCGACGGTTCAGCGATCGACCAGGAGACGGGCCCGTTCTCCGCGGTCAGGGTGATCGTGCCGCCGGCCGAAAGGGTGAGCGCTACGGTCGAGGGCGAGACGCTAAGCGTGCCCTGGGTTTGCGCGGACGTTGTCCCCGGTGAAGGCGTGGGGGACGGTGCCGTGGACGGAGACGGCGCGGCTGTCGGAGGTGCGCCTGTCGGAGCTGCGGTGGCCGAGTTCGACGGTGCCGAGGGCACGCCGGTGCCTGTGTTGCTGGTCGCAGGGACCGTGGAGGTGGAGACGACGGTGACGCCCGAGCTGTGGCGGGCGTCCGGCGCCGACCCCGATGGTCCGGGGCCGTTCTGCGTCGACCCGGCGGTCGGAGCGATGCCGCCTCCCCCGCCCGACGGCTGGACGCCGCCTCCCCTACCCGACGGCTGAAGGCCAGGCGCAGTGCGCTGGCCGCTGCCGGGTGGCGCCCCTATCACGGAGCTGCCGCCACGAAAACTAGGGTCCAGAACGATGAACATTGCCGCCAGCACGACGGCCGCCACCGCGATCGCGGGGACGAGGCTCATCTTCCACGCTCGGCGCTGGGGCTGGGTTGCTGGCTCGGGGAAACCGTCTTTCCTGAACGCACCAGGGTGACTTGGCACGACCCCGGCTTCGGTCCCGTCCGTGTTGGCGGATAGCACGGAGTTCCTCAGCCAGGGCGGGACGTTCGCGGTACCAGCCGCTTCCTTTAGCACACTGGTCAGTGCTGCCGGCCGAGTCAGTGATGTCCCCGGCCCATGACTGAGCAGCGTGGACTCAAGCTCGCGCCGCCGCCGGTCAGTGCAGGCTGTGCAGCGCTTGATGTGCCGGCTCAGGCGGTTTCGCACTACCCCGGTGAACTGCCCGTCCCATCCGGTGAGAAGGGCGTCAAGCGTGACGCAGCCCTTGCGGCCGGTTCGAGCCACGAGCAGTGCGCCCAGGCTCGTCCCGAGTTGGCCCCGGGCCCGAGTCAGCAGGTAATGCACGCGGCGGCGGGAGATTCCGAGCACGAGGGCAGTCTCCTCGGTGTCCAGACCCTGCCAGAGCCTCAACAGCGCAACGTCGCACTCGCCTTCGCTGAGGCCGCCGAGTGCAGCACGCAACAGCGCATGCAGCTGCGCGGGCTCTTCTGGTGGCATGCCGACGGCGGAGCGGGCCTCGCCGCTCTCGACCAGCCTCCGGCACCGAGTCCGCGCGACGGCATAAAGCCAGGGCCGCAGACGTTCGGGTTCGCGCAGGCCAGCCAGCTGGGAGATTGCGTCGCGGAACGTGTCACGGACGACCGCTGCGGCATCTTCCGGCTCGCGCAGCTGGGCGCTGCAGTAAGCGAACAGTGCCGAGGCATGCCTGTCAAAGGCCTGAGTGAGTCCCGCCGGATCACCGGCCACAATCGACGCGACGATGTCGCTGTCCTGCACAGAACAAATCTACCGATAATCGCTCGTACTGAAGTCCTACTTCGATATGTATCGCCACAGAGGGTTGCTTGTGGGCGAAGTCGGTTCACCGGTGGCCATGCTGGTGTGAACGCCTTCCCAGGCGGTGCGGTGCGCGTCCAGGATGGCTGCGCTTCGCGCCTCTTTCATATCCGGAACGGCACAGGTGGGATTTCCATATATGGAAACGGCCCGATGAACCAGCGCACCGCCGAGGCGCTGCAGGAACGCCTCAAAGTCGACCTCGCTATCGGCTAGCTAGCGATCGACCAGGAGACGGGCCTGTTCTCCGCGGTCAGGCTGATCGGCCCTTCCCAGGCGGTGTGGTTCGCGGCAAGATGGCGCGGAAATTCGCTAGCAAAGTAACCGGCCGCGGCTGGAAAATCGGCAGGTGAGCGACGCCGGAGCCCGGATGCAGGTCCACGACGCATACGACCTGATCGAGGAGCAGTTCAACCGGGAACTAGACGGGTCACTCGGCCCCTCTGGTCCTGACTCGCTGTTCGGATACGTGGCAGAGATGGGACTTGCGGCCGGCGCGGTGGCTGTTGACGCGGGGTGCGGCGAAGGTGAGCACGCCGTCGAGCTCGCCACCCGTTTCGGCTTCCAGGTCACCGGCGTCGACCCGGTCTCGCGCTGCGTGCAGGCCGCGCAGCGGAACGCGCCGCCGGGCTGCCCGGTGACCTTCACGGTCGGCGCGGCCGAGAATCTCCCGCTGCCCAGCGGATCAGCCGACCTGGTCTGGAGCCTCGATGTCCTGTCGCTGGTCCGGGACCTGGACGGCGTCTACCGCGAGTTCCGCCGGGTGCTGAAGCCGGGCGGCCGCGCCCTGATCTACCAGATGTTCACGACCAGCTTGCTCGAGCCAGCCGAGGCAGCGTTCCTGCTGCCCGTCATGGGCTGCTGGGCTTCGGCGATGCGGCCGGAGAACACCGAGGCCGCGATCGCCGGCGCCGGGCTGCGCATCGACCGGTGCGCGGTGCTGGGCAGCGAGTGGGGCGAGTACTACCACGAGCACGTGCCAACCCGCAGCCTCCACCTCCTGCACGCCGCGCGGCTGCTGCGTGATCCGGAGCGGTACATCGCACGGTTCGGCAAGCAGAACTACGACATCAAGCTCGGCGACTGCCTATGGCACGTCTACCGCATGATCGGCAAGCTCAGCAGCCGCATCTACCTGCTCTCCGCGCCAACCAACCCTCCGGGCCGCTGACGGCCTCAGCGCCCTCACCAGACCCATCGTTGAGGGCGGCACTGCCGCTGTTCCCCGATGACGTTTCCGCGGAAACGTCGGCCGGGCTGCGCTTGGCCCGCGAGCGAGCCGAATATCAGATGTCAGCCTGGGCTGGCGTCCGGGGTGCAGGCAGTGCGGGGGTGATTTCGGTGTGGCCGAAGTCGTTCCCCTTGAAAAGCAGTGTCTGTCCGGTGGACTTGGCCAGCGCGTACGCGAAGCAGTCCCCGAAGTTCAGGCCGGCCTTGTGACTGCTGCCCTTGCCGAAATCGCGGTAGGCGTCGCGGGCTATGCGGGCCTGGTCGTGCGTCACGGGCTCGACATGCAGTTCCGCGGTCTGCACGAGTTCGTCGAAGCGGCGGCTGGCGACCGGATCCCGGCTGGCGTCGATGACAACTGCGGTTTCCACCCAGTTCGCGGCGGAGATCCGCCTGTCCTGCGCCCTCTCAATGGCGTGGGCCATCTCGCTGGCGTCCGGTTCGGCGCGCAAGATCGCGATGAGGGCGGAGGTGTCGATGATCACGCGGGAAGCCCTTGTTCGTCATAGAGCAGGTCACCGTGATCCGCGCTGCGGAACGGCTCGCGGAGCCGGGGCGCGGTATCCGCGCCGATAGCCAGGAGCCGGTCGGCCAGGCCAGGCTCGCGAAGGTGGCGCACCCTGTCCAGGCGCTCACGGACAGCGATGGTCACCGCCGCCGTCTGCGACTCACCGGTCAGCGCGGCGAGTTCCTGGACGAGCCGGTGAGTCTCGGCGTTCTTGATGTTGAGGCTCATACTCTTCCTTTCTACCCTGATTACGGTACCAGGGTACCTTCCTGGCTGCCACGAGATGGAGCTCCGTGAGATCGACCGGATGCGGAAGGGACTCCGCAACATCCTGCGCACGCCACGGCGCTGGGAAGGCGGCTTGGCGGCCCAGGAAGCTGACTATCAGGCTGTACCCGCCGCTGCAGCCGCAGCGGCGGCAGCAGCAGCAGCGAGTTAGCTAGTGAGCGACGATAACATCACCAATGGGCAATATCACTGAATACTGATAGGCGGGTATTATTGGTCTATGGTGATGCGACGTGACGAGTACCAGGTGGCCACTGCACGGGACCTGGGCGCGGCGCTGAAGCACTTCAGGACGGCGGCTGAGGTGACCCAGGCGGACGCAGCCGAGGCGACGGGTATCGGGCAGCCCTACCTGTCATCTCTGGAGGGCGGCAAGTTCGGCAGCTCGCTGACCCACGCGCTGCGGGCGCTCCGCTTCGTCGGTTGCGAGGTCATCGTCAGGCCAAGGGCGCCCCGTGGCTGACCGGCTCGTGGTGTGGCTGCACGGAACGCCGGTCGCTGTGCTGATGCCCGCACCGGAGTTCGGTATCCGGATGGAGTGGCGCGCGGAGGGGTCAAGCGGTGGGGACTGGGCAGCCCGGCCCTGTCCGTCGGGCTGCCGATCGGGACGCCGGCCGGCCCCCGGGACATGCGCGGCCTGGATTGCTTCGAGAACATGCTGCCCGAGGGGCCCGCACTCGCCCGGATGGCCGCCCTGGCCGGGGTTCGCCCGACGGACACCTACGGCATCCTCGCGGCATTCGGCCGTGACTGCGCGGGCGCGGTCATGCTCCTGCCCGACGGGGAACAGCCTGGGGCTCAGGGCCGTGGCGCGTACACGCCGATGACCTCTTTCGATCTCCGGCAGGTGATCAGCCGCCTCGACACCGCGCCCCTGGGCGCCGCGCCGGAGCGCGGCTTCCGCCCGTCACTGCCAGGTTTCCAGCGTAAGGCGCTCCTCGGCCGGGCCGCCGATGGGACCTGGCAGCTACCCTACGGCGACGCACCCTCGACATGGATCCTCAAGCCCGACGGGCCGCACCCGATGGCTGCCAACGAGGCCACCTGCCTGCGGCTCGCCGCAGCATGCGCACTCGACGCAGCACATACCGAACTGCTCGACGTAGCCGGGCTGCCCGTGCTCGCGGTCAGGCGCTACGACAGGCTCGAGACCCCAGGCGGAGCGCTGCCTGCCAGATTGCATCAGGAGGACGGCTGCCAGGCGACGGCAATGCCGCCTGGGATGAAGTACGAGGAACAGGGCGGCCCTGCACTGCGCGACCTCGCCGGCCTGCTGCGGAACTACGGGGACCCGGCCGACGTGACCCGGCTGCTGCGCCGTACCACGTTCAACATGGCCGTCGGCAACGCCGACGCGCACGCCAAGAACTTCTCCATCCTGCACGATACGGACAACCCGGCGATCAGCCTCGCACCGATTTATGACGTGCTCTCGACCATCGCCCTTGAACTAACGGACACCGCCGGCCAGCCAATGCAGGCAGACACGCATTTGGGTCAGCGGGTCGGCGGGCAGGCCGATATCGGGAAGGTGACCGCAGCCAGCCTTATTGACGAGGCAGTCTCCTGGGGCATCAGGCGGCATAGGGCCTCATCAGTCGTCGCTGAGACACTCGAACGCGTACTCGCCGCCATCCCGGAAACGCCCGGCGATGAGCGCGTTCTTGCCGCCATCCGCAAGCAATCCGAGCAGCTGCGACGCAACCAGGGCTGACACTCCGAGGACGGGCCAAGTTCCGCTGGTGCTACTTCTGGATCAAGGGCATCGACAACGGGGTCATGGACTCGCCGGCCGTCTCCGTCTTCGCAGCAAAAATCAAATCAAATTCGAGATCATATGGAACGGTCCCGTATTCCACGCCACTTGCCCGGTCAATCTGCGGGAACGTAGTAGAAGCCGCGGCCGGGCTTGAGGATGCCTTCCTCTTCCCGGCTGGCCGGCGCGCCAGGCGCGGAAACGCCTGCTCCCGATTGTCATTGGCAGAACCAGGAAACTTGGAGGATTACCACACGCTCGCCTCGGATGTCAGTGAGGTAAGTGATCATCAGCCTGTCTGTAGTCTCTGTCCGCAGGCCGGGACCTCAGGGACCCGGCAAAGTCGTATTCATCCAGCTTGAAGTAGCTTGAGCGTTCGCTGCGGGTCGCGGGCGTGATGGCGGTTGGCGGCGGCGATGTTCGTGTGGCCGTCCAGCCGCAGGAGGCTGATGGCCAGACTGCGGAGCGACGCCATGACCCGGGGTGCGTTTCCTGTCCTGACCAGGGACTTGTCCTCCTGGTAGGTGACGTCGCGGACCCAGTGGAGCTTGTTCTCGATGTGCCAGTGGCCGCGGACCCAGGCGGCCAGGGTCTCCGGGCTCGCGCTGCGGTCGCTGGTGATCAGGTAGACGACCTCGGCGGTCTTCTTGCCCCTCTTGACGACCGTGCGGCGCAGCTGAGCGACCTGGGCGGCGCCGTCGAACCCGATCCAGGCCGGCGCGAGCGCCGCCTTGATCGTGCGCCGGGCGCGCCGGCCGTGGTCCTTGCTTACGGAGGAGACGGACGGGATGCGGGCCCACGGCAGCTTCTTGAGCTGCTTGTACAGCGTCGGCATGTTGGCCTTGACGGTCATGACGTAGTCGGCGCGCCGGCCGAGGATGAGCTGCGCGGTGTCGTGCTGCGTGTGCATCGCGTCGATCGTCAAGACCACTCCGGCCAGGTCGGCGAACGCCTTCAGCAGCTCGCGCACCGCGGGGATCTCGTTGCTCTTCTCATCCACGGCGACCTGCCCGAGGACCGCGCCGATGCCGTGCGCCAGGGCCGCGACCAGGTGCGGGGCCTTCCCGCCCTTGCCCTTGGCGCCCCGGACGGTCTTCCCGTCAACGGCGATCACCAGCCGGCCGCCGGCCTGCACGGCCCGCGTCCACAGCCAGGCACCCAGGACCCGGTCCAGCACGTCGGCGCTGACCAGCGCGAACGCGCGCCGGAAGGTGGACTCCTCCGCAGGCCCGCGGGCCGCGCCCAGCACCGTCAGTACCTCCGGGCCCGCATCGGCGGCCCACTGCCCGATCGCCGCGAACGACTTCGAGCCGGCGATCACCGCGCCGACCCCGACGGCGAGCAGCCCCGCCAGGGGATGCCGCCGTCCGCGCTTCTTCCGCGGGTCGGGGACCTGGGCAAGGAGATCGAGCAGGTACTGGCTGCCGGCAGCCGGGATAGGCAAAGATGGCATCGGCGGGCGGGTGTCCCTCGTGGCAGGCGATGGTGAGCGTGAAGAACTTCCATCGTTCCGCCCGGACCCCGCCCGCCGCCCGCAGACACGCCGGGCACATCGTCCGCCGCTACAAAGGCGCAGGCCACACCCTCACTTAAGGACTTTGCCGTGTCCCTGGCCGGGACCTAGTCCTGTGTAATCCTTCCCCCGTCCAGATAGACCATTGAGTCCCGAGCGGTGATCTCGCGGGCCAACTGGTCAAGCTGTGCGCGCGCCTCAGGCGGAAGGTCATCGAGAAGATCGTCAGGGTGAGGCTCCCAGCGCCAGTCACTCACCAGCCACTCCGGTGCGCGGCACGCACGATTTCGCCCGAGTCGCGGATGGCGGCATCCCGAACCTGAGGGTCGTCGCTCATGAGGTTC
>Ga0210395_10003637_pt1 | contig 11812 bp, 6 predicted proteins | sample IncBWH4OmetaG_FD_150861 | JGI IMG/M metagenome (GOLD analysis project Ga0210395, IMG submission 150861) | Forest soil microbial communities from Barre Woods Harvard Forest LTER site, Petersham, Massachusetts, United States - Inc-BW-H-4-O ...
TGCGCCGGGATAAACCGGCATGAAGCAGGGAATGAAAGATTCCTACGAGAAAGGAGTAGCGAACCGCTCGGCCCCGAGTTTTGCGCAGTGTATCGCGAGGTGCACGGCGAAGCGTAAACAGGGGTATAGGTGGGCTGGGTATTGAGCTCCGTAAACAAGCAATCAGGACGTCGACGCTTTCTAACAGGCGGAAGGTCTCTTGCCGACAGTTGCCCCATCATACTATGGCGTCATTTTTTGAGAAGTGCCTGCCAGTTCAGCACGACTGTCAACGGGGCTTGCTGCGATGGCGTGAGCGATGGAAAGAGGAAGCGTTTGCCGTCTTCCGTGACATCCCACGCGGCGCTGTCGAAGGATACGCTTCGCAGCGGCACGCGAAACAGCGGCTTAGGTACATCTGCTCTGAAACCGGGACTCGTGTGGGCTTCGACCGACATCAGAGTTCCATCTGGAACCAGGTAATACAATTCCTTCCCGTCGCCTCGCCACCGCGGAAGAACGCCTCCGTTACTGGAGATCAGCCATTTGCCCTCGATGCCAGAAGGGTTGGCGTCTGGCGAGAACGGCCGGACGTAAATCTCTGAGCGACCGGACTCATCCGATGCGTAAACCACCCAATGCCCGTCAGGAGAAAGGCGGCCACCTTCTTCGTTGAACTCCGTGCGCAGAAACGGAAAAGGCTTCCTGTCACCGCCAAGTGGAAGGACCCATAAATCGCCCTTTGTCTTCGGGTCGACCACCGTGTAGAGCAGGAAGCGTCCGTCGCGGGACCAACTGGCGGGATATGCGGGATTGTCCGACTTTAGCAGAAGTTCCTCAGCGGTCGCGCCGCTTGCGGATTGCTGATATATTCCGGAATTGCCGGTGCGAGTCGAATAAAAGGCGATTCGGCTACCGTCCGAGGACCAGACAGGACTCGCTGCTGAGGACGAACCGAGCGTGAAGCGCTGGCTTGTGCCCCGCGCGAAATCGAGCAGCCAGAGCGCTATTGGCTGGTTCAGGGCGAAGCCACAAATCACAGCACCTCGCGTTCCGCCGGGCGATAGCTCGGCCTGGTAGAAAGCATTGGCCGGTTCACCCACCACACCGAGAGGTTTCCCCTGGCGATCAAGCCATTCCAATTGGCGAGCTTCACCGCTGCGCACCTGATAGACAAGAACACCATCCGCGGAAGCTGAGAAGGAGGCCTGCTGAAAAGAGACCCCGATGTTGTCGGCGATGGGAATTGGCTCGCCGGCGAGCTGCAGCCTGTGTTCGTCGAAGGCTTGCGCCTTTAGCAATCTATCTTGCACGAAAAGAATGTTTCCCTTTCCGGCCCTGGGGCCCAGAGACGGCACGTAGATAGGCTTGGACACCGTTGCCAGCAGCCGAACGGAACTTTGTTCGTTCGGCCTGGCGTCGAGCGACCCCAGATAGACACCGGCTGTATCCACAGGCCCCCAGCGGAAATAAATGAAATGACGTCCGTCAGGAAGGAACGTGGGACCTGAATGGTGGTTCGCGATGCCCAGCTGGTCCGCAGCTGCTTGAGTAAGTGGAACTGCCTCGCCGCCTGCCGCCGGGACTCGCATTAGGCCACCGTTAATGCCTCCGAAGATAATCACGCCATCGCGGCTCCAGGAGCCGCCGGTCATGAGATACGGCCAGTCACAGATGGCTTCCGGCGGACCTCCGGAGACGGCGATCTTCTTGAGCTTTCCGCCGGAAGCGAACACGATGAAGCGGCTATCCGGCGACCAGAACGGAACCGCCATGACGCCTTCCGTACCGGCGAGGGGTAGTACGTCAAGCGAATCGAGCGGCCGGACCCAGATGCGCGCCACGCCCTCGTCGCCGACGGCTGGGAAAGCCAGCTGATGGCCGTCCGGCGAGAGAGCGAAGATTCCCGCTGTCATGTTTGCCTTCTGCAGGAGCGGGATTTGGAAGCGCACCACACCGAGCGACGCTTGCGCAGGGCGAGGCTTCAGATTCCAACCCGCCAAACCGGCGGCAACAACTGCAAGAACGCCGGCTGCCCAGGGACTCGCCCGCCGCCACAGCGGCCTGAACGCCTGCGGCACCGTACTTGACTCTGCGCTCTCAGCCGCGCCGGAGAGAACTTCGTCGAGCGAGACGCGAGCGTCGCCGATGTCTCGCAGCCGCTGCCTGGCATCCTTTTGCAGGCAACGTTGCAACAGGACGCGGACATCGATCGGAGTCGAGGATGGCAGTTGCGACCAGTCCGGCTCATTCTTCAGCACCGCTGCGAGCGTCTCGGTTACCGTATCGGCCGGGAACGCCTTCTTTCCCGTCAGCATCTCGTAGAGGACGCAGCCAAAGGCCCAGATATCCGCGCGGCGGTCCACCGGCTTGCCTTTGACCTGCTCGGGTGACATGTACGCCGCCGTCCCCAACAGAACTCCTGCCCGGGTTGCCATCTCGGTAAGCGTGGGCGAGTCGCCGGCGCTTATTGCGCCGGCCTCGCCCCGTACGGCCTTTGCCAGACCGAAATCGAGCACTTTCACCGAGTCTTCAGGCGCGATTTTGATGTTGGCGGGCTTCAGATCGCGGTGCACCACGCCGCGCTCGTGCGCATATTCCAGCGCCTCGCAGATTTGCCTGGCGATCGCCAGCGCCTCGTCGATGGGGATCGGGCCGGGTTTGATGCGGTCAGCGAGTGTCGCCCCCTCGACAAGCTCCATAATCAACGCGCGCGTGTTGCCGGAATCTTCGAGTCCATAGATGGCCGCAATATTCGGATGGTTCAACGAGGCAAGGAATTTGGCTTCGCGCTGGAAACGCGCCAGGCGCTCGGGGTCACGGGCAAACGCTGCGGGAAGGACTTTGATCGCCACTTCGCGGCCAAGCTTCGAATCCCGGGCACGGTAAACCTCGCCCATCCCACCGGCCCCAATAAGCGCGAGGATGCTGTAGGGGCCGAGCGTGGCGCCGTTCTTCAGCGTCTCCTTGCTTCCTGCGCCCGGAGGCTCCAGGAAACGGCTGTCTCCCTGCTCATGTGCGTCAATCATGAGCTCTACCTCTCTGCGGAGCGACGCGTCGGTGCAAACCGCAGTGAGATAGCCGGCTCGCTCAGCCGGCTCTCTTTCGAGCGCCCCGGCAAATAGCTCCTGAATTTCGAGCCAGCGTTCCGGTGTCATCTGCGCATATCTACTGCCATTTCCACTCGCAGCCAGGCGCGCGTGGCAGTCCACCAGCGCTCCGCTGTTCGGGTCGAAACCCCCAGGACGACCGCCGCTTCCTCAATCGAAAGGCCTCCGAAGAACCGCAGCTCGATCAGATGGCTTTGCTGCGGTTCCATGGCGGCCAGTTTGTTCAGGGCGTCGTCGAGCGCTACCAGGTCAATTTCAGGTTTCTCCTGCAAGGCCATCCAGGGGTTCAGGCTGAGCTGTAGTGCTCCCGCCCCGCGCTTGGCGGCGCCTCGATTTCGTGCGTGGTCAATGAGGATGTGGCGCATCATCTGCGCCGCGACACCGAAAAAGTGCGCCCGGTTCTGCCAGTCCGGTGTCTTTTGGCGAACCAGGCGGATGTAGGCCTCGTTGACCAGAGCCGCGCTTTGCAACGTATGGCCGGGCCGTTCCCGCAACAGGTTGCGGCGGGCAATCAGGCGCAACTCATCGTAGACCAGAGGAATCAGCGCGTCCCGCGCGCTCTCATCTCCCCGGCTCCAATCGGACAGAAGCGTCGTGATATCTGTGGATGACTCTCGGGCCAACTTTCCACTCCTGATGGGGGAACCGATTCCGAAAGTAAGTAAAAGGTACCGCCCAAAGCCTACAAAGTCAATTCGCTTAAGGGCGGTGTTCAAAGGGCATCGAGCATTGCGTTTTCGGAAATTTCGATCCGAGGTGGCGGGAATTCTGTCGCTCTTTCGCTTTATTAGGCAAAGGAATCATTGGGAGTTGCGCACTGAGCGGGAGCGCGTATAGCCCGCAAGGAAGCCCTCCTCGCGAAGCCCTTTTTCAGGGGGTGACATGCCATCACGAACGAAGTTCATTCCTTGGGCAACGGTCAGGCCTTTCTCGGCTCCTAACAAACCCACGGATGCTCCCGGCCGAAACCCACGATTGAACCGAGAGATCTTCATGAGCCTTTCTCGCAGGTGTGCAACGCACGCAGTCGGTGTGGGAGCTTCTGCAGTGTGTTTTTTCGTTGTTATCAGCGGAGCTATTTTTACCCACCTGACTTGGGGGCAACAAAGGCCAGGCCCCGCGCCGGTAATCCCAAAGACCTGGGATGATGCAGCCATGGCGACGCTCGAAGTGCCGCTGGCGAATCCCATCGGCTCGCCCAAGCACGTTTTCAGCGGCTATTACTACAAGATTCCCGTGCGACCAATCTATAAGAGCTACCCCTTCTACGCGCCCGGCCATGAGCCGCCCGGCTATATCGACTGGTTGAAGCAGCAAGACCCCGTGATCGTCTGGGACGATAAGGGCCACGCGCCTCCGCTGAACACCCCCGAGGACTGGATCAGAGCGGGGGAGATCGTCTTCGAAGCACCAATCCTTCTCCACCCCATTAGCGAAGTTGCCCCCTCAGGCAGGGAACAAACTTACCAGGAGATGAACATCCCAGTGGCTGCAAACGGCACGGTGCCCACTTCCCGATACGTAATTACGAAGAAGGGGCAGGTCATGGTTGCATCACAGGCATGCTCCATGTGCCACACGCGCGTTATGCCGAATGGATCGATTCTGAAAGGAGCACAGGGTAAACTTCCCTTTGACCCTGGGTACGCTTATTTGCTCCACGGTGGACTTCCGGTTGTGCAGGTGCGGCTGCAGGAGCGCTTCCTCTTTGCTGTACCCTGGGTGCCCGGAGACTGGGCGTCGAATCTCGACCGCCTATCGACCGACGACATTGCATCGCTGCATGAGGGAATTCCCAACGGTGTGATCGCTCGTCAAGGCACCAGCCCCTTTTACCCGGTGCAGGTGCCGGACCTGATCGGCGTGAAGGACCGCCGTTACCTCGACCACACAGGGCTGGAGCAGCAACGCTCGATTGCGGACCTGATGCGTTATGCTGCCCTCAATCAGGGCGGCGAATTTCTGGCCAGTTACGACGGATTCATTCCGGCGGGCTCCACGGATTTCAAAAAACTACCTGATCCTGCCAGCATGGGCCGCTACAGCGACGCCCAACTCTATGCCCTTGCGCTCTACCTCTACTCGCTCAAGCCGCCGCCCAATCCCAATAAGTTTGACACCTCGGCGGCGCACGGCAAGAAAATCTTCGCAAGAGAAGGCTGCCCTGCGTGCCACACGCCCCCGCTCTACACCAACAACAAGCTGACATTGGCCGAGGGTTTCACACCGTCGCCTGATGCCGATGAGAAATATGACATCCTGCCGATCTCACTTGGCACTGACCCCGGCCTCGCGCTCAAGACGCGCCGCGGCACCGGCTACTACAAAGTGCCATCGCTCAAAGGCGTGTGGTACCGGAGCATGTTCGGGCACAGCGGCTGGTGCGCAACGCTGGAAGACTGGTTCGACCGGCGCCGGCTGCAAGATAATTATGTGCCCACCGGCTTCAAGCCTCATGGAACGGAGGCCTACGCGGTCAAAGGTCACCCATTTGGGCTCGAGTTGAACGCTGAGGACAAGAAGGCGCTACTCGCGTTCCTGAAGACGCTGTGAAATGAACCATGGCGGCATTCGGAGAGCTACCTAAGACCGAGTCGGTCCTGACCATGGCGGCAAAGTGGTGAATGCCTCCAGGATTCTCGGGCAGCTTGGAATTGATCAAGAACGTCAGGCGGAGATAATGAAATCCAGTCCCGAGGCTAACTCGTGCCGCTACGCCGCACTCAAGTCTCAGCAACGGGCGATCCGTATTCGCTACACTCCTCCACAATGCCCCGCCGCGAGCTGCTGACCTCCTCAGAGCGCCTTGAACTGCTCGCCTTCCCAACGGATGAGGGAGAGCTGATTCGCCTGTATACGTTGACGAAGACTGATCTGGCCTTTGTCAGACAGCACCGCGGGGACCACAACCGCCTTGGCATTGCGGTGCTGATGAGCTATCTCCGCTCCCCGGGGAGAGTGCTGGCGGGTGACGAAAATCCACACCGCCCTCTTATCGACATCGTCGGTGGGCAGCTCGGAGTTCCTGTTGATGTCTGGGAGCTCTATGCGGAGCGCGACGCCACGCGGCGAAGTCATCTGCTTGAGCTGCTGCCCCGCTTGGGAATGGAGCAGTTCGGGACCAGGCACTACCGGTCCATCTCGGCCTGGCTCGATTCGACAGCTCTCCAAACGACGCGCGGGATTGTTCTCGCGCAAACCGTTGTAGAGGAGCTACGGAGACGGCTGATCGTTCTTCCTCCGGTTGCGGTGATCGAACGTCTATGTGCCGAAGCGATGACACGCGCACAGAGGAAGGTCTTCGCTCTTCTCACCGAGGACCTCAGCCCTGAACAGCGCATCAAGCTGGATCAACTGCTGGAGCAACGCGAAGGCAGTCGGTATAGTGCGCTCTCGTGGTTGCGAATGCCGCCGGGAGCGCCGACCCCGCGAGCGCTACTCGGGCATATCGAGCGGCTTAATGCGATCCGCGACCTTGGGTTCGCCCTGGATGCTGGCCAGAAACTGCATCAGAACCGTCTCTTGCAGCTCGCCCGTGAGGCTGGCCAAACAGCGGTGTATCAACTAAAGGAGTACGAGCAGGCTCGGCGTCACGGCACACTGGTCGCGCTGATGATTGAAACGGCGGCAGCGCTGACCGATGAGATCGTCGACCTCGACGATCGACTGATCGGCAGCTTCTTTACAAAATCGAAGAATAAGTACGAGCGCGCCTTTGCCGAACAGGGCAAAGCAATCAACGATAAGGTTCGGCTCTACGCGAAAGTCGGCGCGGCCCTGGTCGATGCCCGGGAGCAAGGCCACGATCCATTTGCGGCCATCGAAGCGATCGTGCCCTGGGACAGCTTCTCCGCCAGCGTGAAAGAGGCGGCTGAACTCGCTCGGGATCAGGACTTCGATGCGCTCTCGCTCATTGGAGAACACTATCCTCAGCTCCGTCGCTATGCCCCCGCATTGATTGAGACCCTTCAACTTCGGCCCGCTCCGGTTGCGCGCGAGTTGATTGAGGCGGTCGAAGTGCTGCGGGAGATGAACCGGGACGGTCTGCGGAAAGTGCCCCAGCACGCTCCCTTAGGGTTCATTCGGAGGCGCTGGGAAGCATATGTGCTCGGTCCTGAAGGAATCGACCGCCGCTTTTACGAACTCTGCGTCATGGCTGAGCTGAAGAACTCCCTGCGTTCCGGCGATGTCTCGGTAGCTGGCTCCCGCCAGTCCCGCGACTTCGAGGACTACCTCATGCCGCACTCCGAGTTTGATCGCAGACTCACACAAGGCGAGCTACACGTTGCTGTACCTACGACCGGACCCGCGTACATCGAGGAACGGATGTCGCTATTGCGGAGTGCTCTCGCCCAGACCGATGCTCTCGTCCGAGAAGATAAATTGCCGGATGCAGAGTTGAACAGTGCGGGACTCAAGATCAGCCCGCTTGAAAACAGCGTTCCGAAGGAGGCCGAAGCTCTCCGGGATGCCCTGAGCAGTATGCTTCCACACATCAAGATCACGGACCTGCTGATGGAGGTAGACCGCTGGACCGGATTCACCCGGCACTTCACACATCTCAAAACGAACGAGCCGGTGAAAGATCCGGCGCTGCTGCTGACCGCTATCCTGGCCGATGCGACCAATCTCGGACTCGGAAAGATGGCTGAATCCTGCCCCGGCACAAGCCCCGCGAAGCCCTCCTGGCTGGTCGCTTGGCACATTCGCGACGAGACCTACTCAAAAGCTCTGGCCGAAATTGTCAATCGTCAGCATCGCATTCCGTTCGCTACGCACTGGGGCGAAGGCACTACTTCCTCGGCGGATAGTCAGCGCTACCGCGCGGGCGGCCGCGGCGAAGCGGCTGGCCAGGTGAACGCGAAATCGGGTCTTTGCAATCTTTGCAACGTGCTCGTCTCGTTAATTTGCTTTAACCGGAATTAGTCGTTGACTTACAAGGTCGTAAAAATCAAGCCATGTAATTTGGCGAAAAACTGTGAAACGATCCTGCGTCTCCTTTCACAAACTCATTGGGCCCATACGGCAGCCTGCTCTCTACAAAATAATTGTGACAGAGGAAAGACAAATAACATCAGACTGGTGAAGTATGCCGACTGGGTCTAAGGAAACATGGGACGCCATCGTTTCCTCCTCACTTGTTCATGCGAGGGTAATCAACCACATGGAAGACATTGTGCAGGTAATCACTGCCGTTGCCAGGACGGCGGGCGAAGTCGGGATGACGCGGGCTGACCTTGGGAAAGCTAAGGATCTCTTGCAGAGATATGGCGACGAGCGGGATCGCCTGTTCGATCAAATGCAAACTCTGCTGACTAAGCCTGACTCAGATAGTCTCATCGACGACTGGAAGAATGATTGCGAAAAAGCCAGCGATCTGCTCGAGAGACTCAACAACGACATGCCGCCAACCGGCGAAGGCCTCGCTGGTGTTGGCGGGCGCGACTTCTACGAAGGCGAAAAGAAAGTATGGGCAGAAAATAGCAAAGCGCAGCTCGCACTTGTGGCCAACGTTATCGCCAAAGTCAAGGCCGCGAATACCGGACTTATTCAGCAGTGCAACGATGACCTCAAGACGATACACGACAGCGACGCGGAAGCTCAATCAACTCTGAATGAGAATCTCGACTTCATAAAAACCGATTTACTTGATGTGGCTAACACTCTTGCTTCGAAGATGAATGACAAGTCACTAACAGGGTGGATGAAGGAAGGGCAGGCCAGAGACTACATCAAGAAGTGGAACGATGACATCGTTCAGAGAACAGACGAGAACTTCAAAGCTGCGCAGCAAAAGGGAGCGCTCAGGAAACAGATTCTCGACAAGATAGAACTTCTGAGTAATGCTCGCGAGCAGCTCGACGAGAAGTGGATCGACGAGATGTATCGCTCGGGCGAGGACGGCACAAAGACTCTGCCCAGCGCCGGAGAAACCGGCGACTACCGTGCTCTCGATTGGGTCAAATTCGGCGAGTCGTGTATCGAGCCCCTTGCGGATAACCGCGACGGCGCCAAAGAACAGGCCAAGACGGTTTTCGACGAACTCCTTCCCGCCTTCCAGGAAGAAAGCAACACCACATTCGCGTCTCTCACCGACGATCCATCTCGGCTCGAAGACTGGAAAAGCGATTTACACGATAAACAGGAATCGATCCAGGAAGCGCTTTCAACCGAGGACGAAACGATCAAGGATCTCGCCGAAGGCCCTTACCAGGACGCGGCGAGAGAGACCTTCGAGGACTTCAGATCGACCTTTATCGACGGCATGAAGCTGCTGTTCGACAGAACAAAAGACGCCGAAGACCAAATGAGAGTGTGACCCGATATGCCCGACACTAAAACAGACTGGTTCGTCGCCGCTGGCGCCAAGTCCGGCGATGGTTCCCTGGACAAGCCCTTTCATGATCCATGGCTCGCCTTTTACTGTGCCGCCGCGGGCGATGTGATTCACATCGCTGCCGGCACCTACTTCGGGCGCTACGATCGCTCCTCCTGGGTTATCGATCGTCCCAACCTCACCGTGCGCGGAGGATATAGCCATGACTTCTCCTCACGGCTTCCGTGGCAGACGCCGACCGTGTTCGCCGTTTTTTCCGGTTACGAATACACGCGTGAAAACAATCTTCTGAGCGGCCGCGACGATCATTCCGGGCTTTTGCTCGACGGTCTCTTCTTTGATGCCTCGGATCGAAACTCGTACGGTGACAAGCCAGTCGAGGGCATCCGGTCTTATCCCACCATGGACGGCCCGATCGCTTCGTTCAACGCCAAAGAGGTGACGATTAGAAACTGCATATTTGCCAACAGCGCGGCTGGAGGCATCGATCTATCAGGCGACGGCTCGCGTTTCGAAAACAACCTTGTTCTCAACATGATCGGCATCGGCATGCTCGATCTTCGCAGCGCCATGGAACAAACCCAGCCGATTTCCGTGGTCAACAATACCTTCTGCTTTGCTCACGATCTGGGTCCGCCGTGCGGCACAGGAGGCGACCGCGCCATCGGAGTACGTGTCGGTCGTCCCGCTGTGATCCGCGACAATGTCTTTATTGGATGTGGCAATGCCGCGATCGCTCTCTATCGCGATCCGGACCGCGTTTCGATCGATCGCAACCTCTTCTATCTGACGCCGCGCGATGTTGTGAACAGCCGCGTCTCAGGCAACACCGCCGATATTACCGAGAACAATATCGATGAGATGGAAGACGTGGGCCTTAAATCGGCCGCAGACAATATCGTCCAAGATCCCGGCATCACCGGCTTCCGCTCCGAATGGCTCGACGCGTATACCCGCCACCTGCTGGGGAACTACGTAAAGCCTCCCCGCAATGCTGCGAATGCCATTCGCGCCGCGGCGGGCCTGCCGACACTCGCTCCATCAGATCTCGAAAAAGAAGAAAGCAAGGGCGGCTTGGCACCGCGTCTCTCGCCGTCCGATGCGCTTGCGCTGCGCTTCACGGCAAAGCGGGGCTATCACATCGCCGATCTGGGAGTTGAAATCGGACCGAAGCCCACAAAAGTAGTCCCGTCTTATCGCGCGATCGATTGGAACGTGATCGGCGAGCCCGATGGGTCGTTGGCCGGCCAGCGCATCGAACTCCAGGTCGGCCTGGGCTTCGAGCAGAACACCAACTTGCTCAAAGATGCCGATTCAACCACCCACATGGGGATCCGGATCTACCAGCCCGGTACCGACGACGGCTCGATTTTTGTTTTGGCCCGGCGCAATACCCTGCCCGGTCGCCAATTCGAAGAAGCCATCAAATACACCAATGGCCGCGAGGTCGAGAGCACATACCTCCTTCGAAGCATCTATCGGACGGACATTGATCCCCCTACTTCCCGCCAGAAGGTGACTCTGGTCGTCGAGTCCATCGTTCCCGCACCATTCGTCGCAGCGGCGGAACCCGCACGCCCGCAAGGCCGCGACTGGTTTGTCAAGGCGGGTGCAAGCGGAGGCGACGGATCACGCGAAAAGCCATTCCGCGACCCGTTCCAGGCGCTCGACAAGGCCGAGGGCGGAGATACGATCCATGTCGCAGGCGGCGCGTACTTTGGCAAACTGCGCTCCGGCAAGTGGAAACTCCTGGTGCGCAACCTCGGGCTTCTGGGCGGCTACAACGGCGATTTCACCGAACGCGATCCGTGGAAGAATCCAACTCGCTTCGTCCTTGATGCGGAGGAGAGAGCCAAGGGCACTCCTGACGGCACCATTCTTTCCTCCCAGGAGAACAGCGACGGCCTGATTCTCGATGGCTTCATCTTCGATGGCGCGACCTACAACGCCTACTCGCAGGGCGGGGCGCTGGACCTTCGCAACTCGCCCCTTGCGCCTCTTGTGGATCTCCGCGGCGGCCGGAACATCACGGTGCGCAATTGTCTTTTCCTCAACGCGTCTGGCGCGGCGGTCAGCATTGCGTCACCCGACGGCGTGTTCGAAAACAACGTCATTCTCAACACCAGCGGCTGGTCCCTCAGAATACGAGCCGATGGTGCGGGCCCGTGGGTGATCCACAACAATACGATTCAGTTTGCCTGTGATCCCACTCCGCGCGCGGGCACCGGGCAATCCAGTTCCGACGGCACGTTGGTCCAGCTCAGTGGCCGCGCCGTCACCAGCGTGGATTCCAACATCTTCGCACTCGCCGACAATTTTGGCGTGCGTTCCACGATCGCGCAGCAGAACGTCTCGTATGACAACAATGTCTTCGCTGCCAATCTCT